>Ga0247839_1000298_pt1 | contig 87555 bp, 70 predicted proteins | sample LaCruzMarch2015__6_FD_192405 | JGI IMG/M metagenome (GOLD analysis project Ga0247839, IMG submission 192405) | Freshwater microbial communities from meromictic Lake La Cruz, Castile-La Mancha, Spain - LaCruzMarch2015_16m | ecosystem: Environmental > Aquatic > Freshwater > Lake | place: Spain...
CCGGGGATGTCGCGGGAAAAATTCTTCGCCGACGTCTGTCCGCCGCTGCCGGCCAATTTCGAAATCCCGGCGGGCGAACCGGAGGACATCCTGGCAGCCGATACTCAGGACTTCCGCACCCACGCACGGACCAAATGGACGGATGAGCAATGGCGGGTATATCGCTGGGCCTATGCCAGGCTGACCGAGCTGGTGGACGAGCAAATCGGCGTGGTTCTGACGGCCTTGCGTGAAACGGGGCTGGATCAGAATACGCTGGTCGTGTTTTCGAGCGACCATGGTGATATGGATGCCTCCCACCGGTTAGAACATAAGTCTGTGTTTTACGAGGAAGCGGTCAGAGTGCCGCTGATTGTCAGTTGGAAGGGCGTTACCAAACCGGGGTTGGTGGACCGCACGCATCTGGTTTCCACGGGTCAGGATCTGATTCCAACCCTCTGTGACTTTGCCGGTTTGTCTGCGCCGTCGTCCCTCAAAGGGCGCAGTCTTCGTGAACTGGCAGAGGGTCGTACTCCTCCGTCGTGGCGGGACACGGTGGTGGTGGAAAACGGGAGCAGCCGGATGGTGCGCTCTGCGCGTTATAAGTATGTTGTTTATGCTTCGGGAGCGCACCGGGAACAACTGATCGATCTGGTTACCGATCCCGGTGAAATGAAAAATCTGGCACTTGATCCGCTGGCTGCTCCGGTGTTGGACGAACACCGCCGCTTGCTACGGGAGTGGTATCAGCAGAACGGAGAAATTCTTGATTCGAAATACGTGGTTAACTGGAAAGGATTGAAATGAACAAGATATCATTTCACCCTCGCCGCGTTGCTGCTGATTCCGCTGGCGGCATGTCGATTCTGCTCGGGCCGGTAACTTTGAATACAATGTCTCCGACTAACATCAACCCCTAAAAAGGATCTTCATGAAAAAACAATTCACCATCACCTCACTGAGCCTCTTCGGAATGAGCGCGTCGCTCCTTGCCGACAAAGCGCCTAACTTTGTTGTCATCTTAAGTGACGATCATGCGTATCGCGCAATCGGCTACCAAAACCCGGTTGTGAAAACTCCCAACATGGATTGGCTGGCAGCGGAAGGGGTTCGCTTTGATCGCGCTTTCACGGCCTCGCCGATCTGCGCCGCCAGCCGGGCCAGTATTTACAGCGGTGTGTTTCCGCAACAGCACGGTACGGTGGGGTTATCCAGCGGCGGATTCAAAAAGAGCGTGGTCGAAGAAAAGCGGTTTGCCACGCTGCCGGCTATCCTCGAAAAAGCCGGCTACCACACCGCGCTCTACGGGAAATCCCATCTGGGAGAACCGACCACGTTCGGCTTTGCGGAAGGCCGTGAGATCGGCGATGTGAATGACGAAGAGACATTTGCCGAGGCGGATAACTTTCTGGCACGTGAGGCGAAATCGAATCGTCCGTTTCTGCTTTGGCTGACGCCGCGCAATCCGCATCTGCCGCTGTCCGCGCCGCAGCGCTTCAAAGACATTTATAAGGATGCTGTGATCCATCTTGATCCCAACTGGTGCGAGTCTCCTTTAATGGAGAGTTTCGTCAACCAGGGGCCGGCTGGTGCTATTTTATTTCGCGACTGCAAAAATTCAATTTATCCGAAAGCGCCTGCCGGGTTAACCGCCGGCCCGCCGCGCTCAGAAGCGAATATGAAAGAAGTGATCAAAGCCTATTACGGCGATGTGAGCTGTCTCGACGAACAGATCGGACATCTGATTGAGCAGCTCAAAGTCAACGGTCTCTACGAAAACACGGTCATTATTTACTTCGCCGACAACGGCTACAACCTCGGCAACCACGGTCTGGGCAACAAAGTCACCATGCACGAAGAGTCGGTGCGTGTGCCGATGTTTATTCATTCGCCGCTGTTGCCAGTCAAAAAAGCCAAGAGCGATGCGCTGGTTTCATCTCTCGATGTTTATCCGACCATTCTCGATCTGGCCGGTATCCCTGCGCCGACCCATCTTATGGGCAAATCGTTCCGTCCCATTCTCAAGAATCCGTCTGCTGTGGTGCGTGATTACGTGGTCAGCGAATGTGTTGGTCCGCCCGAAACCCGTCTCGGCACCGGCCACCGCATGGTGCGCACTGATCGGTATAAATACATTCTGTCCAGCTCGAACGAGGAAGCATTTTTTGATTTGCACAAAGATCCTTACGAGCAGAACAACCTGATCGGCAATCCTGAACTGAAGGGCGAGATTGAGAATCACCGCAGGATGCTTCGCGACTGGATGACCAGCGTCGGGGAAAAACGGCTCACGATGGATGAAATAAAAGCCGCCGCAGCGAAGAAGAAGTCCGGCAAGACCAAAGAGCAGCCGGAAGCTGGCGAATAGCTTTTTAAACTCGAAGATAAGGAGTGTTTGGCATGAAGCGAATAATTGTTGCTGCAGTGATTGCTTGTGCTTTGGCCGGACGAATCCGTGCCGATGACGAATTGGCGAAAAACTTTGTAGCGCCGCCGGCATCGGCGCGTCCGTGGGTGTACTGGTTTCCCTTGAGCGGCAATTTGACCAAGGAAGGAATTACGGCGGATTTCGAAGCGATGGCGCGTGTGGAGATCGGTGGAGTGCTTTACATGGAGGTGAACCAAGGTGCGCCCACAGGGGCGGCAGACTTCGCCGGGCCGTTGTGGATGGAAATGTTCAGCCATGCCTGCCGTGAAGCGAAGCGGCTCGGCCTGGAGATCAACATGAATAACGACGCCGGCTGGAACGGCAGCGGCGGCCCGTGGATCACGCCGGAAATGTCTATGCAAAGAGTGGTGTGGAGCGAAGTCGTTGTGAACCGTACGAATACCGCACCGGTGGTGTTGCCGCAGCCCAAGGCGGAAAAAGATTTCTACCGGGACATCGCGGTGCTGGCGATGCCCGCGCCGACGGTGGACAGCCGCGTGGCCGATATTGAGAGCAAGGCTTCATCTAAATCCAGACAGATTCAAAATATTGCGCCACTTGCCGCCGACTTTAAAGAGACCGAGGCCGGTGCCGTCATTCCGTGCAATCAGGTGATCGACCTGACTTCCAAGATGGATCGCGATGGGAAACTCAATTGGACTCCGCCCCCCGGCAACTGGCTGGTCATGCGTTTCGGCCATACCACCACCGGCAAGGAAAACCACCCGGCCCCGGCTTCCGGCATGGGCCTCGAATGCGACAAGTTGAGCAAAGCGGCGACCACGCTGCATTTTGAAAATCTGATGGGGAAGATCATCCAGCAAAACAAATCGCTCACCGGGCAGGACAAGGCTTTGGTTGGCGTCCACATTGACAGTTGGGAAAACGGCGCGCAGAACTGGACTCCGCGGATGCGCGAAGAATTCCGGAAACGGCGTGGTTACGACCTGCTGCCGTTCCTGCCCGCGTTCGCCGGACGAATCGTCGGCAGCACGGAAGTCGCCGAACGTTTCCTGTGGGATTTGCGGCAGACGGTTTCCGACATGTTAATCGAAAATTATGCCGGCACCTTCCGGGAATTGGCCCACAAGAACGGGTTGCGCCTGACCATCGAAGCCTACGGCGAACCGGCCGACAACATGGCTTATGCCGGTCAGTGCGATGAACCGATGGGCGAGTTCTGGGCGTGGAAGAAATTCAGCGCGGCAATCAGCTGCACCGAGATGGCTTCCGCCGCGCACACGTATGGCAAGCCGATCATCGGGGCGGAGGCCTTCACTTCAAACAAAGAAGAAAAATGGCTGGGGCATCCCGCGAACGTCAAGGACCTTGGCGACTGGGCGTTTTGCGAAGGCATTAACCGCTTCGTGTTTCATCGCTATGCCGCGCAACCCTGGACCAATGCCGCGCCCGGTATGAGCATGGGGCCGTGGGGGCTTCACTATGAACGCACTCAGACGTGGTGGGAAGAGTCGAAGGCCTGGCACGAATATTTGGCACGTTGTCAAAGCCTCCTACAGCAGGGGTTGTTTGTGGCCGACATCGCCTATCTTGCCCCCGAGGGCGCGCCACGCAAATTTCAGGCACCGCCCGAAGCCGAACTCGCGCCACACATCCGCAGCGGCTATGGCTTCGACGGCTGTTCGGCGGAAGTGGTACTGACCCGCATGAGCGTGAAAGACGGACGGATCGTCCTGCCCGATGGCATGAATTATCGCGCGCTGGTGCTGCCGCCCGTCGAAACGATGACGCCCGCCTTGCTGGCCAAGATACAGCAACTGGCCGCCGCCGGGGCCATGATCGTTGGCCCAGCCAAACCGCCGCACAAGTCACCCAGTCTGGCGGATCTGGGGGCGGGTGATGAAAAGGTCAAAAAAGCCGCCGCCGATCTGTGGGCTTCTGGAAAAATTCTCTCCGGTAAGACAGCGCAAGAGTTTCTGGCGGAACGCGGCGTGCCGCCTGATTTTTCCGCTTCCCCTCTGCTCCGCTACATTCACCGGCGCATCGGCAGCGCGGACGTTTATTTCGTCGCCAATCCGCAGACGAACGATGTCCTGGCGGTTGCCGGTTTCCGCGTCAGTGGCAAACAGCCGGAACTCTGGTGGCCGGACACCGGCCGGATGGAGAGCTCGGTCTCATTTCTGGAAAGCAACGGCGTGACGCATGTGGCTTTGAATCTGGAACCAAGCGGCTCGGTGTTTGTGGTGTTCCGTAAGCCGTCGGCCAGCATTGATCCGATTGTGGAACTGAGACATGAAGGCAAGTTGCAATGGGCGTTGAATCAACTGCCGCAGACGCAACCGGCACCCGCTCTAAAGATCGTCAAAGCCACGTATGGCGTGCCCGGTGATCCGAAACGTACGCGTGATGTGACGCAGAAGTTGCAGAGCCGGATTGACGCCGGTGAACGTCAGATACGAGTCACTGACATGGCGAAGGGTGATGATCCGGCGCTTGGTACGCTGAAAACCCTTACCGTTGAGTACACGGCAGATGGTAAGGCATTCACCGCCTCCGGGAAAGATAAGGAAGTAATCACGCTGAATAACCCCGGCGGCGCGCAGTCCGGCTTTGCGGCCTCGTCGGCTGACATTCGCAGTGAAACCGGCAAGGATATTTCTCTTTTGGCCCGTCAGCCGGGACGTTACGAGCTACAAACCGCCAGCGGAAAAACCAGAACGGTGATGGTGTCGGCTTTGCCGCCGGTTCAGGAATTTTCCGGTCCGTGGGAAGTCAGCTTCGACCCGAAGTGGGGCTCGTTCGACTCCGCTCAGGGCAGGCCGCCCGGCATGTTTGTTTTTGAAAAGCTCGAAGATTGGAGTAAACGTCCCGAAGAAGGTATTCGCCATTATTCCGGCACGGCGACGTATCGTAAGACGTTCCAATCCGCAATCCGCAATCCGCAATCTAAAATATTCTTGGATCTCGGCAATGTTGCGGTGATGGCTGAAGTGAAGTTGAACGGCAAAGACCTCGGCATTCTATGGAAACCGCCGTTTCGCGTGGACATCACCGACGCGATCAAAGCGGGCGGCAACACACTGGAAGTAAAGGTGGTCAACCTCTGGATCAACCGCATGATCGGCGACGAACAGCTGCCCGAAGATTCTAAACGCACCTCCAAGGGCACGCTGGAAGAATGGCCGCAATGGTTGAACGAAGGCAAACCCAGTCCGAGCGGACGGTTCACATTTACGAGCTGGCGGCTGTGGAAGAAAGATGACGCATTGGCGGAGTCCGGCCTGCTCGGGCCGGTAACGGTGCAGACGGCGGTAAAAATTGACATCAAACCCTGAACGAAAGATACCTTGATGAAAAAGTCTATCTGGATGATGGTTGCGCTGTGTTTCGGTTTATTGGCCGTTCAAATCCGCGCTGACGAACTGGACAGAAATTTTTCGTTACCGCCGGATTCGGCCAAGCCGTGGGTTTACTGGTTCTGGATGAACGGTAATGTGACCAGGGAAGGTATCACGGCGGATTTGGAAGCGATGCGGCGGGTAGGCATTGGCGGGGCGCTCATCATGAATGTGAGCAACGGTATTCTTCCGGGCCCGGTCGAATTCATGACCGATAAGTGGCGGGAAATGTTCGCCTTTGCGGTCGGCGAGGCAGCCCGCCTGGGTTTGCAAATCAACATGAACAACGATGACGGCTGGACCGGCAGCGGCGGACCGTGGGTTACGCCGGAGCAGAGCATGCAGGTGCTTACCTGGAGCGAAACCCGGATCGAGGGACCGCAGGTATTTGACAAACCTCTTCCACAGCCGCCGACAAGGAAGGTAAAAGGGTTCGGCCTTGGTACCGAAAAGGCTGTGGCGAAGTATGATGAAATCGGGTCATTCTACCGCGACATCGCAGTTTATGCCTTTCCATCAAGCGGGCCGAAGATGCGCGACCTTTCGCCTGCGCTTACTTCCAGCAGTCCTAAAGCTAATCTATCTGCACTTATGGATGGAGATCTGGATACCGGCATCCAATTGCCTTCGACCACCAATTCTCTGCAGTTTGTTCAGACAGAATTTTCTAAGCCATTCACAGCCAGATCGCTGACTATTTTTACGGGATCCGGCCGGCAGAATCATGGCGGATATCTTGAAGTGTCGGATGACGGCAAGAGCTTCCGGTTAGTGCGCAAATTTCAGATTCCAGTAAACGGCGTCAATGCCAGTATTCTAAGTGCCGGTTTTCCGGCCGCCACCGCCCGCTATTTTCGCGTTGTCATTGACCGGCCTGTTGCCAATGGCGGCGGTATAGCCTTTCAGGAACTGGAGCTTTCTCCGGATGTCCGCATAGATAACTGGTCCGGAAAGGCCGGATACTCGCGAGTTGACGGACTGGAGCCCGTTGTGAGCGGGTCGCTTACCAATGAGACGGCGGTCCGGCAGGATGCCATTATCGACCTGACCGACAAGCTCGATGCGGACGGACATCTGCGCTGGAATGCGCCTGCGGGCAGTTGGACGATTCTGCGTTTGGGCCACACATCGACCGGTAAAATGAATCATCCTGCTACACCCGGCGGAACCGGATTGGAGTGTGACAAGCTGAGCAAAGAGGCCATTGGAAAATATTTCGAAGGGTTTTTAGGAAAGGTGATCGCCGATGTCGGTCCGCTGGCTGGAAAAGCACTCTCTTCTACACATATCGACAGCTGGGAAGTCAGCAGTCAAAACTGGACACCGAAATTCCGTGAAGAATTTAAGAAACGTCGCGGGTATGACCCAATGCCTTACGTTCCGGCTATGATCGGTGTACCGGTCGGTAGTTTTGAAGTTTCGGAACGGTTTCTCTGGGATGTGCGCCGCACGCTGGCCGACCTTATTGCAGACAACTATGTCGGGCAGTTGCGCACGCTGGCGCATAATCGTGGGATGGAGCTGTCGGTTGAAGCGTACGGGAACGGCAATTTCGATAATCTGCAATGCGCCGCCCGGGCTGATATTTCTATGGCTGAATTCTGGACCGGACATCCGGAGCACGCGGAGCGCGGCAAACCCGCCGCATCGACTGCACATCAGCTTGGCCAGTCGATTGTCGGTGCCGAAGCGTTTACCGCCAATCCGGAGTTCGGAAAATGGCAGAACTATCCGGGGTCGCTCAAGGTGCTGGGAGATTCCGCCTTCTGCTCGGGAATCAATCGCTTCGTATTTCATCGCTGGGCGATGCAGCCCTGGCTGGATCGGTGGCCGGGCATGACGTTCGGACCGCATGGAATTCATTTTGAGCGGACTGTTACCTGGTTCGAACAAAGCCGTGCATGGCTTGCGTATCTGGCCCGCTGTCAGTATCTGCTCCAGCAGGGGCGTTTCGTGGCCGATATCTGCTATTTGCGCGACGAACACGCCCCGCAGGCATTTCCGGCGACGGCCGGTCTCAAACCGGCGCTGCCGCCGGGACGCGATTACGACGGATGTAGCGCGGAAATGATCCAGAAGATGAGCGTAAACAACGGGCGGCTCGTTCTTCCTTCAGGGATGAGTTACAGGCTTCTCGTCTTGCCGGAAAGCCGGTTCATGACGCCGCAACTTCTACGGAAAATTCGCGAGCTGGTACTCGCCGGTGCGCAGGTTGCGGGGACGAAGCCGGAAAAATCACCCAGCCTGGAAAATTTTCCTGCCTGTGATGACGAAGTCCGCCGTTTGGCTGATGAACTTTGGGGTGCCGGTGCCGGCGATGTTCCCGCGCCGGAAGGAAGGGTTGTCGGCAAAGGACGTGTTTATTGCGGACAGCCGCTGGAAAAGATTCTTTTTTCTTTGGGATCGTTGCCGGACGTCGAATGGAAAATGGAGGACAGCCCGAACAGTTCTTCGTGGATTCATCGCCGTACTTCTGATGCAGATATTTATTTTGTCGCGAATCGCCTGGATCATGCAGTTTCAATGGATGCGATTTTCCGGGTCTCCGGCAAGCTTCCCGAATTATGGCATCCGGATACCGGTGAGATGGAGCCGATTGCTGTTTGGCATAAGACCGCGGATGGCCGCACCATGATTCCTTTGCGGCTGGATCAGTCCGGTTCGGTATTTATCGTTTTCCGGAAGGCGGCGGCCGGGGTTGATCCAATTGTGAAAATCATGCGGAATGGCGAAGCTCTGGAGCAGGGCGCTGTTCCGGGAAAACTGGTCATTTGCAAAGCGACTTATGGGGCGCTGGACGATCCGTCCCGCACACTGGATGTCACCCGGCAACTCGTCGTTCGGGCCAAGGATGGCAAGTTGGCACTTCAGGTCAGGTGCGATTTCGGGAAAGGTGATCCCGCCCCGAAAGTCAAAAAGACGCTGCGGGTGGAATATACTTACGACGGAATTGCGGCGGTTGTCAGCGGAATGGATAACGATTATATATCGTTGCCGGGATACGTTCCGCTTACCAGCATGAAGGCCGAGGTCAAGGGAACGGATAAAGGGCCGGTAATCTTGGCGTGGGAACCCGGTCAATATGAGTTAACAACCGCATCTGGACGGAAATCGGTTTGTAATGCGCGAGCGGTGCCTGCGCCGCTGGAAGTCGCTGGTCCGTGGGTTTTACAGTTTCCTCCCAAGTGGGGAGCGCCGCCTGAAGTCACTCTCGATAAGCTGATTTCCTGGACAGAACATGCTGACGCCGGTGTGAAATATTTTTCCGGTACCGCCGTCTATCGCAAGACGATTGAACTTTCAGCCGACCGGGTAGGCGCAGACAAAGCACTGTATTTAGATCTTGGGGACGTCAAAGTGCTGGCGGAAGTTATTCTTAATGGCCGCAATCTGGGGATTCTGTGGAAAGCTCCTTTCCGTATCGAGATTAGTGATTGGGTGAAGCCCGGCGCGAACGAGCTCGAAATCCGCGTCACGAATCTTTGGCCGAACCGGCTAATCGGCGACGAGAAAAAACCGCCTTACCTCAAATTTTCGCCGGGCGGTTCTCCGGCAGAATGGCCCGACTGGGTGGTGAACGGTGCTTCTGTTCCAAATACTGGACGCTTCACCTTCACGACGTGGCATCATTATTCGAAGGACTCGCCGCTGCTGGAGTCTGGCCTGCTCGGTCCGGTGACGTTGCAGACGGCGACAAAATTTGACATCAAACCTTGAGTGAAGGAGACGCCTGAGATGAAAGTAAATATGAAGAATTATATATTGATGATGGTCGTGCTGTGTTGCGGCTTGCTGACCAATGCGCAGGTGCCGAAAGACACTGCACCGAATCTGGAGCAGCTTTTTGCTCACCCGTCGGCGGAAGCGAGGCCGTGGGTTTACTGGTTCTGGATGGACGGCAATGTCACCAAAGAAGGCATCACCGCTGATCTGGAAGCGATGAACCGGATCGGAGTCGGCGGCGCGCTGATGATGGGTGTCGGGTTAGGTACTCCGCCGGGCGATGTGGATTTTAATTCACCTCTTTATCGTGAAAATTATGCTCACGCGGCCAAAGAATGCGTTCGGCTCGGGATGAAGCTGGTGCTTCACCAGTGTGACGGCTGGGCGACGGCGGGCGGACCTTGGATTACGCCGGATCGTTCGATGAAGATGTTTGTATGGACGACTAAAGAAGTCGACGGACCCGTAGCCGGGCCGATTAAACTCGAACAGCCGCTGACAAAAGAAAATTTTTATGAAGAGGTTTCTTTACTGGCTGTACCGCAGGCTCCCAAAGCGGCCATGACTGCTCCGGTTGCGACGGTAGATGGTAAGCCCGCCCCGGCGCTGACCGATGGAAGTTATGAAAAGGGGCAGAAGATCGGAAAACAGACCGAACTGCATTTTGATGCTCCGCGCACGGTCAGTACGCTGATGTTCCTGTTGCCGAATTATAAGCACGGCATGGGACCTAATACGCCTGCGACCATTCAGATTTCGGCGGATGGCGAATCGTTCCGGCAGGTCGCGATGATTGATCTTGGTGCCAGTCTTGAAGGGAGAGATCAGGAGTCGATGACCGTTTCGTTTGCACCTGAAAAGGCTAAGGCTGTTCGTATTCTGATTAATAATCCGCCACCGGGTGAAGTGGGTGAAATCGAGGTGCTGGCTGAACCGCGCGTTAATTTGTGGGAAGTGAAGTCCGGCTGGGCCCGCAAGCGGGAGCATGGTGCTGAAACCAAATGGCTGGATGATGCTCCGGCTCCTTTGAATATGGTCGGGATTGATCCGAACAAGATTATCGATCTGAGCGGTAAAATTTCTGCGGACGGTACGCTGGATTGGGTTCCGCCTGCCGGGCGCTGGCTGATTGTACGCGCCGGGATGACCAGTACCGCGAAGCATGTTGCGCCGCGTACGCATGCCGGAGAAGGGCTTGAGGCGGACAAGATGAGCGGCGAAGCGATCCGTTTTCATTTCGACTCATTCGCCAAAGGGATGATTGCTGAAAACAATGTCGCGTCCGGCAATCCGATCTACTCGGTTCATACCGACAGCTGGGAGTCGAACATTCATACGTGGAGCACCAGCTTCCGGCAGGAATTTGAAAAACGCCGAGGCTATTCCATGACGAAGTGGCTGCCGGTGCTGACTTCCGGACTGGTAATCGGCAGTGCGGAGGAGTCCGAGCGGTTCCTTTGGGATGTGCGCCGCACCATAGCTGATCTGATCCGCGACAATTTTTACGGCGCGATGCGCGAAAAATGTCATGAGAACGGCGTGCTGTTTCAGAGTGAAGCCGCCGGTCGACAGATGTTCATGTACGATCCGATCAACTATAAGAGCCGGGCCGATATTCCGGTCGGCGAGTTCTGGATGCCGAATGCGGTCCGCTTCGATTGCAGAGTTGCTGCATCAGTCGCGCATATTTACAACAAACCGATTGCCGCTGCGGAGTCCTTCACGGACGGGCAGGGCGGATTCGAGGATGATCCGTTTGCGCTGAAAGTGCTGGGCGACCGCGCTTTCTGTACCGGTATCAACCGCTACATCATTCACCGCTACTGCATGCAGCCGTTCAACAACGTTGAGCCGGGCCTGACGTTTGGTCCGTACGGAATCAACTTCGAGCGCACCCAGACGTGGTGGGAAAACGGCGGCAAGGCGTGGGTTGAATATGTCACCCGCTGTCAGTCGCTTCTGCAATCCGGCAAGTTTGCTGCCGATGTGATTCATTATATCGGCGACGACGCGCCGAATTCCCTTGGTCACCGCGAAGACGCCTGGAATCCAATTCCGGCGGGCTATGACTTTGATGGATGCAATCTGGAAATCCTTAAGCAACTTTCCGTCGACAAAAACGGGAATCTCGTTTTGCCGCACGGCATGAGCTACCGCGTTCTGCTGTTGCCGAGCCGCGGACACATGACGCTTGAAGCACTTCAGAAAATTGAGGCGCTGGTCAAAGATGGGGCCACAGCAGTGGGGCCGAAACCGTTGCGCACACCGGGTCTGAAAGATGCGGCGAAAAATGATGCGGCTCTGCGTGAAATCACCGGACGGGTCTGGGGCAAGATCGATGGCAAAACGGCAACGGAAAACCGCTGCGGCAAAGGGCGTATGATTTACGGCCCTTCGCTGGAAACGGTTCTGGCGGGAATTGCTCCGGCGGATTTCGATTATTCAACCGACAAAAAAGATTCCACCTTGCGCTATATCCACCGCAAAACTGATAAAGCCGATTTTTACTTTGTTGCCAGTGACAACAACGGAAGTGCTCTTGATGCGATCACCCGTTTCCGTGTGACCGGCAAAGCGCCCGAACTGTGGGATGCCTCCACCGGCAAAATCAAAAAAGTAAATGTCTGGCGTACTGTGAACGGCGTTACCGAGCTGCCGATTCATTTTGATCCGGCCGGATCGTGGTTTGTGGTCTTCCGTGAAGTGGCGCAACCGCCTGCCGGATTAAATGCCGGATTATTCACGCTGGGCGGAGCCGAACAGCCAGTGATTGAAACCAACGCAACGGACAATTTCACCATGGCTCTTTGGCTGAAGAGTGATGCACCGCTCGAACTGTCACAAGCCGTGGGGCGCAGCATTAAACCTGCCGGACAGAACTATGCTGTCTATCCCGCGCCCGGCCATGAAGTCTGGCAGGAAAAAGACACCGGAATCGGCATCTCGGCCGGAGCCAAAGGATTAATGGTGCTTGGCCACGGAGCCCGCTACTTTGCGCCTTTGATTACCTGGTCCGGAAAGCTGAGCGAATGGACGCATATCGCGGTGGCGGCGAAAAACGGCGCGCTCACTCTCTACGTGAACGGTGCGGCGGCGCAGACCGCGCCGTCGCCGGGCCGTCCGCTGCATCCGTCGATCGGCGTCGAACACCGTCGCGGTAAGCTTGCGTTCAGCGGTCAAACCGCCGGACTTTTCCAAACCTCGGAAATTCTCGATGCGTCGTCGGTGCGCGCGCTCATGCAGCGAACCTCGCCGAATGGCGAAACCGTTCCTTCCGGCGTCGAAATAGCCGGGCCGTGGACGGTTTCGTTTCCGCCCGGAAAACAGGCTCCGGACAGCATCAAGCTGCCGAAACTTGTTTCGTGGACGGAATCTGAGGACGACGGAGTGAAATATTTTTCCGGCACGGCAACTTATCGCACGGAGTTTGATTGGAAACCTAAAGCCGGTGAAACGGTCTTAAGCCTTGGAGCGGTGAAGAATGTAGCCGAGGTTTCATTAAACGGTAAGAGCCTCGGCACGCTTTGGAAGCCGCCGTATCAAGTAGACGTGACCGGTGTGCTGAAGCCGGGGAAAAACCAGCTTGAGATCAAGGTAACCAATCTTTGGCCGAACCGGCTGATCGGTGACGAAAAGCTTCATCCCGATCCGGCACTTGATTACAGCAAGCAATGTCCGCCGTGGGCCGCTGGCGGCCCGTTAAAGACCATTCCGAAGTGGGTTAAGTCTGGCGGGACAAGTCCGGCTGGCCGTACGACGTTCCTGCTTTGGAAATTCTACGGCGGCAAAGAGCCGCTGCTGGAGTCCGGACTGCTCGGCCCGGTAACTTTATCCGCTGAATAGATATTTCGGCGGCCCGCGGGCGCAGTTAGTTCGCTTATTGAATTTGATAATCAAGGGCTCGCTCCCGAAGATTGTTGACGGTACTGTTGCCGAGAAAACGGTACCGTCGCACTCGGGAGTGGGGCTTCTGTTTGCAGATGTACCGGTGCCGAACCAGGGAAATAAACAAGGGGGCCGGATGATGAAACAGGTAATCACTGTCACTGCAATAATCTGCGCACTGGTTTGTTTGGCCGGCGCGGCCGATCTGGAAAAAGGGTTTATCACACCGCCCGATTCAGCCAAGCCGCATACGTGGTGGCATTGGATGAACGGCAATATTACCAAAGAAGGTATCACTGCCGATTTGGAAGCTATGCGTCGCGTCGGCATCGGCGGTGCGCAGATTTTCAGCGTGGGCTGCGGCATAAATCCCGGCCCGGTAAATTTCATGACGCCGGAATGGCGTGAGATGATGAAGCATGCGGCAAAAGAAGCCGACCGGGTCGGTGTGGAGCTTTGTCTCCACAACTGTGCAGGCTGGTCGAGCAGCGGCGGTCCTTGGAACACGCCGGAAAACGCGATGCAGCAAATTGTCACCAGCGAAACCAGCATCAAAGGCCCTGCGCATTTTTCAGGCGCACTGCCGCAGCCGCCGACCAAACTTGATTGCTACCGCGACATCGAGGTGCTGGCGTTTCCGACGCCGGACGGCGAAGACGTAACGATGCAAGCCTTGTCGCCAAGGGTGACCTCAAGTGTACCAAATTTTAGTGGAGCCGGTCTGATTGACGGCAAGACAGATAAATCGGCTGTTCTTCCGTTGCCGTCAGCTGGCAAAACGCCGTTCATTCAGTTCGAATTTCCTCAGCCTTTCACAGCCCGGTCTTGTCTGGTTACGCTTGGTGCGGACGCCAGAAGTTCGCGGGGTGCCGTTCAAGTTTCCGACGATGGCCAGAATTTCAAAGATGTGCAGCCGTTCTCTTTTCCCCGTAATGGCGGCAGCGACACCGCATCCATTTCGCTAGGAACCGATCCGGCTCCCGCAAAATTTTACCGCGTTAAGTTCACGGCCGGCGGATTGAACGCCAAGCAGATAAATGTCGCGGAAGTTTCGTTCAGCTCCTGCCTGCGCACCGACGATGTGTATGCAAAGAGCGGCATGAATATGGGATATCTGAACAGAACGCCGCCGCCTGCAGAAGCTTCGGTTCTACCGGGTCTCGCTGTGAATCGTAAAGAAATTATCAATCTCACCGGCCAAATGAAGCCGGATGGACAGCTCGACTGGGATGTGCCGACAGGACAATGGACGATCCTGCGCATCGGCTACACGCCAACCGGACGGGAAAATCATCCGGCACCCGAGGGCGGTCTCGGTCTGGAGTGCGACAAGTTGAGTGCAGAGGCTTTGGATGCGCATTGGAACGGCTTTGTGCAGAAAGTCGTGGATGACTTAGGTCCGCTGGCGGGAAAAGGGAAAGCCTTCAACAATGTGCTGATCGACAGCTACGAAGTCGGCGGACAGAACTGGACGCCAAAATTCCGCGAGGAATTTCAGCAGCGGCGCGGCTACGATCCGTTGCCGTGGCTCGTCACCGTGACCGGACGTGTGGTGGATAATCCGGATGTTTCAGAACGCTTTCTGGGGGATATGCGGCGCACGATAGCCGATCTGTTTGCTGAAAAATATTACGGCCGGTTCAAGGAACTCTGCAACCAGCGCGGTCTCATGGCGTCTATCGAACCGTACAACGGCCCCTATGAATCGCTGCAATCCGGGAAGCCGGCGGATATTCCGATGGGCGAATTCTGGGTCGGGCAAAAACCGCATTTTTCTGTAAAACTCGCCGCGACCGTCGGTCACATTTACGGAAAACCCATCATCGGAGCGGAATCGTTCACCGCCGCACCCAGCAAGGAGCACGGCCGCTGGCTGGACGACCCCTACGCGTTTAAGGCGGCCGGCGACCTGGCCTTCAGTCTGGGCATCAACCGTTACATTTTCCACCGCTACGCCTTGCAACCGTGGACCAACCGCATACCCGGCATGACGATGGGTCAGTGGGGATCGCACTTCGATCGCACCTGCACATGGTGGGAACAAGGCAGTGCCTGGATGAAATACATCGCCCGCAGCCAGTTCATGCTCCAGCAAGGACTCTTTGTGGCCGATGCCGCCGCGTTCTGCGGTGAAACCGCGCCGGTGCAAATGCCGGAAATAAATCCCGCATTGCCGCCGGGCTATGACTACGACGGCATCAACGCGGATGTGCTGCTGAACCAAGCTTCCGTCAAGGACGGCGTTCTCACGCTGAAAAGCGGTATGCGTTACCGCGTGCTGTCTTTGTTTCCGCAGAATCGCACGATGACACCGCAACTGCTGCGCAAACTGCGAGGCTTCGTCGCTGACGGACTGACGCTCGTCGGCCCGCCGCCGGAAAAATCGCCGGGGCTCGCTGGCTATCCGAAGTACGATGCGGAAGTAAAAGCGCTCGTCGCCGAGCTATGGGGCGATTGCGACGGCAAAACCATCACCGAACATCCGTTCGGTAAAGGCAGAATCTTTTGGGGGCAAACGATGGCGCAGGTTTTTGCCTCGCTGAAAGTGTCCCCTGATTTTTCGTTTACGACGAATAACGGTTCGCAACTGGTTTACATCCACCGCCTTGATGGCGCGGCGGATATTTATTTTGTTGCCAACCAGCGCGACCAGTTTGATTCCGCCGACTGCACCTTCCGCGTCAGCGGTAAGGTGCCGGAATTCTGGTATCCCGACACTGGACGCATCGAACCGGCGCCGGTGTGGCGCGAAGAAAACGGACGGATTACGGTGCCGCTGAATTTCGATCCGGCCGGTTCGGTCTTCGTCGTCTTCCGCAAAAAAGCGGACAGCGGTGACCATATCGTTTCAGCCGCATTTCCATCCCCGCTCAAGTCCGATACGTTACAGATACAGCGCGCCCGGTATGAAACGCTGGACGGAACACAAGGCGCGGACGTAACCGCCGTGCTCGCCGGCAAAGTCCACGGCGGCGCGATTAAAATCACGGTCGACAAAAAATCGCTGGGCATTGATCCGATGATCGGGCGCAAAAAACAGCTCCGTGTGGAATATATATTGAACGGCCAGCCGGCAGAAAAAATCATTCCGGAAAACGCGGCGTTTGAAGCCGGCCGGCCCGCCGTTGCGGCAGACACCGAACTGAAAATACAAAGCGCCCGGTACGAATCGCTGGACGGAAAACAAGGTGCAGATGTAACAACTCTGCTCACCGGCCAGATCCGCGACAACCAGTTAAAGATCAAGGTCGATAATAAGACCCTGGGCGGCGATCCCGCGCTCAATCAAAAGAAACAGCTCCGCGTGAAATACACGCTGAACGGTCGGCCAGTGGAAAATATCGCGGCGGAAAACAGCGTCTTCGAACCCGTCCTGTTAATCGCCGTCAGCGAACCGGATCTCAAACTGAGCGCTGATATAAGCGGTCAGGTGAAACTCTGCGCCGCAGCGCCGGGTACCGCGGAATTAAAGACGGCCTCCGGAAAAATTATGAAGATGGAGGCGCTCGACGTGCCGAAGCCGGTTGAACTGTCTGGTCTGTGGGAATTGAGATTCCAGCCGAACCGGGGCGCGCCGGCACAAGTCAGTCTGCCGAAACTCATCTCGTGGGCGGAACACGCCGACAGCGGTGTGAAGTATTTTTCCGGCACGGCCACCTATGTCAAAGAGGTGGATATTCCGGCGGAAATGATCGGTACCGGACATTCGCTCTGGCTGAATCTGGGCCAGGTGAAAAACCTCGCTGAAGTTTCCGTGAACGGAAAACCGCTGGGTATTTTGTGGAAGCCGCCGTTCCGCGTGAATATCACCGGTGCAGCCAAGCTCGGTAAAAATAAACTCGAAATCAAAGTTACTAACCTTTGGCCAAACCGGCTGATCGGTGATGAGCAACTGCCCGAAGACTGCGAGTGGGGAAGTAATCTCACGCTGAAACAATGGCCGCAGTGGTTACTGGACGGCAAGCCGAGTCCGACAGGACGGCTGACCTTCACAACGTGGCATCACTGGAAGAAAGATGAAGCGCTGCTGCCTTCCGGACTGCTCGGTCCGGTGACATTAAATACGGTGACCGAGGTTGATGTAAAACCCTAAGCGCAAAGTCACCGGTACGGCCTTCACCTGAAGAACACTTCACGATGAGCGCGAGGGCGTTTCGGAAGCACGCCATTCAAGCGGAGTTTTTCCTGTGTTGAGTTTGAAGGTTTTGAAAAAATGTTTTTCGCTGCCAAATCCTGCCGCACCCGATATGCAGGTTGCTTTGTACGGCGTGCCGACCAGCAGTTCTTTGGCGCGGGCAATTTTGATTTGTGTCAGGTAGCTGTTCGCCGGCATGTGGAGTTGCTTTAAGCAGGCTTTTCTTAACGTGTCCGGGCAGACATTCAGCTCAGCCGCAATGCTTGCGATAGAGAGCTGCTGGTAATCTCTTTGCTCCGCAATCAGTTTGATGAGTTCCGGATAGGACGGTTTTTGTTTCCGGACTGACTGCCGGTTGGTCTGATGAATGAGATCGCCAATGCCGAAGATCCGGGAGAGGAAGAAGCAGGGGTTATTTCGGTTTTCCATGCCGGCCTTAATGATCTGGTTCATCAGCGTTCGAATCTGAACCGGAGCATTTCTTGCCACCCGCTTTTTAGGTGCGAGGCCGATAGTTGTAAAAAAATCTTTCGAGCCGCTTCCGTCGAAAGAAACAAATTGGTAGTGGAAAGAATCTCCGTGCAGTAGAAACGGATCGTTCGGAAATATGGCCATAAAATCTCCGCGGTGAAGCGTATACGTTTCTTTGGCGCTGTACCGAAGTTCCAGTACTCCATCGGTGATATAGTTAAAACCGTAATACACGGGATGCTTTCTGCCGGGCAGGCAGGTTTTCCGGCTCAGCACCGAGGCGTTCTTAAATACGATACCGTTTTTGCCAATATTCTTCATTTATTCTGGATAGTGATACTTTATACGGTTCCAGTCACTGTTTTTCAGTGGTTCGTGACTTCGTTTTCGAGGAATGTGTCTACTATCTGGCGACAGCAACGCGCTGGTAGCAAATAAAAGGGAGAGGTTATGTACAAATTTTTTTCGAGAATAGTGATTGGTCTCTGGTCGGTGTCCTTAATCCTTGCCCATGCGGCCGAAAACGCAGCTCCGGCATTAGAAAACGGGTTTCTCAATCCGCCGGTGCAGGCGCGTCCGATGGTTTACTGGGATTGGATCACCGGTAATATCAACCGCGCGGCGATTACCCGCGATCTGGAGCACATGAAACGCGTCGGCCTCGGCGGCGGACTGCTGTTCGATGTGCCGCCACTCAACAGCGCGAACGGTTATGCCGCCTGTCCGCCAGATGGGCCTGTAGATTTTATGAGCAATGAGTGGCTCGATCTCGTCAACTTCGCCGCCGAAGAATCGTACCGGCTCGGACTAGATTTCGGTGTCGTGCTTTGTGCTGGCTGGAATACTGGCGGTCCGTGGATAAAGCCCAAGGACAACAACCAGCTTGTTGATTCCTCTTTGTTACGCATCTCCGGGCTGCAAACAAACGCCGTTGTACTGCCGGCTCCTTCAACCGACCCGGACTATGTTGACACCGCCGTGCTGGCCTGGCCGACCCCGGCCAATGAATCGCATTTGATGAAGGAGCATCCACCGGCGATCATGGTGAACGGAAAGCCGAGCAACGACCGTTTGATCGGCACAATGATGGACGGCGACCGTGGAACAGGAGCCGCTATTCCTGCGCCCAAAAAGAATTCTCCGGCTGTGGTCGAATTCGTTTTCCCCGAACCGGTCACCGTGGACCGGTTTTACGCCCAGGAAGACCCGCGATTCGGAATCACGGCGGGCCGGATTGAAGTAGAAGTAGACGGTTCTTTCAAAAAGCTCGCGGATTTGAAAAGCAACGGTGCTACTCCCATTGCCGAGAATTTTCCGCCAGTTACCGCTAAAAACTTCCGGCTGGTTATCACCGAGGTTCCCAAGCTTGCCAATCTACGAAACACTCTGCGCCTGTTTGAAGTGGAGTTTGTTGAGCCTGACAAGTGGTCGGCGTCCGAGCCGGGAATCCGCAACTGGGCATTGAAAACAGCAACTGTTACGGCCTTGGGGAGAAAACGGGGGGAAGTCCTATTGCCCAAGGATCACCTGCTACCGACTGTTGATACAGGACGCGCTTCGGCCATCGCGCCGGAATCTGTTCTGGATCTCACCGCTAGACTCGGCGCGGACGGTAAGCTGGCTTGGGATGTCCCGGAAGGAAACTGGACGATCATGCGGTTCGGTATGGCGCCGACTCACTCACACACCTACAACACCAATGGACGTAAAGGTAACGAGGACGCATTGGAATCGGATAAAATGAGCGCTGATGCAACCCGGCTCCATTACAAAAAAATGGCAGGTGCAATCTTTGACCATCTCTCACCGGAGGGGCGAAAAGGCCTCAGCTATTTTGAGGTGGACAGCTGGGAAGGCGAAGAGAATTTGTGGACCGCCGGATTCCTCGAAGAGTTCAAGAAACGCCGCGGCTACGACCTCACGCCCTACCTGCCGGTGTTCGAGGGCAAGATCGTCGGCGACGGCGCTACCGCCGACCGCGTGCTATGGGATTACCGCCGCACCATCGGCGACCTTAACATCGCAAACCATTTCAAGACACTCACCGACTTGTGTCACAAAGACGGGGTCAAGCTCTGCGCAGAATCCGGCCACGGGTTCCAGGCTAACATGGATGCCATCGGATCGCTTGCTCAGGTGGATTACCCAGCTGGGGAATTCTGGAATCCCGGCCGTGACAGCCGCCGGTACGATATCCGCAATTCGGTCAGGGATGCCGCATCCGCCGTCAACGTTTATGGCAAGGCTTACGGCCTGTTTGAATCGTTCACCACCGGGCAGTTTCAAAATTTCTGGCCTTCGCCGTTCGACCTGAAAATTCTGGGCGACTACGCTTTTACCGAAGGCGTCAGCCGGATGTTCATTCACGGGATGTGGCTTGACCCGGTGGTTTCCAATACGCCGCCGGGCATCAGTTGGAGCGCAGGCATCCACGTCGGCCCGAGCATTACATGGATGCCGGACGGCCGGGCGTTTTTCGACTACCTGAGCCGCTGCCAGTATCTGCTGCAAACCGGCGTGGTCGATAAAGACGTCCTTTATTTTTACGGCGATGGCATGCCGAACATTGCGCCGAAGCGCGACGAACTTTGTCTCGAGTTGCCCGCAGGCCGCGACTACGACGCGACCGACAGCCGCGCGATCCGCGAACTGATCACCGTAAAAGACGGTAAGCTTACACTGCCGCACGGCGCGACCTACCGCGCACTGATGCTTCCGCCTATCGACACGATGACGCCGGAGACGCTCGAAGCGGTTTATCGGCTGGTCAAAGACGGCGCCGTGGTCGTCGGTCCGAAACCGTTGCATTCGCCCAGTCTGAGCGGACAGCCCGAAGCTGACCGGAAGATAAGCCAGATGGCCGACGAACTCTGGGGTGAAAAGCCCGGCAAGTCCGGATCGAAACAGACCGGTAAAGGAACCGTTCATTGGGGAACAGAGCTGGCTGGCGTTTTTGCTGCGCACGGCGTGCCGCCGCAAATTGAAGTCCGCAACGGCGGCAAAGACAATGCCGTCAAACACCTCCATCGCCGGACGCTGGACGGGCGCGACATGTATTTCTTGTCTAACCAGAGCGACGAATCGATCAAGCCCGATATCCTTTTCCGTTCGCAGGGCAAACACCCGTACTTTTGGCAACCCGACTCAGGAGAAATTATCCGGTTGAAAGACGGCGCCGAAGAAAACGGGCGGAGCAAGGTGAATGTGCCGCTTGCCCCGTGGGGATCAACGTTTGTTGTTTTCGATCCGGAACAGAACGGAAAACCCGCAGCCGGCAGCAAGCCGCAAGTCCAGGAAGGAAAAGCCGATGAGACCCTGGTGATTCAGGGATCGTGGGACGTTGCCTTTGAAAAAAATCGCGGCGCGCCGGAAAAAGCTACCTTCGATGAATTGAAGTCGTGGACTGAAAACGCTCGCCCCGGCATTAAATATTTTTCGGGTTACGGCACCTACACGAAGACGGTCAATGTTTCCGCCGCCATGATTTCCGGCAGCCATCGCGTAGTGCTCGATCTTGGACAGGTCGGCGATGTAGCTCATGTGAAAGTCAACGACCGCGATTTCGGTACGCTCTGGAAACCGCCGTATCGTGTCGATGTCACCGAAGCCGTTCGGGCCGGAGAAAACCGCCTCGAGATTGCCGTGGTAAACACCTGGGTGAATCGACTTATCGGCGACGACCAGTTCCCGAAGGAAAAACCCGTTGCCAACACTATTGTACGCAATCAGATTCCCGCGACCGATCTGGATAAGTGTCCCTCCGGATTGCTTGGTCCGGTTATGTTAATGCAGGCGCAATAAGAGGCTTGGTTGCCGGCCATTTTTCCAACTCTTGGCAATTGCAATCGGGACAGGCTTGGGGATAATGGGCGCCCTTATGGATAAAAAACCGTTCAACAAAATCAACACCGGCATCAACCTTGAGGAGTTCATCAACGTGGCTGAATTAAGATATGACGGACGGAAACCGGACCAGTTGCGTCCGGTTAAATTCACCCGCGATTTCACCATCAACGCCAAGGCGTCGGTGCTGGTTGAAATGGGCAACACCAAAGTCATCTGCGCTGTCAGCGTGGATGAAAGCGTCCCCGGCTGGATGCGCCAGCAGAATGTTGAAGGCGGCTGGGTGACTTCCGAATATTCGATGCTTCCGAGCGCAACGCCGGACCGTGCCAAGCGCGAATCGACCGCCGGTAAACTCGGCGGACGCACCATGGAAATCCAGCGGCTGATCGGACGCGCGCTCCGCTCGGTGATTGATTTGAAGAAACTCGGACGCCGCCAGCTATACATCGACTGCGACGTCATTCAGGCCGACGGCGGAACGCGCACCGCTTCCATCACCGGCGCGTACGTCGCATTGCGCATGGCGGTTGACCGGTTGCTGGCTGAAAAACTGATCAAAGAAGACCCGATCAAAGAAGCCATCGCCGCTATCAGCGTCGGGATTCATAAAGGCGTGCCGCTGCTCGACCTCTGCTATGTTGAAGACTCGAAGGCGGAAGTGGATATGAACGTCGTCATGACCGCCTCCGGCAAACTCGTCGAAGTGCAGGGCACCGCCGAAGAAGAACCCTTCACCAAAGAGCAGATGGCTCAAATGATGGATCTCGCCGAGAAGGGGATTAAAGAGCTGCTCGAAGCGCAGAAGGCCTGACGATATTCGATATTGGATATTTGTTATTAGGTCGGGATCGGGAAGCCGGTTCCGGCCTTTTTTTAACCACGGATAACACGGATTCCCACGGATCGTTTCCAATGTTCGGAAATAATTTTTCAAAACTTCTGAACCCAGAATGTCAAATTATCGAACCGGCTCCAGTTTTGGGAGAGTCTATTTAATCTGTTTTCGCTGGAACTCGCGATTCATGTCTTTGACGGCATCATTCATGATTTCCTGCATGAGACCGGGATAAGCACGAACATCATCGCCCCAGTTGTAGTAATAGCCCTGTATGGTTTTCCTGTTCACATCATACTTCTTTTCCCAAATGGGGCGACCTGTGGAGAGATCGGTCATCTTCATAGACATGGTCAGTTCGTTATAGGAGCTCCCTGCCGGCAATCCGAAGAACCAAAGGTACGGACAAAGGAAAGACACTCCATAAGAATAGAGCGTTCCTTTGTAATGTGATGAAAGCAGCTCGGCTTCGAGCAGGTAGTTTGCTTTTTCCTTATCTCCGCCGTAGGTAAAGAAGGCATCTTGGAACAACCCCGACTTCCGCAGGCTGAGGGCGGCGGCTTTGGCAAGATCTTCGCTAGAATTGAACTCAAATTCGGCAATCGTCATAAACATTCTGGCCGCATCGGGGCGATCATAGTTAATCCAGCCGAAGGGCATAAGAGGAACTAGATAAAAGAACATGGTTCCGGATTGGTTCTTGTCGGTTCGCATATCTTCAAACGGAACAACGGCGACTTTTTTCTGGTATGCTGGGCCGTCATTAAATTGCGTTAGGTTCTTACCGTCGGCAGGATAAATGAATTTTGCGGTGGTTCCGCATCCGACAATTGAGATGGAGAAAAGTACGGAAAGAATGAGATGTATGGTTTTTTTCATCGGGTTCCCTTTAGTTGGTCTCTAAACGCCTGCGGTACGAAAGGTTTTTAGCAGGTTGGTGGGCGGGGCAGCAAGCGCGGCGGCGGTAAAGATTTTATGGTGGAAGAGGCATCTTGCCTCTGGCCAGCGGCAACCGCCTTTGCGCGGCTACGGCGCGTCAGGGGGATGCCGCTTCCACATTTTCCAATCCTTGGAACTTTGCGTCTCTGCGCCTTGGCGAGAGATGAATTTTACAGCGCGGCCCGCCTTCGCTTAGTCTACGGCGAGGCAGGCGAGTATGGCATTGAATGTTTTGCTTGGGCGCATGGCGGCGGCGACCAGTTTCTCGTTCGGGCGGTAGTAGCCGCCGACATCAACTGGCTTGCCCTGAACGGCGGTCAGTTCCGCGATAATCTTTTCCTCGTTTTCAGCCAGTGCCTTGGCGAGCGGCGCGAAGCGGGCTTTGAGTTCCACATCTTTGTTCTGCGCGGCGAGGGCTTCGGCCCAATAGAGCGCGAGATAGAAATGACTTCCGCGGTTGTCGAGTTCGCCGACTTTGCGGGCCGGTGATTTGTCTTCCTGCAAAAACTTTGCGTTGGCGGCGTCGAGTGTGTCGGCCAGTACTTGAGCCTTCGGATTTTTAAATACCGTCGCCAGATGTTCGAGAGATACGCCGAGGGCGAGGAATTCGCCGAGCGAGTCCCAGCGCAGATAGTTTTCCTGCAGGAACTGCTGGACGTGTTTCGGGGCGGAGCCGCCCGCGCCGGTTTCGAACATGCCGCCGCCGTTCATGAGCGGAACGATGGAGAGCATCTTGGCGCTGGTGCCGAGTTCCAGAATCGGGAAGAGGTCGGTGAGGTAGTCGCGCAGGACGTTGCCGGTGACGGAAATCGTATCCAGTCCAGCCTTGGCCCGCTCGAGCGAAAGGCGGGTGGCTTCGACCGGCGGCAGGATCTGAATCTCCAGGCCGCTGGTGTTGTGGTCTTTCAGATATTTTTCAACCTTGGCGATGATTTGCGCGTCGTGGGCGCGGTTTTTATCGAGCCAGAAGATCGCCGGGGTACCGGTGGCGCGGGCGCGGGTGACGGCGAGCTTGATCCAGTCGCGGATTGGCGCGTCCTTCGCCTGACAGGCGCGCCAGATGTCGCCTTTTTCTACTTGGTGTTCAAAAAGAACCTTACCTTCCGTATCGGTGACACGAACGGTGCCGGTTGCCGGAATTTCGAAGGTCTTGTTGTGTGAGCCGTACTCTTCGGCCTGTTGTGCCATCAAGCCAACGTTTGCCACGCTGCCCATCGTACGGGGATCGAACGCGCCGTGCTTTTTGCAGAAGTCGATGGTTTCGGCGTAGATGCCGGAATAGCAGCGGTCCGGAATGATGAAGTTCGTGTCCTGCTGTTTGCCGGCCTTGTTCCACATCTGTCCGGAGGTGCGGATCGCGGCGGGCATGGATGCGTCGACAATGACGTCGCTCGGCACGTGGAGATTGGTGATCCCTTTATCGGAATCGACCATGGCAATGTCTGGTGCAGATGCGTAGACGGCGGCGATGTCTGCTTCGATCTCTGCTTTTTTATCGGCGGGCAGGGTGGCGATCTTGGCGTAGAGGTCGCCGAGGCCGTTGTTTGGATTGACGCCGAGCGCTTTGAACGTCTCGGCATGTTTGTCAAAAACCGGTTTGAAGAAAACGGAAACGCAGTGGCCGAAGATGACCGGGTCGGAGACCTTCATCATGGTGGCCTTCATATGCAGTGAGAAAAGGATGCCCGCCTTTTTAGAAGCGGCGATTTGGTCGGCCAGGAATTTACGCAGCGCGTTGGCGCTCATAAACGTGCCATCGATGATTTCGCCTGCCTGAAGTTTCAAGCTGTCTTTGAGAACCGTCACGCTGCCGTCGGCGGCGACGAGTTCAATTTTAGCAACGGTTGCCGCCGGAACGGTGACCGACTTTTCATTACCGAAGAAGTCGTCGGCAGGCATACTGGAAACGACCGACTTGGAATCCGGCGACCATGCGCCCATGCGGTGCGGGTTGTTTTTGGCGTACTGTTTGACAGCGGCGGCGCAGCGGCGGTCGGAGTTGCCTTCGCGCAGAACCGGGTTCACCGCGCTGCCTTTGATTTTGTCGTAGCACGCCTTGATCTCTTTTTCTTCGGCGGTTGCCGGTTCTTCCGGATAGTCGGGAAGCTTGAAACCTTTGGCCTGAAGTTCGGCGATGGCGGCTTTCAGTTGCGGCATCGAGGCGGAAATGTTCGGCAGTTTGATGATGTTGGCGTCCGGTTGAAGCGTGAGCACGCCCAGCTCGGCCAGCGCGTCGGGAACGCGCTGCGCATCGGTTAGGAAATCGGGGAAGCTGGCGAGGATGCGACCGGCGAGGGAAATATCGCGCGGTTCGACTGTTACACCGGCCGCGGAGGTAAACGCTTCAATAATCGGAAGCAGGGATTGGGTGGCGAGGGCCGGTGCTTCGTCGGTGATCGTGTAGATTATCTTTGCTTTATTGTTCATAGGACCTTTTCCATTAAATCAACCTTCCGGAGGACACGGTGCGAAGAGCCAGAGCCAAGCGCCGGAGGGTGGTAGACGCGCCCGGGCTCGAACCGGGGACCCGCTGATTAAGAGTCAGCTGCTCTACCAACTGAGCTACGCGTCCGTCAAAAAGAGAGCGGAGAAGTTACTTTGTGGCTCACGGCAACGCAACAAAAAAGCTTGGTCTTAAGCGGTTCTGTGCCGTCGAACCGGTTTAACGTCTGCGGTTATGCCCGGAATGGTGGTGGTGCTGCCGTTGACTGTTGCGGCGGCGCCACAGATGCGGATGCCACCAGCGACCTGTGCCGGCCAGTAAGACGAAAACCGAAAGAAGGATCGTGATGAGCAGGGAGAGTTTGATGCGGCTTTGCGCCGCCAGGTCACCTTGGTCGGCGTTGAGATAGAGAGAGAGAGTCAGCATGCTTCCAGTGACCATCACGAGAACAAGTAGCAGGAGAAACGGTCCCGAAATACGCAGGCTGAAATTTGGAACTCCTCCATGTTGCGGCAACATGCGAATCTCCTTTTAAAACCGGGTGCTTTTTCGCTTAAAGTGGTGGCTGGAGGCGGACTTGAACCGCCGACCCGCGGATTATGATTCCGCTGCTCTGACCAACTGAGCTACCCAGCCAATGAGAAAGGGCTCAGAACATAGAAAAAGCCGTTCCGCTTAGCAAGAGCAATGTGGTAAGAATCCCCCGACAATGAATCTAATCCTCATCCATCCGCACGAACTTGACGGTACAGGCCGCGTCGGCCTTACCGGCGTACGGTCGGAGCATATCCGCACCGTGCTTCGCGCCTCACTTGGCAGGGAGCTTCGTGTCGGACTACTTAATGGGTCGCCGGGATGCGGAACGGTGGAGGAGATACGCGGCAGCGAGGTGATTTTGCGCTGTGAATTCAATGGGGAAATTCCGCCGCGCCCGCCGGTTGATTTGCTTCTGGCTTTGCCGCGTCCTAAGGTGATGAAGCGTCTTTGGGCTCAGCTCTCTGCGCTGGGTGTCGGCCGCATCATCCTCACCAATGCCGAAAAAGTGGAACGATACTATTTCGACAGCCATGTTCTTGAGCCGGAGTTTTATACCGGGCTGCTTATCGAAGGGCTCCAGCAGGCAGGTGATACAAGATTGCCTGAAGTACAGATCGTCAGGCAGCTCAAACCGTTTCTCGAAGACGAACTCGACGCAGTTTTTCCAAGGACTGGAACCCGCCTGCTGGCCGACCCGTCCGGTCTACAGAATATTTTCCAATTGGAACCCGCTGCGCCGCAACGCAGTTGTCTGGCGATCGGACCCGAAGGCGGCTGGACACCTTATGAGCTGGAGCTGCTCACCGCACACGGATTTCAGACTTTCAACGCCGGGCCGCGGATTTTGCGCACCGACACCGCCTGTATTGCATTACTTTCGCTGATTACGCTACTCTCCGGTGTAAATGAAAAATAAATGGAACCAGTATATCGCCACCGGTTTCGGGGCTGGACTCAGTCCGGTCATGCCCGGAACGGTCGGTACACTATGGGGACTTCCGCTTTCGTGGGCTGTTGCACAACTCCCGGCGCTTGGATTCCAGATTGCGGCATGTGTTGCGTTGACGTTGCTGGCCGTACCGGTCTGCGCGGCGGCGGAAAAACAGCTCGGCAAAGGCAAGGATCCCGGTTGCATTGTCGCTGATGAATATTTCACGCTTCCAATCTGCTATCTCGGTCTGCCGTTCACGCCGTGGGTAGTACTGAGCGGATTTGTGCTTCACCGTATTTTCGATATCACCAAACCGCCGCCGATCCGGCAGCTTCAAAATCTGAAGGGCGGCGTCGGCATTGTGATTGATGATTTTTTCGCCGCGCTTCTCGCGCTGGCCGTCAATCATCTGCTGTTTCGGGTTGTTGTTCCAATGTTTGGATAAAATAAGGAGGGTGTAGTGAGCAAAAATAGAATGATCGGGCGGGTATTCATCCACTTGTTGTTTGCAAGCGTGTTCTTTGTCTCATCAGAGTCTGTTGCCGCGTCAGGCGCAGAGGCATCGCTTTCCGTAAATATTTCGAAAACGCGGAATCGGGAAAAAGAGCAAAACACGGAGCAGAAAGGGAACGCCTCTGTAACCACAGCGGTTGAAAAAGAAACCGAAACCTGCACGTTGGAAATTGAGATTGAAAATCCTGCCGAACAAGCCGGTGTTTATGATGTGCAATGGTGTGTTATTGCCAAGAGAACGTCGGGTAAGGACGATGAGAAGCTGGTTATTTCAGATTCTGGAAAAATCGAAGTTACCCGGGGAAGCAAGATGTCCGGCACGGAAACGATTAATCCTAAACCGTTTGTCTTTGCGATAACATCAACAGATCGCACATTCAACTCATCCGTCGGCGTTGGTAACAACAGTAATTCGACACAAACACGCGCAGGTGACACCTACGCCGGATATATCGTTCTGGTAAAAGCGGATGGTAAGATCCTTGCGCAGGAAAGTAACGACGACCGGTTTCTAAAAGAGGAATGGGTGGCTCAGTGTGAAAGAGTTGCGCAGCCGAAAGCTACAGCATCAAAGGGAAAGCAGAAAAAGAAAAAGTAGCCGCGACCTTATTTTGATTCTTTGATGTACCGGATCATCGTTTTGCCGATATCGGTGTTGTCGTGAATGCCGCTGAACGCTTCGCTGCCGGGACCGCAGGCAAACAGCGGAACCATGGATGCAGTGTGGTTGCCGTGGGCGAACCCAGTTTTGTCCACGGTTTTGTTTTCAACTGAGCCGTCCAGCACGGCAAAGCCGCCGGTTTCGTGGTCGGCCATGACAATCACCAGCGTTTCGCTGTTTTTCTCGGCAAAGTCGAGACCGGCACCGACCGCGTTATCGAAATCAACTACTTCGCTCACCACATTGGTGCCGTCGCTCTTGTGACCGGCCCAGTCAATTTGTGAACCTTCCACCATCAGGAAGAACCCGTCTTTGTCTTGCGACAGAATTTGAATGGCTTTTTGTGTCAGCTCTTTCAGGGGAATCTCACGCTCGGTGGCGTAGGGCGGATGTACCGGATAAAGCAAGGCAGCTGCTTTTTTCGGCGTACCGAGATTGCGGAATTCTTCGGTGGTAAACGCGACGGGCATTTTCATTTGGAGTTCAGGAAGGCTTGGATTGTTGGTCGGGTTGAAATGATTCAGCCCTCCACCGAAGAGAACGTCCACATCACTTTCGGCGACCTGTTCGGCAATCTCAGAATCCATTTTCCGGCCCGGCACATGCACGATGAATCCGGCAGGCGTAGCGTGGGTTAGTGCGCAGACAACGGCCACGCCGGTGGACTTCCCTTTTTCTTTGGCGTACTCGGTGACGTTTTTCAACGGCTTGCCGTCCGGTGTTAAACCCAGTGAGCCGTTACGGGTTTTTACTCCGGTGGCGAGCGCCGTGGCCGCCGCCGCCGAGTCGGTCACCAGCGAGCTGGCCGACCAAGTAGTCACAAAGCCGGTTACCGGACAGCGCTCCATTTCGAGCTTCCCTTTGACGATTTTTCCGGCGGTTACTTGCGACAGTCCCATGCCGTCGCCGATAAAGAGAATGATGTTTTTCGGAACCGCATCTCCGGCAAGGACAGCAGATGTGGCCATGCAGATGAATAGAACGACTTTTTTCATAAGGCCGAGACGGTACCATTTTCTTCGTTTTCTTTGCGACCTTCTGTTAGAAGTATTCACCAATGAGTGAACTCGACACAATCGCCGCGATTGCTACTCCGCCCGGGCCGGGCGGTGTCGGAATCGTCCGTGTCAGCGGCCCCAGGGCGTGGCAGATCGCCGACGGAATTTTCCAATCTCTGGAAAAACCATCTGCCGCGAAGGGCGGAACTTTTCTGCACGGCAAAGTGATCGCCGCTGACGGCGCTGAAATTGACGAAGCGCTTTGCCTCATCTTCCGCGCGCCGAAAAGTTACACCGGCGAAGATACCATCGAAATTCAGGGACACGGCGGACCGGTTGTATTGAAGAAAATTCTGCGCCGCTGTCTCGATGCCGGTGCGCGTATGGCGGAGCCGGGCGAATTTACCAAGCGGGCCTTTTTGAACGGCAAGCTGGATCTGGTACAGGCCGAAGCTGTCGCCGACCTGATTCACGCACAGAGCGACCGCGCTGCCAAAGCCGCGCTGGAACAGCTCGAAGGCGGCCTCAGCAAAAAGTTTAACGCACTTTACGACGGACTCATGGCAACCGCCGCCGATATCGAAACCACACTCGACTTTGTCGAAGACGAACTGCCAGACGACGTTTTTCCGAACCTCGGAAAAAAACTGGATGAAAGTTTCCGGCAGCTGGAAGACCTTCTCGCCACTTGGGATGAAGGACGGCTTTTGCGAGAAGGTGCCCGTGTTGTCATCATGGGGCGACCCAATGCTGGTAAGTCCACGCTCTTCAACGCACTGCTGGGCCACGATCGCGCCATCGTCACCGAACTGCCCGGCACCACACGCGACATCCTCGAAGAAACATTTGTCCTCGACGGCGTTCCGCTGCGTATTCTCGATACCGCCGGACTGCGCGAAACCGAATGTCTGATCGAACAGGAAGGTATCCGCCGTGCCCGCGCCCATTCTGCCGCCGCCGACATCGCCATCTATTTGATCGACTCATCTCAACCTGTTTCGCCGGAAGACGGCTTGCATCTCGGCAAGCTCAATCCGGCTTCGACAGTGGTTATTCTCAATAAAGCCGATAAAAAAATAACCAATAACCAATATTCAATAACCAATATTCAAATGGTGGAAACATCTTTGATTAAAGGAGCTGGAATTGCCGAAGTCAAAGCCGCTGTTGCCGTAAAGCTCGGCGGCGTTTCGCATACACCGGCGCACGCCGTGATTTCCGAGCGGCACCGCGATCTGCTCGAAACCGCACGGATCGAACTGGAACAGGCTCGCGAACGGATTGCCGAAGGCGGCGAACTGGGTGCGGCTCCGGCGGCGGAACATCTGCGCGCCGCGCTCGAAGCACTGGGACAGGTCACCGGTCGTGTTTACCACAACGAACTGCTCGACAATATTTTCTCCCGCTTCTGCATTGGAAAATAGCCATGAAAAACAAAACCATTCTGATTACCGGCGGGGCGCAGGGCATCGGGCGCGGATGCGTGGAGCATTTTCTGAAATCCGGCTGGAACGTGACGGCGGTGGATATTCAGGAAATACAATCCGGCGAACGACTGGAATCCGTTCCTGGTGACACCTCGCTGGAATCCACGGCAAAGCAGGCGATGGAGAAAATTATCGAACGGTTTGGACAGCTCGATGCGTTAATTAATAACGCCGGTGTCGGAACGCACGGAAAATTCAACGTCGAAACACTTCCGCTCGAAGAGTGGAACCGTGTGTTGGGCATTAATCTCACCGGTTATTTTCTAATGGCCAAACACGCCGCGCCGTTTTTGCGCAAAGCCAAAGGTGTGATCGTGAATGTAGCTTCAACCCGTGCGCTGATGTCAGAACGCGATACCGAAGCCTACGCCGCATCAAAAGGTGGTGTCGTGGCGCTGACTCATGCGCTCGCTGTCAGTCTCGGGCCGGACGTCCGCGTCAATTGCATCAGCCCCGGCTGGATTGAAACGCGAAACGATGCCAAGCACAGCGAAGCCGACCGGCTGCAGCATCCCGCCGGACGTGTCGGCGTTCCGCAGGATATCGCGGAACTGGCGGACTATCTGATTTCTGCCGGATTCGTCACCGGCCAGAACTTCGTCGTTGATGGCGGTATGACGAAAAAAATGATTTACGAAGAGTGACCGATGGTCCTGATTCACGGGTCTGCTGCAGGATGTTTATTTTAAGCGTTCCGCCAGCTGTTTCCATTCATCAGCACTCAGCGAAGCGGCAAATTTATCATCCGCCTCCGCAACCACCTGACGGGCTGATTCGGGATTATCCAGTGCCGCCCGAAGATCCTGCACTTCATCCGGCATCAGATCCACTTTGGTCCCGTTCGGTTTAACAATGGAGCAGATTCCCGTTTCCGGGCAGAGTTCGATCGTCAGCTTTTCCATTTTTGCTCCTTCTTCGATTTTGTGGGACCGCCGTTCAGTTATTGCACCAGATTTTAACGTCATCCACTGTCACGTTACGCGGCACGGCCAGCCGGAGCATGCGCTTAGTTGGATGGGCGATTCCTTCTGACTTGAAGCTGCCGGCTGGCTTGCCGTCGATTTCGGCGGAGAGTTCATCGCCTTTAATCGTCACAAGCAGGTCGTGCCATTTACCGGTTTCTGTCGGGCAGGGGAATATCTTTTCCTTCTCCTTGAGCATTTGCATCTGTTCTTTGCTCAGTGTCTTAGCCAGCTTCGCCTCCTGAATCTGGAGATCCATCGAGCCGGTTTTGAGATCCTGGAGGGTCACCTGCTTGGGATTAATTCTGGTGGCGAAGAGATGTCCGGCGTGGACCGTTTTGCACTCCATGTCGGCGAAATCCAGACCGAGGCTGTCCTTCTCGTCGTCGAGCTTGAAGCGCAGGGCGACGGCACCGTCAGTGAACTCCGCCGGATGCGTCACGGAAACGGCATGGTTGGCTTCCTTGCTGATGAAGATGTACATCGCGCCGTCGCGCAGATCGACCTGCTTATTGTTCTTCGCTCGGCCCTTGCTGTTGGTACCCCAGCCATTGCCGGGCTCGTCGGTGACTTCCTGTGACTCGCTCCGCTGGAAGTCGTCCTGAAAGATCAGTTGGCCCGACTCCGTAGCCGTCAGGTTGAGGCAGACCGCAAGAAAAACACCGCAGAGACCAAGGATTGTTTTCATGCGCGGATTCTTGCGCCGCCCGCCATAAAGTCAAGGCCGGTTTGTTTGAGCCGGAACTTGCAATCGTTTCTGGAAGACTGCACTTTATACCGACTGTAAGCCTCGCGTGTATAACTGTTTGAAAGGACTGCTATGAACAAGAAGATGCTGCTGTTGGTATTGTGTATTTCCGCCGTGCTGTTCTCCGGATATTCAGGGATTGCTCAAACCGTACCCTGTGATGTGGTTATTGGTTCACATCCCGCCGTCACACCTGTTCCGCGAGCGAACGACTGGTGGATGCCGCGCCACAAAGCAGTTCTGGGCCGGATTGCCCAAGGGAACGTCGACCTGCTGATGATCGGTGATTCAATCACCCACGGATGGGAAAACAGCGGGAAAACGACTTGGGACAAATATTTTGCATCGCGCAACGCGGCTAATCTGGGCTTCAGCGGCGACCGCACCGAACACGTTCTCTGGCGGCTTCAGAACGGTGAGGTCGACAATATACATCCGAAACTGGCGGTTGTGATGATCGGCACTAACAACTCCAGTGGTGAGCAGTACACGGCTGAACAGATCGCCGACGGCATTAAAGCCATTGTCTGTTTACTGCGCACCAAACTGCCGGAAACCAAAGTGCTGATTCTGGCTATCTTTCCCCGCGGCGACAGCAACGCCGTTGCGCAACGGGCCAAGAACGACAAAGCCAGCCAGCTGGCCTCACAAATGGCAGACGGTAAAATGATCTTCTTTCTGGATATCAACAAAGCCTTCCTGAACGAAAAGGGCGAACTGCCCCGCGAAATTATGCCGGACCTGCTGCACCCCAAGGAAAAAGGGTATCTGCTCTGGGCCGAAGCCATGGAACCGACCATCGCCAAACTCATGGGCGAAACCAAGTAGCCGTCCCCGCAAAGGCGCAGAGGAAGCAGAGCTTTGCGTTCTCTGAATCTCTGCGAGGGGAAGCCGTGATCTGGAGAATGTAATGACCGGACTGGAAAAACGGCTGGAAAAACTGGCGGCGGATGAAGTGGCGGCGGTACTTGCCGCACTGCCGGAACAGCTGGCGGAACGGGCGCGGACGCTTCCGGTGCTGTTTGCACGGAAGCCCGATCCGAATGATGGACAGGAAGACGATTTACTCGGTTTATTTGTCGGTCCGGAAATGGCTGACGAAGGTTACGAGACTTTGCCCGCGCAGATTATTCTGTTTCTGGAAAATCTCTGGGATGAAGCCGGAGAGAATGAGCGCACTTTCCGGGACGAAGTCCGCATCACCTATCTGCACGAGCTCGGCCACTACCTCGGCCTCGACGAAGACGATCTGTTCGATCGCGGGCTGGAGTAGAGGGGTTTTTCGCCAAGGCGCAAAGGAAATGTAGCGTCGGCTCTCAGAGCCGATGAGTTGATTTGTAGGGTCGGTTCTCAGAGCCGATGAGTTGATTTGTAGAGTCGGCTCTGCGAGCCGAGGAAGTTGATGATGTAGTGTCGGTTCTGTGAACCGAAATCCAGATTGGCTCATAGAGCCAACACTACATTTATAAAATTACTGGAGAGCTTCGACGTAATACCAGCTGCCGCGAATTTTTTTGAATTGTGAGCGCTCGTGGTGGCGGTCGGTTCCGTTCGGGCCGATAAACTCGGCGATGAATTCCACGGTTCCTTCGTTATCGGAACGTTCGCCGGTGGTGTTGAGCACATGCAGTTTCTGCCACGTCACCTGATTCGTCCAGCTGCGGATGTCGTCCGCCAGATCAGGTTCGCGCGACGCGGGCAGGGTGGTGTTCACCAGATAATCGACATTCTTCAAAACGTAGGCGGTATAGCGCGAACGCATTAGCGCCTCCGCCGTCGGCGCGCCTTTGTGGCCGGAAAGCCCCGGCCCGCAACAGCCCTGAAAATTTTTCCCGCTCCCGCACGGACATTCGATCATTTCGGACTGAACCCTTCGTCTCTAATTGGGGACCTCTTTGTCTTTGCAGATTTCTCGTAAAAAACTATTTGGGGGTTGAGACGTGCGAATCAGTGGGGTTGGAGCTTGAACGGCGACGGCATCGATTGCGCCCAATAGGGTACAGGTGGCGGAGATGAACAGTAATCTAGGTGTTTGATTTGGAGCCTTATTAGCGTACTGAAGCTCTGAACATCTATCCCGAATTTGAGGGGACTCAAAGGTGATTAGCTCTTCGCTGTGACCAAATTGATTCCTGATTTTTCTAATAAGGTGCAAATCGCGATATGCGATTCTGTTTATTTTCCCAAGGAGAAATGCCATTTCGATTCTAAAGCTAAATGGTTGCAGTTCTTTATCCAGAATCTTTTGCGAGAGCTTGTCTTTTACAAAGCTTTTCAGAAGAAGCTGTTTTAATGACTCATCAAGATATGCCGCTGAAACTAAGGCGCATCCTCTATCAGACTCGGCTTGAAGCGTATCGCTGAACTTATGTATTCGGATTTCGCTGTCGGTTATTAGGTCTGAAATGGATTTATTCATTTAGTTGTGCCTTGTGCTCTTTTTTGGATCGACCAAGTTAGCAACATTAGGCGACGTCATATCCAATTTTGAGCGATTCCTCTTTCAAGGACTCGAAATAGACATTAAGCGCCGCTTGAATGTCAGGATTTTCTACGTAAGCAACACCCGCTTTTCTATAGGAAACTTTTTCAACAGAAATAATTTGGTCCTCGGAAAGACCTTTTTTCCGTAAGACTGCAATGCATTTTTCTCGTGCTGAATTAAGCTTGTTGAGGTCTTTTTGTATCCGTTTCTGGAAGAATTTTTTAAACATAGGGTTACCGCTCTGTCATCGCGTCTAATTTGTTCTTTCCATAACTAAATTAAATTTCCCGCATTGGAAAGAGCATCGGTCAATTTTTCAGGAAGTTTTCCGCCGGCCTGGGCGCGGTCGGGTTTTCCGCCGCCGCCGCCGCCACACTGTTTGGCGATGGCGCCGACAATTTTTCCGGCGTTCTTTCCGGCTTTGACTAAATCGGGTGTGACGGCGCAAACCAAAGCGACTTTACCGTCGGAAACTCCGCCGAGGATGACGACAGCGCTGGTGAGTTTCGGCTGAAGCGCGTCCATGACAGCGCTTAGCAGTTCGGCGTCGGCTTCGCCCATGTTTTCGATGAGCAGTTTTACCCCGACATTTTCGGGGCCGTCTTTGATTTTACCGAGTAATTCTTCCGCAATCGCCGGAGCCTTGGCCTGCATTTCGGCCTGTCTTTGCTTGGCGAGCTGTTTCTGCCGTTCGACTTCTTTGGCGCGTTCGGCTTCGGCGGCTCCGGCGGCTTTTTGTTCTTCAATAAACTGTTCGGCGTATTTTCCGCAGACGGCTTCAATGCGGCGGATACCGGCGGCAATCGCCGATTCGCGCATGACTTTGAAGAGACCGATGTCGCCGGTGTTACGGACGTGACATCCGCCGCACAGTTCCATTGAAAAGCCATCGAACTTGCCTTTATGTCCGCCGAGCTGAAGAACGCGGACGGTGTCGCCGTATTTTTCGCCGAAGAACTGCTGGATGCTCGGCTGTTTCTGTACTTCGGTGAACGGAACTTCAGTCCAGTAAACCGGCTCGCCGGCTTTAATCCGGTCGTTGACCAGCTTTTCAATCTGGGCGATCTGCTCGTCGGAAAGTTTTTCCGGCGAGTTGAAGTCGAAGCGCATCCGTTCCGGCGCGACGAGCGAGCCGCGCTGGCGGGATTCTTTACTGACCACTTCGTGAAGCGCCCAGTGGAAAAGATGGGTGGCGGTATGGTGGCGCTGAATATCGGCGCGGCGCGAGCCGTTGACATCAATCAGAACGCCTTCGCCCGGTTCCGGCGCGCGGCCGGAACCCAGTTTGGCGCGGTGGACAATCAGTTCGCCCTGCCGCTGCGTGTCGATGATCTTCAGTTCGCCGATCAATTTTTCGTCGGCAATAAGGCGGATTCTGCCGGTATCGCCGGACTGTCCGCCCATTTCGGCGTAGCACGGAGTTTTGTCGAGGATGATGTTGTATTCTGTAGCCGCGTCCGTTGGGCGCGGACCGAGGCCAGCGGCCTCGGCTACAGAAGAACCGCGATCAGGGATCGCGGCTACAATAGAGATCGCTTCAACCAGTGCTTCGGCTTCGAGGCTGTCGAAGCCGATGAATACGGTCGGTTTCACTTCGAGCCCTTCGCTTTCGACGGTGACGACGGTTTTCTTTTTGGCGTGGTCGGCGCGGGCACGGTTGCGCTGTTCTTCCATCAGCTTTTCAAATTCAGCTTCATCTGTTTTCAAGCCCCGCTCGGAAGCCATCAGAACGGTCAAGTCCAAGGGGAAGCCGTATGTGTCATATAGGACGAATGCGACCGATCCGGGGAATTGTTTGCCGCATTTTGCCGCTTCGGCTTCAAACAGATCAAGGCCGCGGTCGAGGGTGCGGTTGAAGCTGTCTTCCTCGGCTTTGAGTGTTTTGGTGACGCGGGCCGCATTTTTCCGCAGTTCGGGGAAGGCGTCTCCGAAACTGTCGGCGACGGTGTCGGCCAGTTTGTAGAAGAAGGGTTCCTTAAAACCGAGAGCGCGGCCGTAGCGGACGGCGCGGCGCAGGATGCGGCGCAGAACGTAGCCGCGGCCTTCGTTCGACGGTGCAATGCCGTCGGCGATGGAGAAGGTGAGACAGCGAATGTGGTCGGCGATAACGCGGAAGGCGATATCAATGGAGACTTGAGGTTTGAGATTTGAGGTTTGAGGTTCCAGCGTCGAACAATACTTCATACCGCTCATCTGTTCGAGCTGGCGGAAGATCGGGCTAAAGACGTCGGTTTCATAGTTGGAGATGACGCCGGAGAAATCCTTGAAGCCTTTGGTGCACTGGATGATGGAGCAGGCGCGCTCGAAGCCCATGCCGGTATCGACGTGTTTGGCCGGAAGCGGCGTGAAGGTTCCGTCGGGGTTGGCGTTGAACTGAATGAAGACGAGGTTCCAGATTTCCATGCACTGCGCGGAGCCGGCGTTCACCATTTTCGCGCCGCCGTCGCCTTTTGGGGAAAGGTCAACGTGCAGTTCGGAGCACGGGCCGCACGGGCCTGTATCGCCCATCATCCAGAAATTGTCTTTACGGTTGCCGGGGACGACGTGGTCGGCGGGAAGATATTTGAGCCAGAGGTTCTGTGCTTCGGTGTCGGCGGGCATTTTGTCGTCGCCACCGAAGTAGGTGGCGTAGAGGCGCTCTTTCGGGAAGCCCCAGACTTTGGTGATCAGTTCCCACGCCCAGTCGATGGATTCAGTTTTGAAGTAGTCGCCGAACGACCAGTTGCCGAGCATTTCGAAAAAAGTGTGGTGGTAGGTGTCCATGCCGACGTCTTCAAGGTCGTTGTGTTTGCCGCCGGCGCGGATGCACTTCTGGGTGTCGGCGGCGCGGCCGGGGGTGAAGGGGCAGTTTGACTGGCCGAGGAAGATCGGCACGAACTGGTTCATTCCGGCGTTGGTGAACAGCAGGTTCGGCGAGTCCGGCAACAGGCTGCCCGACGATACGATGGTGTGCTGTTTCGATTTGAAGAAATCGAGGAACGACTGGCGGATTTCGTTAGAAGTCATCATGAAAGATTCCTGTTATTGGTTATTGGTTATTAGTTATTGGGGAGCCGAACAACGAATCTCCAATATCGAATAACACTTCCTGCCTTGCAGGAAGCTCCGGAATTTAGCATGAACCGCCTCGATTTCACGGATTTTTTTCGACTGTTTGGTGCGGGGCGGCGATGTTCAGTTAGATTTCCGTTTGACCGGAGCAGGGCCGGATGCAAGGATGTGCGCTCAATCTTATCCGGAACCAAGGAGTGTATGGGATATGAGTGACTGGATTGGCCATGAATGCGGCATCGCCGCGATCCGGCTCTTGAAGCCGTTCGAATATTACGTCGAAAAGTACGGTTCGTCCGCTTTCGCCATCAACCGTCTCTATCTGCTGATGGAAAAGCAGCATAACCGCGGGCAGGACGGTGCCGGCGCGGCAGTTATCAAACTCAATGCGGAGCCGGGAAAACCGTTTATCTTCCGCGCCCGTTCTGCGGACAAAGATCCGATTGCGAAGGTGCATCAGGAAATGCTGACTTCGCTGGCGGAATCGCAGGCGGAGAATCCGGCGCATGCGGATGATCCGGTCTGGCTGAAGCGCAACGCCAAGTTTGCCGGCGAACTGCTGCTGGGCCATCTGCGTTACGGCACGCGCGGACGCGGCGGAATCGAATTCTGTCATCCGTTCCTGCGCCAGAGCAACTGGCGCAGCCGTAATCTGGTGCTGGCCGGTAATTTTAATCTAACGAATAACGACGAGCTTTTTGACGCACTGGTCGAGCTGGGGCAACATCCGATCGATGAGACCGATACGGTGATGGTGCTGGAAAAGATCGGCCATTTCCTCGATGAAGAAAACGACCGGCTGTTCCGCGAGTTCCGCAAGGAAGGGTTTGATCGTGCGGTGATTTCAGAAAAGATCGCCGATCATCTCGATCTGGTGACCGTGCTGAAACGCGCGGTGAAGAATTTCGACGGCGGCTACACGATGGCGGGCATTATCGGCAACGGCGACCTGTTTGTTATGCGCGACGCCTGCGGCATCCGCCCCGGCTTTTTCTATCAGGATGACGAGTTTGTGGTGGTGGCTTCCGAGCGTCCGGCGATTCAGACGGCGTTTGATGTGCCGATTGAAGCGGTTCAGGAAATCAAGCCGGGTCACGCGCTGATCGTCCGTAAAAACGGCGAGGTGATTCATGAGTCGATTTCGGATGTGCAGGAAATCCGGCCGTGCTCGTTCGAGCGGATTTATTTTTCGCGCGGAACCGACCGCGACATCTACGGCGAGCGCAAACAGCTGGGCCGTCAGTTGACCGAGCCGGTACTTAAGGCCGTCGGCTACGATCTCGACAACACGGTTTTTTCCTACATCCCGAACACGGCCGATGCCGCGTTTTACGGGCTGATGGAAGGGGCTAAAGCCTATGTGGCCGAGCGGGCGAAGTATCATATTCTGCACGAGCGCAATCTGACGGCGGAACGGATCACCGAGCTGGTTAATTATCAGCCGCGCATGGAAAAGATTATGACGAAGGACGCCAAGCTGCGCACCTTCATCACCGCCGACTCCGACCGGCGCGAACTGGTTTCGCTGGTTTACGACACAACCTACGGCGTGGTCAAAAAAACCGACACGCTGGTGATTCTCGACGACTCCATTGTGCGCGGAACCACGCTGCGCGAAAGTATCCTGCGGATTCTTGACCGGCTGAGTCCGAAGAAAATCGTCATCGTTTCTTCCGCGCCGGAGATTCGTTATCCGGACTGCTACGGCATTGATATGTCCAAGCTCAAAGATTTCGTCGCCTTCCAGGCCGCCGTTGCGCTGGTGAAAGAAACCGGGCGGGAGGCAATCCTGAAGAAGATTTACGATGCCTGTAAAGCGAGTCTCGAACTGCCGCGCGACCAAGTTAAGAACGAAGTTCAGGAGCTTTATAAACTCTTCAAGCCGAATGAAGTGGAGAAAAAAATTGCGGCGATTCTGCGGCCCGCCGATCTCAAAGCGGAATTCCAAGTGATCTACCAGAGCATAGAAGGGCTGCACGCTGCCTGTCCGAACCACAAGGGCGATTGGTATTTCACCGGCGACTACCCGACGCCCGGCGGCAACCGTGTCGTTAACCGCTCGTTTGTCAACTTCATGGAAAACAGCGACGCGAGGGCCTACTAAATATGGAAACGAGACCGAAGCTGACGGACTTTGACCTGTTCCTGTACGGCAAGGGAACGCATTACCGAACCTATGAAAAATTTGGCGCGCACCTGCTGGAAGAGGATGGCAAGAAGGGGGTCTACTTTTCGGTCTGGGCACCGAACGCACAGAACGTCAGCGTAATCGGTTCGTTTAATAACTGGGAAGCGTGGATTCATCCGATGACGCTGATCGGCAATTCCGGTGTCTGGGAGCTGTTCATTCCCGGCGTTAAGGAAGGCGACCAGTATAAATTTGAGATCAAAGGGCCGAGCGGTTTTTGGGCGCAGAAGGCCGACCCGTACGCTTTCGCCGCCGAAGTGCGTCCGCGCACAGCGTCGGTGGTGTGCGACCTCAGCCGCTATCAGTGGAACGATGCGGCGTGGATCAAACAGCGTGAGCAGACCAAGTGGCACGAAAAACCGATCAGCGTTTACGAAGTTCATCTCGGTTCGTGGAAGCGCAATGTCGAGCAGGGCAACCGCTGGCTGACCTATCGCGAGCTCGCCGAACAGCTCATTCCGTACGTCAAGGAAATGGGCTACACGCACATTGAGCTGATGCCGATTGCCGAACATCCGTTTGACGGTTCGTGGGGTTATCAGACCGGCGGCTACTTTGCGCCGACCTCGCGCTTCGGTTCGCCCGATGATTTCCGTCACTTTGTCGAACGCTGCCATCAGGAAAATATTGGCGTGATTCTTGACTGGGTTCCGGCCCATTTCCCGAAAGATGCGCACGGCCTCGGCTACTTTGACGGCACACATCTTTACGAACACTCCGATCCGCGCCAAGGCGAGCACATGGATTGGGGCACGCTGATTTTCAACTACGGCCGCAACGAAGTCAGCGGATTCCTCCTTTCCAACGCCATCTTCTGGGCGCATGAATACCACATTGACGGACTGCGCGTGGATGCTGTCGCCAGTATGCTTTATCTTGATTATTCCCGCGAAGCCGGACAGTGGATTCCGAACAAGTACGGCGGGCGCGAAAATCTCGAAGCGATTGAATTTCTCAAACACTTCAACAGCATGGTGCACGCGGAATGCCCCGGCTTCTTGACGTTTGCCGAAGAATCCACCGCGTTCCCGCAGGTTTCGCATCCGGTTGACTTCGGTGGCCTTGGCTTCGACTTCAAGTGGAATATGGGCTGGATGAACGACACGCTGAAATATTTCAGCAAAGACCCGATCCACCGGAAATACCATCAGGGCGACCTGACGTTCTCCATGATCTACGCCTTCACCGAAAACTTCATCCTGCCGTTCTCGCACGATGAGGTCGTTCACGGCAAAGCCTCGCTGCTCGACAAAATGCCCGGCGACTTCTGGCAGAAGTTCGCCAACATGCGCCTGCTCTTTGCCTACATGTTCGCCCATCCCGGCAAGAAACTGCTTTTCATGGGTTGCGAGATCGGCCAGTGGCGCGAATGGGACGCCGCGACCAGTCTCGACTGGAATCTGCTCGCCTACGATCCGCACCGGAAACTAAAAACACTGGTGGCGAAACTGAATGGCCTCTACACGGGCGAAGCCGCGCTCTATGACATCGAATCATCCTGGCAGGGCTTTGACTGGATCGATTTTCATGATGCGCAAAGTTCCGTTGTTTGCTTCCTGCGCAAAGGGCGTGACCCGCAGGAAATCATCGTTTGTGCGCTTAACCTCACGCCGACGCCGCGCCCCGGCTACCGCATCGGTTTACCGGAAGCCGGCGACTGGAAAGTGATTCTTAATACCGACGCCGCAATCTACGGCGGCAGCGATGCCGGGCCGAAAGAAGACGCTGACTACGACGCACACCACCTGCCGTGGCATGGTAAAGGATTCTCCATCCAGCTCGATCTGCCGCCGCTCGGCGCACTCATGCTCAAGTTCCAGCGGTGAGTTTTAAGGTTTTGAAATGGATGGCAGGGTGTCTGCGATGGTTGGATATCGCTTATTTGTTGCCTACGAAGAAGGGTTTCACTGATTGAACAATATCAGAGCTGATGCCTGTGCCGTCGTAGATTTGCAGGGTCATGTGTTCCCCCTCTGGAAGAAACCCGCGAACTGCAACGCCGATATCTTCTTGAATGATCTGCATGAAGGGTTTTCCTTTGTCCTCCACCTTCAAGACCAAGAATAACTCCGGCTTGGAACCTTCGATCAAGAAGTGGACTTGCCCGAGGTAGGCGGCTTCAATTTCGTCATTTCGCTTGAGACACTGCCGAAGTGCATCTTCGAGCCCTCGTGAAATCTTCGCTGGTGCGCCGACAAGAACGCGCGTTCCTGTGGGTACAGTGAACGACTTTGGCTTTTGGGACTCATACACTTCGCAAAGCCAAGAGATCTCTTCGGGGACAAAAACTTTAGTGTGAGGTGTCCCGACATTTAGCGCGAGATGGAGCCTCGGTTCAAGCGAAGATCGAATCAACGCGTGCGCAGACATTTGCACGTAGGCCATTTCGTGTCGTTCTGCCCATGTTGTCAGCCGATCATATGTGTCGAAAATGGGAAGATAAGGGATTCCGTTGTTCACCACGACGTACGGTTGGAATGTTTCTCCGAGTTGTGAGCGTCGTGAGGTTTCCGACGAAGTGGGTGCGTCATGAGTGGGAATAAAGACGGCAGTGTTAAGGAATAGATTGTAAAATACATCGCCTTTGCTTTGTTCCTGTTTGGCGTTTTCTAGTGCTTGGTCAAGCGGCGTCATCATCTTATCTCCTACTCCAAATAGCATTAAACATCCGGTTCGCGGGCATTAGATGCTTCGGGCCGGATAAAATCAATTGCGGAAACGCGCTGGTTCTGGCGGAACACATTCTGGGCAAGATTGTAGGACAGGCTTCCTCGGTATTCCGAGGAGCCTGTGGTTTTGATCATCACACGCTCCCGGATACGGGAAGCGCGTCCTACAACAATACGAATCTGGCGGAGAAACAAAGACCGTCCGGATCAGCACGCGCATGCTCAAGTTCCAGCGGTGAGTTTAATTCGAACCGGCACCTTTAGATTTTTTCGGAGGAACCGGTTTTTCTTCCGGCTTCTTCTCGGTCGTGAAATCGAGATAGCTTTTGATGGTTTCCTGATAAAGCTCGTCTGTGAGAAGCCAGTCTTCGTAGAGGCGGGCGGTCTGTCTAACCTGAGTGGAAACCTGTTTCTGTTCCGGAGCTAAGTCCTTCAAATCTCCACCCCTGTAAAGAGAGATATCGGGTTCCGGCGGCAGAGGGCGGGTTGGCGGTGACATAGAGCGGTCGTACCGGTAGATGACCAGTTCCTGTGCGGGAACCAGATGCCGCCAGAGAAAGGCCTGCATCCAGTCTTCAGCCGGAACGGCCTGCCGGATCTTTTGCTTGCCGCCGATTTGTGCGGTTCCGGTGATTACGGCCGGAACGGACCCTTTCAGATCCTTTCCGGTGTAGCGGATGGAGAATTGGATTTTTTCGGCTCCGGCCGGAAGTGTGATCGGTTTGGCCTCAAAGCCGGCAACCGGTTCCTTGAGGGTCAGGGCGATCGGGCCTTTAAAGCCGTCTTTGCGGATGGCGTAGATATTTATGGAGGCATTGTTGTTGCGGATGTCGATGTGGGAGGGCTCGGTACGCAGAGCGAAGTCGGGTTGCGGTGGACTGAGGCGCAGGCGGTAGGTGCTGTCGGGGCCGCCCTGGTGCGCGGTGTCGGTCAGATGGACATAGTAAGTTCCGTCGGCGGGCAGCTTGGCCATGATGTATGAATCGGCATGATGGGTGTTCAGTCCTGAGCCCGGATCGCCGTGGTCGTCGTTGATGGCAATCTGCCTGCCATCGCTGTCAGTCAGTGTAAGCAACGAATCAAGCGGGGAATCAAGCCGTCTGGCGTTGACTTCGACGACGACGGTATCTCCTTTTTTAGCGGTGAACTGGAACACATCCCGGTCGCCGGGCGTTTCAATGCGCCCGTTAATGATAATGGGTAATGTGACCGCCTGCGCTGTCTGCTGATCGTTATTTGATTGGCGCTCTATGGATTCGGGTAAGGTATCGAGAGCGAACGGGATAAGATTGGAGGTGGCGTCCCCCCGTTTGGCACCTACCGGGTGGAGGCCTTCGCCTGCGTCCGGCCCGGGGAGCGTCAGTTGTGCATTGTCCAGATTCCAACCGTTCATATCGGCGGAAGCTGTTTCTCCGGCACGGGCGCCGGGAGGAAATATGCTGGTGATAAACGGAGTTTTGCCGAGGGTAATGCGGTAGACAAAATCTTCACGGCCGCGGTAGATGGCGTCGGTGATCGAGAGGATGTATTCCCCTTTGGCGGGGATCTCACACAGAATGACAGGGTCGGGTTTAAACCGGTAATCGTCGTTATAGGCAATCTCTTTGCCAGCAGCATCGCGCAGCGAGAGTACCGGCTGAAACCAGCCTGGAACGGCGTCGGCAATGTAAGGGATGAGCTGCCGGGCGAGGGTGGAGATGACTAGCCGATCGCCCTTATCGGCGGAAAAACGGTAGCGGTTGATTTCGCCGGAGGCGATTTGTCCGTTAACGGTGCAGGGCAGGGTGATTGCCTTTTCAGCGTCTTTTGCAGGCCGCTTGCGCAAGGCCAGCTGTTCTTTGCCTAGTACCTGAAGAAGAGAAATTTTCATTGGCGGCAGGGAATCTTCCGGCAGACCGCCAACGTAGAAAGGAAGCGGGTTGGAGATGCCGAGCGGGGTCATGATGCGGATTTCACGCGGGCCCGGCGCAGCATCCGCATCGACGGAGATCTCGAGATCGATAACGGTCGCGAGCGATTCACTGGCTGCCTGACGGACGTATTCGGCAATCCGGAATTGGATCTGTTCTTTAATTTTCTGGGTTGTTTCATCCAGAGCGGATTTATCATTTTTAATGAGCTGCAGTTGCTCATTAACCAGCCGGTAAGACTGCGGGTCGAGTTTGCGGAAGCTGTCGATCAATTTTACATGAACGCCTTTGCCAGAGACGGTGGCGCTACAGGCATCATCGAGCCGCTGTCCGCCGATCCTTGCCGGGAAGGTGGTTCCCTGCTGGCCGCCAGCCGGATAGACGTATCCGATGTAGGCTCGCTTTGCCGCTGCCTGTGCCGCCGCATCGTTCGCCTGAAGTGCAAGACCCGTGATCGCCGCGATCAGGAGATTTTTCATGACTTTGTTTATCCGTTATTCCCTCTACATGATTTCCGTCAACAGCCCGCCCGACTTGATGGTGTCGGAAACTTCCGGGAGGACTCGTGCCTCCAGTCCGAGCGGATGCGGCAACAGGGCCGCCGGGTCGATGCCGCCCAGCCGGTAGATGCTGCCGAGCAGATCCACCGGATAGACCGGCCGTTCGCTGACTTTTTCGGCTTTGGCATCCGAAGCGCCGACCACTGCGCCGCCGCGGAATCCGCCGCCAGCCACGAGGGCTGAAAAGACCGCGCCGTAGTGGTTGCGCCCGCCGTTCCACGGTGGCTGCCAGTCTACTTTCGGGCCGCGTCCGAATTCACCGCAGCACCAGACCAGTGTGCTATCAAGCAGGCCGCGGGCGGACAGATCTTCCAGTAGTGCGGCAATTCCCTGGTCGAGATTCGGGCACTGCAGGCGCATCCGCGCAAAATGGCCTTTGTGCGTATCCCATCCGCCGGGATAATTAATGACGACGTACGGCACGCCGGTTTCTACCAGCCGGCGTGCGGCAAGACATTCCTGCCCGAAGGTGTTACGTCCGTAGCGGTCGCGCAATTTGTCATCTTCATTGGAGAGATTGAACACTTCTTTTCCTGATCCCAGAATCAGTTCATATGCCTGATCTTCGGCGATGCGTGCATCTTTCAGCACAGCGGAGTTCATGGCCTGTCCAAGCATATCTGTCTTTTGGAGCAGCTCGCGCCGGGCAACCTGACGTTCATCGCTGATTCCCTTGGCGACAACTCCTTCGACTTCAAAGCGCGCGGCATTGGGATCCCCGCCGGTGGCGAAAGGTTTATACATCGGCCCCAGAAATCCCTCTTCGGAAAAGCGGCCCTGCGGCTGAGTCAGCACCACATAGGGCGGAATCAGTCCTTTATAGCCGGGATTTTTGAAGTAGGAAAAAACGGCGCCGATACTGGGGTAGGTAATCCGCTCATTGCTCGAGTGTCCTGTTTGCATGTAGTAGGCGGCGGTTTCGTGACCGTTGATGCCGTGCGTCATGCTGCGGATGAGCGAATATTTGTCGGCCTGCTTTGCCAGTTCCGGGAAAAGTTGTCCAATCTGCATGCCGGCTACATTGGTGGGAATGGCTTTCGGGAACTCACCCATGTAATCGCGTCCGCTGTCCGGCTTGGGATCCCAGGTGTCGTTGTGTGACATACCGCCCCATAGAAAGATCTGAATAACCGATTTGGCTTTGACCGGCAGTGATGTTGCGGATACCGCTGCTTGCAGTTTATTGGCGAGCAGCGCGCTGCCGGCTCCATAGAGTCCGTATTTCAATGCGTTGCGGCGGGTTATGTTCGGTGTTTTATTCATATCGGATACTCCTAGTGACGATACAAAAATTCCGGACTGTTGAACAAAGCCCAGACAATGTCATTCCAGTTGTTCTGCCGTTCCTGGTCGGTCGTTTTACGCTGTTGCTGGACCTTTTGTTTTCCTTTTTCAGGCATCCCGGGCGTGACTGCCGGGAGCGTTTTCTTTGAGGCACCGCTGTTTGCGTATTCAAGGATGGTCTTCTTTTCTTCTTCGGTCGGCCGACGAGATAGGATGGTCAGATAGAGTTTCTCGACGATTTTATCCGGGGCATATTTTGCCAAAGTCAGTTCCTTGATTTTAGAACCTTTTTCGATTTTTTCCTGAATATGGCCGGAATTCAGCATATGGAGCCGCTGGGGCGGAGTGGCATTATTGTCCCGTTCGTCCGACATGCCGGTGGCGCGCGCGGAACGTCCGAAGAGTGCGAGGAACGGACTGGTAATGCTGCCGTCGGCAATTGAAACGGCGGACTGATCTTTCGGAATGTAGGTGAAGGGTTCGGGAATGGCGCTGGTGTACAGATCGGAGCTGCCGGTGATGCTGTTGATTGCGTCGATCAGCACCTCTGCTTCCAGCCGGCGGAGTGGGTAAGAGGCGAATTGCGCGGCGGCGGCCGGATCGCCGCTATTGGAGACCGGGGAGAGCTGGTAGGTTTTTGAATTCAGGATCAGGCGGTAGAGATACTTCAGATCATACTGATGCGCGGAGAAATCCTTTTCCAGCCAGGCCAGCAGTTCGGGGTTGGATGGCGGATTATCTTTGCGGATGTCATCGGGCTCATGAATGATGCCGCGACCTAGCAGCCAGGCCCAGACCCGGTTTACGATGCAGCGGCTGAACCAGGGGTTTTCTGGGGTAATCAGCCAATCGGCGAATATCTCGCGCGGATCGCGATCCGGGGAAAGAACAATCTTTTTGCCGTCGGGAAATGAGGTCTCGACGGAGCCTCGGAGTGTTGCGGAGACTTGTGCGACGGCTCCGGTGTTTGCCGTAGTGATCCGTTCCTTGCCGGGCGCGCTGTTGGCTTTATCCGCCGCGGTGCTGAGTGGATCCCAGAAGACCGACTCCTCTTTCCACTCGCTGGTTGGCTTGTAACCCACCTGTGAGAAAAAAACCGTCATGTTGTCCAGCTGTTTTTCCGGCCACGACTCGGCGCGGGTGCCCATAAAGGTCAGTGCTGTTGTTATGGCAATTCCCTTCGGGGTTTTGTTCTGCATCGCACGGTAAAAGTTTACGGGTCCGGCCCGGAAGTTGCTACCGCTGGCCGTGAGCATTTCGCGGACGAACCGGTCGTACGGTTTATTGTTAGCAATCGATGTGCGCACCCAGTGGTGATAGGCCTGTGCCGCGTTCGGCCACAGATTGATTGGAAACTCCGCCTTGATGCGCAGTACATCACCCCACTTCATCGCCCAGTAGTCGGCAAATTCATTCCGCGACAGCAGTTCGTCAATCAGTTCGCTCCGTTTGGTCGGGGACTCGGGCTTATCGAGAAACCGCATGGCTTCTTCGGCAGAGGGAAGTTTGCCGATCACATCCAGATAGACACGGCGGACAAATACTTCGTCGGAGCAGAGTGCTGGTTGGATTTTCATCTTTTCCAGCCGACTGAAAACCAGCTGATCAATCCGGCCTGCTGGTTCCGGTGCGGAGGACTGTTCCAGTACCGCCGCCGGTTCTTTGGCCGCAAGACTGCTCAGGACGGTGCAAAGGGTCGCTAAAACACACACACCACGTTTCATCATTTTGGTTTCGTCTCCTGTACAAAGAATCCAGCATGCGAAAACTGAGTAAATATATTCTAGTCCGGACAAAAAGGCTCTCATAAAAAGCAAAGCGCCGCTTTTAACTGTGCTTGCTGAATTACTACAAATCTGGCGGCGATACAAAACCAGAAATGGCCGGCCCAGTTTTGTCTTAATTTTTTGCCAAAGAATACAAGTGTGTATCTTCTGGTCATCCGGGCAATGCAGCCGGTCGCCGCGATAAATAGTTCTAATTCATTCTCTGCTAACATCTAAGCTCGCAGTTCTGCACCATGGATTCCTCTCGGGGCATAGATCGTGCTTTTTCTGCGTCTTTACTTTGCGCCGGGAAAAGCACGTTTACAAACGGAGGAAAACAAAGATGTGGTTCAAAAAAAGGTGGTGTCTGTTCTTACTTACAGTTTTGTCGGCGGTTCTGCTGGCCGGTACCGCGCAGGCGGCGGAAGGCGCGCCGAGCGAGCTGGCGCAATCATCCAATACGCTGTTCATTCTGATCGGCGCGGTGATGATTCTGGCGATGCACGGAGGGTTCGCCTTCCTGGAAGTCGGTTCGGTGCGCCGGAAGAATCAGGTCAACGCGCTGAACAAGATCATCTGCGAGTGGGGTTTTTCCACCATTGTCTATTTTCTGATCGGCTATCCGATTGCGCGCGGCGTTTCCTTTCTGGTTCCGGTTGAAGTGCTGACGGTGGATCACGGTTTCGCCTATGTAAAATTTTTCCTGCTGCTCGGTTTTGCGGCCTGCGTTCCGGCGATTATTTCCGGCGGCGTGGCGGAACGTTCCAAGTTCTGGACGAACTCACTGGCGGGCGGAATTTTTGTCGGTTTGGTTTATCCTCTGGTCGAAGGCTCGTTGTGGGGGCAGTTCTCCAACACGCTGGCGGGAGCAACCGGCTGGCTGGCGACAACCTTCGGCGCGCCGTTTCATGACTACGCCGGTTCCGTGGTGGTACACGCCGTCGGCGGCTGGCTGGCGCTGCCGGCCATTATGCTGCTCGGCGCGCGGCTGAAGCGCTACGAAACCAATTCGATCAAAGTCAGCAGTATTCCGTTTCTGGCACTCGGCAGCTGGACACTGATTGTCGGCTGGTTCGGTTTTAATGTGATGAGCGCCGGTTCGGTCGAAGCCATTTCCGGTCTGGTCGCAATCAACTCGCTGATGGCGATGGTCGGCGGCACGATGGCGGCGATGTTTATTTCCAAGAACGACGCCGGCTTCGTACACAACGGTGCGTTGGCTGGATTGGTGGCGGTTTGCGCCGGTTCCGATATTTATCATCCGGTGAGCGCGGCGGTAGTCGGCGCGATTGCTGGCGGAATTTTTGTGTTCCTGTTCGAAACCGAAACCGTCAAGTGGAAGATCGACGACGTACTCGGCGTCTGGCCGCTGCATGGAGCCTGCGGCGCATGGGGCGGAATTGCCGCCGGTATTTTCGGCCAGAAGGCGCTCGGCGGAGTAGGCGGAGTTTCGTTCTTTTCTCAGCTGCTGGTGACACTGGCGGTGATTCTATTTTGTCTGGCGGCCAGCACGATCGTCTACGGTCTGATGAAAATTACCGTCGGTATCCGGCTGAATCCGCACGAAGAGCTGATCGGCTCCGACCTCGCGGTACACCGGATTGAAGCTCATCCTGAAGACGCACTTTGAGAATGGAATGCTGGAATAATGGAATGTTGGATCAAAGGAGGATTTTGATATGAAAATGATTATTGCGATCATTCAGCCTGAAAAACTCGAAGACGTCAAAGCGGCGCTGTTCAACGCCGAGGTACATAAAATGACCGTCAGCCGCGTGCGCGGCTGCGGCCAGCAGATGGGCTTCACCGAGCACTACCGTGGACAGGTTCGTTCCGTTAACCTGATCGAAAAGGTGCGGTTGGAAATCGCCGTCAACGATGATTTCGTCGATCTCACCATCAAAGCGATTATCAAGGCGGCCAAGAGCGGAAAAATCGGTGACGGCAAAATTTTCGTCATGCCTCTGGAGCAGTGCATCCGCATCCGCACCGACGAAACCGGTTCGGATGCGATTGGTTAACGATTCGCGTCACTCTGAGCGGGCGGAGCCAGCGATAGAGTTCACGCGCTGGTTGGAGATTTTTTATAGTTTATTCACAAGGTTGGTCGATTGCAGATCTTTCAAGTCGATTATAATGGGTACATCTACAGTTTTTTTAAAGGAGGGAGCCGTAACAACTGCATAGATCCTTTTGCCCTCAAAAGGTATGGATATAGTACTTCTATCAATACTTTGTATTTCTAAAACAACTCCCTGCTTTAAAGTGTCCTCAGTAATGATTTCAGGACCGGACACTTTGTAGTGATGTATATAATAACGGTCAATTTCGGGGCCGTATCCTGGAGCCTCATTTACGCCGACAATGTACATATTTGTGCTGAGAGAATAGCGAGTATTTATTAATGGAGAGTATTCGGGTTCTTCGCTTACGTCCTCAAACTTGATCACGCATCCACAAAGGAGCATAGACAGAAGTATCAAACTAGCTATGAATATATTTTTCATTTCTGTCTCCAACAGTGTTATTAGCCTTACTTCAGTTTTTTAACAGGTTGATTCGCAACGCCGCGAATCTAACGCGGCGTTTCTGGGGAGACAATCCGGAACTGTTTTATTTCTAATTCTTTACACAGCATTTCTATTTTCATCCTTGCGCCGAAGGAGGAAACGCGCCCGGCGGTCGCGTTCCACCTATTCTATCCATTCCTCTCTTGCCCGTACTGGGCTTCCCGTGCTAGATGTTGGCCGCAGTTTTTAACCGAAAGGAATGTCAACATGGCGCGTGCGTATAATTTCAGTGCGGGGCCGGCGATTCTGCCGACCGAAGTTCTTCTCGAAGCTCAAAAGGGTCTGCTGGATTTTAAAGGAACCGGCATGTCCATTATGGAGATGAGTCACCGCGGCAAAGAATACACCGCCGTGCACGAAGAGGCTGTCGCCAACCTCAAGACGCTGCTGAAAGTTCCGGACAACTACAGCATTCTTTTCATGACCGGCGGCGCGACCAGCCAGTTTTCGTTTGTTCCGATGAACCTGCTCGGTGCCGGACAGAGCGCCGACTACATCAACGCCGGTTCGTGGGGCGCAGGCGCGGTCAAGGCCGCCAAGAAGCTCGGCAAGATCAATGTGATTGCCGATACCTCGAAAGAAATTCCGACCCGTATGCCGGCGAACAGCGAGCTGAAGTTTACCGATGGCGCCGCTTACGTTCACATCACGTCCAACGAAACCATCGCCGGAACGCAGGTTAAGGAATTTCCGAAAACCCAAGCGCCGCTGGTGGCCGATATGTCGTCCGACATTCTTTCGCGCCCGATCGATGTTTCGCAGTTCGGCCTTATCTATGCCGGTGCACAGAAAAACCTTGCTCCGGCCGGCGTAACGCTGGTGATCATCCGTAACGATCTGGCCGAACTCGCGCCGAAAGAAACTCTGCCGGAACTGTTTCAGTACCGTGCCTTTATCGAAGAGAACTCGCTAAAGAACACTCCGCCGACGTTCCCGATCTACATCATCATGCTGGTCACCCGCTGGCTGATGGCGAAGGGCGGACTCGAAGGAATGCAGAAGATCAACGACGCCAAAGCGGCCAAGCTCTATGCCGCGATTGACGCTTCCAGCTTCTACAAAGGAACCGCGGTGAAGGAATACCGTTCGCCGATGAACGTCACTTTCCGTCTGCCGACTGAAGAGCTGGAAGAAGCCTTTATCAAAGCGGCTTCCAAGCTGGGAATGACCAGCCTCAAAGGGCACCGTTCAGTCGGCGGTATCCGCGCTTCGATCTATAATGCCTTCCCGATGGAAGGTATCGATGCGCTGGTTGCCTTCATGAAGGACTTTGAAGCCAAGAACAGCTAAGTCCCGTTTCCGGCTCGACCGAAAATCCGCAACCCCGTCCGCGTGGTTGCGGATTTTTTATGAGGTTGGTCGCCGACAGACCGAACCCACCCCGGCCCGCGGCCACCCCTCCGAAGGAGGGGATTGAACCAAAATCGCATAATATTCGGTTTATAAACAAGGCAACCGAGACGGTTGCGATACGTACCGCCGCCGTCCCGGCGGCCTTGTCATAAATACCGACCTCATACGAATTTGGTATTACTTCGCGATATTTCCATTCCCCTCCACCGGAGGGGTGCCGGAACGGCGGGGTGGGTTATTCAGCATTGCGGGCGGGAATACGAATCCGGAGCGCCGAGACCAGATTGACGCAGGCTACGGCGGCTCCGATCAGGAAAACGTATTGGTAGCCGAACTTCTGCCAGATGCAACCGCAGAAAATGGCGGTCGAAATGGAGAATATATGGTCGATGCTGGTCGAGGCTGACAGCGCGGGCATGATGTGATCCGGTGAAATCGCAATTTTTTTCAGGTAAGTGGCGCGGGCCATGCCGACCGACATCAGGAGCTGATCGGCGATATAGCATCCGCCGGTGACGAGCAGGGCGATGGAAGTGGAAAACAGTTTTCCGGCAAAGCCGTAGAGCAGGCAAACGCCGATCAGCACCAGCGCTTCACCGGCCAGTACAAACCGTTCGCCTTTGGTGTCGATCAGCCGTCCGAGCATCGGCTGAAGGATGATGCCGAGAATTCCGCCGATGGTCATCAGGATGGCAATGTTCTGCACGGGCTGGGCAAAAACTTTAACCAGTACCCACGGCGCGAAAGTGAGGAAGATTTGCTTGCGGGTGCCGTAGAGAATGGAGAGCCAGTAAAACAGCCGGTACTTTTTATGAAGCTTCAGATGCATCGACGGCGGATGCGGACGACTGACTTTCATTCGGTAAAGCATGATGGCGCCGCAGAGAAACCCAGCCGAGGCTGTCAGGAAAGCGCCGGAAAATTTGAGATGCAGGTAGTGAAAGCCGACGAAGACGAAAAATGCGCCGCCAATGGAGCATAAATTCCGGATGGCGTTAATCTGGCCGAGCCGTCGCCCGTCCTGTCCCTCGCGGGCCAGTTCCATGCCGATGCCGGACTGGAGCGGAATCATCAGGTGCTGGCCGGTGCTATAGACGAAAAGCCAGATCAGGACGAAAATCAGTGAGGGAGAGCGGGTTGCGAGCAGTGTCAGACCGATCGAGCATAGCGCCAGCGCGAACGCGGCCAGCCGCCGGTTGCACAGAAAGAAGAGCAGAGCGGAAAAAAACATCACCAGCAGGCCGGGCGTTTCGCGCGGTATTTCAATCAGCGTCCGGGTCAGACTGCTGATGGTGAAGGTTTCGTTCAGGAAGTTATTAAAGACCGTTTCCACGATACTGCCGGAAAAACTGGCGATGGCAATGGCCGCCAGAAAGCGGCGGACATCGCCGCTGGTATTTGCAAAACGCTGTTTCAGACGCTTGATCATAGTGAGGCTCTGCGATTCGCTTTGAGCGAATGTTTAAAAATGACGTTTGGAGAATTCTCTTCCTGAGCCGCTTTTCAGATACAGTTCAAAAGCTATAGCTTTCTCTTGAGATTTGAAAGTAACCGCCGTTTCAATATTCCACGGACGAAATTTGGCCGTATGGGGGCATCCGCCCTGATTATGTGTTTGCAGGCGAGCCTGAAGATTTGTTGTGCGACCAACATAGTGGTGGTCACCCATCTCGCTCTTTAAAATATAAACATAATAAGCTTCATCCATAAGAGGGCCTGCCAAGCCGTAGACGATGAGCCGAAAATATCCGACATCGTTTTTAAACAAGTCCGCCTTCGTCAAGACTCCGGCGTGACAGCCTTCGCGATTCGCCTTGCTCATCGCGAAGGCTGGTGCACCTGCCGGGAGTCGAACCCAGATCACCGGCTTCGGAGGCCAGTGTTCTATCCATTGAACTACAGGTGCATTCAAAAAGAGTGCTATCTGTTAACGGTTAATGCCCGCCGAGAAAAGCCAAAACCGTTTAATTCTGTTTTCAAAGAGGGCGGGAGCCTTCATAATGCGCCCCGTTAACCCCAAAGGAGGACGAGCTATGGAACTTAAAGGAAGCAAGACCGAGAAAAACCTGATGGCCGCATTCGCCGGAGAATCACAGGCCCGTAACCGCTATACCTACTACGCCAGCGTCGCCAAAACCGAAGGCTATGTGCAGATCGCCGATATTTTTGAAGAAACCGCCAATCAGGAAAAAGAACACGCCAAGCGCCTGTTCGGGCTGATGGCTGGCGGAGAAATCCAGATTCCGGCCAGTACGTTCCCTGCCGGTCCTGCCGGAACGACCGTTGATAATCTGCTGGCCGCCGCCGCTGGTGAAGAGCACGAATGGACCGATATGTACCCATCCTTCGCCAAGATCGCCAAGGAAGAAGGCTTCGTTTTGATCTCCGCCGTATTCAGCGCCATTGCCGTCGCCGAAAAACAGCACGACAAGCGTTACCGCGACCTCGCCGCTAATATCAAAGCGGGCAAGGCGTTCGAGCGCGGAGAAAAAGTGGTCTGGCGCTGCCGCAATTGCGGCTATCTGCATACCGGCACCAAAGCTCCGGTCAAATGCGCCGCCTGCGATCATCCTCAGGCGCACTTCGAACTGCTCGGCGAAAACTGGTAAGCTGTTCGGCGCTTAACGAAAACGCGGTGCTTCCAAATCTTGGAAGCGCCGCGTTCTTTTTTGCTGATCCCTGACTCCTGCTAGACGGGCCAGTGTTCCGGATAGGGCGCTTCGATGACAATTTCCTCTTTGCTGACCGGATGCATCACTGTCAGTCGCGCGTGGTGCAGGGTGATTGCACCGCCAGGCAGTTTGACTTTTGAACCGTACTTTTCGTCGCCGACAATCGGACAGCCGACCGCAGCGAGTTGCGCACGGATTTGATGATAGCGTCCGGTGTGCAATTGAATTTCCAGTAGAGATTTTTCGCTGGACTGTTTCAGCACCTCGTAATCGAGCAGACACTCGCGAGCTTCGGGGTCACCTTCTTTCGCCACTTCGGCGCGGTAATCGTCGTGGATTAGAAAATGGCGCAGTGAACCTTCTTGCTGTGGCGGCGCACCGGAAACGATGGCGTGGTAGATTTTGGTGAAGCGGTGGGCGCGCATATCGGCGTTCAGGCGAGACAGTGCTTTATCGGTGCAGGCAAAGAGCACGATGCCGCTGACCACCTGATCGAGCCGGTGAACGGCGTGCAGGAATACATTGCCCGGCTTGCCTTTGACTTCTTTGATGTAAGCCTTTGCGCGGTCTTCGAGGTTGTCTTTATCGGTTCCGCTCGGTTGCGTCAGCAGACCCGCCGGTTTATTCACCGCCAGCATTTGGTTGTCGTGATAAAGGACGTCGAGATTCATGGGGCAGGATATTGAGGTAGAAAATGGTGTCTGCCAAGCTTGGGTATTTATGTTCCGGAAAGGTGGAAGAGGCTTCCAGCCTCTGGCCAGCGGCAGGGATGCCGCTTCCACAATGGCTCATCGGCGCCTTTGTTTCTGGCGGGCGTCAGCGACATACCACCTTTCGACCTTTTCCCGCGCCCACGGCGTTTTACGCAGAAACGTCAGGCTCGATTTGATCGACGGATCGGATTGGAAGCACCGGATTCGAATGCGCTCCCCCATCTCCTCCCAGCCATGATCTTCGACAAGCTGGATGAGAATCTTTTCCAGCGTCATGCCGTGTAGCGGATCGCGCGGATGTTCAGTTGGCGAGGTCATTGATACATTTGCCCATTGTGTTTTATCCATCCAGCAGTGTGTCTGCCTTGAGGGTCGCGATGAGTCCAGTGGATTACGCCGCCTTGCGGATTCCATTCGTATTCACCGTAGAACTCGACGGCATCACCGACTTTTAGCGAATCAATCCGCGTCGCTAAGTCGATGTTGTGGGCGATTAAAAGCGTCTGTCCTGATGCGAGTTTGATGATAAAGCGCTGGTGTCGGCTTCCATTGTTATCGTCAGACAGAACCTTTATGACCTGTCCGGAGCCCTGCACCTGAATATTGCCTTTGTGATTAGCGAAAGCCGAAGCCACAACCGCGTCGCCGCCACTTCCGAATCCTTCGAGAGAAGCGGAGATTAAAAGAAGGATTATGAGAATCAGTTTTTTCATAGTTTCTCCACTTTACTTGTTGGCTGCCGTCCAACGGGCATAAGCGCCGCTTGGCAGCGGCATGACGTCGGGCTTGCCGGTGAGGAGCATTTCGCCGCAGTCGGTGGTGCCATTTAAATCCTTAAGCCATTGTGTGAGCAGATTTTTGAGGATCATCGGCGAGTATTCCGGCGTGTGGCAGCTCAGCAAAAGGAACGCCGGATTTTCAGATAGCAGGTCGCGACAGAGATTGAGCAGTTCGGGTAGCGCATCCTGAATTTTGAAGACCTCGCCTTTTTTGCCGCGCCCGAAGGAGGGCGGGTCGAGAATGATGCCGTCGTAGCGTCGTTCCCGTTTCACTTCGCGGCGGAGAAAACCGATGGCGTCATCGACGATCCAGCGGATCGGCGCTTCCTGCAGTCCGTTTAGCTCAGCGTTTTCGCGCGCCCAGTCGACCATCCCTTTGGAAGCGTCGAGGTGGCAGACTTCCGCGCCGCCCTGTGCGGCGGCCAGTGTTGATCCGCCGGAGTAGGCGAAGAGGTTGAGCACGTTCATGGAGCCGGTTTGCTCTTTGCGCTGTTGCACCGTTTCGCGAATCCATTTCCACATGACGCGCTGTTCGGGGAAAATGCCGAGGTGGCCGAAGTCGGTGGAAGAAAGTTTGAAAGTGATGCCGGCGACGGTGACTTTCCAGTTATCGGGCAGGTTGTGGCGGTTGTGCCAGCGGTTGCCGCCTTCACGGTCGAATCCGGCGGAGATATCCTGCCAGTCGTTTTCGGGAAGCGACTGCTGCCACGCGGCCTGTCCGGCGGGGCGTACCAGTTTTACGTCGCCGAAGCGCTCCAGCTTGCGGCCGTCGCCGCTGTCGATCAGTTCGTAGTCGTCGTTCATGGGGCGGGAGTCTAAAGATGAAACCTGAAACCTGAAAGCTGAAACTCGAAGGTCTGACTACCCGCAGTGCAGACAGTTGAGGATGGAGTCCATCAAGGTGGGTTTTTCTGCGATGCAGCAGGCTTTTTCCCACTGCTCCGCCGAAAGCATGTCGCGTAACGGCTGTTCAACCGTGTTCACCTGTTTGAAGGCGCCTGCGAGTTTTTCATCCCACTGTTTGTAGTGACGGGAAAGGTCGTCGGGATAGACGATTTTGCGGTCAGAACCTTCGTCGCAAGCGTGGAACGGCTCCAGAATGTTGAGCGAACCGTAATCGTTGGTGAGCTCTTCGCCTTCGGCGATGTCACGCACGGCCAGCTCAAAGTTGTAGGCGGTCGTGATGCAGTTGGGCGTAAAGCTGTGGTTCATAAACCGCGTGTTGTCCCAGCAGAAAACGTAATCGCCGTGCCGGTTGCGGTAGGAATATTTATAGAGCGTTTCGCGGCAACGGTCCGGAAGGTCGGCGACCTGATGCGGGTTAAAGAGGCGGTCGAGCGGATCCATCACCCAGGTAATGGTGCCTTTGGGAATGTCGCGGGTGGCGACAATGCCACACCCGATTTCTTTGCTGACCCATCTGACTTCGGTATCGGGATGTAACATAGGTTTACTGCTTTTCGATGACGGCAGCGCCGAAGGTGAAGCCGCCGCCGAAAGCGGTGAGTCCGACGAGCGCGTCTTTTTTCATCTGCGGCATCAGCTCGACCAGCGCGAACGGTATGGTGTTTGACGAGGTGTTGGCGTATTTGCGGATGTGGTTGAACATTTTTTCCGGCGGACAGTGGATCGTTTTGCGGATGGCTTCGATAATCCGCTCATTGGCCTGATGCGGTACGATCATATCGAGTGCATCGACCGCAATACCGCGGCCTTCGCAGGCTTCGGCCAGCATGTCGATCATCTTGCGGACGGCGAGTTTGAAAACGGTGAGACCTTCCATTTCGATGACCTGACCGCTGCCCATGTGCGGAACGTAGAGCACTTTTTCGTCCACGCCGGTGGCGGAGAGAACGGGCCGGTTGACCAGTACGTTGACGTTGCCGCCGCGCGGTTCACAGGAGACAAGTGAGGCCGTTGCGGCGTCGCCGAAGAGCGCGAGCGTCTTCTGGTCGTTATGGTTGATCATCGGCGAAAGGGTTTCGGCGGTGATGACGATGACTTTTTTCGTCGGGTCGTCGCGCAGAATATCGCAGGCGTTCTGCAAGGCATACATGTAACCGGAGCAGGCGGCGCTGATGTCGTGCGCCTGCATTTGAACCTCACCCTTTTCTGGGCTGAGTTCTTTGAGGACGCGGCAGGCCAGCGACGGCGTCATCGCCAGCGGCGTGCCGGTGGAACAGACGATGGCGTCGATATCGGCCAGCGCCAGCTTTTCCATTTCAAGCAGGTTGCGTACGGCTTTGACGGCCAGTGTTTCAACATTTTCGTCGCCAGTGATCCAATAACGGTTTTCGCAACCTGTGCGCGAACGGATCGCTTCGGAATCCCACTCGCCATGACCCTTCAACAGTTCTTCATTAGTGATGTGGCGTGAGCCAAGTACCGTGGCGATGGATGAAATAAGTACCGGCTTGTGCTCAGCCGTAGACCGCTTTTCGATAACTGCCGCCGTCCGTTTTTCCAGAATCGGCGTGCCGGGGTCATCTTTGGTGACCGGCTTCCTGATGAGGCTGGTTTCTGTGGTGACGATACGGGCGAGCGGTGTGCCGACATCGACGGAATCGCCTTCCGCGAGGAAAAGCTCTTCGACAACACCGCTGACCGGTGACGAGATTTCCATGGTTGCCTTATCGGCTTCGACGGAAGCGAGCAGTTCGCCGGCTTCAACCGATTGTCCAGCTTTGACGTGCAGTTCGGTGACCTTAACGGTTTTGTCGGACGGGCTGGAGCCGATAGCGTTGACGGTAACGGAGCCTTCAGCTTCTTCGACCGGCTTCTGCCAAGTCAGAGAGTAGCCAAGAAGCTCGGCGGCTTTGCCGAGCACGGTGCTGAAGGACGGAAGAACTTCAATCTGAGTTTCGAAAAGATAAGGAATGTAGGTGTCGTGCCGCGTGACGCGCGCCATCTGTACCGGTACGTTCGCTTTTTCGGCAACGGTGGCCATCACTTCGCCGCCGAAGCCGCAGGTGTGGTTGTCTTCGTGGACGACGAGCAGGCGACCGGTTTTCTGTGCGGAGGCGATTACAGCATCCTGATCCCACGGAACCAGCGAGCGCAGATCGATGACTTCAACGGAAGCACCGGCGGCCTGTAGCGCCTCGGCGGTTTTTTCGCAGAGCGGCACGGTGCTACCCCAGCTGATAATCGTGAGGTCGCGGCCGGGACGGGTGATTCGCGCTTTGCCGATCGGCACGAACTGCTTCGCCGCATCGGCGGCGGCAGTAACGGAACGGTCGTTGATCAGATTTTTCGGGAAAAGAAATACGGTCGGTCGGCCGGATTCGAACGCGGCGTTGAGCAGGCCGGCGGCATCCGGCGCCGTGGACGGCATGAAGACATCGAGACCGGGAATGTGGGCAAAGGTGGAGTCGAATGTTTGTGCATGGTACGGGCCGAGACCGGGGCGGTAGGCACCGCAGATCGCCATCAGAATGACGGGGCATTCCCATTGTCCGTTGGTCCGCCACCACATCGCACCGAGTTCGGCGGCGATCTGGTTGAAGGCGGGTAGCATGAAGTCGGCGAACTGAATGCAGGCAACCGGTTTTTTTCCGACGAGCGCCTGACCGATCGCCGCACCGACGATAGTGGATTCGCTGAGCGGCGCATTAATGACCTGTCCGGGAAAAGCAGTGCTCAGTCCGCGCGTCAGGCCGAACACATCGCCTTTCGGATCTTCGATATCTTCGCCGTAGAGATAAACATTGGCGTCAGTACCGAGGCGGTCGCGGAGTACGGCGCGCATTGCTTCGAGCATGGTGAGAGCATCGCCGCTGGCGCGGTTTTCACTTTTTGCATCGGTAAGCTTTTCCGGCAGCGGCTTTTTGGCGCTGAGTTCCGTTTTAGCATTTTTCGCTTTGCGGGCGGCGTCGAAGGAAGCGATGAGTTCCTGATTCACCTCGTGCTCAATGGCTTTGAGCTGCGTTTCTGGAATTCCGGCGGCGATCAGCTTTTCCGCCAGAATCAGGATCGGGTCGGCTTTTTCGTGCATCTCGCGGATATCATCTGCCGAGCGGTAAAGCGTATGGTCATCGGCGTTAGTGTGGCTGGTCAGCCGTTCGATATTCAGGATGACGATTTGCGGGCCGCGGGTTTTCCGAATCTTGGAAACTGCCTCGCCGAATACGCGGTGCGTTTCTATGGCATCGGTGCCGTCGGCGCGGAGAATCGGCAGTCCGTAAAATTCTTTGGCGTCGCCATCTGGAAGGGAAAAAAAGGTGCGGCCTTTGGATGGAGTGGAAAGAGCGTAACGGTTGTTCTGGACGACAAAAAGAACCGGAAGCTGCGAGCGGACGGCTTCGGCCACCGCTTCAAAGAATTCGCCTTCCTGCGTGCCGCCGTCACCGATACCGCAGTAGACGATATCGCTGCCGTCCTTGACGGCCTGCGCCGCGCCGACGGCTTGCAGTGCGTTACTGCCGACGCCGGTCGGCGCTCCGAACAGGTGCAGCGCCCGGTTGCAGGCGAAGCCGGGCATATTGCGGCCCTCGGTCGGCGATCCGGTTTTTCCGAGCAGGTCGAGCAGCAGATCCTGCTGGGTTACGCCGCGAGCCAGCATCAGCGCGCGGTCGCGGTAGTGGCAGTGGAGCCAGTCAGTCGGCGTCAGATGGGGCGCGAGCGCCGCCATCGCCTCGTGGCCGGACGACGGGATGTAGAAAAAGGCCTCGCCGCGCTGGGCGGCATCTTCCTGAACGGCGTCGGCTTTGCGCGACGCGAGCATGTGACGGTAGAGGCCGGTAAAAAGCTGGGTGTTGAGTTTTTCCATGAGTATCAGAATTATTTAAATCGTGCAGGCATAGTAGGTTGCCGTTCCGGTCAGGTCGAATAAATTTTCCAATGATTGAGAAATTTGAGACCGTTCTTCCAATGGCTGAAACCAAACAATTTTTACCGATGACGCGGGCGGAGGTGAAGGCGCGCGGCTGGGACGAGCTGGACGTGCTGATTATTACCGGCGACGCCTACATTGACCACCCCTCGTTCGGCGCGGCGGTGATCGGCCGTGTGCTGGAGGCCGAAGGCTGGCGGGTCGGCATTATTGCCCAGCCGGACTGGACGAAGACGGAGTCTCTGGCTGTCATGGGTCGTCCGCGTCTGTTTTGCGGAATTACGGCGGGTAATCTCGATTCAATGCTTTCGCACTACACCGCCGCGCGACGGAAACGCAAAGAGGATTCCTACACGCCGGGCGGCGCGACCGGTAAACGCCCTAATCTGGCCGGTATGGTTTATACGCAGCTGGCGAAAAAAGCGTTTCCCGGCGTCGTGACGGTTCTTGGCGGCATCGAGGCGAGTTTGCGGCGCACGGCACACTACGATTACTGGCAGGATAAGTTGCGTCCGTCGATTTTGCAGGATTCCAAAGCTGATCTGCTGGTTTACGGCATGGGCGAACGGGCGATCCGTGAAATCGCCCGGCGCTTAGATAAATATCAAAAGAACCCACCCCGCCCTGCGGGCACCCCTCCGGAGGAGGGGAATTTAAACAATCCCCTCCGTCGGAGGGGTGGCCGGAGCGAAGCGACGGACGGGGTGGGTAATCTCGATTTAAGCGGAATTCACGGAACAGCGCGACTGCTTGGCGGTAAAGAATCGGCGGAACTCGATTTTTCGAAATGCCTGAAACTGCCGTCGTTCGAAGAGTGTCAGGCGGATAAAAAGGCGGTGCTGGAGCTGACGCGGCTGACCGAACGCGAGCAGAATCCGTTTACCGGCAAGCCGTTAGTCCAGTTTCACGGCGCGCGCGCCGTGCTGATTGAGCCGCCGGCGAAGCCGCTGACGACGGCCGAAATGGATCGGGTTTATGAACTGCCGTACATGCGGCTGCCGCATCCTTCCTATAAAGAACCGGTTCCGGCGTTTACGATGATTAAGGAATCGGTGACGGTTGTGCGCGGCTGCGGCGGCGGTTGCGCTTTTTGCGGCCTCGGACTTCACCAAGGCCGGTTTTTGACGAGCCGCTCAGAGGATTCGGTGGTGCGCGAAGTGAATACGATGGCGGCAATGCCGTCGTTTTCCGGAACCATTACTGACCTTGGCGGGCCGACGGCAAATCTGTACGGGTGCGCCAACGGCGTCTGCGAGGCGTGTAAAGTCTGCCGCCGCGCCAGCTGTCTCTTTCCGAAAATCTGTCCGAATCTTGAATTGGACGCAGATTCGGCGATTCACTTGATGAAGCGCGTCCGCGAACTGGCGAAGGTGAAGCATGTCTTTATTCAGTCCGGTATCCGCATGGATGTGGCGCTGCGCAATCCGAAATATATCCGCGAACTGGCGAAGCATTATGTATCGGGCCATCTGAAGGTGGCTCCGGAGCATATGCATCCGAACGTGCTGAAGAAAATGCGCAAGCCGGGGCCGGAAACGTTTTGCGAATTCCAGAAGGTGTTTGAGGAGGAAAACCGCTCGGCGGGCAAGAAGCAGTATCTGGTGCCGTATTTTATCTCGAATTTTCCCGGCTCGACCGAAGCCGAGATGAAAGCGGTCGAAAAATTTGTGCGTGAAGAGGAGTGGAAGCTTCAGCAGGTGCAGGATTTTATTCCGCTGCCGATGACGCCTGCCGCTGCCGTTTATTATACCGGCCTCGACTACGAAACCGGCGAACCGGTTCCGGTTGTCCGCGGCCTCGCCGAGCGCCGGACGCAGATGAAGCAGCTCCGCCCGTCCGCACACCGCAAAGGAGGCCGCTGATTTTTCAATGTTTGGAAGTCGAACGTACGAATCACGCTGCGGCTTCAAGGAACCGGCTTACATTCATCTGGTTGAGAATGTGATGCCGGAGTCCGATTTCTCATCTCGCCTTCTGGTGCTCATCCCCACGGGGTGGTCATTTTTCACTTTCACTGCCGATTTTCAACCGTCGACCTTGATATAGAATACACCGCGTATTTGCCTCGTAGGAGGCGCCCGATATAGGGCGTACATACCCCATACCTCCGCTAGCTTCCGCCACCCAGACTTGCCCAGCGCCCGCGAGGAAGGAGACCACGGCCCATGATTTATTCCAGTTTGAGTCACGAAATGCCAGAAACACCATGTGTTCGCCCGGCTTCACCTCCACTGAAGAGACTCCGTTCAATCCTACAAACCGTTTATCCAGTTGTGTGATGCTCGAGGGCGATACAGTGTCATTGGTCGAAGAATAGAACATTGACTCGGCGTATCGCTTAATCATCACGACTGACGCATTGTCCCTTTCACCCGCAACGACAATGTGGTGGCCAATCTGCTGATATCCAGCTGGTGCAATGGTACAGCTACATGTCAAGCAAGCAGTCAGTACCCCAAACACGCACATCAGTACATTCCTCATAGGTTGCTACCTTTCTGTTCCATCCGTGTTATTGAACGTATTTCAAGTTCGTTGTTTCAGGGATGTTGTTTTGAACTCGACCGGAAAGTAGCGGGTCGCCCGGCAGCGCTCAAGTAAAAACCCCTTATAAGACGATGGTTACATATATGGCCTTCCAAACCTTGTAAAAACAGGGTAAAACCAAGTGGTTTTTACAGGGGATTTGTTATGGGCAAAGCTAACGTCAATATGATTTGCGATATCGCGGAGCTGTCGTCACTTTTTGAGAAGAGCAGCAGCCTCGACGATTTCCTGCAGTCCGCAGTGAGTGTGGTTGCCTGGCATATGCAGGCCGCGGTCTGCTCGATTTATATCTATGACGATAAGGACCGGATGCTTACGTTGCGTGCTACGCAAGGATTGAATCCGGTTGCTGTTGGTAAGGTTCAGTTGCGGCTCGGGCAGGGGTTGACCGGACTGGCGCTTAAGGAATTACGGGCTATCCGTGAAGGACGTGGTGCCCAGAGTTCAAAATTCCAGCCGGTTAAGGGAATCAACGAAGAACGTTATGAGGCTTTTCTCGCTGTTCCGATCCGGCGCGGTTTAATGCGCGTCGGTGTGCTGGTGGTGCAAGATACTCAGCCGGATTATTTTGATGAAAAGGATGAGCAGGCGCTTAAGGCGATCGCTGCACAGCTGGCCACGGTGATCGAAAACGCCAATCTTCTGTTGACACTCCACCGGCAGGAGGAGCCTGTAAAACCAGAGGATCAGACGATGCCGAAAATGATTAAGGGGCGTCCGGCCAGCGGAGGCGTGGCGCAGGGTCGAGCGACGTTTGTCATTTCCGGGCGCGGCGGAGGTTTTTATGCCCCGTCTGATATTCCGCAGGATCTGACGGTGCAGGATTTTGATCTCGCATTGCAACGGACGGAACAGCAACTCAAGGATCTTCAGCGCCGTGCTGACGAAGAACTGTCCGATGTGGCTCAGCTTATTTTTAACGCACATCTGTTGATTCTGGCGGATGAGGAGTTTTCCGGTGAGATTCGTCGGCGTATCGAAGCGGGCACTCCGCCGGCTGAAGCGGTGGTGACGCTGGTAAATACCTATATTGAGATTTTTTCTGCCAGTCCAAATCAGCGTTTGCAGGAAAAAGTGCATGATCTGAAGGATCTCGGTCACCGCCTGCTGGAGAATCTGTCGGGTGGCGATCGCAAGCATGGCGATTACAGCGGGCAAATTATTGTGGCCGACGAACTGTTGCCGTCAGACATTCTTAAACTGGCAACGGAGAATGCGGAGGGGTTTATCGTGCAGGGCGGAGTGACCTCGCATAATGCGATCATCTGCCGTTCTCTCCAAAAACCGATGGTAATGATTGATCCGCAGCAGCTGGAGCTTCTCTGTAAGTCATGTGAATTGCTGATGGATGGCGATCAGGGAGCGATTTACATTCAGCCGGCGGAAGATGTGCTGAAGGAATATGCCGAGAACCGTCGCGCGGCGGAAGAGCTGGGAACTGCGCCGCCGGTTAAGGAAGAGACGCGTACAGCCGACGGCACGCGCATTCAGCTTTTTGCCAACATCAATTTACTTAGCGATCTGAAACTGGCACTGAGTTCCCGTGCGGAGGGGGTTGGCCTTTACCGCAGCGAGTTCCCGTTCATCATTCGCAACGCTTTCCCATCGGAGGAAGAGCAATATCAGGTATATTGCCGGATTGTAGAGGCGATGGGTGGACGCGAGGTAACTTTCCGCACACTCGATATTGGTGGCGACAAGGTGCTTTCCTATCAGAATGAAGCCGAGGAGGCCAACCCGTTTCTCGGTTTGCGCGCCATCCGTTTTTCGCTATTGCATAAAGATATTTTTGCTGAGCAGTTGCGGGCTTTTTTGCGTGCAGGTGTTGGCGGTAATACGCGCATCATGTTTCCGCTGATTGCCTCACTCGACGAATTTATTGAAGCGCGTGACGTGGTGTTCGACTGCATGAAGGAACTCGATGCGCGCGGCGTTCCATATAACCGCGATACAAAAATCGGCATAATGGTGGAACTTCCGTCGGCGGTGGCGCTCATCGAGGATCTTGCTCATGAGGTGGACTTTATGTCGATTGGCACAAACGATCTGATTCAGTACATGCTGGCGGTTGATCGGACCAATGAAATGGTTTCTAAGCTCTATTTATCACACCATCCGGCTATTTTGCGGGCGATTGAGAGGGTGGCTTCGGTGGCGAACAGCCACCGCAAGGATGTGTCGATTTGCGGTGATATTGCCATGGATCCGAAAATGATCCCTTTTCTGCTGGGGGCTGGAATTACCAAGCTGAGTCTTCCGCCGCGGCGGGTATATGAAGTTCAGCGAGCGATTGAGCAGGTCAGTATGGAGACGGCTGTCTATACAGCGCGCCGGATGCTGGCAGCCAGCCGCATTAGCGACGTAGAGGCTATAATTAGTGAATACAACTTTGTTTTTTAAAATATATAAATTACAAAAATGTTTTTAATCACGAATTTGAATCCCCTAATGTCATGAATGTAAAAAAATCATTAATAGTTGCATTAGAGTATTTTAAGAATATTTTTACAATCAATTAATAATTTAGGCATATATGGTGCTATAAACATACCGAAATACAAACAGGAGGTATGTTGTATGAAGAAGAAAGTTGCGTTTAGCAGAGCCGGTCTGCTCTGTGGTTTATTGGGCATCATGATGATGCTCGCTGGGAATGGATACAGTCAGGAAGCGGTGGCTGGGGCAGTTATGGCTGCGCCGCCAGCGGTGAGCAATACAGGTGATACAGCGTGGATGCTGATTAGCACAGCGCTAGTGTTCCTGATGATCCCCGGGTTGGCATTCTTTTACGGCGGGTTGGTCCGCAAAAAGAATGTCCTCTCGATTCTGATGCAATGTTTCGTGGTCATCTGTCTGATCACACTCCAATGGGTGCTGTTCGGATACAGCTTGGCCTTCGGCCCGGATGTTAAGGGCTTGATTGGTAACTTGGACTGGGCCTTTTTGAAGGGCGTTGGTGTGGATCCGTTTACCGGCTATGCCGCAACGATTCCTCATTCGGTCTTCATGGTTTTCCAAGCTATGTTCGCCATTATTACTCCCGCACTGATTCTTGGCGCATTCGCCGAACGTATGAAGTTCTCGGCGTTCTGCGTATTTATGCTGCTGTGGTCGACGCTGGTGTACGATCCGGTCGCTCACTGGGTCTGGGGTCTGGGCGGATTTCTGTCCCGCTTTGACGCGGCTGGCAACGCCGTGGCTGGGGCGCTGGACTTCGCCGGGGGTACCGTGGTGCATGTTAATGCCGGGATCGCGGCTCTTGTAGCTGCGCTGATGTTAGGGAAACGTGTTGGATCGATGTCTCCTCCGCATAACCTTCCGTTCGCTGTACTGGGCGCAGGACTGTTGTGGTTTGGCTGGTTCGGATTCAATGCCGGCAGCGCACTGGGGGCTAACGGATTGGCAGGCAATGCATTCGTAGCGACTCATGTGGCCGCTGCAGTCGCTGGGCTGACTTGGGCCGTTTGCGACCTGCTGTGGCATAAAAAGGCCACGACGCTTGGTATGATCACCGGCGCAGTTGCAGGTCTTGTAGCCATCACCCCGGCGTGCGGATTCGTATCGCCGATGAGCGCCATCTGGATCGGCATGGGCGTTTCGGTCATATGCTTCATCTCGGTAACGTTTATTAAGGCCGTCTTCAAGTATGATGACACGCTGGACGCTTTCGGTGTGCATGGCGTGGGCGGCATCTGGGGGGCATTGGCTACCGGTATCTGGGCTGAAAAGTCGGTCGGCGGGTTTGACGGTCTGTTGCACGGCAACCCAGGACAGTTCCTGATTCAGCTCAAAGCGGTTGCGGTCACGGTAGTTTATTCACTCGTCGTGACGTTTGTACTGCTGAAGTTGGTGGATAAACTCATGGGTCTGCGTGTTACCGAACACGAAGAACGGGTGGGGCTGGACCTGACTCAGCACAAAGAAGCCGGTTACACGACCATCGACTAATCGAAAGGAATATAACCATGAAATATATAGTCGCTATTATTCAACCTGACCGTCTGGATCCGGTTCTGGATCTGCTTGAGGCGAAAGAGATTCATCTGGTAACCGTATCTAACGTAATGGGGCGCGGACGTCAGAAGGGCATCTCGGCGGTTTACCGCAGTCACAAGGAGGCGGGTAGCCTTCTGAAAAAAGTGAAGTTGGAAATTGTCGTCAACGAGGCCTTTTTGAAGCCGGCTCTGTCGGCAATTACCGAAGGTGCTCGGACCGGAGAGATTGGAGACGGAAAAATATTCGTCCTGAGTCTTGAAGAGTGTCTGAGGATACGGACCGGCGAAACCGGTTCGGTCGCCATAGGCTGATTTCTGTCAGCCCGGTAACCCAAGGCGTCCCCGTTTCAGCGGGGACGCCTTTTATTTTCCCAAGCCTTGGAAGAAATGTTTCCAGACATTGGCGGCGGCGTTGAGAGCGCGTGCTCGGTGCGAAATACGGTTTTTCACTTCGGCAGGCAGCTCGGCAAAAGTCTGGTTGTAACCGTCGGGCATGAAAAGCGGGTCATAGCCGAAGCCTTGGTCTCCGCGCAGTTCTTCGATAATTCGTCCCTGCACAGAACCTTCGACCGTTAGCGGTGTTTCTCCTGACAGGGCGAGCGCGATGACGGTGCGAAACCGCGCCCGGCGGTTTTCTTTTCCGGCGAGTTCACGCAGGAGCTTCAAGTTATTGTCATGGTAGGTGCAACCTTCGCCGGACCAGCGGGCCGAATAAACGCCCGGTTCGCCGTTCAGTGCTTCGACTTCCAGTCCGGAATCGTCGGCTAGCGCGGGTAGTCCGGTGGCGTTACAAATCTCGACGGCCTTTTTAACAGCGTTGGCTTCCAGCGTATCGCCGTCCTCGACCACATCGGGAATTTCCGGGAAATCGAAAGCCGAGCAGACTTCCAATCCCTGGAAGTCAAAGATGGCGTGGATTTCTTCGAGTTTGTGCGGGTTGCGTGTGGCGATGACCAGTTTCATGACAGCGTCTTTATTCTGGAAAGGTGGTGCTCGAGCGGGGACTCGAACCCCGAAGGCCTTGCGGCCACCAGCACCTCAAGCTGGCGTGTCTACCAATTTCACCACCCGAGCCCGGAGAATGAAGGCGGAGAACATAACGGTTCACCCTTTGAGGGGCAAGCGGATATTTCCAAACAGTGGAAAATGTTCCTATAGATTATTTCGCGGCGTAAATTAACGCCCTGTTATTTGTTTCAAGGTGGCTACTTCACATTCGGTATGAACAGTTTTTGTCCGACGGACAGGCGGCCTGCATCCTGAATTTTATTGGCATCTAGGATACTCTTTGTGCTGACGTTATAGGCCTTGGCGATGATGTAGAGCGTTTCGCCTGAACGTACGACATGTTCGATCCCATAGGCGCCGACAGCGGCTTTAGAGACCGGTGCGGGGGCGGGTGCTGATGTTTGTTTGATCAATTTGTCCAGCTCGCCGCTCAGGCGTGCAACCATCTCGCGTTTATCCGCTTCGCTCTTCTGTTCAAGGGCCGCACAACGAGTACCGAGCTGGCTTTTAAGTGTGTCGAGGTCGCGGCTCATTTGCCCCACTTGCATTTCAAGCGTCTCCATCCGTCCGGCCAGGCGCAACTGCTTTTCCTGTGAGATGAGCTGATCTTCGGTCAGTGCGGCGCGGTCCGAGGGCGTCTGTATTTGAAAAGGCATAGTTTCACAACCGGTCAGCAATCCGGTGGTCAGCAGAACAAAAAGTAATTTTTTCATAGTCTAATCACTCCAAACATTCGGTTTTTATGGTTTCCAAAGATACAGAAACTGCGGGGAACGCAGTTTTAAATTTGGTAGCACGACAGGTGCTTTTCCTTCAACAAGCTGCTCAAAAAAGGTTCTTTGAGGTTCGTAGCGTATGACGCGCAGCGCACCAGTGTCGAGCAGTTGTGCTGTACGGGCGAGGGCATCGTTCCAGTAGCCGATTTCATCGATCAGTCCCTTATCGAGTGCATCGGAGGCCGAAAAAATTCGTCCGTCGAATAGTCCGGACGTGGCGGTGGTGTCGAGTTTGCGCGATTTAGTCACAATGCCGCTGAAGCGTGTCTGCATATCGTCAATCAGTTTTTGTAACAGCGCAATCTGGTTTGTGTTCACCGGCTGGAAGGGATTGAGCATATCTTTGTTTGCGCCCGATTTGATCGTAACATCGGTTATGCCGATCTTTTCGGAGAGCCCTTGAAAATTCATCGTCTGCATGATGACACCGATGGAGCCGACGACCGCAGTCGGTTCTGCGATGATGAAATCACCGGCCATAGCGGCGTAGTACGCGCCGGAGGCTCCGAGGTCGCGGATGAATACCACTACACGGCGGTCGGGACGGCTGTTGCGGAAACCGCAGAGTGCGTTATAGATTTCGTCGCTGGGTGTGACACCGCCGCCGGGCGAATTGACTTCCAGAATAATGGCGCGCATTTCCGGATCGCGCTCGGCGGCGCGCACCTGCATGAGAATACTCGCGACCATATCGGATCGGGCCGTGAAGAAACCTTCCTCATCGTTTCTCATAATGACGCCGTCGAGCGGAATTCTCGCGACTTTGACATCACCGCTGCCGGAAGACCATGTTTCGTCGAGCTTGGGATCCTCATCGCGCGGGTAATCTTTTTCGACCTGTCGGCAGTGTGAGAGCAATGTGCCCAGCAGGGCAATAGCGAGCAGGGCAGTGATAATCCACGGTTTACGGCTTTTTCTATGTTGATGCATGCGGGGCATTCTAAGACGCGAGCCGGTAAAATCCAGTTTTTAGCAAAAGCAATTGACGGCATAGGCTCCTTCGGATAAAAGCTCTCCCCACTATGGGACAACAACTTAAAGAACGAACCAAGCAGCGCCGCCGTGTACTTCGCAACAAACGCCTCAAAGTGCGTGCCCGCGAAGCCGCTGCCGCCAAGAAGAAGTAACAGTTTCTTGCTTCTCTCGGACAGAATAACCTCGCCCCGAAACTTCGGGACGGGGCTTTTCTGTTTAAACGGATTGCCCGGAAACCTTTTTCATCTTTCCTATTTCATAGTTCAACCTTTTGGAACTCTCTGCTAGGCTCCCGCCAATGATTACTTTTCTGGAAGGCCTTCTCGAAGAAAAACAGCCGGGGCGCGCTGTGGTGAACGTCGGCGGCGTCGGTTATGAGGTGATCATCCCGCTTAGCAGTTTCGACCGCCTGCCGCCCGAAGGGGCCAAAACCCGCATTCTGATTTATCATCACATCACCGAAGTCTCTCAGGTTCTGTTCGGCTTCGCCACCGACGACGAGCGCCGGATGTTTACACTGTTGCTCAGCGTCAGTGGCGTCGGCCCGAAGATCGCGGTCGGCGCGCTTTCCGGCCTTTCGGTGCGCGAACTGAAAACCGCGCTGATCGAAAGTGACGTCAAACGGCTCTCCTCTATTTCCGGTATCGGCAAAAAAACCGCCGAACGCATCATCGTTGAGCTACGCGACAAATTTTCACCCGGAGAAACGCTCGAAACGCTGGCTGGTTCTGACGACCTGCCCGGCGACAGCCGTCTACGCGACGCAGCGCTGGCTCTCATTTCGCTCGGCTACAAACAGGACGACGCCCGCAAAATGGTTAAGGCTCTCAAGTTGGAAGCTTCGACTTCGGTGGAACAGCTCATTCGCATGGCGTTAACCTCTTAATTTCCAATGATTGGAAAATCGAAGGGGAAAAGTTCCAAAGTTTGGCTGGCGGCTTCGGGTGAACAGGGAAAATGGACATGAAAACCGAAAAATCACTGGTTGCTTTTGAGAATCATAAAATCCGCCGGGTTTATGACGAGAAGTCTGAGACTTGGTTTTTCTCCGTGGTGGATGTGGTTGCCGCGTTGACGGGCAGCGTGAATTCCCGCGATTACTGGTTTAAGATGAAAATCAGGGTCAAAACCGAGGACGGATTTGAACTGTCGACAATTTGTCGACAGTTGAAACTCCCAGCACCGGACGGAAAAAAGAGGGAAACCGACTGCGCGGATGTTCAGGGTCTTTTTCGTATTATTCAGTCCATTCCGTCACCCAAAGCGGAACCTTTTAAGCAGTGGCTTGCCAAGGTCGGCTATGAGCGGATTCAGGATATGAGCGACCCAGCACGGTCGCTGGATCGCGCCCGGGAATACTGGCAACAGCACGGACGGAGCGAGAAGTGGATTCAGCAGCGGATGACGGGGCAGGAAACCCGTAATAAGCTGACCGATTACTGGAAAGATCACGAGATCAAGGGCGAGGACGAATACGCGATTCTGACCAATATCATTCATCAGGAGTGGAGCGGGGTTTCGGTTAAAAAGCATAAGCAGCTAAAGGATCTCAAAGCCCAGAACCTGCGCGACCATATGAGCGAAGCGGAGCTTATTTTTACCGCGCTGGCTGAGCTTTCCACCCGCCAGATTGCCGAGAGTGTTGAGGCGACCGGCATGGTTGAAAATACCGAAGCGGGCAAGAAGGGCGGAAAGATCGCCAAGAATGCGCGCCTTGCACTGGAGCAGAAAACCGGCCGGAGTGTGGTGACCGGCGAAAACTTCCTGCCGCCAGCTCCCCAAAAACACAAATTGAATGATTAACTTTGTGCCTATGTGCCCGACCCCTTAGGATCCTTTCTTATGGAACACACCGTTACAACACTGAATCGTCCGGATAAGGACTTCGACATCAAGCTGCGCCCGTCGCGGTTCGCTGATTTCACCGGTCAGGATAAAATCAAAGAACGGCTGGAACTGTTTGTACAGGCGGCGAAGGCTCGCGGCGATGTGCTCGACCATGCATTGCTTTCCGGTCCGCCCGGACTTGGCAAAACCACGCTGGCTTACATCATCGCCGAGGCGATGGGCGCGAACATCAAATGCACTTCCGGACCGGTGATCGACAAGCCCGGCGATCTGGCCGGACTGCTCACCAGTCTAGAGCGCGGCGATTTTCTTTTCATCGACGAAATTCACCGTATGCAGAAGTCGGTTGAGGAATATCTCTATTCCGCGATGGAAGATTTCGTCATCGATATCGTCATCGATCAGGGACCGAACGCCCGTTCCGTAAGGCTTAACATTCAGCCCTTTACGCTGATCGGCGCGACGACCCGCAGCGGACTGCTTTCAGCGCCGATGCGCTCGCGCTTCGGTCTCGTCAACCGGCTCGATTATTATGACGCCGCGACGCTGCAGAAAATCATCGTCCGCTCCGCGCGCATTCTGAATGTGGATATCGAACCGGACGGCGCGCTCGAAATCGCCCGCCGTTCGCGCGGTACGCCGCGCATCGCCAACAATCTGCTTCGCCGCGCCCGCGACTACGCCCAGATCAAAGCCGATAACATCATCACCGCCGAAGTCGCCGCCAAAGCACTGGCGCTGCTTGAAATCGACGACAGCGGCCTCGACGAAATGGATAAGCGGATTTTGCAGACCATCATCGAAAAATTCGGCGGCGGGCCGGTCGGCATCAGTTCGCTGGCGGTTTCTGTCGGCGAAGAGGCGGACACCATCGAAGAAGTTTACGAGCCGTATCTGATTCAGGAAGGCTTCATCAAACGGACGCCGCAGGGTCGTGTTGTTTTGCCGCGCGGCTTTGATCTCTTCGGGCTGAAACCCGGCAGTTCACAACCGGGTCTTCTTTGAGGAGCCAACCCCATGACTGAAATTCAGCAATTTTCACTCAATGAGTCCGAAGAAATCGGGGTTCTGCTCGACGAGGCGGGAATTCCTTATGAGAGGCAAGGTGCTTTTGCTTCTGCGAGTCGGGGTCGCGTAGAATTTGTATTCTTGGTTCCGGATGACCGGCTTGCGGATACGATTCAGGTGATTAAATCCTATTACGGTTTTTTGGATGCGCCGCCGGAAGCCGTTAGCGGAACCTGTCCAGCGTGCGGCGCGACCGTTAACAATGTATTTGAGTGCCCGGATTGCGGGCTGACATTGTCTTTTGATCCGCGTGATTCACTAAAGAACCACCCTTTCACCGTATTTTTAGAAGAACTGGAAAAAGCCGGAAAGCTGGCCGGATAACGAAACCTTTTAATATGCAAAAGTTGACGGCCATTTTCATGCTTCTGCTGATTTTTCCTCTAGCTGGAGGCGCGGTGAATGGTCCGAAGCTGGCGTGCGATGCACCGGTATGCCGGTTCGGTCGTGTAAACCAATCGGCGGTGGTAACCAATGTATTCATCTTTCGCAATGACGGGGACACTACGTTTGTCGCTGGAATGCCGCGCACCAGTTGCAGTTGTACCAAGGTGCGGATCAATAAACGCATGATCGGGCCGGGCGAAACGGCCGAGCTGTCGGCAGTTTTCACGGCCGCTCGCCGTTCCGGTGAACAGAAGAAAACGATTTATCTTCCGCCATATGAGTCAGAAACCCCGGCCATTACATTTTATATGGAAGGTTTTGTTGAACCGTCTGGCGGAGCACAGTAAAAAGGCATTCGTTTTAAAACAGGAGAAAATTATGGCAGGCATTTTCAAAGCATACGACATCCGCGGAATCTACGGCAAAGATCTGACCGAAGACATCGCCTTCAAAATCGGGCGCGCCGTCGCCACCTTTCTGAAGCCGAAAACTTTTGTCATCGGGCACGATATGCGTCCGCACTCCATTCCGCTCTTCAACGCCATGGCCAAAGGGCTCACCATGCAAGGCGTTGACGTCATCAATATCGGACTGGCTTCCACGCCGATGTCCTATCACGCCAACGGCAAGCTCGGCGCTGACGGTTCCGCCATCATCACCGCTTCGCATAACCCCGGCGAATGGAACGGCATGAAAATCTGCCGCGAAAAAGCTATTCCGATCAGCGGCGCCACCGGCATCGCCGACATCGAGCGTATTGTCATCGAACAGTCCTTCGATGCTCCGGCGGCGAAGCCCGGTAAAGTGACGACGTATGACATCAAGCCGGAATATTTTGCCCACATCCGCACGTTTGCCGACATGAAGAAGCCGCTCAAAGTCGTCATCGACTACGCCAACGGCATGGGCATTTCTGAAGGCGGCGTCTTTACCGACAAGATGTTTGATATCACGCCGATGTACGACGTGCTCGACGGAACCTTCCCGAACCACGAAGCCAATCCACTCGACCTGCACACGCTGCACGATATTTCCGCCAAACTCAAAGCGGGCAAGTATGATTTCGGTATCGCTTTCGACGGCGACGCGGACCGCGCCGGCTTCCTCGACGAAAACGGCGAAGTCGTCACCATGGATATGATCACCGCGCTGGTCGCCCAGTCCATGCTCGAAAAATTTCCCGGCGCGCCGATCTTCTACGACCTGCGCAGTAGCTGGGCCGTGAAAGAAGTCATCGAAGAAGCGGGCGGCAAGCCGATGATGTCGCGCGTCGGCCACGCTTTCATCAAAGCGCAGATGCGCGAAGCCGATGCCGTTTTCGCGGGTGAACTTTCCGGCCACTACTACTTCCGCGACAACTATTACACCGAAAGCTCCGCGCTGGCCGCCATCTGCGTCGCCAACGTCATCAGCAAAACCGGCAAGACGCTTTCCCAGCTTATCAAGCCGATCAAGCGCTACTTCGCGGCCGGCGAAATCAACTCCACGGTCGCCGATGTGCAGTCCGTGTTCAAAAAGCTCAACGCGAAATACAGCGACGCCAAAACCTTCCAGCTCGACGGTAACTCCTACGAATATGCCGACTGGTGGTTTAACGTCCGCTCATCCAACACCGAGCCGCTCGTTCGCCTCAACCTCGAAGCTAAGACCAAGGCTCAGATGGAACAGAAGCGCGACGAAGTGCTGGCTCTGATTCGAAACTAATATGGAGTGCGCAGGCTTGCCTGCGCTTTTTCAAGCGGAGCTCGCTCCGCAAGTAATCACAGCGAGCTGCGGGAGATAAAGCGGTGGCAAGCCACCGCAGTCCAAAATGCTTAACCCTCTAAAATTTGGAACGGTGACGATCGACTTTCCGGTGGTGCTGGCGCCGATGGCGGGGTACACCGACGCCGCGTTCCGTTCCATTTGCAAAGAGCAGGGCGCCGGTGCGTGTTATACCGAAGTGACCAGCGCCGAAGGAATCCGCCGCGATTCGCAGAAGACGTTCCAATTCCTGGAAGTCTCCAAATTCGACCATCCGATCGCGGGGCACATTTTTGGTAAGTCGGTCGAGGCGATGGTTGATGCGGCGATCTATATTGAAAAGCTCGGAACCTTCGACTGGATCGACCTGAACTGCGGTTGTCCGGTTAAAAAAGTCGTCCGGCGCGGCGCGGGCGCCGCGCTGATGAAAGAGCCGGAACAGATTGGCGAGATCGTCCGCGCGGTCAAAAAGGCGGTGTCGCTGCCGGTGAGCGTAAAAACCCGGATCGGTTTCAGCCCAGCGTTTCCAGATCACATGACGATCGCTAAAATCGTCGAAGATGCCGGAGCCGACATGATTGCCGTGCACGGACGCTACGCCTCCAACTTTCACGGCGGCCCGGCGGACTGGGAAAAGCTTGGCCAGATTAAACAGGCGCTCAAAATTCCAGTGATTGGAAACGGCGGCGTTAACACGCCGGAAGACGCGGCTGAAATGGTGCGTGTGTCCGGCGTGGACGGCGTCATGATCGGCCGCGGAGCGGTCGGTAATCCGTGGCTGTTCAACCAAATAAAAAATCCGGAGGCGGAACCGCCGTCTCTGGAGCAACGGCGCAACGTTATCGAAACGCACCTGCTTCGGCTGGTGGAAATGACTTCCGCCACGGCGCAGGGACGGCGCTGTAAGACAAAATTTATTCCCGAGCAGGCGGCCTGTCTGCACTTCCGTCCGCATCTGGCGCAGTATATGAAAGGATTGCGCGGACGCCGCGACCTTTTGCAGCATCTCAACGAAATGCATGACGTAAAAACGGTGATGACCGCCGTAGACCGCGTGCTGGAGCAGAATAGTGAATAAAAATATGGAGTGCGGCGGCTTGCCGCCGCTCTGTTCACCGCAGCTTGCTGCGAATGTTTGCGGAGCAAGCTCCGCTGGTGAAAGCGGTGGCGAGCCACCGCAGTCCAAATCAATAAAGCCTGCGCACTCCAAAGGGATTCAACGGTGGCATCATAGACCGGTTCATGTATTTGTGCCCAATCAGCTCTACATGGTTACAGCGAGTACGTTACATAAGCAGTTGCTGTTCGGAGATGACCGGCTAAGCATATTGCAGGAATGCCTGTTTTCTGTAGTAGAAAAGTTCGGTTGGGAACTTCAAGCCTGGGCGCTGTTCTCCAATCACTACCACTTCATTGCCAAAGCGCCGGACGATGCGCAGACGCTCAAGACGTTGGTTCGACAACTTCACTCATTAACTGCGCGGGAGCTGAACCGAATGGATGGCTGCCCCGGACGCCGAGTGTGGTTTCAATACTGGGACACCTGTCTTACTTATGAAAAAAGCTATTACGCCCGGCTGAATTATGTGATGAATAATCCGGTTCACCACAGATTGGTTTATGTGGCGTCGGAGTATAAGTTCTGTTCGGCTAGTTGGTTTGAGGCTGCGGCAGATCGGAGTTTCGTGAACAAAGTGAAATCATTTCAATACGATCAAGTTAAGGTGCAAGATGAATTTTAAGGACGATATGGAGTGCGGCGGCTTGCCGCCGCTTTCAAAAGCGGAGCTTGCTCCGCGTTCAGCCGAGGCAAGCCTCGGCAAACAAAGCGCAGGCAAGCCTGCGCAGTCCATAATTTTAGGTATTCAACCGCTGGATAAAATCATGGAAGAACGCGGGCTGAAAAACCACGACTTGGTGGCGGTATCGAAAGACGGGCTGACGCATAAGCAGGTGCAGAAAGGCCGCAAGGGCCGCCGACTGACCCGCCATATTCAGGATAAAATTGTCACGGCGCTTTCTGCTTTTACCAAAGAGACTTACAAGCTAGATCAGCTCTTCAATTACCGCTGATCAGTTTGTCTTGTAGTGTATTCCCCTACAAAATCCTTGAATTTTTTCTATAAAGGCGTACAGTTTACCCCGTTTTTTGGAGGTACAGTGTAATGCGTCTTAAGGTACATTCGGAGAATCGTTGCCCTATTTGCGGTCGAACCGAAGCTGCTCACCGTATTAGTCGCGGAAAGATTATGCGCTGGCTGAGGCCCAACAGTGCACTGATGAAGTGTCGGCTTTGCCTCACCCGTTATCTGGTGCGCAAGCCGTCTAACTGACAAATCCGGCGTGAAGTAATTTTTTCATCAGCACTGGACGGGTTTCTGTCAGGCAGACGGTTGTGTTTTTAAATTCCCGTCGCACAGGATAGTGAGCACGCAGCTTATCAAACCGTTCAGCATTTTCAGCAGTAAGCCGATCGGCGCAGATGTCATAAACGGCAGAAACGGCTTCGGTCAGTACTTCGACGTCGGTTTTGCCTCGCGAATCAAGCTTCAGTTCCGGCACGGACGGTGCGGGCAGTAATGGTGACGGATTCCACACCGGTGCTGTTTCGAAAAACCGGCAGGCCTCACGGTAAACCTGAATGGTACCGTTCAGTTTGCCTTCAAAAGAGTGTCCGGCAATATGCGGTGTACCGATCGTTGCGGCTTTCAATACGTCGGTGCGGATGCGCGGCTCCGGATCCCAGACATCGAGTACGGCGTGTGCGACGATACCGTGTGCTTTCGCCAGAAGCAGGGCGTCGGCGTCGAGCACTTTGCCGCGCGCCGCGTTGATGAAAACCGAGCCGCGTTTCATTTGTTCAAAGAAGCGGCCGTCGGCCATGCGTAGAGTCGGCCACGGTTTTTCGGTGATTAGCGGAACGTGGAGCGTGACGATGTCAGATTCCGCCAGCAGGGTTTCCAATGTCTGGGACCCTCGCGTGCCTTCTTTGGCGGCGCGCGGCGGATCGTTGAGCAAAACATGCAGGCCGAGCGCTTCCGCACGTTTTGCAACGCGCGAGCCGACCTGACCGACACCGACAATGCCGACGGTTTTTCCTTCGAGTTGAACGCCGTATTTTTTATAGAGCACCAGCAGGGCGGCGGTGAAATAGTCAGCGACGCTGTCGGCGTTGCACCCCGGCGCGGCACACCAGCCGATGTCGGCTTTTTCCAAGCCTTGGAAGTCGATGTGTTCAAAACCGGCGGTGGCCGTGCCGACGAAACGTACGGCGGAACCGGCGAGCAGTTCCGGTGTCACTTTAGTTTTTGAACGAACGATTAGCGCGTCGGCTTCTTTGACGTGCTCCGGTCCAATCTGCCGGTCAGGAATGATTATGACTTCGCCGAGCGTTTCGAACGCTTCGCGGCCCAGAAGCACAGTTTCTGCCACAACAGTTTTCATTGGCGGAGAATTTACGTTATAAGCCAGCATATGAAAACGGAAAAACCGGCAGGCGGAGCAATTTTAACACTGATGACGGCGCAGAGCGCGGCGGAACCGATCAGTGACTGGGTGGCGGAGAATTTGGAGAAAACAGTCGTAGAGTTGAAAAAGCCCGGCGGTACCGAATGCGCGCTCGAAATCTATTTTGATAACACGATTGAGGCGGAGATCGCTGCGCGGGCAATGGCGCATTTTCCGGTCAAAGGCCGCGCAATCCGCGAATATGCCGACGAAGAGTGGGCGGAGAGCTGGAAAAAACATTTCAAGCCGATGGATATTGGAAAACAGCTCCGTGTAGTTCCGCCGTGGCTGGCGAAGGCAGGAGTCAGGGATCAGGAATCAGGAAGCGGGGAGCGGATCGAGCTGGTGATTAATCCGGGACTGAGTTTCGGCACCGGCAATCATTTCACGACGCGCTTCTGTCTCGAACAGCTCGACCGCTTTGTTCTGCAAAGCGGCGCGAAGACGATGCTCGATGTCGGCACCGGTTCCGGCGTTCTGGCCATCGCGGCTGTTAAACTGGGCGTCGAACAGGCGCTGGGAGTGGATTTTGATCCGATCTGTGTCGAGTGTTCGGCGGAGAACGCGGTGGCCAACGGCGTCGAGAAGCAGACCACATTCCGCCAGCATGACATCACCGACGGCTGGCCGGATGAAAAATATGACATCGTCTGCGCCAATATCTACGCTTCTTTGCTGATCGACAACGCGGCGACGCTTTTGCGCATAGCGAGGAAATATTTGCTGCTGACCGGCATCCGTGAAGTCGAGCTCGATGGCGTAGCCGACACGTTTGTACGGCTGGGCGGACACGAAATTGTTCGCGATGGCGACGGTGAGTGGTCGGGGCTGGTTATTTCGATTTCTAAATTACATTAGAAAAATCTTGATCGGTATTGCTGGCGTGGCATCGTGCGGAAAATATTGTCGGGTCGTTTGTGGCGGATCATTTAAGGCGCAGGAGATATCAAATGAAGATACTACGTACACATGGTGGATTCCTAAAACGCATGATCGCAGGATGCGGAATTTTGGCTGTGATGGGATCCTTGTCACTGCAAGCGGCGACGAATGAAACGACATCGTTTTCTCCGATCTTTGTAAAAAATGCTGCCGGGGCTTTACGAACATTGACATGGAGTTATGTGGTCAATGGCGGGCAGCCGATTAAAGTCCCTGACGATGATCCTTCTGTGTCGGGATTATTTACGAACTTCACCTTCAAGTGCAGTGACCTGAACCTCACGATCAATCCGACTGCGAAAACACGAGATGTGCAGTTCAGTGTCACTTTGTCGGGCAACGCACTGGATGAATCAGTGGGAAGTTTCAAAGTAACAGGATCGGCGAGCGTCAAGGCGACAGAAGCTCTGGAAGCGCTGGAAGATGCGGTCCGGGTAAAGAATCAGCGAATAGTCATGGGATTCAACATGGCCGCCGCCGGTCAAGGCTCCATGTCTATTGCTATCAATCTGCTTACCCAATTTGATCCCAGTGCGGAGTGGTTCCTTGACCGTTCGGACTTAGATCAGTTTGACATAGGATATGAGTGGTCTGGAGAATGTCAGGGTAGCACGACTGGCGCTGTCAAAATCACAATTTCCGGCGAGGGAAGTGAAACGATACCTGTTGAAACAACAGGAGCGGTTCCTGATCAGTGGAAAGTCGTCGACAAGTTGGAGCGCTTTACGGTCGGAGCATTAACGTACAAAAACGTTGTTGTCGTGGAACGTCAAACGGAGGTGCCGACCGGGGGGATGACCGGGGTTGCTGAGCCCGCTGTGATTACTTACTGGATCGCACAGGGCGTCGGGATGGTGAAGGGTGTTGGGCAGTATCAGTTTATGGGCACCCCGCTGACGATCGAATTAAAGAGCGCTTCACTGGCTTTGCCGAGCCTGCCGCAAGCTCAAACAATCACGTTTCCGCTGATTCCAGTAAAGCAGCCGGGAGATGTTTTTGACCCGCTTGCAAAAGCGTCATCCAAGCTGCCGGTAACCTATGTTAGTTCGAATGAAGCCGTTGCAATTGTAACATCCGAAGGGCTGATTGAAGCGGTTGGTCTTGGTACGACCACGATTACGGCGTATCAAGACGGCAATGATGATTTCAAGGCGGCTCTGCCTGTGACAAAGGAGTTGACCGTGAAGGCGACGGTCGCAGCCGTTATTGAGCCGTCCTTGAGCGGCACGGTAACCGGCGCGGGGCTTTACTTGCCGGGGCAGAAAGTGACATTGACGGCCGCGCCGGGAGCCGGGTTTGCATTTACCTGCTGGACGGAAGAGGATGGCTTTGTAGCGGGCACTAATAAAGTACTGATCTTCACCATGGCCTCGAACAAGACATACACCGCGAACTTTACGGATACCCAGAAGCCGGTCGTGGCGATCACGTTGCCGACAGCCTCCCTGCGAATTTTGGGAACAAATGCGATTTATACTGTACGGGGTACAGCCGCCGACAACAACGCAGTTACCAACGTACTGGTGCAACTGGCTGGGAAAGACTGGATAGATGCAGTCACGACCAACGGCTGGAAAAACTGGAGCGTTGCTGTACCGCTGAATGCCGGAATGAACACAATTCGTGCATACAGTGTGGATACCACGGGTAATAATTCGCTGACTTCAACGGTTTCCTGCACCTATGTCGTACTGGGCAGTTTGACGGTAACGACCAACGGTGTCGGAACGGTCACCCGCGCTCCGGCGACGCCGCCGGAGGTGAATCAGACCTATACGCTGACGGCGACGCCGGGAGCTGGGTCGGTTTTCTCGAACTGGACAGGGGATGTATCAAGCACCAACAAGGTGCTCACCTTCACCATGTCCACCAGCAAGACCGTCATCGCCAACTTTACCGATACCCAGAAGCCGGTCTTAGCGATCACAACTCCAGCGGCATTACAGCGTATCCTGGGAACCAACGGACTGTTTACGGTTAAAGGCACCGCTTCGGATAACAAAGCGCTGAGCAATGTACTGGTACAGGTCAACAGCGGTTCATGGACTCCTGCCGGTACTACCAACAGCCTGAAGAACTGGAATACAGCACTTCTGCTGAGCCCCGGAACAAACATCGTCCGGGCGTACAGCATGGACACCACGGGCAACTGCTCGCTGATCTCCACCGTGAAGTGTGTTTATGTGGAAACCGGAACGCTGAGTATTCAGACCAACGGAGTCGGAACGATCACCCGCGCTCCGATCGGCGAACCTGAAATCGGCAAGACCTACACCTTAACTGCCGCCGCCGGAGCTGGCTCGGTCTTCGCCAACTGGAGTGGAGCTGCTGTAACCAACTCTACGAATAAAGTGGTCACCTTCACTATGACCAGCGCCCTGAGCTTCACCGCGACCTTCACTGACACCCAGAAGCCGACGGTGGCCATTACCTCGCCGACCGCTGCGCAACGGATCGTAACGAACGGGCTGGTTGCGGTTCGCGGTACGGCGACAGATAACGGCGTAGTGACCAGTGTGGTCTGCCGTGTGAACAGTGGCGCATGGGTGGATGCGGTCACAACCAACGGCTGGAAAAACTGGTGCGTTCTGACAACGCTAACTGCCGGATCAAATCTGCTTGAGGCATGCAGTATTGATTCCTTCAGCAACCCATCTGCTATTGTAAAAGTCAGTTGTACGTTTGTGGTATTGGGTAATCTAACGATCCAGACGAACGGAGTCGGATCGGTTACGCGTGCCCCGGCGACTCCGCCGGAAGTGGGAACGAAGTATACCCTGACCGCCGCCGCCGGAGTGGGGTCCGTCTTCTCGAACTGGACAGGCGATGTAACGAGCACCAATAAGGCTATTACCTTCACTATGACAAATAATGTGGCGGTTGTAGCGAATTTTACCGACATCGCGAAGCCGACGGTGGCGATTACGACCCCGACAGCCTTGTTGCGGATTACAAATGCAAGTCCGGTTTATACGGTGAAGGGCACGGCAACTGACAACAAAGGCGTATCCGTAGTAAAAATACAGTTTAACAGCGGGGGCTGGACGAACGCCTTTACCACCAACAGCTGGAAGAACTGGAGTGTCCCGATGACGTTGGTTACCGGAACGAACACGGTTCGTGCATACAGCATAGACGCGACCGGTAACAACTCGTCGACCGCCAGTGTAACTTGTATCTACCCTGTAGTTACAATTGACGTCGCTGCATACGCAAACCTTAGCGTTGGCGGACGATGGAATTATAAGCAGACCGAGGGATCGGACATTTCTACCAGAGCGCTTGAAGTTATTGAAACTACAATTAAAAACGGTCATCCGGTATATCTTCTTCAGGAATACTCAGACGGGGGATACCCCGATGATCAGTTTTTCTGGTCGGCCGATTTTTCGGAAGGCCTTTTTGATACGGGCGGATTAAACGATAATGGGGAACCCACAGAGACAACCTTTTACTGGCAGCCCTTCATGCCCAAACTGCCGAAGACATTTGTTCCAGGGACGGATATTACTACAAAATGCACCAGATCGGATATGACTGGGGTCATTACAGGTAAAGGGAAAATAGTAAGAGAAAGAGTTATCGTGCCTGCTGGAACCTACGATTGCTGGAAAGTGACCGGAACAGCGACATTCAACGGGCAGGTTTCTTCGGATACCTCTTGGTATGCCGAGAATGTCGGCTTAGTCAAACGCCTTCAGGATGGTTCGCTTTGGGAATTGACCTCCTATGTGCCGCCCGCCTCATCTGCCCCGATGGAAACCTCCGGTAGCGTGCAGCAGACGATTGCTTTGGAACCGACTTTGCAGGCAGAAATTACGGTGGACGGCTCTACTGAAGACTGGGCGAATGTTCCTCGCACTTCGTTCAGTTATGCATCAGTAACACAGGAAGTAGCGGCGGCACTGAGCGGCAACAACATCGCCTTGCTATTGAACGGCTGTCCGTTCAGCACCTCTGACACGGTGCTGGTGTACTTTAAACTGCGCCTGAGCTACAGCAGCGGGGATGCCCGCCACAGCGTTGATTTGTGGACGAGCGGCTCAATACTCTACGGCATGATCGATGGTCAGGTGATTACCGGCTTTGAAGCGGTTCTGTTAAACGGCGTACTGGAAGTGAAATTCCCCGTCGAACAGGCACCTTCGCAGATAACCATCGAAGAGGCCGGTTGCGGAATAGACCTCGGCGACGGAGTTTTGGGGGCGCTTTTTCATATTGTTCCGCCGCCATCAGGCATGACTCGGTGAATTGGGCTTATAATACCAGTCTCGAATAATATTCGGTATAAGAACGCCCGGTCACCCGACCGGGCGGTTTTATGTCAGAGATCATATGTGTTTGGTATAAAACATCATCTGAAAAAGCCTTGTCTATTACCATGACGCGCAACTCACGGGGATTTAACTTGTAAAAACAGCCATCGTTCATTATTCTTTGAACAATCTGAACCATCGAAGGGAACGACCATGGGAGCGGCGCTTTCGGAACTCGAAAAAGAGGTTGTCGAAGTCTTTGTGCGCATTGCCGGGGTGTTGAGCCTGCCGCGCTCAGTCGGCGAGCTTTATGGTGTTCTTTTTATTTCCCCAGAACCGATGTGTATCGATGATCTGATGAGCAAGCTGAAGATCAGCAAGGGCTCTACCAGCCAAGGATTGAAAATTCTACGCTCTTTCGGTGCGGTCAATCCCGTTTACATGGCCGGCGACCGGCGGGATTTTTTTACAGCGGAGGCTGAGTTGCGCAAGATTATGGCTGGTTTTGTTAAGGAGCAGGTGTATCCGCATCTGGATAACGGTAAAGAGCGCATGACGCGGATTGAGAACCTTTTGGCAGAAGAAATTCCGGAAAAAAAGAAATTTATTGCCGAACGTATTGAACGGTTGAAGGGGTGGCAGAAGCGTGCTGGCGCGCTTCTGCCTTTTGCTTTGAACTTTATTAAATCTGACTGATGAACCACTCACCTGATAATCTGACTTCTCAATTCGCATGGCGGTGTGTCAGAACGCAGCCAAAGCGTGAGCATATCGCCGCCGGGCGGCTGGAAATGCTGGCCGGGGTTGATGTGTTCTGTCCGCGCATCCGATTCCAGCGCAACACGAAGCGCGGTAAGGTCTGGTTTGAAGAGGCGCTGTTTCCCGGCTATCTCTTCGCCCGCTTTGATATGCCAACCATGCTCCGCACGGTTTCCAGCGCCTATGGAGTGCGGGGGCTTGTCCGGTTTGCCGGAGAATGCGCGCAGGTCCCTGATTCCGTGGTGGCTGTGTTGCGCAGCGGGGCGGATGGCGTTGTTGTGATCAAAGAGCCTTCATTGAAGGTGGGTGACGAGGCTGTGCTGGCCGAAGGGGCGATGAGAGGATTGCGTGCCGTAGTGACGCAGGTGCTTTCCAGCGGTGAGCGCGTTAAAATTTTGATGGAACTGATGGGAACTGCGATAGAAGTCGAAGTGCCGATTGAGGCGCTGGAACCTGCCGCATGAGATAGAAGTTTCGCAATTGGCTGCGAAATACATAGTTGAAGAGGCGAAAAGGAAGGTTTCGGGCAGAAAATAGCTTGAACGACCGAGGGCGGTAGCCTGTACGGAAGTGAGAATAGTTTTAATGGAGTTGCTATGAAAATATTTGTTACCGGAACGGCGGGATTTATCGGATCACATCTGGCGCATTCGTTGCTGGACGACGGCCACGAGGTAATTGGCTTTGATAATTTCAGCGACTATTACGATGTCCAGCTTAAGCTCGATCGCCATGCACGATTGGAGCCCCGCAAAGGCTACACCGGTATTCGCGGAGATTTGGCCAACTATGAACTGCTAACTGATAGCTTCAAACTGCACAGCCCTCAGCTAGTGTGTCACCTCGCAGCGCAGGCCGGCGTACGCTATTCGCTGACGCATCCTTTTGCCTATCAAAAAGCCAATCTCGAAGGGCACCTGAATATTCTGGAGGCTTGTCGCCACGCCAGAATACAAAGGCTGGTTTATGCCTCCAGCTCCAGTGTATATGGCGGCAACAAAAAGGTTCCGTTTAGCGAATCCGATCCGGTGGATAGCCCGATCAGTCTCTATGCCGCCACCAAAAAGGCGGACGAGCTGATGAGCCACACCTATACGCATTTGTACGGCTTGCAGACGGTCGGTCTGCGCTTTTTCACCGTGTATGGCCCGTGGGGCCGCCCGGACATGGCGATGTGGATGTTCACCAAAGCCATGCTGGCTGGCAAGCCGATTCAGGTATTCAACCACGGCGATATGAAGCGGGACTTCACCTATGTGGACAACATCATCGCCGGGGTCAAAGCCTCGCTTTTCACGGGCGGGCTCGATCCTTATGAAATTTTCAACCTCGGCAACAACAACCCTGAAAATCTGATGGATATGATTCATCTATTGGCGGGAACACTGGGTGTGGAACCCAAAATGGAAATGCTTCCCATGCAGCCGGGCGATGTTCCGGCCACCTACGCCGACATCTCCAAAGCACATAAAAAACTGGGTTATAAACCGCACACACCGATTGCGGAGGGCATTCCGAAATTTGTGAAGTGGTACAAGGAATATCACCGCATCTAAAGAAAGGTAACTATGAAGCTGAGTAACGTAAAAATCGGGGTTATCGGGCTGGGATATGTCGGATTGCCGCTGGCGGTTGAGTTTGGAAAAAAATATCCGGTGACCGGCTTTGATATCAAAAAAGATCGCGTCATGGAGCTTTCGGCTGGCCGTGATCACACACTTGAATGTTCGCCTGAAGAACTTTCCGCTTCACCGCATTTAAAATTTTCCTGTGAGCTGAAAGACCTCAAGAAGTGCAACTTTTATATTGTTACTGTGCCGACGCCGATTGATGACCATAAAAACCCGGATCTGACGCCGCTGGTCAAAGCCAGTGAAACGCTGGGGAAAGTTGTCTCCAAGGGCGACGTCGTGGTTTATGAATCCACCGTTTATCCCGGCGCAACCGAAGAGGTCTGTCTGCCGGTGATCGAAAAAGTATCCGGACTGAAATTCAACAAGGACTTTTTCGCGGGGTACAGCCCGGAGCGTATT
>Ga0247839_1000314_pt1 | contig 84751 bp, 85 predicted proteins | sample LaCruzMarch2015__6_FD_192405 | JGI IMG/M metagenome (GOLD analysis project Ga0247839, IMG submission 192405) | Freshwater microbial communities from meromictic Lake La Cruz, Castile-La Mancha, Spain - LaCruzMarch2015_16m | ecosystem: Environmental > Aquatic > Freshwater > Lake | place: Spain...
CTCATGAAATACCTGGGAATTTCTTCCTATTCGTTGGTTTTGGGACCTTCCCTTGGAGGAATGCGTGTTCTTGAGTGGATGCTTCGCTACCCGGATGCGGTTCGAGGAGGTCTTGTTTTAGGTTCGACAGCCGCCGTGAGTGCGGAGGAAATCGGGATTCATGCGACCCAGATCATCGCAATTGAATTAGATCCACATTTCGACAATGGTGACTATTACGAATCAGCGGTCGGGCCAGTAGCCGGGATGGGTTTGGCGCGTCGTATAGCTCATCTGAGTTATCGGAGTGAGCGCGAACTGGATCTACGTTTTGGTCGAAATCTGCAAGGAACCGATCTGCCCTCAGAAGGGGGAGTTTTTGCAGTGGAGTCCTATCTCGACCACCATGCTGACAAACTAGCGAGACGATTCGACGCCAACACTTATATCGCACTGACGAGGGCTATGACCCTATTTGACTTAGGGGAGGGACGTGGTGGCGTTGCGAAAGCTCTTAGCATGATCACTGCACCGCTTACGGTCGTGGGTATTGACTCAGATCGACTTTTCCCACTTCGATTGCAACAAGAAATCGTCGATTGCGCTCCAGGCGCCGATCAACTTCACCTTTTGATCTCACCGATTGGCCATGATGGATTCCTTGTTGAAGAGGACCAAGTAGCACGTTTCGTTGGACATGCATTGAGTCGTATTGAGGAAACAACCACTGCGCAATGAGAGTTGTTGTTATCCACAGGAGTAAATCCAGATCTTGATGCATAAAGCTTCTTGATTAACAATCAGAATGTGAAACATAACCGTCGTTCAGTACTAGTTCTTGTTGTAAGTATTGGCGCGTTTCTTTTTTCTAGTCTTGGTTCCTTCACGCCGGGGGTCTTGGCCATGCCAGACGTCTTCGCCAATCCTGACCACGTGCGTTACGAGGGGAGCGGGGGCCTGATTCTCCCCGGATCGGTTGATAACAACACACGTAACGAAGTAATCCGCTGCCGAGGGTGTGCTTGGAAGTTGACGGTGGCGTGTGTTCCGGGACCTGAGAATTATTGTGATGCAGGGATCCGAGGTTGCCCAGGTCTCATTGACCATATGCGGGTGTGGTTCAGGCCGTTGAACGGCGAATGGAAAGAAGTGGATCGAATTTGTCTCACCAATTATGAGGTAACAACTCTCAGCGATCTGGAGAATCGCATTGCTGAGAATTTTGAGCGTTACGTTCCAGAGCAGGTTGCGCGCTGTTGGCCTGCGGAGGGCGCAATCACGAACCTACCCTTGATTTGTCAGTCAGGTCAGCGCCCAGAAGCGCTCAGCTGGAGAATTCCTGTGTCAGGGTTCATCGTCTCAATAACCACAGCACCCTCCTGGATATGGGATTTTGACGGATCATCCCTGTTCACACGCAAGGCTGGTGGCCCGTTTCCGAATCGGGAAATTTCACACATATTCTCGACCTCTGGGGTTAAATCCGTAAATGTTGTGACCAGGTGGAGCGGGTCTTTCAGTGTTGACTCCCTTGAGTCCGCAGCGATTGAGCGTGAACTAATTCAGAGAAGTTCGATCAACGTCATAGTTGGCCAAGCCAAGGCCCGTCTACATTGCCCCGGCGTAGGACATTGCTGACCGGCATGTGAAGATAGAGCGCCCGAACAAGCCGACAGGCTTGACTCGGGCACTTGTTATGGGTCATCGGCGAAAGGGCACCCACTCTCACATGGTAGCTACAGCGAAAAACACGATCACTCCTAAGAAACCCGCCGCGAAGAAGGCAGCTCCCGCAAAGAAGGCTGCGCCCGCGAAGAAGGCTGCGCCTGCGAAGAAAGCTGCACCCGCGAAGAAGACGGCTCAAGTTAAGAAGGCTGCGCCCGCGAAGAAGGCTGCTCCCGCGAAGAAGGCTGCTCCCGCGAAGAAGGCTGCTCCCGTGAAGAAGGCTGCGCCTGCAAAGAAGGTTGCCGCAGCGAAAATCGCCACTAAACCCGCTAAGCCCGTAAAGCTCTCGGAGGGGATAGATCCTGAGTTACTCATAGACGTCATCGATATCGGTGACGAGATTATTGAGATCGATCTATCTGATGAACCAGACTTGAAAGTCGCTGCTGAATTGGAGAAGGATTTAGAACTAGATCTTGAAAAGGATCTCGCTGATGCAGAGAAGGATGATCCGGCAACGGCATCTGATGATTCTGCAACTTTCACCATCTCACATGTTGATGAGACTGATGAGCCGGTACAGACTGTTACCGTTGCAGGTGCAACAGCGGACCCGGTCAAGGACTACTTAAAGCAAATCGGCAAGGTCCCACTCCTCAATGCTGAGATGGAAGTTGAACTAGCAAAGAGGATCGAAGCAGGGCTTTTCGCTGAAGAAATGCTCAATGAAGGCGCCAAGATGGATAAGAAGAAGCGCCTGGACATGGAGTGGATTGCAACTGATGGGCGAAGGGCCAAGAATCACCTGCTCGAGGCGAACCTACGACTGGTCGTTTCCCTGGCAAAACGCTACACGGGTAGAGGGATGCTTTTCCTTGACCTGATTCAAGAAGGAAACCTGGGACTGATTCGGGCTGTTGAAAAGTTCGATTACACCAAGGGTTACAAGTTTTCAACGTATGCGACATGGTGGATTCGTCAGGCGATCACCAGAGCTATGGCTGACCAGGCTCGAACCATTCGAATCCCCGTCCACATGGTGGAAGTCATTAATAAGCTAGCCCGTGTTCAGCGTCAGATGTTGCAGGATCTAGGACGCGAGCCAACGCCCGAAGAATTGGCAATGGAATTGGATATGACACCTGAAAAGGTTGTTGAGGTCCAAAAGTACGGCCGCGAACCTATTTCGCTGCACACGCCACTTGGCGAGGAAGGCGATAGCGAGTTCGGCGACCTGATTGAAGATTCAGAAGCCATAGTCCCCAGCGATGCCGTCTCCTTCACTCTTCTGCAAGAACAACTCGAGTCGGTGCTGGACACCCTCAGCGACCGGGAGGCTGGCGTGGTCCGAATGCGATTCGGACTCACCGATGGTCAACCAAAGACACTTGATGAAATCGGGAAAGTGTACGGAGTGACCCGTGAACGAATCAGACAAATTGAAAGCAAAACAATGTCAAAACTTCGCCATCCCAGTCGTTCACAGGTACTGCGGGACTACCTCGATTAAATCGCGTAACAAAGGCTAATTATGGGGCTTCGTTAAGGCGATGTAATTCATCAATAATGTTGACCGATTTCGGTCGCAAGGCCGCCTGATGTGTTCCCCAGTGGTGGCCGCAAAATAGCAACTGTGACCCTCCCGGAAGCTCGGCGAGGACATATGCCTGAGCGCCGCACCGATCACAGCGATCGGTGGTGGCAAGGGTTGCGGGGGCCAGGGTCTGGGTGCTTGATGCGGGCATAGCGTAATTTAAACATGAAAACGTTGTTGATGGTGAGAAGGCGCTCCGAGGTTCGCCAATAGCGAAGTCGGGGAGCGAAAATCCTCTGATGTGAGTCATTCCCATGGTCGGGGTCTTCGCCACACTAGGTTGGGTCAGTGGCCACGCCCAAAAATTCGCCCGCCTCACCGCAGGACTACACAGCCAAGAACATCGCGGTTCTTGAGGGCTTAGAGGCGGTACGTAAGCGCCCCGGGATGTTCATCGGCTCAAATGATTCCAGAGGCTTGATGCACTGCCTGTGGGAGATTGTTGACAATGGCGTTGATGAAGCTTTAGCTGGATTTTGTACCGAAATCTCTGTCACCCTACTTCCTGATGGCTCAGCCGAAGTCCACGACAACGGTCGTGGAATCCCCATTGACATCGAAAAGCGGACCAAGCTCACTGGTGTCGAAGTCGTCATGACCAAGCTTCATGCTGGCGGAAAATTTGGCGGTGGTTCCTATGCCGCGTCGGGCGGTCTTCACGGCGTCGGTGCATCTGTGGTTAATGCGTTGTCATCACGGCTTGATGTGTCTGTGACGCGCGGGGGCAAGATTCACTCAATGTCATTTCGCCGAGGCGTGCCCGGAAATTTCGAGAAGGATGGTCCTCACGGAACTTTCGCAAAAAAGAGCGGGCTCACTATCACGGGGAAGGCTCCAAGAACCAAAAGCGGCACAACGGTGCGCTGGTGGGCAGACCATGAAGTCTTCACGAAAGATGCTCAATACGATCGCACAGCACTACGCGATCGAGCACTTCAAAGTTCCTTTCTGGTGCCAGGACTTACCCTGCGGCTTTCAGACATGCGCGACCCCGATGACCTTTGGCAGGAAAGTTTTGTGCACAGGGGTGGAGTCGCCGAATACGCGAGTTACCTCAGCACCGGCGAAGAGATTGGCGGTGTAATTCGGCTCACCGGTACAGGTCACTTCGCCGAAACCGTTCCCGTCCTTGATGATCAGGGCCATATGACGAGTCAAGAAGTGCAACGTGATTTGGGGGTTGATATCGGTTTAGCGTGGAACACGGGCTACGAATCAACCCTTCGTTCCTTTGTCAATGTGATCGCGACTCCCAAGGGAGGAACGCACGTGATCGGACTAGAACGAGCCCTCACAAAAGTTTTTAACGAGTATTTGAAAGACTCAAAAATACTCAAAGCGAGTGAGGATGGTGTTACCAAGGAAGATGTCAGTGAGGGTCTCACCGCGGTTGTCGCGGTGCGACTTGCTGAACCGCAATTTGAGGGTCAAACCAAAGAAGTTCTTGGCACACCCGCAGCAACTCGAATCGTCTCAGCCGTGGTCGCCAAGGAAATGACCAAATGGCTGAAGACACCGCCGCGCGGCGATAAGGCAACAGCTCGGTTGATTGCTGAGAAGGTGGCTAATGCCATGCGGGCTCGAGTGGCTGCGCGCAGTCACCGCGACACTCAGCGCCGAAAGACGGCCCTTGAATCTTCCTCGATGCCAGCCAAGCTGGTTGACTGCCGTAGCACTGATGTTGCGGAATCTGAACTGTTTATTGTTGAAGGTGACAGTGCGCTGGGTACCGCCAAGTCGGCGCGAGACTCGAAATATCAAGCGTTGTTACCGATCCGGGGAAAGATACTCAATGTCCAGAAGTCTTCACTGTCTGACATGTTGAAAAATACTGAATGCGCATCGATTATTCAGGTGATCGGTGCTGGTTCGGGTCGTTCATTTGATCTTGACCAGGCCCGTTACGGGAAAATCATTTTGATGTCTGATGCCGATGTCGATGGTGCCCATATTCGGTGTCTGCTACTCACGCTGATCAATCGCTATATGCGACCGCTATTGGAAGATGGACGCGTGTTTGCGGCGGTCCCTCCATTGCACCGCATCGAAGTTGTGAATGCGGGCAGCAAAGCCAATGACGTGAAGTACACATATTCGGATCAGGAAATGAAGACGGCATTATTGCAGGCGGAAAAACAAGGCAAGCGAGTGAAAGATCCTGTGCAGCGGTATAAAGGGCTTGGGGAGATGGACTCACATCAACTCCGGGAAACTACGATGGACCCGGGCCGCAGAACTCTCCGGCGCATGACGATCTCCGATGCCGACAATGCGCTTGACGTATTCGATCTTTTGATGGGCACTGATGTTGCTCCACGAAAGGAATTCATTGTTTCTGGGGCCCAGAGCCTCGATCGAGAAAGGATAGATGCCTGATGAAGGACATGAACGTGTTTAGCACCGATTTTGCGGATGTCCTCGAAGCCAATAAGGAATATGCACTGCATTTCAGTGATAGTGGGCTCACCGGCGTTGCCCGAAGAGGGTTGGCAGTGGTGACATGCATGGATTCACGAATTGATCCACTAGCGCTTCTCGGCATGATGCCAGGAGATGTGAAGATTCTGCGTAATGCGGGGGCTCGGGTGACGGAGGACGTCCTGCGAACCCTGGTCTTAGCGAATCACCTCCTCGGTGTCGATCGTGTTCTCGTGATGCCACACACTGAGTGCCGGATGGCATCGGCGTCGGAAGAGCAGGTCCACGAGGCGATTTTTGCGGCTTCAGGCATTGATTCACGTGGAATTGAAATCAGAACTGTCGAAGATCAGGTGGGCGCTTTGAAGATTGACGTTACTCGGGTGCGCGCCTATCCGTTACTCTCCAAAACAATTGTGGTTGGTGGCGCTATTTTTGACGTTCACTCCGGACTTTTGATGCCGCAGGATGTCTAAGTCACGAATTGAGATGAGGAGTTCATGAGGGTCGCGGTTATTGGTGCCGGACCTTCGGGCATTTACGCAGCCGAACATCTCGCAACGGAATATCAAGTGGAAGTTGACGTCTACGATTATTTGCCCGTACCTTTTGGCTTGGTGCGATATGGGGTTGCTCCTGATCATTATTCGATCAGGTCCGTTCGGGACAAATTGGCTGAAACGTTCGAGAACCCGTTAGTTCGCTTTCGCGGAAACGTGAAGATTGGCCGCGATATTTCTGCAGAGGAGTTGCAGGAGCACTATGACGCCGTCGTTTATACCTATGGCGCCTCACTTGACCGAGAATTAGGCATTCCTGGCGAGAATCACCCGATGAGTATTGCCGCTACGGCATTCGTTCGCTGGTACACAGGGCACCCAGATGCGATCGATTTCGGTGAGTATTTGCCATATGCAAGCGAAGTGGCGGTAATTGGATTAGGAAATGTCGCGGTTGATGTCACGCGGATCCTGATAAAACCGGTGTCTGAACTCGAACTGAGCGATATTCCCCAACACGTCCTTGATGCGCTGTCTCGCAGCGCCGTTCGCAGGGTACATGTCGTAGGTCGTCGGGGCCCAGAACATGCCACGTTTACGACAAAAGAATTGAAGGAACTAGGCGAGATTCCTGGCGTTGAAGTAGTTGTGGATCCCGCAGATTTGCCTCCAGATCTTGCCCTAGCTGCCGCCTCGAACAAAGTAGTTGCCCGAAACCTTGAGGTCATGTCCGACTGGTCCAAACGCGAGTCACATGCCGAAAAGTGCATCCAATTTCACTTCTACTGTGCGCCCGTGAATATGGATTTGGAACGAGGCGTTTTGAGTGTGACCAAGATGAAACTCGAAGACGATGGCCGACTAGTTTTATCAGGGGAAGTGAAGGACATCAAAGCCCAAATGGTTATTCGAAGTATCGGTTACCGCGGTGAAGGGCTACCGGGAGTTCCCTTCGACCCGGAAAGCAATGTAATTCCCAGTGTGGACAGTGCGGTTGTTGGTCTAGAAAACTCATATGTCGCAGGTTGGATCAAGCGCGGCCCCTCGGGAATTATTGGTACGAATAAGAAAGACGCAGTAGCGTGCATAAATCAGCTTGTTTCAAGAAGTACTGAATCAAAAGCGAGTAGCGCGGAAATGATTGACCAATTGCTAGCAACCCGAGGCATTGAAGTGGTTGACTTTGAAGGCTGGAAGAGGATTGACGCCCGCGAGAAGGAACTTGGGCAATCTCGCGGCAAGGAGCGGATCACTATTCACAATCGCGAGGATTTGATTCGGATTGGTCTGGGAATCTAGGTCCACGGATCATTATTTGTTCGAGAGCAGGTCATACCAAGTATCGGATTTCAGGTCGCCGCCACAGGACGCCACTGTTGACATAGGTGTTGCGGTGACAATGAAAGATTCGCTGGAGCTGTTGACTAGGGCGGTAATGTGAAAATCAGTGTCGTGTTGCTCGCACGAAAGAAATGCAATTTCCTGTGGCCACATGAAGGCATGAACCACCTGTTGAGCCGGTGGCAATTGAGTATTGCCCCTAATGAATCGCGAATCCACACTGCCAGTCTCGAGTAAGTTCGCTACCGCCTGTGGATCAAGCCGACCGAGCACTAAATTTTCGGGTAACCAAATTGCGGTTGGAGCGAACCGGTGACCACCCAGGTGACTGCATTCCAGGATTTGCCCATACAACTCGGGGGATAGCACCTCTCTGCATTGGCTGATCAGGCTTCTCCCAAAAGTCGCGCAACATTGGTCACGTTTACCGTTGGTGCAGATCAGGAGCATCGGCTTGGAACGTTGGGTGTGAGCGAGGTTGGGTATGCCCTGTGAATCGAGTACTCCCTGAAGTAAGTCCGATTGGCCATCGGAGTACAAAAACGTTGCCTGGGGATAAGGGTCGATGCCCTTGGGTGTGCGGGCAATCAATATTTGGGCGCCTTGCTCTTTCGCCCACGTTGTGAGATTCCTGGATATCAACGTGTCCACTGGGCGATCACCCCATGCGCCTTGGTGAAAAACTATTAACCAAGATTGCGATACGGGTGCGGATCCCGCGAGGGGTGCTTGCGCATTGAGAATGCTGCAGGGTGTGTCACCAGCCACAGGTCAAGATTCCAGACGAATGCTTATTGGGCCACCGATTGCGTCAATTGGGTGAGTGAGTTGTTCACCCGTCCCATCGCGTTTTCCGTCTGGACTGGGGAGGTTCGCAGCTTTCCCACTTGAGGTAGCGGCCCGAGCTGGTGTCGGGCCGCACCAGGCTCGCAGTAGTGAGTCTTCCCCCGACCGAAACTTGTGTGCCCTAACGCCTGAGGTTGCTCTACCCTTGCCTGGATATTGGGTGAAGTCTGACACTTTGCCGTGGCCCAATTCAGTGCCCGGGAGTGCTTGACTCGATCCCGAGACACTGACCACAACATTCGCGTTTCTTGGGTCAACAACCCCAAAAAAGATGACGTGCGAATCTGCAACCTTTATCCCTGCTACGCCGCCCGCCGCCCGACCTTGAGTGCGTACAGATTTGGCAGGAAAATGCAAGAGTTGCCCTGCGGCGCTGATGAACACCATCTGGCACTGATTTGCGTTGGTATCATCGAGTGCCACCGCTCCAACGACAGCGTCGCCCTCTTCTAGTCCGATTACGTCCCACACACTGCGATTGATTGCGTGGGTTGATGCAAGGCGCTTAACCAATCCATTACGTGTGCCTAATGCGAACGGTGATTCTAGATTGAGAATGGCAACGGGTGATTCATTTTTTTCTAAGGTCAAGAAAGCCCCGATCGGGGCACCGCCGCTGAGTCCTGGAACTCCCTTAGTTGGCGGAATTGCTGGGATATCGACAACCGAAATTCGATGAACATTTCCCATGGATGTTAGGACCCCTAACTCGCCACGCGAGGTGCCGCGCGCAGCGGACACAACAACATCATGGGTTGAGCGAGGTTGTGCATCACTGTCGAGTGACACTTCGGTACTTATGGAGGCTGTCCGTGCGATAAGACCTGTGCTGGAGAGCAGGACAATGCAATCCTCGTCGGCAATTTCCAGCGAGCTGCTTGCAGCAACTTGAGGGGCGCCGGTTGCCTCAAGAAGCAGGGTTCGTCGAGGGCTGGAATGTGCTGAACTGACGTGAGCCAATTCGGTTGATACGAGGGCCCGAAGGCGCGATTCGCTGGCAAGTAGAGCTTCGAGTTCCTCAATGGCTGAACGCAATTGATCAGCCTCTTTATCTAACTCAATACGTGAAAACTTGGTAAGCCTGCGAAGAGGCATCTCGAGTATGTAATTCGTCTGGATCTCAGAAAGGTCAAAAACTTCCATAAGGCGGATTCGCGCGGCCGCGGTGTCATCACTGTTTCGGATGACTTGAATGACTTCATCGATGTCAAGAATTGCAATGAGTAATCCGTCAACCAAGTGCAGTCGGTTAGCAGCAACTTCCTTACGGAACCGACTACGCCGGTTGACAACATCAAGCCGATGGTCGATGAAGACCTCAATCATTTGCTTAAGGCCCATGGTTACGGGTTGTCCTTCGACAAGGGCTACCGCATTTATATTGAACGAATCTTCCATGGGAGTGAGTTTGTATAACTGTTCAAGGACCGCTTCTGGTGAAAATGCGCTCTTACATTCAATAACAAGCTGCAACCCTGAGTCACCATCGGTGAGATCCACAATGTCGGAGATACCCTGGAGCTTTTTACTGACGACTAAGTCCTTGACACGCTCGATAACACGCTCGGGACCGACATTTGCGGGGAGCTCGGTAACGACTATTCCACGCTTTCTCGGCGAGATTTGTTCGATTTTTGCTCGAGCGCGAACTCTGAATGTTCCCCGCCCACTTTCGTAGGCATCTCTGATTCCATCGAGACCAATAATTACACCTCCTGTGGCGAAATCGGGCCCAGGAATAAAGGTCATAAGTTCGTCCAGGGTTGCCTTCGGGTGATCTAAGAGGAACCTCGTGGCATTTATTACTTCGCTCAGATTATGTGGAGCCAGATTTGTTGCCATTCCCACGGCAATACCACTAGCACCGTTTACTAATAAGTTAGGAATGGCTGCCGGGAGTACAAGCGGCTCAACTTCTCGACCGTCATAATTTGGGGCAAAGTCCACGACGTCTTCATCGATGCCAGCGGTCATGTCGATCGCGCTTTGTGACAAGCGAGCCTCCGTGTAGCGCATCGCGGCAGGTCCGTCGTCGAGTGAACCGAAGTTTCCATGACCATCAATGAGTGGAAGTCGAAGCGAGAACGACTGTGCCATGCGAACCAATGCGTCGTAGATGGCGGAATCTCCATGGGGGTGCAGCCGGCCCATTACTTCACCGACAACTCGAGCGCTTTTCACGTGGCCGCGATCGGGGCGAAGGCCCATCTGATTCATCTGAAAAAGAATTCGACGCTGAACTGGCTTGAGTCCATCACGGGCATCGGGGAGGGCGCGAGAGTAAATTACTGAGTAGGCGTATTCCAAGAACGAGTCGCGCATTTCATCGGCGACGTCGGTGTCAATAATGCGTGAAACACCGGTTCCAGCATTCTTCTTAACAGCCATGGGTCGGGCATTTTCCTCTCAATGGAATGCGTCTACTGGGGCGCCGAATCATTGGTGATTGTGGTGGCTCCAACTTCGCCAAGGACACGTCCTGCCAGAATAGTGCCTGCTGCTATGGAAGCGGGGATATCGCTGCCTGCGAGCCACGCGTTGAGATAACCGGCGTTAAAAGCATCGCCAGCTCCAGTAGTTGATGTAACCGAGCTGATAGTGGCAACCGGGATCGTGTAGTTGTGAATTGAGTTTTCGAGGGCGTGGACCGGTTCCGCGGCATCGGTGACTACGACGGTGGGTGATGAAGGATTCAAAGCAGTCGAAATCAAACCCAAATCAATTTCTTCGCAATGGACACCTGCTTTATGAAGCAACCGTGTGATTTCGAGGGCCTCGTCAGAATTTGCCAGTAAGAGGTCACTCAATGCCAGAGCCGCCATTAGTCGAGCGCGGTTGTGGGCAAGGAGCGCACTTGACGCCGGGTCCAAACTTACGGTTGCGCCGAGTCGGCGCGCTTCAGCCATGTAGGCGAGGGCGGTGATCCCACTCACTTCGTGGAAAAGCATGTACGCCGAAACATGAAGGTGGGTGAAATCGGAAACTGACAACTCATCGAATGCCCTCGAATTTTCAAATTTCGCGTTGGCTCCGGCACTAGGAATCATCGTTCGTTGGCCGTCGTGTTCGTTGAGAATGAGACAGACACCTGTCAATTCACCGGGTACGCGTTGAACCAACACGTCAACACCAGAGTCGCGAATTTCATTGACCAAGTAGTCACCCAGTGGATCATCGCCAATGGCTCCGATCAAGTGAACTGCGTTTCCGGTGCGGGCGAGCCACGTCGCCGTGTTTGCCGCACTCCCGCCAGGGCTCAGTGTTGCTCGGGAGGGTAAATCGCTACCCCGAGCAAATGTCAGTGCTTCGAGGGTGTCAACCTCATATGCAATGTCAATCATGAGGTCACCAAGAAGTTGAATCGATGCTGTTCCCACGCGCGACTAAACCCGTGTCATTTCCAAAGAATTTGCGACGGCAATGCGAGCGGCAAGGTCTGCATTTCGAACGATGATTTCAGTGTTGACCACCAAACTTTGTCCGTGAGTTGCCCGGTGAAAATGGTCGAGCAGGAAAGGCGTTACGTCTTTGCCCGAAATTTTCTTTGAATCCACCAGTTTCAAGCCATCGCTTAACACTTGGTCATGCAGATCGGGGTCAAGTTGACTCGTCAAAGGCAGCGGATTGGCAATAATGAGACCTGATGTGATCTGCAACGCCCGGCGTGCAGCCATAACGTCCGCAATTTCCGAAGGGTCGTCGAGGGACCAGTCAACATAAAACCCTGAATCGCTCAAGTAAAAGCCTGGGAATTGATGCGAACCGTAAACGAGCACACCGACATTAAGGGTTTCAAGTCGTTCCAAGGTGGCCCCAACATCAAGTATGGACTTCACTCCCGAACAAACAATCGTGATCGGGAGCAGACTCAAAGCAGTTAAATCGGCTGATTCATCCCAACTCTCGCGGGCATATCGGTGGACCCCACCGAGACCCCCCGTGGCGAAAACTTCAATTCCCGCCACCATCGCCAAGTGGCTGGTTGCAGCAACGGTTGTGGCGGCGAATCCTTTTCTCGCTGAAACGGTCGCAAGATCGCGGATACTCGTCTTAACTACATCATCGCGTGTTGCGATTTGTTCCAACTCAGCTTGATCCAAACCAATATGGATTCGCCCTTCAAGCATCGCAATCGTTGCCGGTGTGGCGCCGTGTGATCGAACAATGCGCTCAACCTCGAGGGCAACGCGCAAATTCTCAGGGCGTGGGAGCCCGTGGCTGATAATCGTGGATTCAAGTGCCACGACAGGTGTCCCATTGAGGAGGGCCTCGGAAACCTCGTTGCTATAGGAAAAAAGGCCCGATTTTTGATTCGGCAAATTCACGTAATGACCCTAACCCCTAGACTTAGGCTCAATGAATACCGGTGTGCTGGAGCAGCAGTTGCAGAGTGATCTTGAGCGCCATGGCTATTACCCTCAGCTGGTATTCCAGGCGCTAGACAAAGCGCTGGGTGCCGAGGAGTTGCTCGCATTCGTGGTCCACCAAGAGGCCACTTTTGAACGAGACGAATTGCGCCGGCATATGAGCGTTTTGGCACTGACGCACACTCGCTTGATCGTTTCACATACTGACGAGCACAACCACGATGGTGAGTTCTATGCATCAACATCTAATGAAAGTGTTCGTTTGAGTGCGATTGACACGGTGGTACTCAACCAGGTGGTGAAGAATCCTATGGGTTCAGTTGGACCGACACTGTCTGAAGTCGTACTCTCAGTGGGTTGGGGGGCTGTGAGTCGGATCGAGTTGGAACCTGCAGCATGTGGTGATCCCGATTGTGATGCGGAACATGGATTTGTTGGAACTGCAACCAATGACGATTTTTCGCTCAGGGTGTCACAGGCAGCCGATGGAGACGAAACCGTCGCACAGGTGCGTGAATTTGCCGATATTTTGTCCCAGGCCAGTGTCTCGGGTAAAAACTAGACCCGCGTGAACCAGCAACTTTCGCAGCCCGTCGTGAACGCCGGGCTTGAATTAAAAGATGTAATTCCCAGCGCAATTCATGCACTCAATCCTGATCTCATGAACACGGGGTCGCTCGATTCATTGGCCTACATTCCACCTTCATCACATGTTGTAGTGCTGCTCATCGATGGACTCGGTGAAATTCAACTTCAGGAATTTGGGGCAGAGCTATTTGTGACAAGGTCAACAGTTGCTACTCCAATGCGAACCCAGTTCCCCAGTACGACCCCGGTGGCTTTGGGATCATTTGGGACGGGTGAGAGCCCCGGCCAGCACGGCTTTGTCGGAGCTAGTTTTTATCTCCCAGAAGTAGAGGCGATGTTTGCACCGCTTCAATGGGGCTCAACGCCACATCCGCACTCTTTGACACCGTCGGCGCCACTGTTTGAGTGGGCCGCAGGACATGGAATTGACGTTGCCAGCATCGCTAAGGAAAAGTACCGAAACTCTGGTCTGACTCAGTCCGTGCTTCGGGGCGGTGCATATTTCGGAGCAGCTGATCTTGCTGGCATAGACGGGGTTATCCGAGATCGAGTGAAAAGAGCGATTTCGCCGGCCTTGACCTACGTGTATTGGCCTGACCTTGATCGTGTTGGCCACGTATATGGTCCTGGATCGTCCCAATGGATTGCAGAACTTCAGTTGGTCGATTCATTTATTTCGCGACTCGCTCTCACCATCATGGAAAATCCTCAGTCTGATATCAGTCTGGTAATCACCTCGGATCATGGAATGGTTTCCTGCCCGGTTGAGCGACGTATTCATATTGAATCCAATGCTGATTTGGCGCACGATGTGAAGCTAGTGGGCGGGGATCCGCGTGCCCGTCATATTTACACTCGGACGGGTTCAGCGGGCGAGATAGCCAACCGGTGGCAGAAAGTATTAGGCGAAGACTTCTCTGTGGTGCCCCGTGCAGAGTTGATCCATGGAGGCCTTTTCCCTCAATTTGATCCGGATTTCCTTGAAAGAATGGGTGATTTCATGGTGATAGCTCACAGCGATGCGATGCTGTCGAGCAACGTTGATCCGCGCACTTCATCCCTTCTGGGGCAGCATGGTTCGGTTTCTGCTCCAGAAATGCTCATCCCACTGAGGGTGTTTCATTCGGGGTTGAACATTTAGAGTGCGTCATCCTGATGGCCAAGTGAGGGTTGTGCTAGCTCACATGGAATTATGCGAGCGTGGCCGAATTGATCTACTTCGTGGGAACGATGGACTGCGGCAAATCCACATTAGCTTTGCAAACTGATCACAACCACTCGAGTCGCGGAAGATCAGGCGTGGTCTTCACCAAATTTGATCGGGCCGGGGAATCGGTATTGTCGAGCCGACTGGGCCTTGAGGTGCCAGCCGTTGAGGTGAGTGATGAACTAAACCTTCGCAGGTTTGTGGTGGATCGACTCTCAAGTGGTCACCGGATTGACTATTTGATATGTGACGAAGCCCAGTTTTACTCACCAGAACAAATAGAGCAGATTGCACAATTGGTTGATGATTTAGCGATCGATGTATTCGCATTTGGAATTCTGACCGATTTTCGAACTAAACTTTTTCCCGGATCCGCACGGTTACTGGAACTGGCCGATCGAGTCCAGTACCTGCAAGTTGAGGCATTATGTTGGTGCGGCAATCGAGCCCTTCATAACGCGCGCACAATTGACGGCGAAATGACAACAGAAGGCGATCAGGTTCTCGTCGGGGATGTGGCCAGTTCTGGCGCAACTTCTTATGAGGTTCTCTGTCGGCGCCACTACCGAGCGCGCCTGACTAAATACACATCGAATAAGGCCCATATGTCGAGCAACCCTCTGCCATTTGACACTCGGTAAAGAGTTGGTGAAAAGATTAATCCTCTGTCGAGCTCGAGCCAAAAAGTATTTCATCCCAACTAGGAACCTTTGCGCGACCTTTTTTCTTCTTTGTCACCGGTGCACTCGGCTCCTGAGGAATTCTTGACCCATGAGGAATGTTTATGCGAGGTTCAATCAGCTCTGTTTCGTCAATCGCGAGTAACTCGGGGACGGCGCTCAACTTGACAGGTGTGATGGTGTTCTCTTCAGGTTCGGTGTAATCGGTTAATGCGATTCTGGGCTGTGTGCTAGCCGAAGTAGTGTCAATAATTATGGTCGATTCACGGGAGCTTCCGGCCTGAATATCGCGGGTTGGCTCCAGGCCCATCAATACTCTGGCTCGTGGATTCAAAGGATTTACCGATTTACCGGCCGGCTCATAGGACCAGTGGGCAATCTCCAATTTCCCAGGTTCATGTAGTTGAACAACCCATTGACCATCCACGTAGGAGCTATCCCAGTTGAGTTCATCGGGCTTAAGGCCAAGGGCATTGCCCACCACCATCTCCAGCGTCGCACTTCCTCGAGCCTGGTGCAGCTGCACCTCACTTGCACATTGAGCGACATAGGCACGCTCCCGAAGCGGGGGTTCGGCGTACCGGATAACCCGATCGATATCCCAGCCTGTTTCCTGCGCCACGAACTCGGGAGACTCACCAGCGCGAACACGCTGCTGAACTTCACGAGGGCTAAGGGGATTCAGGGGATACTCCTAATGTTGTGCGGGTGAGACGCAAAGTTACACCAATTGAGAGCCTAACTTACTCTCCATCACGTTCGTGCAGAAACGCGCCGGGAGCCGGTCCTGGTATCGGTTCCTGATTGAGTGAAACGGGGACCGTCTGCGCGATGTCATCTCGACGCGCATCGATTGCAGTACTCCAACGAGTCTGGGCTAAAAGGGAGGCTGCAAGAGCAAGGGCCGCACCTAGCGAGCCCAAACCGAAGGCATAAGCCGTCCCAACGTGATCCACAAGAATGCCACTGATTGAAGCACCCAGTGCGAACCCGGCCGCTAGGCCTGAATTCGTCCAAGTAAGGCCTTCCGTGAGCAACTTTGAGGGAACCAGTCGCTGGGTCAGCGAAAAAGTACAGATCAAGGTGGGTGATATGAAGAACCCAGAGAGTGTGGCGGCCAGGATCAGCAAAAGTGGCGAAGTGATGAAGGCCAGAGGCAGGACGACGATCGCCAGAACAAGTGTTGTGTAGGCCAACTGGCGTGAGAGCGGTGCGCTTGGATGACGACTTCCATAGATCAAGCCACCAACCATTGAACTGGCAGCCCACAGGGCTAAGGTGAGGCCTATTAGTTCTGGCGTTCCAGCTTCTTGCATGAATGCGACCCCCGCAACCTCGAAAGTACCGAACAGTGCGCCGATTCCAAGAGCAACCACAATGGTTGCAGCCATACCCGGGAAGCGGATTGCGGACCCTTCACTTTTGTGTTCTGTCCGGGTGACTGAGGGAGGGGATGACGCTCCCAGTGAGGCAAGCAACAGTGCACCTACGAGTGCGATGACCGCTCCCACCAAAATGGGACTGGCGAAGTTAACACCAAAAGCGAGGGCGACGGCAGCGAGTGGCCCAATGGTAAAGATCAGTTCATCGAGAATGCTCTCCCAGGCAAAAGCGCTGTGCAAAAGTCGTTCATTTTTGTTTGTGAGGAATGCCCAGCGTGCTCGAACGAAGGATCCGAAAGAGGGGAAGCTTGCACCCGCAATTACAGCGAGAATAGTCTGCAAAAAACGGGGAAAGTCGTTTGACACAGCATAAACGAAGACGAAGAGAGTGGCGGAGAAAATACTTGGCAAAATAATGAGGACTATTCGTTGCCCGTATCTATCACTCATTCGGCTCGAAGCCACGGCTGCAAGGGCTGCCGTGAGGGTGAATGAAGCTTGGACGAAACCAGCAAATGCATATGAGCCCGTCGTATTGCTGATGAAGAGAAGAATTCCCAGACCAACCATGGCCAAGGGAATTCGAGCGATGAAACCTGCTCCAGAGAACTTTGCGGCACCATTGAGTCGCAGGGCCGCAGCATAAGGTTCATAAACTGATTTCAACATCGCGTGTCAACGTTACCGTGAAAGCACCGTCCAAGCCGTAACGGTGTATCTGTGACATGCTGGGACCATGTTTGCATCCTTGGATTCTTTGCTGGATAGTCACCAAGTTGGCCAACTCGCCTGGCAGTGCGCTCAAAGCGCTGGGGCGTTTTTGAGGGATGGGCGGCCCATTGATCTCAATATTGAGACTAAATCGAGCGGGTCGGACCTCGTGAGTGAAATGGACCGAGGTGCGGAGGCTTTAATCGTGGACCTAATCAGCGCATCAAGGACCAACGACTCAATCTTGGGTGAAGAGGGCTCGAATCGAATGGGGGGCTCGGGGGTGCGATGGATTATTGACCCCTTAGATGGAACGACGAATTATCTCTGGGGGATTCCGTTATGGGGGGTGTCTATCGGAGTCGAAATTGATGGGGTTGTGCAGGTGGGGGTCATAGCGATTCCTGAAACAAATAAAAGCTATGTCGGCATTGCAGGCGTGGGTTCTTTTTGTGTGTCTGGTGAATCATTGACAGAACTCAAAGTCCGTCGTGGTGGCCAGCTCAATAATGCCCTGCTGTCGACGGGTTTCGGGTATTCACCAATTCGTCGAGCATTGCAGGCAGAAGTTGTTGCCTCCGTTCTCCCGCAAATCGCCGATATTCGAAGATCCGGATGTGCTGTTGTTGATCTGTGTTGGCTGGCAAGTGGATTCACGGATGGCTACTTTGAAGTTGGCCTAAACCCTTGGGACTACGCTGCTGGAGCCCTCATCGTTTCCCTTGCGGGAGGTCGAGTGGAGGCTCCGATTGACGGTGACCTCGGTAAACTTTTAATTTCCAGTAACCCGGAAATATATGATGAATTAGAACAGGTACTCATGGCTGCTGGCGCTCATGACCTGTTAATCAAGGAGTCGCAAATCCTTTAGGTACACACTTGTATTGCGAATATATATTTGGGCCGAGACATCGATATCGGCACCGGTGACAACACCCTCAGTAATGGTCGCCGGTACACCCAAAGCTCGCGCATAGGGAGGCACTATTTTGTTGTTCCCTACGAGAGCGCAGGCGCCAACGAGGGAGGTTGGGCCGACGACGGCGTTATGCAATACGACTGCGTGAGAGCCAATGAGTGAACCTGACTCGATGCGACACCCTTCAAGATGAACCCCGTGGCCGATCACGCAGTTATCGCCAATCACAGTGTCATGGGATGCGGTGCAGTGAATTACGGAGCCATCTTGAATCGACGTTCCCGAACCGATCACAATTTTCCCACTGTCTGCACGCAAGACTGCGCACGGCCAGATACTGGAGTGCGGGCCCACCCGGACATCCCCGATTACAACTGCATCAGGGTGAACGAACGCGGTTGGATCAATAATCGGCGTTTTTTCGCCTAATGCGTAAATTGGCATGTGCCATTCTCTCACCAACCCTATTTTTCAATGAATAACAGCCTCAAAGGCACCCAACTGCGCACCTCGAACGACGGTGGGGGACAATCTGCGCGCACCCGGGAAGTTTATTTCGGGATTCTGCAAAACGGAAGGGAATGAGACACTATGGCGACCGATTACGACGCCCCTCGTAAGACCGACGAGGAGCTCGCTGAGGACAGTCTGGAAGAGCTCAAAGCCCAGCGAGCTGAAAAAGCTTCATCCCCGGTAGACGTTGATGAAGCTGAGCTCGCCGAGTCAATCGAGTTGCCCGGCGCGGATCTCTCTGGCGAAAACCTGTCAGTTGAAGTTGTCCCAAAACAGACGGATGAATTCACCTGTATGTCGTGTTTCTTGGTTCACCACCAAAGCCAGTTGGATCACGAAGGTAAGTCCGGCCCAGTATGTAAAGAATGCTCTTAGCTTTTTCTGGCGAGAAATCTAAAGACCGCAACCTCCACAACGGCTGCACTCGCCGCTGTAATTGCAGCCCACACAAGAGCCGAACCCAATTCAACCTGGGCATCCTGAGGGTCGGGTGCGCTGCGTCCTGTTAGTTTGCGGTAGGTGCTATTCAGCGCCTTTCGGGCAGCCCATGTTGCCCCCATCGCGGCTAATGGGGCGAGTACATGAACCACCAATTGGTTCTCGCCCGAGGAGTGTTCTTTCAACCCTGATTCATCGGGAATGGGTTGATGATTGGCACCTGACATGGTACTTGTTTACCATCGCAATGAGGAGCGTCAGATTTTGGGTCCCTGGGCGAAGGAAATCGCCTGAATCAATTTTTGTGGGGCACGGCTCGACAAATGCCAAAAACCGTGAGGATCCAACGGATCAGAAATAGCGACTTCAACTACCGGAAGTTTTCCTTTGATGAGGTAAAAGGCGGTGTCATTTCGCGTACCCAGTTCAACCTCACGTTTGTGTGTATCCGTTAGTTGATGAGCAGAATCGATCAGGGCGACGTTGATCCTCGCTCTCCCGGCGGAGAGGAACCCTTCACCCGAGCTAGTGTCGACTCGAATTTGAGGAGCAGTTGCTACCGCAAAAATGATGGAAACGGTGCTTATGCCAAGAGCTAGTAATATTCCAATGAGGGAGCCAAATGCCGCCGAATATGCAAGTCCCACCATGAGGAAGAGCCCCAAGCCGAGAAGCAGAATTGGGGCACCTGGCAGCAGTCTTTCGCGGTACACCACAAGCGGAGTATGGTGCATGTGTCATGTCTATGAAACCCTCGGCATCCGCCGTTCCACGAGGTGCGACCCTGCCACCAAGGGCGGAGCACGCACCCAAACCCGGTGACCAAATCCCGTCACATTACCAATCGTGTTTTGGCTGCGGTGAAGATCACGAAACTGGACTGCACATGCTGATGTTTGCTGGCTCGGACATGAGCGTGGTGGGGACGTTCACGGTTACCAAGCACCACCAAGGGGCATCCGGCTTGGCGCACGGAGGAGTACTGAGTGCGGCCCTCGACGAAGCCTTGGGCACATTGAACTGGTTAGTCGGTGAACGGGCCGTGACGGGAAGACTCGAGTGTGAATTTCGCATGCCGGTACCGGTAGGTTCGGTTCTGCACTTCCACGCTGAAATTCTGGGCCAGGAAAGACGCAAGATTTATGCGGTAGCAACTGCTCGCCTCAACAGAACTGATGGACCGGTGGCTGTTATTGCCCATTCAATTTTCATTCAAGTAGGCGTCGAACACTTCCTCAAAAATGGTGACAGATCCATTGACGAGGACACGAGACTTGCAGTACGAGGTTTTGAGGTCAATCCATGATTCGCGAGATACTCATCCAGCGGCTTGACCCTGATCTGCCGCTCCCACAATGTGAGTATCCGGGTGATGCCGGACTCGACCTGCGGGCGCGTGTCGATGTCGAGCTGACCCCGGGCCAACGAGTCCTCATTCCTACCGGTATTTCAATTGCGTTGCCTCCAGGTTTTGTTGGACTTATCCATCCGCGAAGCGGACTGGCGTTAAGAACAGGATTTACGCTGGTTAATTCCCCCGGGACGATTGATGCAGGATTTCGCGGTGAGATATCGGTAATTGGAATCAATTCTGATGTCGCGACAACTGTCAGGATCGAGCGTGGTGACCGTATTGCGCAACTCGTGATTCAACAAATACCCGAGTTTTCAGTTGTGGAAGTTTCTCAGCTGCCAGGGTCAGTGCGTAGTGAACAAGGTTTTGGGTCCAGCGGTGGTTTTAGACACTGAGGTACACAGGGACCGTGAACGCAAGTTTACCCTGAGAGGATAGGCAAATGACATACCGCAGAGGAATCGACGGAGGTCCGTGGGATGAATCCGATCCGGACGTACCGAGTGAGGATCTCGATCCAGCTCGCACGTTGAATTTTGGATCCCTTCGACTCCAGGTTCCCGAAGGCGTTGAGGTGCAAGTGCAAGCAGATCAAGCATCAGGTCGAATCACGCAATTGTCATTGCGAGACGGTGAAAGCGGGATGCAACTTCAGCCGTATGCGTCACGCAAAACAGGTGGCATGTGGCCAGAGGTTATTGATTCTTTGAAGTCGTCCATCAACTCTTCTGGAGGGCTGGTGGAAACCGCCCAAGGGCAATTTGGAATAGAGGTGGTTGCTCAGGTCCAGGTAGCGGGTGAGGGTGGGGCTCTACAACCGGCCCGATTCGTGGGTGTTGACGGACCTCGGTGGTTCTTGCGGGCCGTGTTTATGGGTAAGGCGGCTCGGGACCAAGTGGCAGCCACTCGACTCACGGAGATTCTTAAGAGTGCGATGGTGTTTCGTGGAAGCTCAGCAATGGCACCGGGCGCCCCATTGGTAATGAATTTGCCCTCCAATACCAACACGGATAATGCTTTGCCGGTGAACACACCGAATCTGAATCCATTTGTCCGTGGACCTGAAATCACAGAAACCCGTTAGTACCGATGAATGCCATTAGTCGTGCGTACCGCAAATTCACTGCGTCCACCGCAGAACTTGAATCACAAGAGTTAAGAGATAAATTCAGCACCTCGGATGACATCCAAACGCAATTAATCGGTCAATGCCAACCCGGCGCCCAGGTTGAGGTTGTTGGCAGCATCCGAAGTGTCAGTATTGCGCCATCGAGCATATCCCCAGTACTTGAGATTGAACTCTACGATGGATCAGGAGTCGTTACCGTTGTTTGGATGGGGCGTCGAATGATTCCCGGAATAGTTGCAGGTCGCACCGTGAAAGTGTGTGGGCGTCTAACGTGCAATGCTGATCGTCCGATTATTTTCAACCCACGATATGAATTGAGACCCCTCTCCAGATGACTAATCCCGAACAGCTTGATCCTGATTCGGAGCCAGGCCCGAATTCAGAACGTGAACACGTGACTCCTGCTGACATTCGCGCCGAGCGAATAATGCTTGATAAAGCAATTGGTGGGTGGCGTGGTCTTTTTGACAGTGGTGCGCCGACACTTGTTTTTGTTATTGTCTACTTGATTCAGCCCGATAACCTGCAGATTGCCCTTTGGTCGGCACTGGCAGTGGGTATCGCAATTGCTCTTTATCGAATGATTCGCAAAGACTCACTTCAGCAGGTAATCACTGGGCTGGTGGGTGTAGGTATTGCAGCAGGTTTTTCGGCATGGACCGGAAAAGCCGAAAACTTCTTTCTTCCTGGTCTGCTCACGAACGCCGCCTATGGAACTGTCTTCTTGATTTCGATCTTGGTGCGTTGGCCAGTGTTGGGTGTATTCCTTGGTATTTTCAGTGGAACAGGCATGAAGTGGCGCACCATTCCGGAGTACAGCCGCGCCGCGGCTGCAGCAACTTGGATTTGGGTCGGCATGTTTTTCTTACGGCTGGCGGTGCAACTTCCCATTTTTCTGGCTGGGGCAATTAGTGCGCTGGGCGTATTAAAGGTGGTTATGGGTTGGCCGTTATTCTTAGCAGCCGCCTACTTCACGTATCGAATACTGCAGCCGATCTACAACAAACTGGAAGCCGGCAAATCTCAGGCGTGACCCAGCATCTGCTGTAACGCTGACTCTTGTCGCGGTGACGCCACAAAAATGAGTTCATCGCCTATTTCCAAAGGATCGTCGGCGGTCGGGGCGATTACCCGATCCCCCCGGACGATCGCCACAAGTGCTGTGTCCTCTGGCCAACTCTGAGCGCCGACTCTCTGTCCGGCAACAGGGGAGTCTGATGCCAAAGTGATTTCAACTAGATCCGCCTCACCCTGCCGGAATGAAAACAGTCGGACCAAGTCCCCAACGGAAACAGCTTCTTCAACCAGTGCCGAAAGCATGCGGGGAGTTGATACCGCTACGTCAACACCCCAAGTTGAATCAAACATCCACTCATTTTTTGGGTGGTTAACCCGAGCAACAACGCGCGGAACACCAAATTCAGTCTTGGCCAAAAGTGATACGACCAAATTGACTTTGTCGTCGCCGGTCGCGGCCACAACCACATCGCACTCAAAAAGACGAACTTCTTCGAGGGCGCTAACTTCGCAGGCATCGGCCATCAAAACTTCGGCGCCCTCGACCACTCCGGGTCGGGCCTGAGCTGCATCGCGGTCGATGAGTAAAATTTGATGGCCGTTTTGGATAAGTTCGCGAGCGATCGCTCGCCCTACCTTTCCAGCACCTGCAATTGCGACTCTCACGAATTTCCCTTCTTTCCGAAGAGCGCAAGTCCTTCAATACGCTCACGCTCTGCGGGTGGAAAAAGTAGATGGACGGCGTCATCTTGCTGGATGACCAAACTGTCAGTTGGTAGGACCGCGGAACCATAGCGAGTAACGAATGCAATTCGAGCGCCCGTTGTCTCCTCCAACTCACTGGCATTGCGCCCAAGCCATCGTTCGTGCAGGGGGACTTCCGCCAAAATCACGGTGCCGGTGCTATCAGTGAATTCCTCGGTTGCCCCTGTGGGAAGTACGGCTTTCATGATTTGAGTTGCAGTCCATGAAACGGTCGCGACCGTTGGGATGCCCAGCCGCTGGTAAACCGCCGCCCTTTTCGGGTCGTAGATGCGCGCAATTACGTGCTCGACACCATATGTTTCTCGGGCCACTCGGGCTCCCAAAATATTTGTGTTGTCACCACTACTCACCGCTGCGAATGCATGTGCCCGGTTGATTCCGGCTGACTCTAATGTTTCTCGGTCAAATCCGATCCCCTTTACGGTGATTCCAGAGAAGCTCGGACTGAGTTTACGAAATGCTGTGGCATCTTGGTCAATGATTGCCACTGAATGCCCCTGCTCGTCCAGTCGCGTCGCAAGCAAGGATCCAACTCGGCCACAACCCAAAATCACAATATGCACACCCGTACGCTACACGTCGGCGCCTGCGGTTGTCTCGGCCACACGAGGCAGGTCTACGCTTGGGAATCGTGTCGATCGCAGATGGCTTAAAAAGGGCGATTTTGGGCAAAGCCCTCCGTAGTGATCGACTATCCGAAACCCTATTGCCCAAGAGAATCGCCTTACCAGTTTTTGCCAGTGATGCCTTGTCGTCAAATGCATATGCCACCCAAGAAATTCTGCTGGTTCTCTCACTAGGAGGGGCCTCACTTTTTGCATTCGGACCATGGATCGCTGCACTCGTTGTTGTGGTGTATTTCGTCGTCATTGCTTCATATCGACAAAACGTTCGTGCATATCCCAATGGGGGTGGGGACTACGACGTAGTTTCAACGAATCTTGGACCCCGCTGGGGTGTCTTTGTCGCTAGTGCACTTTTGATCGATTACGTGCTGACCGTGGCGGTTTCAATTTCGGCTGCAGTGGCAAATCTAGGTTCAACTATTGGGTTTGTCGAGCAGCACAATGTTTGGTTTGCTGTGGGGGCGGTTGTTGTTGTAACACTTCTGAATCTACGCGGCGTTAAGGAATCTGGTGGAATGTTTGCTATTCCCACTTACCTTTTTATTGCGTCAATCTTCATAATGATCGGTGTTGCGATTTTTAGGGCGCTAACTGGACAGCCGATGTTGGCGGAGAGTTCCACCTGGACAATTTCCCAAGAGGGAACTTTGACCGGTCTGGCACTGGTTCTTTTGCTGGCGAGGGCCTTTAGCTCTGGTACCACCGCGCTGACCGGTATTGAGGCTGTCGCGAATGGAGTACCGGCATTCAAAGAGCCTAAGTCAAGGAACGCTGCAACGACACTTCTGCTACTCGGGATTATCAGCATGCTGATGTTCTCGGGCATTACGTGGCTGGCATTGAAAACAGGGGTGAAAGTAGCAGAATCTGATGCGAACCTGATTGGGCTACCGGCTGGCGAAACACAAAAAACAGTAATTGTCCAAGTGGCGGCTGCCGTCTTTGATAATGCCGGCTGGGCCGTGTTATTCATATCTCTGGCTACCGCCTTGATCCTGGCGTTGGCTGCGAATACTGCTTTTAACGGCTTTCCCATGCTGGGGTCGATCCTGGCGCGAGATGGTTACCTACCTCGTCAATTGCATACACGTGGGGACCGGCTGGCTTTCAGTAATGGAATCCTTGCTCTTGCTGGCTTGGCCGTGCTGTTGATCATTGGTTTTCAGGCCGACGTAACAAAACTTATTCAACTATACATAATCGGTGTTTTTATAGCATTCACGCTAGGCCAGCTCGGGATGATTCGACATTGGAGCAGTTTGCTAAAAACCGAAACCAACCGCCGGGAACGCCAGCGTTGCTTTCGATCCCGCATAATTAATGCTATCGGTTTCGCTTTAACAGGAACAGTACTCATCATCGTGGTGTTCACCAAGTTCACGCATGGTGCTTGGATTGTGATTGTTGCACTCCCAATTATTTTTTATGTGATGTTGCGTATCCATCGGCATTACGACAAAGTCCGCCGGGAGCTAGCCACCCTTGAGACCGATCACGTTATGTTGCCAGCACGCGTGCATGCTCTCGTGTTGGTTTCAAAGATTGACAAACCAACCCTCCGGGCGATTGCTTATGCCCGTGCTAGCCGTCCGACAGTCATTGAGGCGATTACCGCGAATGTTGAAGATTCGGAGACGGAGAGACTGCAGCAGGATTGGGTTCGTCGAGATATTCCAGTGACTCTTCGCATTCTTGATTCGCCGTATCGAGAGATAACCAGTCCGATAATTAACTATGTAAAAGCGATTAGATCAGAGTCTCCCAATGATTTGATCGCTGTTTTCGTACCACAGTATGTGGTTGGGCATTGGTGGGAACAGGTCTTGCATAATCATTCGGCACTTAGGCTCAAAAGTCGTCTGCTCTTCTCCAACTCGGTCATGGTTATCAGCGTTCCTTGGCAACTGGAATCAAGTGAGCACAGTCTCGAAAATGACTTCTAAACCTGTACCGGAAATTGGAAAACAATACGTAGCCGATATCGGCAACGTTGCCCACGGTGGTCACTTCATAACGCACATTGAAGGGTGCGTTGTCTTCGTTCGTGGTGCATTAACGGGTGAGCAGGCAGTAATTCAGATCATTCACAAAAGGCAAAAGGTCTATTTCGGCATCGCCCAAGAGATTGTGCGGGCGTCGGAGTTTCGTGTGATCCCTAGTTGTCAAGCCAGTGCGTTGTGCGGTGGGTGTGATTTCCAATTTGTTGAACCAGTTCATCAAAGAACCCTTAAGACATCCGTGCTAAAGGAGTCATTACAACGCTTTGCTGCGCTTGATCAATTCAAGGTAGATCTCCTCGTTGGTCCCGGGGTCCGTGGAATAGGCCACCCTTCTGGGTTGGGGTGGCGTGAACGGGCACGTTTTGAATGGGATGACGGTTGGCAGATGCATCAGTACCGCAGCGACTCGCTTGTGAGCACACCCCATTGCACAACGATTACACCAGAAATGAGCGAAGAACTCACTCGACTCGAGCAGGCTGGGGGGCTTTCACCCGGTGAATACACATTCGCGCAGGGGGTTGCGGGGGTCAGTTCCGTGGGGCCGTTGGGGCACGTCTCGGGACCACATTTGGTGAGTAGATCCTTCGCCGGTGTCAATTGGGAAAGCAGCCCACGGGATTTTTGGCAATCCAATCCAGCGCTCCTGCCGGAAGTGTCGGATTACATTCGTTCCCTGGGAATTCTGTTCAAGGGTGCTGCGTGGTGGGACTTATACGCTGGCTCTGGAGTTTTTTCCCAATTACTGGCACGAGAGATAGGCAATGCCGGATCGGTCACCAGTGTTGAGGGTTATCGAAATACCTCGCACCTTGCCCGAGAACGTTTTGCCTTCGTTGCTGATTCCCTAACGGCTCCTGTTCAGGTGATCAACAGCAGTGTTGAGTCCTTCGTGGCCCACATGCAGAAAGTGGGCGTGAGTCCCGAGGGTGTTTTCCTGGATCCGCCCCGTTCGGGCGCTGGAATTTCGGTGTGTGAGGCCTTATGTGAAATTTCGCCAGCATTGATCCTTTATCTTGCATGCGATCCCGTTGCCCTGGCGCGCGATACCAAGGTGCTGTGCGGTCGAGGAGTTTACGAATTGAGCAGTGTTGCAGCATGGGATGCGTTCCCGATGACCCATCATTTTGAATCACTTGCTGTGTTTACAAAGATCAAAGTATCTTGACGTCAAGATACTTGTGATATCTTGCCCTCAGGAAATCTAAGCCGGGAGGTCTTGTGACTAGTCTGAATTCGTTCTCCGCAAAGGAAACCCTTACCGTTGGTGGTGAGGACTTCGAGATATTTGCCATTGACGCGGTCCCCGGCAGTAAGAATTTGCCTTTTACCCACAAGATTTTGTTGGAGAATCTGCTTCGAACCGAGGATGGCGCCAATGTGAGCGCTGAGACGATTGCGGCCCTGGGCAATTGGGATGCCAAAGCTGAGCCCACGGAGGAAATCCAATTCACCCCCTCGCGCGTTGTTCTTCAGGACTTTACCGGGGTCCCGGTTGTCGTTGACCTTGCCACAATGCGCGAGGCAGTGATAGCACTTGGTGGTAACCCCGACAAGATCGAGCCCCTCAATCCGGTTGAACTTGTTATCGACCACTCCGTGATTGCTGACTTTTTTGGAACCCCAGATTCAGCCGAACGAAATGTCGAGCTCGAGTACGAACGCAATAGGGAGCGCTATCAGTTCTTGCGGTGGGGGCAGGGCGCATTTGACGAATTCAAGGTCGTTCCCCCCGGCACCGGAATTGTTCATCAGGTGAATATCGAAAATTTGGCGAGAGTAGTCATGGCTCGTGGGGGCCAGGCATACCCTGACACGGTTGTCGGCACAGATTCGCACACCACCATGGTTAATGGACTCGGCGTGCTGGGTTGGGGTGTCGGTGGAATTGAGGCCGAAGCGGCAATGCTCGGTCAATCTGTCTCGATGCTGATTCCCCGCGTGCTTGGCTTCAAACTCACGGGCGAACTTCCCCCCGGCGCAACCGCCACCGACTTGGTGCTAACAATCACAGAAATGTTACGCGAGCGTGGTGTCGTCGGTAAATTCGTTGAATTTTATGGCGATGGAGTGAGTTCTGTTCCGCTGGCAAACCGGGCGACGATTGGAAACATGAGCCCCGAATATGGCAGTACGGTGGCTATTTTTCCCATTGATGAAGTGACTTTGAAATATCTTGCTTTGACGGGACGATCCTCGGAATCAATTGAACTGGTGAAGGCTTATGCCCAACGACAGGGTCTGTGGCACGACACCACCTCGCATGCCACTTACTCAGACTCGATTGAACTAGATATGAGCACCGTGGTGCCCAGCCTCGCAGGGCCTAAGCGTCCACAAGATCGAGTGATTTTGTCGAAATCTCAACCAATGTTTAAAAAAGCTGTCGCAGATTTCACCTCGGTACCGGACCAAAAAGTTCGTATTGATATTGCCGGTGAATCCGTGGAAGTCGGGCACGGTGCTGTTGGAGTTGCCGCAATTACTTCATGTACCAATACGTCAAACCCGTCGGTCATGATCGGTGCAGGGCTTCTGGCGAAGAAAGCCGTGGAGCGTGGTCTGACCCGCAAACCATGGGTCAAAACGACATTGGCGCCCGGATCAAAGGTAGTTACTGACTACTACGAGAAGTCGGGGCTATTGCCATATTTGGAAAAACTTGGTTTCAATGTTGTTGGGTACGGCTGCACAACCTGTATCGGCAACTCAGGTCCTTTGATTCCCGCGCTATCCGCTGCGATAAACACTGATGACCTGGTCGTTAGTTCGGTGCTTAGCGGGAATAGAAACTTTGAGGGACGAATTAACCCGGACGTCAAAATGAATTACCTTGCTTCACCACCACTTGTTGTTGCTTACGCAATCGCGGGAACCATGGATATTGACCTCGTCAACGATCCACTGGGATTTGACGAAAGTGGTACTCCAGTATTTCTCGCCGACATCTGGCCTTCAGCCACAGAAATTGAACAGGTGATTGCTGAGTCAATTGATTCTCAGATGTATATTGATAGATACCGAGATGTTTTTGCCGGTGATGAAGCTTGGCGAACCCTCCCAACCCCTACGGGCAGCATTTTTCAGTGGGATGCACAGAGCACCTATGTTCGGCGCCCTCCGTATTTCGAAGGAATGCAACGCGAACCATCGCCCGTTACCAACATCAGCGGGGCACGTGTTCTCGCGTGGCTGGGTGACTCAGTCACAACCGACCACATTTCACCAGCGGGTTCAATAAAAGCTGACTCACCGGCGGGTATTTACTTGAGCGAGCACGGAATTGAGCGCAAGGATTTCAACTCATACGGCTCGCGTCGAGGAAATCATGAAGTGATGATTCGAGGGACGTTCGCCAACATTCGATTGAAGAATCTGATTGCTCCCGGAACGGAGGGCGGGTTCACCGTCGATTTCACAGACCCCGGCATGGGCGTCACGCCAATCTATGACGCAGCGATGAAGTACAAGAGTGATGGAATCCCACTCATCATTCTGGCGGGCAAAGAGTACGGTTCAGGGTCAAGTCGCGACTGGGCTGCAAAGGGCACCGCGCTTCTCGGTGTGCGGGCAGTTATTGCAGAGTCGTATGAACGAATTCACCGATCCAATTTGATTGGCATGGGGGTCCTTCCATTGCAGTTCGTTGAAGGTGAAAACGCACAAACACTTGGCCTTAGCGGCAATGAAGTGTTTGCCATTGACGGCGTCACAGAGCTCAATGCCGGAATAACGCCCAAGCAATTAAAGGTGAGCGCGACGACACCAGAGGAAAGCGTCATTGAATTTGTTGCGGACTTGCGGATCGACACACCGGGCGAAGCTGATTACTATCGAAATGGCGGAATCTTGCAGTACGTCCTTCGTTCGCTTCTGTGACGAATACGCCTGCTGGGTGGCCAGCGGACTTGGTCTCCTCTTTCGACCCGGAGTTCTCGGGCCAGGTCACTCGTTGGTTGTTGGAGCGCCTGCCGGGTGAATTTCGAGACACGGAGATCCGAAACGATCCGATTGCACTCTCCTGGGTGCTTCGTGAGCGTCTAAAAAGTGATCTTGAATTGATGCGGCGGCTATATGCCACTGCTCGAGTCAACTCGGGAAGCACGAGGCCCTCGGAGCTTCTAGAGGCCCTTAGCGAGATCGGCGCTCAGCTATTGCGTACCGAACGAGAAGCAAATTCGGTTGCCAGCGCCATCGAGGCGCTAGACCACGGCAAGATAAACACCTCTGATCTAGAATAGGCATGTGCGATATTTGGCGGGAATCCGTGACCCCCGAGATGTTCGGGCCCTCCCGGCTGACAAGGTCCCCGAACTAGCGCGGGAGATCCGTGCGTTTTTGGTCGAAAAGGTCTCATCTACCGGCGGTCATTTGGGGCCAAACTTGGGTGTCGTAGAACTCAGTATCGCCCTTCACCGAGTTTTTCGATCACCGGAAGATGCCATTATTTGGGACACCGGTCACCAGGCCTACGTTCATAAAATATTGACCGGTCGTGCTGGAGATTTTGACTCACTACGCCAAGAAGGCGGCATCAGCGGCTATCCCAGTCGCAGTGAGAGCGTGCATGACATTGTTGAAAACTCACATGCTTCGACAGCCCTGTCCTATGCCGATGGACTTGCTAAGGCTTGGCAGCAGCGTGGTCTGCTGGGGAAGCAGCACGTAGTCGCTGTTATTGGCGATGGCGCATTAACCGGTGGGATGGCGTGGGAGGCCTTGAACAATATTGCAACAGGGGAGCGACCAATTGTGATTGTCGTAAATGACAATGCGAGGTCCTATTCACCGACAATCGGTGGACTGGCTCACCACCTTCACACGCTTCGAACCGCACCAAGTTATGAGAAGGTCATGGGTTGGGGTAAGCGGGTACTGCTGCGCACACCTGTTGTTGGTCGCCCTGTTTTTGACGCCTTGCACGGCATGAAAAAGGGAGTTAAAGACGTTGTTGCGCCACAAGGCATGTTTGAAGATCTTGGGCTGAAGTACGTCGGTCCGGTAAACGGCCACGATGAAGCAGAAGTCGAATTCGCCTTGAGTCGTGCCCGGGATTTTGACGCACCGGTGATCGTTCACGTGATTACGCATAAAGGTCAGGGCTACGCTCCGGCTGAGGCTGATGACGCCGATCGATTCCACGGGGTTGGTGTGATCGATCCTGAAACGGGATTACCTGCTGTTGCTGCTGGCCGAAGTTGGACGAAGGCATTTTCTGATGAATTGGTGTCAATTGGAAGAGTTCGACCAGATGTAGTTGCGATTACCGCAGCGATGTTGGGGCCAACTGGGCTCGATCAATTTGCATTGGAGTTTCCCACTCGCACCTACGACGTAGGTATTGCCGAACAACATGCCGCGACGAGCGCGGCTGGATTGGCCTTTGGTGGAATGCATCCGGTTGTTGCCGTGTATGCAACATTTTTGAATCGGGCATTCGACCAAGTTGTGATGGACTGCGCACTTCACAAAGCGGGGGTGACGTTCATCCTGGATCGGGCTGGCATTACCGGCGATGACGGAGCAAGTCATAACGGAGTCTGGGACATGTCCATGTTGCAGGTGGTTCCTGGGTTGCAGATCGCCGCTCCCCGTGATGAATCAACCCTTAAGCAGGCCTTGCGCGAAGCGATAGACATTAACGACGCGCCATCGGTAGTTCGTTTCTCTAAGGGCGCTGTTCCCCAAGATTTCCCGGCCTTGGTTCGTGAGGGGTGTGTAGATGTACTCGCTCGCCATGGAAATACGGAAGTATGCATTGTTGCGGTTGGCTCTTTCGCCCAGCTTGGGATTGAAGTTTGCGAGGGTCTCAAAGCCCAAGGTATTGGAGCTCAAGTGCTCGATCCACGATGGGTGAAACCAATTCCACAATATGTTCTGGATCAAGCGGCGAAAGCCACATTGGTTGTTGTAATCGAAGACGGCATACGGGCCGGTGGCGTGGGCGCTGCCCTTAGCCAAGCATTACGTGATTCAAACGTTGATGTTCCCCTGCGCAACTTTGGTACTCCGCTAGCGTTTCTCGATCATGCTAAACGAAGTTCAATCCTCGCGGATCTAGGCCTTACCCCGCAGTCGATAACGCGCTCAATAACGGAATGGATGGCAAGCCGCGAGCACGGCGAGCTATCTGATTCTGTTACGCAGGAACGCTAGCAACCCCTTGGGCTAAAAATTGAGGGTTGCTGTAACCCTCGCGATCGAGGTATGGGGTGATCCCGCCGAGCCAAAATGGCCAGCCGGCACCCAGAATCATGCACAGATCAAGGTCCTGGGCTTCGGCGACAACGCCTTCATCCAGCATGATGCGAGCCTCTTGGGCCAAGGCTTTCAGCGCCCTGTCTCTGATCTGATCCGGGGTCATTGTGCTGGGTGAATCACCAAAGATCTCCGATACTCGCGGGTCCACCGACTTGTTACCTTTGTCATCCCACAACCAGATACCGGGAAGACCCGCAGCAACGAGTTGACCCATTTTCTCTGAGGCATGGAAGCGATCGGGAAAATGCCCATTGAGGGTTTGGGCCACGTGCTGGGCAACCGCCGGTCCGACCATCTGGACAAGAACGAAGGGATCCATGGGCAGCCCCATTTCATGAACGGCGGCGTCAGCGTCAGCAAAACTAGCTCCTTCGTCGACGCAGGCAATGATCTCACCTAGGAAGCGATTGAGCAGACGGTTAACGACAAATGCGGGCCGATCGGCTACTAGAACACATGATTTTTTGAGGCCTTTTCCGAGCGCAAAAGCCGTGGCAAGGGTCGCATCATTTGTTTTGAGTGCCCGTGCGATCTCAAGTAATGGCATGAGTGCGACGGGATTGAAAAAGTGGAATCCCACAACCCGCTCGGGGTATTTCAAGTCCGCTGCCATTTCAGTGACAGAAAGCGAAGAGGTGTTGGTGGCCAAAATGCAATCAGGTCGCACAACATCTTCCAATTGCGCGAAGACGATCTTTTTCACACTGAGTTCTTCAAAAACGGCTTCGATAACAAAATCGGCGTCCGCAAACGAACCCTTATCGGTTGTGCCGGTGATGAGTGCTTTGAGCCGATTGCATTTATCAGCTGAGAGACGACCTTTACTGAGCAACTTGTCCAGTTCTGCGTGAACATAACCGACACCTTTGTCCACGCGTTCCTGATCAAGGTCGGTCATGACAACAGGAACCTTGAGATTTCGAGCGAAAAGTAGGGCAAGTTGGCTCGCCATCAGTCCAGCGCCCACAATTCCCACCTTTTTTACGGGAAGGGCTAAGGATTTGTCGGGAACACCAACGGGTCGCTTAGCGCGCTTTTGCACCAAATCAAAGGCGTACAGGGAAGCGCGCACGGGATCCGACATCACGAGTTCGGTCAAAGCCCGATCCTCGGCATCAAAGCCCTCGGTTCGCGTCGCTGTTTTTGCAGCGGCCACCAAATCAACCGCCAAATAGGGTGCACGCGATGCTCCATGAATTCTGGAGTCAATCTGTTTACGCGCACCTTCAATGATCGCATCCCAATTACCCCGATCAATCGGTGATCGATCGACGGTGATTACATTTGTGAGAACTTTTGCAGCCCAGAGTATTGATTGTTCAAGGAAGTCAGCTGGCTCAAGCATGACGTCCATGACACCAAGTTCTACTGATTGCTTGGGCTTCATCTGCTTGTTCTGACTCATGGAGTTGTTGATAATTACTTCAAGCGCATTTTTCGGCCCAACCAAATTTGGCAGCAACCACGCCCCGCCCCAACCAGGGATTATTCCCAGGAAAACTTCAGGAAGTGACAGTGCTGCAGCATCGGATGAGACCGTTCGGTAATTGCAATGCAGCGCAAGTTCCAAACCGCCACCCATGGCCGCCCCATTAACAAATGCGAATGTTGGGACGGCAAATTCACCAAAACGTCGCATTACATCGTGCCCCAATTTTCCAAAGGCAGCAATAATCTTGGGATCATTCACCAAACCCATTGCAGAGAGGTCTGCACCAACTGCGAAAACAAAAGGCTTTCCCGTCACACCGACCGCGGCCACATCGGTGCGAGCTGCGATTTCGTCGAGCGCATTGTTGAGTGATGCCAGCCCGCTGGGTCCAAAAGTTGATGGGCGAGTGTGGTCTTTGCCGTTGTCTAAAGTGATAAGGGCCATGGTGCCTGCAGCAAGTGGCATCGGGAAATATCGAACTCGAGCCTCGGTAACAATCTCATCGGGATTGACTACCGTTGTTTCGTCCTGTGATTTGCTCATGCGTTACTCCCTGCAATGTTTTCCCAAATAACTGTGCCACCCATGCCCAAGCCGATACACATTGTGGTTACTCCATATTTTGCGCTCGGACTCATGGTGAAGCCCTTGGCGAGGTTGTTCATCAGGCGAATACCACTTGATGCCAGTGGGTGTCCGACCGCGATTGCGCCACCCATGGGGTTTACTCGAGGGTCATCGTCGGCGATTCCAAAGTGGTCAAGGAAAGCTAACACCTGAATCGCGAATGCCTCATTGACTTCAAATAGATCGATGTCGGAGATTGTGAGACCGGTTCGAGCCAGGGCTTTCTCGGTGCTGGGAACCGGGCCGACTCCCATTACTTCGGGCTCGACACCGGCGAACGCAAATCCAACCATGCGCATCTTTTTTGAGAGCCCCAATTGATCAGCAATCTTTTCATTCGCTAAGAGTGCGGCTGTGGCCCCGTCAGAGAGCCCAGAGGAATTACCGGCACTCACGCGACCATGCGGCCTGAAAGGTGTCTTCAAACCCGCTAGTCCCTCAAGGGTTGTGCCTGGTCTGGGGGATTCATCCTCGGTGACCAAAATGCTGCCCAGTTCAGTGCTGCGGGCCGCCACCGGAACTAGATCTGGCTGGATGAGACCGTTAGCGTATGCCTTTGCTGTCTTTTCTTGTGAGCGCAATGCGAATGCGTCGGCTCGATCCTTTGTGAGGTGTGGGAAGCGATCGTGCAGGTTCTCCGCTGTCATGCCCATGGCCATTGCTTCGGGGTCTACAAGTCGCTCTGAGAGGTATCTGGGATTGGGATCCATTCCTTCACCCATCGGATGATGCGTCATATGTTCAACGCCTCCGGCAAGCGCCAAGTCGTAGGCGCCAGCCATGATCGCGCTGGACAGTGTCGTTACCGCGGTCATAGCGCCGGCGCACCACCGGTCAACCGAGTAACCCGGAACCGTGTTGGGAAGGCCGGCAAGCAGTGATGCCGAGCGCCCAATGTTCATACCTTGATCGCCGGTCTGGCTCGCCGCAGCAATGGCAACGTCGTCAATTCTTTCCGGCGGAAGGTTTGGGTTTCGACGAAGCAGTTCCCTCATCACTTTCACAATCAAGTCATCGGCTCGGGTTTGAGCGTAAAGACTGCCTGCCCGGGCAAATGGGGTTCGGGCCCCGTCAACAAAAACGACATTGGCGCGTTCAGTCATGGATCCTCCTTGTAAGTGCCCTATGTTACCCGCTAGTAACTTATTTTCACACCTGCTACGGAATTTGCCCACCTAAATCTGAAATGTGGCTTTGGGAAGGGACTGGAGCTAGAGCAAATCCTCAATTGTCATTTGGTTGGGTTGTTGAGCCCGGGCTAACAGAAGGATGGGAAGAACGAGCTCGCATTGCCACTCTCTAGCACCGCCCTCCCGAACCAAATTCCAATACCATGCCGCATCTTCGGTGGGCTCAGCCCAACAGGCGCGACGAACCAAATCTGGCTGCATCAGGTTCTCTGTAGGAATGTTTAAATCCTCGGAAATGCGTGCCAACTCAATTCGAGTGAATTCCAGACGCGCGTGGGCGCCTGGATTCTTATCAGCCCATGCCTTGGGAGGCGGTGGTCCTTCACTCCTTGGTGGTGGCTGGGGGAGTTCAGATTCTGGCAGTGAACGAGCCCGTTCAACGGCGGCAACCCATTGTTTTTCATAACGACCTGCGCCACGACCATTGAAGCCCTGCACCTTTAATAATTGATCGGCCGGCTTAGCCAGTGCCGCTGCCAAAATGGCCCGGTCGGGCAATATTCGACCAGGTGCGATATCGCGGCGTCGGGCTATGTCATCACGGGTAAGCCACAACTCGCGGACGATACCCCGTGCCAGTGGCGTCTTTGCACTGTGAACTCCCGAAGTCCGTCGCCACGCTTCTCCTTTGTGCTCGCGGGGCCGCCAAGTCAGCAGGGCATCGAATTCCTGTTGAGCGTATTCACGTTTGCCACTTTCATCCAAGCTTGTAGCGAGTGAATCACGCAGTTCAACGAGTAGCTCAACATCGAGTGCGGCATACCGCAACATAGCGGTGGAGAAGGGACGCAGCGACCAATCTGCAGCACCGTGTCCCTTTTCAAGGTAAACGCCAAGCTCGCTTTCCATGAGAGGACCCAGACCCACCCGCTCGCGGCCGAGTATCCGACCTGCCAATTCGGTGTCAAAAAGTGAACTGGGTGCTAAGCCGACTTCACGCAAGCATTCAAGATCTTGGGTTGCAGCGTGCAGAATCCATTCAACACCCACGGTTGCGGTGGCTATTGGACTCAAATCTGGGCAGGCAATTGGATCAATGAGCGCGGTTCCCGAACCTGCCCTTCGCATCTGAATTAAATATGCCCTTTGCGAATAGGTGTACCCGGAAGCTCTTTCCGCATCGAGTGCGAGTGGACCACTACCACGGGCTAGCGCTTCGGCGTACTCGATAAGCGCGGTTTCGGTGGTGATTAATTCAGGGACGGGCTCCCGTGTCTCATGTGGGATCCTTGGCTCGATGTCAATCTCAACTTCACTATCAATCTCAGTCTCACTGGTGTCATCATTGCTATCCACGGCGTCGCGCGTGCGCAACATGGGCAACACCCTCGGGTAGCGGTACCAAGCCACCGGCGCACACGAGCACATTGATCCATGCGGTGAGGTGGGAACCTAGGTCGTCCAGGGGCGCACCGGACGCATTCTCAATCGGAGTCCATGAGGATCGAATTTCCACAAATCCATCAGCAGGGCGGTCAGACAATGTCCCAAAAGATTGACCAAAGTTCGAAGTGACGGTTCCGCCAAGTTCAGTGATTTCTAAGCCACCGGTGCTCTCAAGAATCCAGCTCCAGGCAACCTCGCGCACGAGATCATCGTTTAACAAGTCAGATTCCAACTCGGCACGCGCAAAAATGACTGCGCGAAATGTGCCACCCCACTCCTCAACGCCATCAGGGTCATGCAGCAAGACAAACCTGCCAGAAAATGCGTCACTGTCGATATCTGTTGGTTCGGCTGTCATGGCCAATGCGAAGGGGGCCAAACGGCTCGGGGCCGGGACTTGAATCAAGGTTATGTCGGGCCGGACGGCTGCAGCACTGATTTGCTCGACGGTTAATGCAAACTGATCTGCTGCAGGGGTCACGGTTCGCACCTCTCAAGAGTAATGAGAGGGGTGGGATTGCTGGGGCTGGCGCGCCGCTAGGCAGACTCGAAGTTCACCGAGATTGAATTGATGCAATAACGCTGATCCGTGGGGGTCCCGAAACCTTCCCCGGAGAACACATGCCCGAGGTGGCCCCCGCAACTGGCACAACGCACCTCCGTGCGGGATTGGCCCAAAGTGTTGTCCTCAAGGTAGACCACCGAGTCCTTCGCTAGCGGCTCGTAAAAACTGGGCCACCCGCAATGCGAGTCAAATTTTGTGGTGCTGGTGAACAACTGAGCGCCACAGGCACGGCATGAGTACGAACCGACCCTTTTCTCGTTGGTGTATTCACCTTGATAGGCGGGTTCGGTTCCGGCTTCGCGCAACACGCGGTATTCCTCAGAACTGAGTCGCTCCCGCCACTGCTCCTCGGTCAATACGGTTTCGTATTGTGTGCCGTCAGGTCGCTGGGCTCCGTCTCGAGCCGGTGTGGATGTTCCCATGCCTTAAGAATAATGGGCATGTCTTCTGCGCGCTCTTTAATGCTGGAACCAGATTGATGTGTGAAGATGTGCCTGTGATGGATCTCCTCGAAAACTCAGGCGCGTGGTTGTCCACCAATGAGTTGGATAACGCACGGGCTAGTCTTCCTATTGTCTACATTGACGCCATTCCAGTTCGGGTTGACGCTAACGGGGAAGTGACCGAAGTCGGTTTACTTCTCCGCGTTTTGCCCGATGGAACTATCAGTAGGGCGGTTGTTTCGGGTCGGGTTTTGTATCGCGAGCGGGTGCGAGATGCAATCATGAGACATCTGGAAAAGGATTTAGGTCCTATGGCCTTTCCGAAACTGCCAGCATCACCGCAGCCATTCACCGTGGTGGAGTATTTCCCCGATCAAAGTGTCACGGGTTTTCATGATCCACGTCAACACGCGATTTCATTGGCTTACATCGTTCCGATCGAAGGCGATTGCGCACCAAGTCAGGATTCACTCGACCTCATTTGGGTAACACCGGACGCCGCCACCAGTCCGGAGTTTGAATTAGAGATGGTTGGCGGCCAAGGAAAGCTCGTGCGGATGGCTCTAGCCCACTGTGGGCTCTTGCGCTAAAACCTACATCATTTTTTTGGCGGGAATTGGGGCGCTACCTTATTGACTTTCCCGATCAAAGCAGCGGCAAGATCTTCCCGGCTAAACGCGTGGGCCATCTCAACAAAGGCATCGTCGGCGCTTTCATTAAAATCAGTATTCATCGCTCTGAGCATTTGGGCTTTGATAACAGCCATCGATGCGGGGGAGCAATTCGCAACCAGATCGTTTGCGCACGCATAGGCATCGTTTAATGGATCTTCACTTGCTGCAAGAACCAACCCATATTCGCAGGCATCTGTTCCGCTAAATGTTCGACCACTAATCAGAATGTCAGTTGCGCGTGCGAGACCGACCATGCGGGGGAGCAGCCAGGCTATTCCGTATTCCGCAATAAGTCCGAGTCGTGAAAATGTTGAACTGAGTTTGGCGTCAGATTTTGCGAAACGGAAATCAGCACTCATGGCAATTACAAATCCCAAGCCGGCCGCAGGGCCATTTATGGCGGTGATCACCGGCGTTGCAAGGTGAAGGTATTTTCCGGGAACGGTTTTGTGGCTCTGTCCTTTGAGAAATCCTTGAACTAGTTCCGGATCCTCGCCCAAAATGCTCAAATCAGCCCCGGAGCAAAAGCCGCGACCGGCTCCCGTTACGACAATTGCACGCACGTCTGGGTCGCCATCAGCAAAATCGAGGAGGTCAGAGTACGTGTGGATCATGTCGGGAAGTAGAGCATTTAACCGATCGGGCCGATTAAAGGTGATGGTTGCAATGTGATCTTTGACGGAATAAGTCACGAAATCTGTGGCGCAAGGCAGAATCATGCACTATTCATACCAGCAAGGCCACTTTTTGTGTCCAAGTGAGGTTAAATGAGCCCTACAAATCAAAAAAGTGGGTATAGCAAAATAGAAATCGAATCGACGAAAGTTGGGGAATCGTGGCAAACACATTCGGACAGTCAGAGCCAAAAAAAGGAATACGCATCACCTGGCGCGGGGTAGTTCTCGTAATCCTGGGTTTTTTGCTTGCGCTCTTTGCCGTTCAAAATTTTAATACTGCCCAAGTGACTTTCCTGGGAATGGATTTCGACATTTATGTCTGGGTAATCGTGAGCGTCTCGTTTCTACTCGGGATGGTTCTTGGGGGACTGGTGCGTGGCACGGCTCGCAAGTTGCGTAAACCCAAATCAGAGCCCAAATAGTTCACGCGTCGCCGGGGGTCCCACCAGAAGTTGCTTGATTACACCCTCGATTGCTATCTAGGGCTGGGAGGCAAACGGCCTACTTACGTGCCAGACTAGGGCTATGACCGCGATGCTTGACGATATAGCCACACTTAATCTGCTCAACGAATTGGAGCCTATCGTTGAGAGGGAACTTAATCGTCACATTGCGATAGCTAAGGAATGGTTTCCCCACGACTACATTCCGTGGGATGAGGCTCGCAATTTTGCCCACCTGGGTGGTCAGGATTGGACTCCTGAGGAAAGGCGTTTCAGCGAGGCTGCCCGAACCAGTTTGATTATCAACCTGCTCACTGAAGATAACCTGCCAAGTTATCATCATGAGATTGCAACAATCTTTGGCCGTGATGGCGCATGGGGTGAGTGGGTTGGCCGCTGGACAGCGGAAGAGGGTCGACACGGAACAGCTATTCGCGACTACCTGGTGGTAACTCGCGCCGTTGATCCCGTTGAACTTGAAAGAGCTCGAATGGTCCACATGCAGGAGGGGTTTCAAGCAATTCACCCCGGAATGTTGGCTGGTTTGTCATATGTGTCGTTCCAAGAGTTAGCAACGCGCGTTTCACATCGAAATACGGGTGCCGCGACCGGTGATCCCATTGGTGAAGCATTGCTGCAACGTATTGCCCTTGATGAGAATTTGCATATGATCTTCTATCGCAATCTGCTTGATGCTGCACTGGAACTGCAACCTGACGCAACAATGGCCGCCATCTTGGAAAGTGTGCGAGATTTTGCGATGCCGGGAAACGGAATTGAAGGCTTCCAGCGCAAGGCGGTAGAAATCGCTGTTGCGGGAATCTATGACCTGAAACAACACCGTGATGAAGTAATCATGCCCGTGTTGCGAAAATGGCGGATCTTCGAACGCAATGATTTTGGTGCCCATGGAGATGCTGCGCGCGACCAGTTGGCGGAACTGCTCGCCGACATGGATGTAAATGTTAATCGATTCGAGGAGCGACGTGATGCCCTCCGAGAACGATTCGCCTCAAGAGACTAAATCCCGCAAGCCAACAGAGCAAGAGTCTTCGCTTCAGGCTTGGGAGCGACGAGTGAGACAAGCGCTTCACGGTGATGACAGTGAAGCGCTGCGGAACTTGTTCGCTGAACTCTCTGACCTGGTTCCGACAGAGAGCGTGAGCCGTGAGTGGCTACGAGCGGTTTCTGGTTGGGATGCGGAAGCGAAGACCGGGTAGAGCGCTTAAACCCGCATATCCTTTCGGGCACTGGCACTTCCAGTTAGCGCGTTCGCTTATTTCGCCACCGCAACAATTACTAATACTTGCTACACGGGAGTCCAGTGCCGTCATAACTCTTACTGGGCACCGAGCACACATTTATTGGTCGGTCGCGCCCATTTATTGTGGTGTACGAATATTGTGATGTACGAACGAGCCACCTGTCGTGGGTATTCCCACTACGAAATTTGGGAATTGTTCACCTGAATCTTATATTCTTGCGCGATGACCGAATGGCGTGCCTTTTTGAAATTTTCTTTGTACACGTTTGGCGGGCTGGCATTCTTGTTGTTCATTGCGGGAAGTTTCACTTTCAGTTTCGTTATGGAGCGCAATGTAAAAATTGCAGCCGGGCCGCCGACCAGTTATTCCAATATCGTCGGTCAGGGGCTCGACAATTGGCTGAAGATGAATAACCAGTCATCCAGTCTCATTATTGAAGAAGACACTTTGAGCGCGCTTGCCGCTGTGCAATATTCTGAAGATGATTTTGCGGATCCTGACAGCACCAATGTCGGTTTCGTGGCCCAGAAGGTGAACGCCGATCAGTATCCCGAAGTGGTCAGTCTGGGCACAATCGCATCTTTGCCGCTATTGATTTTTGCACGCGCGGAAATTGGTGAGAATCTCACCATGAGGGACCTCGCAAACAAGCAGGTGTCTGTTGGTCCACCGGGAAGCGACGTCAACCAACTGATGGTGGAAATTTTCAACACGACCGGCTATTCGGCAACCATTGACGCTCGCAACGACTCGACCAGTGTGGGTGTGGAGCAACTTCTTGCCGGCGAAGTTGATGCACTTGCTCTACTTACCTCGCTTGGAGCACCAATCGTCAGGGAGCTCGCCGCCAACCCTGAATTGACAATCGTCAATCTTGACCGCTCGTCAGCGCTAGCGTTCCAACTGGACTATGCACAACCCGCAACGATCCCCCCGGGTTTCATCGATTATGCGAGAGGTATTCCTGATGAGCCGATCACAACTGTGGCCGTTGATCTTACGGTTATCGCTAGCATGTACCTCGACGAACCGAATGTGTTGTTAATTGCGCGTCAACTTTCTATTCTGGACCCGAGAATGCGATTGCCCAGTGATAAGGGAACTTACCCCACTTTTACCAACACTCAGTTTCCTGTCAGTGACATTGCCCGCGAATACTACCGTGATGGGATTCCATGGCACTATGAAGTTTTTCCACCTGCGCTTATCTCGTGGGTGTGGATACCGATAAGCCGTGTAGTTGCGGTCACGCTGTTTATATTGCTAATTTTTAGATTCGTAGTTCCCCAATTGAGGAAATTGAGATACCGCTCAGCCGGTGCGCAAGTTGGGCTTGAACTGAGATTGGTTTATCTGGAACGACGGCACCGTAAGGGTAAGGCATTAAGTGAGCGGCAAGTTCGTGAACTAAAGCGATTAATCGCCAGAATAGATACTCCAAAAGTTGACACCGATAAAAAGATCAAGAATCGTGCGTTGTTACTACTTGGTCAGCAAGAAGAGGTCGCCGACTCCGAGTCAAAGGCACCTTGAAACGAGTGCCCGCCAGATCCAATGTTCGGCCCCTTTTTGAAGTTGTCACGGAATAAGCTGTGTAGACACATCCTTGAAAATCGTTTCGGGGTTAAGTGAATAACTGCACCTGTGGATAGGTGCCCCAATTTATAGAGGGTCGTGTCCGAGGGGGGACTTGAACCCCCATACCCTTTCGGGCACTAGCACCTCAAGCTAGCGCGTCTACCTATTCCGCCACCCGGACTGGGTGCCGCTTACGCGGCGAAGCGTAACTATACCCTCGCCCATTTTGTCGGTGAATCCGGAGTGAACCGCGTGCAACACTGCCCGGACGAGAGAACGCGGCAGGTGGCATGATCAACGTATGAGTCAAGGGCTGGCCGGTTTTGAATTGAGTGAATCTTCACGAACCGCAATGGAAAACGATGTTGTCACCCTCACTCAGGAATTGATAAGAATTGATTCAAGTAACTGGGGGGATTCACCCGAAACAATGGGTGAGGTCGAAGTTGCTGAGTATTGCGCCCACAGATTACGCGAAGTTGGATATGACCCGCAGGTCTATTCAACGACCTCTGATTCACGCAGGGGGGTTCACTTGCGAATACCTGGCACCGACCCGAACGCTGGTGCACTCGTCGTGCATGGTCACCTTGACGTGGTGCCGGCAATTGCGGCTGACTGGACACACCCTCCATTTGGTGGGGAAATCCACGACGGCTTCATCTGGGGTCGCGGTGCTGTGGACATGAAAGACATGGACGCCATGATTCTGGCGGTGCTACGCCATTGGGCCAGAGAGGGGATTAGGCCCAGGCGTGATTTGATCATTGCGTTCTTCCCGGATGAGGAAGCCGGCATGCACCACGGATCCTCCTGGGTTGTCGCGAACCATCCGGAATTCTTTGCAGGAGCCATAGAAGCCATTGGGGAAGTAGGTGGATTCTCCATTACTGTCCACGACGACCTGCGCATATATCCAATACAGACAGCAGAAAAAGGAATTCGCTGGCTCAGGCTTCGCGCTGCAGCCCGCGCGGGACATGGATCGATGATTCATACCGATAATGCCGTGACCGAGTTGGCACGTATTGTGACTCGGATCGGTGATCACAAATGGCCCGTTCGCCGGACACGAACCGTTGACGCATTTCTGGCGGAACTTAGCGATGCTTACGGTGTCCAGATCGATGGAAGCGATACTGACGAGTTGGTGTCAAAGCTGGGCACATTGGGATTACTCGTTGGTGCAACGCTGCAAAATACGTCGAATCCGACCATGTTGAATGCTGGATACAAAGTGAATGTGATTCCCTCTGAAGCCACCGCGTACGTGGACGGTCGGGTACTCCCAGGTTTCGAAAGTGAATTTGACCAAACTATCCGTGAACTCGTAGGTAAGCACATTGATGTTGAGTCGGTGAGTTCAGACATTGCCATTGAATCTGCGTTTGACACGGCGACGTTTGATTTGATGGCCAGTGTCCTGCGTCATGAAGATTCTGGGGCACGCGCTGTTCCTTATATGATCTCAGGTGGAACTGATGCGAAGGCTCTGAGCAAAATCAGTATTGACTGCTATGGGTTCTCCCCGCTTCGGATGCCACCCGGACTTGATTATTGGCGGCTCTTCCATGGTGTCGACGAACGTGTACCCATCGATGGTCTGCATTTTGGGGTCCGCGCCCTCGATCGTTTTTTACGTTCTGTGTAAGTCGCGCTTGTTTGGGAATTGCCCGCCAGTCACAGTGCGCTCGTAACCCTGTACACCCTTCGGCGGAGCCGAACCTTTTTCCGCCCATCACGGAAGATCCTGGTTTGATCCAATTCCCAACGTCCCCGTTCAGCCTTGAAAGTGAGCAACTGACGAGTTTCCTCTCGGTCACTGTTTCGGGAAAAGTCGATTTCACGAAATTCCCAGATTGGTTCACCGCGTTGTAACGGATTCATCGACGTTGCGCCCAACCTGACTCGGGGTAACTCATGTGAGGCTCGGATACATCGTTCAGTGCCAATGTTATTTCTTCGGGCAACTCAAGCTCCTCGGATCCCAATGCCATCAGCAACTGAGCATTTGTTCGGGCACCCAAAATAGGAGCGATCACACCAGGGCGATCGCGCAGCCACGCAAGCGCCACTTCTGCTGGACTTGCGTTGAGTCCTTGGGCGGCAGTTGCAAGTGCATCGACAATCCGCTTTGCCCGCTCATCTGAATAAAAGTTGACAAACGCACTGGTGTCAGCGGATGCACCACGCGAGTCGATCGGAATTGAATGGCGGTACTTCCCAGTGAGTACACCCCTGCCCAGCGGGGACCACGGCAAAATACCAATGCCAAGTGATTTGGATGCGGGGACAATTTCCCGTTCTACGCCGCGCTCAAGAAGTGAGTACTCCATCTGGGTCGTGATTAGTGGCACCGAGCCTTGCTTGGCCTGTTGCATGGTGCAGGCCCGCGCAGTTTGCCAGCCAGAATAATTCGACACACCCGCATAGCGAACCTTGCCCGAGGCAATCGCCGAGTCGACCGCCGAGAGCGTCTCCTCAAGCGGCGTATGCGAATCCCATGCGTGCATTTGCCACAGGTCAATATGCTCAACATCGAGGCGTTTAAGGCTGCGCTCGAGTGCATCAAGGAGATGTCGACGGCTTGCATTGAATCGGCGCTCCGTATTGGGCATCGAGACCGCCTTGGTGGCCAAAACAATTGAGTCGCGACACTCGAATTCCTGAATGAGGGTCCCAAGCATTTCTTCACTCGCACCCTCGCCGTAGACGTCGGCTGTGTCAATGAGGGTTCCACCGGCGTCGAGGAAGGCGGCCAGTTGATCGCGTGCGTCATATTCATCGGTTGCACGACCCCAGGTCATTGTGCCCAGCGCCAATCGCCCAACTCGAATCCCAGAATTACCCAGTGGCCTTTGCTGCATGGCACAACCGTAGACCCATGGGCCAGAAAAGTGGGGAGTGAAGGCCGTAGGCTAGCTCTATGAAACTATCAGTCAACCTTGGATATTGGGGCGCGGGAAACGACGCGGACAATTTGGAAGTCGCTCGAGAGGCCGATCGTCTTGGCTATTCGTGCGTGTGGGCCGCTGAAGCTTATGGCTCAGATGCCGCAACGGTTCTCTCTTGGATTGCCGCCCAAACCAAGCAGATAGATGTTGGTAGTGCCATATTCCAGATTCCCGGCCGAACGCCTGCAAATACCGCCATGACAGCCGCAACTCTGGACACACTTTCAGGTGGTCGTTTCCGACTTGGACTTGGAGTTTCAGGCCCACAGGTCTCCGAAGGCTGGCACGGGGTTCGTTTCACAAAGCCATTGCAGCGAACGCGCGAATACGTGGACATTGTGCGGATGGCGCTCTCACGCCAACGGGTTCAGTACGACGGTGAATTTTTCACCCTGCCTTTGCCTGACGGTCCTGGGAAGGCACTTACGCTTACGGTTCATCCGGTTCGCGAAAACATCCCCATTTATTTGGCATCGATTGGCCCCAAGAACCTTGAGTTAACGGGTGAGATAGCTGACGGATGGCTAGCCATTTTCTTTTCGCCGGAGCATGCTGGTGAGCTCATGAAACCTCTCATCGCTGGGCGCAAATTGTCGGGGAAAACAATGGAGGGCTTCGATGTTGTTCCCACTGTTCCTGTGGTTCCAGGAGCGAACGTCGAGGAGTGCGCGAACTATGTGCGCCCCTACGCAGCCCTCTACATCGGTGGCATGGGAGCAAGAGACAAGAACTTCTACAATCAACTTGCCACGCGCATGGGCTATGAAGAAGCTGCAGTTGAAATTCAAGACCGCTATATGTCAAAAGACTACGCAGGCGCTGCGGCAGCTGTTCCCATGGAATTCATCGACGCCACATCACTCATTGGACCGCCAGATCGAATTGCTAAACGCCTTCCCGCGTATGCGGAAGCTGGCGTAACAAATCTAAGTGTGGCCTCTTTCGCCGGGACCCTGAAGGAGCGGGTGGGAACTCTGCATGTGATGAAGGAAGTTCTTAAGAGTTCCGGTTTGGGAGATCTGAATGCAAACGCCAGCGATTGATGGAAATGACTTGGTTTGAGGCAATATTTTTAGGGGCTCTTCAAGGATTGACCGAGTTTCTTCCTATTTCTTCTTCAGCGCATCTTTTCATCTTTAGCCAGTTTTTCGGTTGGACAGACCCGGGGGCTGCTTTCACAGCAGTGAGTCAGATTGGTACCGAACTCGCTGTGATTGTGTACTTTTGGCGTGACATCCGGCGAATTGTGTCGACGTGGTTTCGCTCACTAGCAAACCCTGCATTGCGCAGTGACCTTGATGCCCGAATGGGCTGGTACGTGATCGTTGGAACTATTCCAGTGGCGGTCCTTGGCTTTACATTCTCAAGCCAGATTGAAACAACGGCTCGAAATCTCTACCTCGTAGCCACGATGTTAATTGTTTTTGGAATTATTCTGGGCCTAGCGGACCGTTACGGTCGCAAAATCAAGTCAATTGACCGGCTCAAGTTTCCCGATGCCATCGCCTTTGGCTGTGGGCAGGCACTTGCGTTGATTCCTGGAGTTTCTCGATCTGGTGCAACTATCACGACCGGTCTAGCGTTGGGCTATAACAGGGTTGCCGCAACGCGATATGCGTTCTTGCTCGCAATTCCGGCGGTCTTGGGTTCCGGACTTTATGAGGCGACAAAAATCTCCGAACAGCAAAATACTCAATGGGGTCAAACGATTCTCGCTACGGTTATTGCTTTCTTTGTTGGACTTGGCGTGATTGCATGGCTGCTTCGATGGTTAACCACACGTACCTACACTCCATTTGTGATTTATCGGGTGCTTCTCGGAGCTCTGGTCCTGGTGTTGCTGGCGACCGGCACACTAACATCGGTGGGCTAAAGCCAACCGCTTTTCTTGAACGCACGAAAGAGAAGGCTGCAGGTGGTACCCATAAAGGCCAAAACAATGTAGTAGCCATACTCGAATTTGAGCTCAGGCATGTTTTCGAAATTCATCCCGAAAATTCCCGCAGTTAGAGTTGGCACTGCAGCAATCGCAACCCAAGCCGAAATCTTCCGCATATCCGTGTTTTGCTTGAGGTCCTGCAGAGCGGTTGATGCCATCAGCATTGTGAGTAGCGCATTGTCGGTACTTTCTACAACGTCATTGACACGGAGAATGTGATCACCTATGTCGGCAAAAAATGGTTCTAACTCTTTTGGAATGGACTCATCCGTTTCATTGGAAAATTTCTGGGCGGCGTTAACCAAGGGTGTAGCGGCTTGGCTGACCGCGATATTTTCTCGTTTAAGTTGATAGATATTTTTTGTTGTAAGTGCCGTGGGCTGCATTGAAAAAACATCTTGCTCAATTACGCGCATGTCCTCATGAACGTCTTCAGATACTGCGAGATAGGTGTCAACCGTGATGTCCATAACGGCGTACAAAACCGCAAGCGGCCCATGTTTTCTCAATCGTTCATCATGAGACATTCTTTTTCGTACATTTGTAAGGTCTCCAGCAACGCCGAAGCGGACGGTGATCGCGAACCATTCACCGACAAATACCGAAGTCTGTCCCGTTGTGACTTCACGGGTACTGGCGTCGTAGGACAATGTCTTGAGTAAGGCAAAGCCTTCACCGTTACTCAACTCAAATTTTGCGCGTTGGGCAACATTGGCTGCATCTTCGACGTCGAGTGGTTCGAGTGCAAAAAGTTCAGTTACCAACGACAACTCAGCCGGAGTGGGAGAAACCAAACCCAGCCACACGAATGATCCGGCATCAGCCTTAACTTGGGATATCAGATCAGTTATGGCGACTCGAGCTTCATGGGCTGCAGAGTCATTTGGGGTAATAATATCAATTGGCGGCATGTGCTGATGCTGAAATTGGCCGTCTGCTGAGTACCTGCCCATACGTCGGATCACGAGCCCATTGTGTCAGTCAATGCGGGCATCTTTCTGCCCCACGCGAACACCTCGGGAATATATAGGGTCAAAATCGCTCTCGGCAGTACGTTAGGGGGCATGGCCACGGTTTTGCTAGTTCGTCACGGGCGGACAAGTGCCAATGAAAAAGGAATACTTGCGGGAACTGCGCCTGGGACGGTTCTTGACAGCCGTGGAATCGAGCAAACCCAACATTTGGCTGAACTGTTAGCAGGTCTTGAAGTATCCGCGATTATCTCCTCACCCCTTGAGCGCACTGTGCAAACAGCCGAGGCGCTAGCTACAACGTTGGTCAGCAAATCCGGTGATCCATTGGTTATATCGCTCGAATCGGGTCTGTCAGAGTGCGAGTACGGTGACTGGACCGGTCGCAGTTTAAGTGAATTGGCTAAGGAGGACTTGTGGCGTACGGTCCAAGACCACCCCGCGTCTGTCGTTTTTCCCGGAGCTGAGGGAGGATCAATGGCGCATATGGCGAATAGGGCCGTTGGTGCCATCCGTCACTGGAATGCTGTGTTGGGTCCAGATTCTGTCTATGTAGCCGTTTCCCACGGCGATGTCATCAAGGCAATTCTTGCTGATGCCCTCGGTATTCATCTCGATTTGTTCCAACGAATCGGGGTTGATCCGGCTTCCGTGAGTGTTATCAACTACACGCCTTCCCGTCCCTTCGTTTTGAGCACCAATAGCAATGGGTCTGATACCCGAAGGCACGTCAACGTTGCACACAAGACTACGAATGATGCACCGGTCGGAGGTGGATCCGGTGACTAGGCGGATTATTGAATACCGTTTGCCCGAACGCTTTGTGGTCGGAACCGTCGGTATGCCGGGGGAGCGAACATTTTATTTGCAAGCCAAATCAGCAGGTGCGCTCACTGCCGTGGCTTTTGAGAAGCAACAAGCAATCGTGTTAGCCGAGCGAATCGATGACCTACTCGACGAAGTCCGGGCCAGTCGGGATCCTGGTGGAGTGGTGCCTGAAAGTGCACCGCTTGAACTTCTGGATGCAGAACCCTTGGATATGCCTTTGCTCGAAGAATTCCGGGTGGGTGCGATGGCTTTAGGGTGGGATGAGGGCAGTTCCTGTGTCGTGATCGAGGCTCATGCAATTGCTGACGAAAGTGACGAGGTACCAGAATTAGGCGAAGACGGCGATGAAGGACCCGACACGCTGCGAGTCTGGCTGAGCGCTCCCTATGCACGCGCATTCGCTGATCGAACCCACCGGGTCGCGCAATCGGGTCGGCCTCCATGTCCTTTTTGCCAGCAACCACTTGATCCAGAGGGTCACATTTGTCCGAGGGCCAATGGATACAAGCGACGAGACTTCTAATTCGATCTTCAAGGGCACCCTTGAACCCATTGGGCAATTGCGAGATGCGAGTAACGGGTCCCTGCTCTGCCAGGACGACACAGAATCACTTTTTGTGTACAAGCCCGTAGCGGGTGAACGTCCGCTGTGGGATTTTCCTGATGAAACGTTGTCCGGGCGTGAGGTTGCTGCTGCAAATCTTGATGTGATGCTCGGCTGGGGGCTTGTGCCACCGACTCGGTGGGTTTCCGAAGGTCCGGCGGGACCCGGCATGGTCCAGAAGTGGATTGAGGAAGTAGACGAGCTTCGTCCGGTTAACATCTTCGACGTCGAAAGCGTGCCCGTGGGTTGGCGATCTATTTTGGAGGCGGTGGATCAAAGGGGTAACCCTGTGGTGCTGGCACATGATGCTAGCGAGTCACTCATGCAGATGGCGCTCTTTGACGCGATCGTGAACAACGCGGATCGTAAAGCTGGACATGTTTTAGCGGATGAACAAGGCCAGATTTTTGCAATCGATCACGGGGTGTGTTTTAACGAGGAACCAAAATTGCGTACCGTTCTCTGGGGTTGGGTGGACCAACCGATTTTGGAGCCCGATCTCGCGGCACTTGAGGATTTACTGCGAGCACTGGGCAATTCACATGACCACATTGATCCGTATTTGTCCCGCGGTGAATCACATGAATTGCGCCGGAGAATCGCCGAATTGTTGAAAGCACAAACATTTCCACAACCGCGTGGGCAGTGGCCGGCCATTCCATGGCCGGTGTTTTAACCCATCTGAATTCAACCGATAGGCTCACAGGGTGCAGAGTTGGTCGGAGCCGGTAATTCCAAGGCTCCAAGGGATGGGTCGCGACTTGCGGCTATTCGACTCAGCAGCTCAATCTATTAGGCCGACAGCTCCTGGCCAGATCGCCAAGATTTATGTATGTGGGATTACTCCTTATGATGCAACACACATGGGGCACGCCAACACTTATGTGGCATTTGACCTGTTAATCCGGGCTTGGCTTGATTGCGGGATTACTGTCAACTACGTACAAAATGTTACCGACATTGATGAGCCACTTTTGGAACGTGCTATTGCTACCGGCCAAGATTGGCGTGAGATCGCCAATCGAGAGACGGCATTGTTTCGCGAGGACATGCAAGCACTTGGAGTCATCCCTCCTCAGCATTACATCGGTGCTGTTGAATCTATCCCGCAGGTAGCCGAACACGTACTTCAATTGCAGAACGCGGGAAAAACCTACACTCTCGACGGTGATATCTATTTTTCAATTTCACAGGCGCCCCTGTTTGGTTCGATCTCTCATCTCGCTCGTCCCCAAATGCTTGATATTTTTGGTGAGCGTGGTGGTGATCCAAAACGCGAAGGGAAAATTAATCCGCTTGATCCGTTGCTCTGGAAGAACGAGAGGCCCGATGAACCCGCATGGAACACGGTTCTGGGACATGGGCGTCCGGGGTGGCATATCGAATGCTCGACAATTGCTTTGACCTATTTGGGAGATCAGATCGATGTTCAGGGAGGTGGATCTGACCTCGTCTTCCCGCACCATGAAATGAGTGCGGCACAAGCAGAGAGCCTGACCGGTGTTGAACCGTTCGCAAGGTTCTATGTCCACTCCGGAATGGTTTCTTGGCAAGGGCACAAAATGTCGAAATCGCGCGGGAACTTGGTTTTTGTCTCAACGTTGCGCAATGAAGGCATTGACCCGGCCGCAATTAGGTTGGCACTGTTGGCCCACCATTACCGCGCTGACTGGTCTTGGACCCCACAAGGGTTAGAAGGGGCAGAATCCAGGCTTGACCTGTGGAGGGCAGCAACGAGCCTGGAACGTGCCATCGACGCTCAACCTGTTCTCGATCGTGTGCGCGAGGTAATGTCTGATGATTTGAAAACTCCGAGTGCACTTGATGCAATTGACAACTGGGCTCGAGACTCACTGCACACTGGGGGTTCTCACCCCGATGCTCCTGGTTTAGTCAAGGACATGTGTGCAAGCCTTCTGGGCGTATATCTCTAATGTGTTTTCTCATCATGTCCACCAAACCCCTTGCGCATGGCGCTAAGGATTTGATTGGTGAACTGGTCCTTGCCCTGTGAAGCGAAGCGGGAGTACAACGCAGACGTTAAAACCGGTGCGGGGACACCTTCTTCTATCGCGGCGATTGATGTCCAACGGCCCTCTCCCGAGTCAGAAACACGACCGGAGAATTCGGAGAGCTCTGGACTCTGAGCTAATGCTGCTGCGGTGAGGTCCAGGAGCCAGGAACTCACTACTGAACCTCGGCGCCAAACTTCGGCGACCGCGGGGATATCAATGTCGTATTGATAAAATTCCGGTTGAGATAATGGCGCGGTTTCAGCGTCATGCTGTGAATCTTGTGAACTTTCCGCACCCGAATTGGCGTGCTTGAGGATGTTAAATCCTTCAGCATAGGCAGCCATTAGCGCGTATTCGATACCGTTGTGAATCATCTTTACAAAGTGCCCAGCACCACTCGGCCCGCAATGCAACCAGCCGCGCTCGGCGGCGCTCTCGGGAGCAGAGGAATCTGTGCGGGGGGCTGATTCAATTCCGGGTGCTAATGCATCCCAGAGCGGAGCCAGAGCATTAACTTGATCGTTTTCACCGCCGATCATGAGACAGTAACCACGTTCCAGCCCCCAGACACCACCGGATGTTCCCACGTCAATAAAGGAAACCCCACTGGAATTAAGCTGATGGGAATGAGCAATGTCGTCACGGTAATAGGAGTTGCCACCGTCGATAATCGTGTCCCCGGGCTTGAGTAGCGTCGCCAGTTCATCTATCACGTTCTGCGTCGGTTGACCCGCAGGAACCATGACCCATACGGTCCTCGGCGCCGGGAGAGCCTCAACGAGTTCTGGTAGCGAATTGACTCCAGGAATGCCATAGGCATTCAGTTGTGCGACGAGGGCGGAATTCCGATCAAAACCAACAACACTGTGGCCTGCAGCTGCAGCGCGCCGACTCAGGTTTGCACCCATCCGACCCAGGCCTACCATGCCCACTGTGCCTAGATGCACGCTCTTTGATGGTTCAACCACGACAACTCCTTAAATCCGTGAAACACGGGGCCTGAACTAACATATGCAAGACTAGATGAGTGACCGATCCCACCGCGACCCCTGCTTGGAAAACCCTTGAGGCCCAGAGCGCCGTCATCGCTCCGATACATGAATTGATCGAGCACGACAGAAGTGAATTTCGTAACACGGTTGCAGGTGTTGAGGTTGATTTTAGTCGGCAGCGGATTGATTCAACAGTATGGAAGGACCTCAAAGCACTCGTTGATCAGTGCCATGTTGCCCAGGCACGCGATGACATGTTTGCCGGTGTCCATATCAATACGACAGAGGGTCGGGCCGTGTTGCACACCGCGCTACGACTTCCTCGCGAATCAGTGTTGCAGGTCGATGGCGTTAACGTCGTGGAGCAGGTTCATGCAGTTCTTGATGAAATGGCGGTACTTGCAGAACACGTACGAGATGGAACCTGGAAAGGCTTTTCGGGTAAGCGAATCACATCCGTGGTGAACATTGGAATTGGTGGCTCTAATTTAGGGCCTGCTATGGCATACGAAGCGCTGCGTGCCTTTGCAGATCGGTCGATTGCATTTCATTTCGTGTCCAATGTTGACCCGACTGACCTAACGGAAACGTTAAAGTTATGTGATCCCGAAGCCACACTTTTCATAATTGCCTCAAAGACATTTACGACCACAGAAACAATGCTGAATGCTCAACAGGCTCGAGATTGGGTACTGGCGGCGTATCAATCAAAAAACAAGAGTGAAGTTGTTGCCCAGCATTTTGTCCCCTTGTCAACTAATGCCAAATCTGTCGCGGACTTTGGAATTGACCCAGCGAATATGTTCGGTTTCTGGGATTGGGTTGGCGGTCGCTATTCCATGGATTCAGCAATCGGTTTGAGCACCATGATCGCCATTGGCGCAGTTCGGTTCCACGAAATGCTCAATGGCCTTTATTCAGTTGATTGCAACTTCGCGAATGAGCCTTGGGAAACAAACGTAGCCATGCAGATGGGCGCCCTTGCCGTGTGGAATAGAAACTTCCTCAAGATCGAGACCACTGCTGTACTTCCATACTCGCAGTACCTTTCTCGTTTCCCTGCGTACTTGCAACAACTCACCATGGAAAGCAACGGAAAAAGTGTTCGCACCAATGGAGAAAATGTCGAGTACGAGACGGGGGCAATCTTTTGGGGAGAACCAGGAACGAATGGGCAACACAGTTTTTATCAACTTCTTCACCAGGGAACGAGCATCGTTACCTGTGACATCATCGTGATAGCTCGGGCACAACACGAATTGGGCGTGCAACAGGAGGTTCTGGTTGCAAATGCATTCGCACAGGCATCTGTGCTTTCGCGGGGTATCAGCGCACAGCAATTGTCTGAGAGTGGCTTGTCATCGGACTTGATTGCCCACAAAGTGATGCCTGGGAACCGTCCGGTGAGTCTGATGCTGTGTCAAGAATTGACTCCATATTCACTAGGTGCGCTTATCGCGCTCTACGAGCATTCCACTTTTGTGCAAGGAGCTATTTGGGGTATAAATTCATTTGATCAATGGGGGGTTGAATTGGGGAAAAAAGTTGCAACCGGTATTCAAGAATCCTTCAGCGCAACGAATCATTCCGACAGTTTTGATGCAAGTACAGAATATTCGATTAGTAAGTATCTACAAATGCGCGAACAGCACTAACTTTCGCGCCTTCGCAAGTAGCGTTCAAATTCTTTTGCGATCGCATCCCCTGAGGCCTCTGGTAGTTCAGTGGTCTCTTGCTCTTCCTCAAGCTGCGCCACGTAATCCGCAATGTCCTCGTCTTCTTGAGCGAGTTCATTAACACCCGCTTCCCATGCGCGAGCGTCCTCGGTCAATTCACCTAGTGGGATCGGCAGATCGAGTAAGTCCTCGATTTTTGCAACCAAAGCCAGAGTTGCTTTAGGACACGGTGACTGACCAACATAGTGCGGGACTGACGCCCATAGGGACAAACTAGGGATCCCGAACTGGTCACAGGCCGCTGCCAGTGCGCCGATAATTCCGGTTGGACCCTCGTATGTTGATTTAGAGACATCAAGATCACTGAGGAGTTGTGGGTCACTGGATGTTGCGGTAACAGGAACTGGCCTGGTGTGCGGGTTGTCCGACAAGAGCGCGCCCAAGGTCAAAACAAGTCCTGCATCAAGTTCGGCCGCAAGTGAAAGAATTTCCCTGATGAATTGCGGCCATTTCATATTGGGTTCGATTCCAGAAACCAAAATCACGTCACGCTTAAGTTCAGGTACGTGGGCAGTGTAAACGCGGGTCCCCGGCCAAATAATTCCCCGATCTCCGGAGTCACTCACGTACGTGTGTGGCCGATTAACTTGATAATCGTAATACTCTTCAGGGTCGAGTTCGAGCAGTAACTCTGCTTTCCACGTTTCACGTAGGTGGGTAATGACCCCGGATGCGCTCTCTGCGGCGTCATTCCATCCTTCGAAAGCGCACAACATAATCGGGTTAGTGAGCACCGGGAGGTCGTCGTATTCGATCATGCCACAACGTGCTTCCTGCTGACATCCGTAGTTGACACCGATGCAAGTTGAGAAGTGGAAACTGCGTGTGAGATCAATTGTGAGACCTGATGGGGCCAATACAAGGGAACGTCATGGACCGCACCGTACCAATGCTGCAGTGCAATATTGGTGTTTCCCCAAACTTTTGAATCTACTTGGGTTCTGGCCCTCGCCCACCCACCAATTGAGTCAGGCTCGCCTGGGGTAAAGGGCGCCCTTGCCATCAGGATCCAGGTAGGGACTGTGAGTGACTCCAAGTCGGCATCTGGGTTGTAGTCCAGAAAGGCTTCGAGAACAGCCATATGACGGTCAAAGCCAATAGTTGTCACCCATCCGCCTTGTGGTGCAGGTACATATGACCTCATTATTGCGGACATAATTAAGTGTTCTTGCTCGGTCAACATGCTGCTGTGCGCTGGCAGATAGTGATCCATCAGTTCATCTTTGGAGAATGGACCAAGTGGCGGTGTCAGTGCGACAGTTAATTCACTGCGTGTTACGGATCCGCCGTCAATAATATTGGCAGGGGCGAACGCCCCGCCGTCGATGAGAACACAACTTTCGACGCGAAGCGGGTGTAGCGATCCCTGCGCGGCAATATTGAGGGCAACAGATGCGCCCCACGAATGGCCGACAACACATGCGTTGCTGACTGATAGTTCGTTCATGAGATCAATGCAGTCTTGAGCCACCCGTGCTATTCGATAATCGGGAGGCATATTTCTGGACTCGCCGTGGCCTCGTAGATCAATGGATACGGTGCTGTACTCACTCCCCAGCGCATCAACTACGGGGATCCAAAAATCAGATTGTTGGGAGAGTCCGTGTAAGAGAATAATTGTGGGCAGGGTGGGATTACTTCCCTGTGAGTAGCGGAACGCCAAACCTGAGTTCACCCACCTACTCTTGCATTAGGGTTATGTGTGACCAAACCCAAGGCTCTATTGCTTGATCTCGATGGAACATTGTTGGAATCCGAGAGGCTCTGGCTAATGGCGGAGCGACGGGTAATGAACCAATACGGCTACTCGTGGACTCAAGCCGATCAAGAACATTGCTTGGGTGGACCTTTAGAGCGTGTTGCCGCATACATGGAAGAAAAAACCAATGGTGAAGCGAGTTCCAAGGTCATTGGGAATGAACTCTTGAATGCCGTTGCCCAACTTTTTGTAACGGAGGAAGTCGAATGGCGGCCAGGAGCTCAGGCCCTCGTGGCGCAGGCACATCAGCTCCAAATACCTACGGTCATTGTTACCGCAACCTGGCGAACGGTAGTGGACTCAGTTATGGCGCGCATGACCGCGAGTGTGGGAGATTTTAGCCATTCAATTGCAGGTGATGAAGTTGAAAACTCGAAGCCACACCCTGAGCCTTATCTGCGTGCGGCGATCAGTGTGGGTGCTCCTATCGAAGAATGTCTTGCAATTGAGGACTCTTCAACCGGGACATTGTCCTCTGTGAAAGCTGGTGCCAAAGTGATTGCGGTCGAGCACATGGCATCCATTGATGTCGAGGGTGCAGTGGTTCTGCGAACTCTCGTTGGCCAGGACGTCGAATCACTGTGGAAGCTGGTTTGTGGCTGACTCCAATGCGGCCTTGATGGACTCTTCAACCAGCGAGCTCCCAGAGGTCCACCGGCTCTGTTCGGGAATCGGTGGGGGAGTCCCACCAAATGCGGGGCAGATTGGCTTAAACGAACACCAACCGCACAGTTTCGAAGGGTTCGGCGGAAATGACTGCTGATCTGCACTGTGAGCAATAGCACTTCGCAGTGCCAAAATCTTTTTTTCAGTAACTACTAGGTCATTCTGGGTGGGCTCATATCTGAGAAACTGGCCATTACCCAAATACATGAGCTGCAACATCCGTGGAATCTCACCATTAATTCGCCACCAAGCTAAGCCATAGAAGCGCATCTGAAACATGGCCTTTTCCGCGTACAAGGGAGACGGCGCTTTCCCACTTTTGTAGTCGACAATGCGAATATCACCGGATGGGGTTCGATCAACTCGATCAATGAACCCTCGAATTTCGAAACCCTCGTCAAGTTCGACGCTCATGGCGAGTTCCCGGGCATGTGGTTCAAGGCGGTTTGGATCTTCCATGGCGAAATAGGTTTCTAACAGGGGCCGAACCGGTGCCATCGTTCTCTCTGCAATATCCGGACTGACTGAACCCGGGACTTTTGCACCAATAGAGTCACCGTAAATGAGGGCGGCCTCTGCGGGTTTGCTTTCCGCGAGCGCCTCAAGTGCCGAATAAAACAGTGAAACGGCAAGGTCGTAAGTGCGCATTCCGGCTGGGGCATCGAAGATATTCTCCAAAACTGAATGGATCAGCGTTCCTCGTACCGCTGCTATCGAAGGCTCCTCGGGCAACTGGTCAATCGTCTTGAAACGATAAAGCAGTGGACATTGTTGGTAATCTGCGCTGCGCGAGGGCGAAAGAGAAGTGGGAAACACATCATGAGCCTAGTTGCCGAACTCACCCGTATCGCTGAACCAGGCTTGCGACGCGGTCCACGAACAAATGTCTTGCGCCGATAAAGTCCGGGTATGCCCAAACGCCCAGTTCACCCGCCAGCGCCACGCGAGGGTGTGAATGTGGGTGCCCGGCCCAGAGGACCTCTTTGTTCGGGTGATCTCGTCCAACTCATTGATGCAAAAGGCAATAAATACACCATCACGCTGAAAGAGGACCTTATCTTTCATAGTCATCGTGGCCAGCTTGCCCATAACGACATGATTGGAAGTAGTGAAGGAATCATCATCAATAGCGATCGTGCTATCGCGTATCAAGTTTTGCGCCCGGCACTAGACGACTACGTACTGTCAATGCCCAGAGGCGCTACCGTTGTCTATCCAAAAGATGCTGCACGAATCGTTGGTCTGGCCGATATCGGCGAAGGTTCGCGCGTACTTGAAGCCGGAGTTGGTTCAGGAGCTTTAACGTGTTCACTGCTGCGTAGTGCAGGAATCACGGGCCTAGTCGTGAGCGTTGAACGCCGTCAAGATTTTGTGGAAATTGCCACTGAAAATGTTTGTCGTTGGTTTGGTGGTTTTCCTTCTTCATGGTCTCTGCAGGTCGCCGATCTAGCCGAATGCGAACCCGATCCTGGTTCGTATGACTCCGCCGTTTTAGACATGTTGGCGCCGTGGGAGTGTCTCGAGGTGGTGGAGCGCGCATTGCGCCCAGGCGGGGCGCTAGTTGCCTATGTCGCAACTACGACGCAGCTGTCTCGGCTCGTGGAAACAATCAGGGTGCGTAATGTTTGGACGGAGCCACGTGCAGAAGAAAGCCTGCTGCGCACCTGGCATCTGGATGGCCTCTCCGTACGGCCCGACCACAAAATGAACGGTCACACGGGTTTCCTCGTTGCCACCAGATTGATGAATGGCCCGACACTCGATCGAAAGCGCCGCCCAGCTCCCGGGGCTTATGGAGTGGACTATCACGGGCCCGGGGGAGAAAATAGTTTTGAGGAAACCACGCCCACTTCGGTCGCCGAAAACGACTAATCGGGTTATGGTGTTATAGGGAAACGTAGATTGACCCTTCAAGGACGTAAAGGAATGGTGGCCGCATGGAGCAAAACCCCAATTTGACTCAGATACAGGGCGAGTTGGCTGCTGCGCGGGACCATAATGAGCGCTTGATCACCACATTACGTGATGCTCGTGAGCAAATCGTTTCACTGAAAACAGAAGTCGATCGGTTGGGTCAGCCACCGAGTGGCTTTGCCACGATTCTGGTTGCCCACGAAGATTCAACGGCGGACATCATGGCCTCGGGAAAGAAATTGCGCGTAGGAGTGAGTCCATCGATTGACATTGCCGACTTGGTTCTTGGGCGTGAAGTTCTCCTCAATGAGTCAATGAATATTGTCAGCATTCGGGAATACGACGAAACCGGCGAAATTGTTGTTTTGAAAGAACGAATTGACGGCAACCGTGCACTTGTCGTTGCGCACTCTGACGAAGAACGGGTAATCAAACTCGGACAGCCCCTCATTGATCAAAAACTTCGTGCGGGGGACACGCTCCTGTGCGACATGCGCAACGGAGTAGCTGTAGAAAAAATTGCCCGTGCTGAGGTTGAACAACTCGTGCTTGAGGAGGTTCCCGACATCCATTATGAGGATATTGGCGGACTCGGTGAACAGATTGAAGCGATCCGTGATGCCGTTGAGTTGCCATATCTGCATGCCGATTTGTACCTGGAACACAAACTCAGACCACCAAAAGGAATTTTGCTTTATGGACCGCCCGGGTGCGGCAAGACTCTCATTGCCAAGGCTGTTGCGAATTCATTAGCCCAAAAGGTCGCGGAGAAGACGGGCATGGGGGAAGGGCGTTCCTATTTTCTCAATATCAAGGGTCCAGAGCTTCTGAACAAGTACGTTGGTGAAACGGAGCGCCATATCCGCCTCGTTTTTCAACGTGCTCGGGAAAAGGCCTCCGAAGGTATGCCGGTAATTGTGTTCTTCGACGAAATGGATTCGCTTTTCAGGACACGCGGTACGGGGGTTAGCAGCGATGTTGAAAATACGATTGTTCCGCAATTACTGAGCGAGATTGACGGTGTTGAAAGTTTGGAAAATGTCATTGTGATCGGTGCGAGTAATCGTGAAGACATGATAGATCCGGCGATTTTGCGACCTGGTCGACTAGATGTCAAAATTAAGATTCAACGGCCTGATGCACAAGCTGCTGCTGCTATTTTCTCAAAATACCTCACATCAGATCTTCCTCTGCATGAAGAGGATCTAGCCGAGCACTCGGGTGATCGCGATGCGACAACCGCGGACATGATTACTCGGGCGGTCGAGCGTATGTACACCGACATGGATGAGAATCGCTTCCTCGAAGTCACGTATGCCAATGGCGATAAGGAAGTTCTGTATTTCAAGGACTTCAATTCGGGTGCCATGATTGAAAATGTCGTAGCGAGAGCCAAAAAATCTGCAATCAAGGATTACCTGACATCCGGTCAGCGTGGCATTCGCGTCCAGCACCTTCTCGATGCTTGCATTGATGAATTCCGTGAGAATGAAGACCTGCCTAACACGACTAACCCTGACGACTGGGCTCGTATCTCGGGGAAGAAGGGCGAGAGGATCGTCTTTATCCGTACCCTGATTGAAGGTAAAAAAGGTACTGAACCGGGTCGTTCGATCCGGACGCTGTCCAATACCGGGCAATACCTGTAGTCATTTGTTCCTTCGATATCCACTGCCGATAGGCACTTGAGAATTAAAGGTTGTCATGAGTGTTAATCGGATAATGGGAATTGAAACCGAGTACGGGATAACCGTGCCCGCACACCCAACTATGAATGCCATGGTCACCAGTTCACATATTGTCAGTGCCTATGCGCGCTTGAGTGGGCTTGACCAAGGATTGCACGCACGCTGGGACTATGACCGCGAGTCCCCATTGCGTGATGCTCGCGGCTTTGATCAGAGTCGCGCAGATGCTGACCCGAGTCAATTGACCGATGACATGGAATTCGGGCTGGAAAACATCATCCTGACAAATGGGGCTCGACTATATGTTGACCACGCTCATCCAGAGTACTCAAGCCCTGAAGTGACGAATCCACGTGACGCAGCTCTTTGGGACAAAGCTGGTCAAGTGATCATGCATAAAGCCGCACTTTTCGCCCCAAAGTTTGATGGCGTTCAAATTAAGTTGTACAAAAACAACGTTGACAACAAGGGCGCGTCATATGGCACACATGAGAATTACTTGATGGCTCGCCAAACGCCTTTTACAAATATCGTTCGCCTACTGACTCCGTTTTTTGTTACTCGGCAGGTTTTTACCGGAGCCGGTCGACTCGGTCGGGGTCAGGAAGGAACGGTTAAGGAATTTCAGATTTCCCAGCGAGCCGATTATTTTGAAGCTGAAGTTGGCCTAGAAACCACATTGAAGCGCCCCATTATAAACACCCGCGATGAACCGCACGCGGATCCGGAAAAATACCGACGCCTGCATGTCATTGTGGGTGATGCAAACATGTCAGAGAAAGCCACCATGCTCAAGATGGGCACCGCGTCACTCATCTTGGCTCTGATTGAGTCTGGCTTCGAGGATTTTGCCCAATTTGATTTAGCCAATCCTGTTGCAGCAATGTCTAAAGTTTCTTATGACACCTCGATGAAAGGTGTGCTTCCGATGGCAAATGGGATGTCGATGAGGGCGATAGACATTCAATTCGCATATCTTGATGCTGTTCGTTCTCATCTATACACGCACTCCGAGCCGGATCCGGATAGTGCTGAAATTCTTGAATTGTGGCAACAGACCTTGGATTCCCTCAACGACCAAACGGGGGAGCATGCAGTGGCCGCTCGGTACATTGACTGGATCGCAAAGTTTCAGTTAATGCAGGGTTACCGTGATCGCGATTCCCTTGGCTGGGACAGTCCACGTCTATCTCTGATTGATCTGCAGTACAGCGATATTGATCCAGCCCGAGGAATCGCCATTAAACTTATGAACAAAGGGGTAATCGACACCCTATTCACCCACGATCAGGTCCAGCTAGCGACCACTGAAGCGCCACACGACACCCGGGCGTACTTCCGTGGCGAGTGCGTACGGCGTTACCCACAGAATGTCGCTGCGGCCTCGTGGGACAGCATCGTTTTTGACACAGGTGGAGATACTCTCCTTCGGATACCTACCCTTGAGCCGCGAAAGGGGAATCGGGCATCGATACAGGACCTTCTCGACCAAAATGAGAGTGCAGCGGACCTACTCAATTCGTTGCGGTCCCACGACTAACAGTTAGGCTGAGCCCATGCCATCCCATGACAGCAACCAGATAAAGAGATCCCGTCGAGACGAAGAACAGGCAGAGCAGGACAGCTCGGCAACTTCGACGAGGAATAATGCCGAACTGGATAGTGACGTGGATTCACTCCTCGATGAAATCGATGAGATCTTGGAAGTCAACGCTGAGGATTTCGTTAAGTCGTTCGTTCAAAAAGGTGGACAGTGAACCCTGAGTCCTCGTTCGCCGCACATTTGCAATCCCAGGGAAAGCTTCCCAATGCAATCTCTATGGGACCATCACCTGAGCACCTTGCACCGCACGGAACCACAATTGTTTCCCTGCGTCATTCCGATGGTGTACTCATGGCCGGGGATCGCAGGGCAACAATGGGAAACATCATCGCGCAGCGTGATATTCAAAAAGTGTTTCCGGCAGACATCTATTCCTTGATTGGCATCGCGGGATCGGCAGGAATCGCCTTGGAACTAGTCCGCCTTTTTCAGGTCGAGCTCGAGCATTATGAAAAAATTGAGGGTATCTCTTTGTCGTTGAACGGCAAAGCCAATCGGCTCTCAAGCCTATTGCGTTCTAATCTTGGACTCGCGATGCAAGGATTGGCGGTAGTTCCTCTTTTTGCAGGTTTCGATAGCGAATTGAACGTGGGTCGCATATTTTCTTACGATGTAACTGGCGGTCGTTACGAGGAGCATGATTTTTACGCGGTTGGTTCTGGATCACAATTCGCAAGAGGGGCACTGAAAAAGATTAACGCACTTGATCAGAGCGAGGATGAAGCCATTGCTGCGGCAATCGAAGCATTATTTGATGCTGCCGACGATGACAGCGCTACGGGTGGACCCGACATAAGCCGTGGGATCTTTCCGGTGATTTATACAGCTGGTCCACAGGGCGTTAGAGAAATCGCTAATGATCGGATTGCTCAACTGTCACAGGAAATGCTACTTCGTCGCTCCGAAGAGCCCAATGGTCCTCGTGCACATTTAACTAACGGTCGGGATCGCACATGAGCATGCCGTATTACGTCTCACCAGAACAAATTATCGCCGACAAAGCGGAGTTCGCTCGTAAAGGAATCGCTCGCGGTAGATCTGTGATTGTGGCCAGTGCCACTGACGCCATCTATTTTGTTGCCGACAATCCTTCGCGTGCGCTGCACAAAATCGGAGAAATATACGACCGAATTGGTTTTGCAGCAGTTGGTCGATACAACGAATTTGAGAATCTGCGGGTTGCTGGAGTTCGTCTCGCTGATACCCGCGGTTACTCATACGACCGAACTGACGTAACCGTTCGAACCATTGCCAACGCCTACGCCCAAACCTTGGGGAGTATTTTTATTGAGGCTGCCAAGCCATTCGAAGTTGAGATTGCCGTCGCCCAAGTTGGTGATACTCCCAATCAAGATCAGTTGTATCGGATCTCATTTGATGGGTCAGTCCATGATCAAGCCGGTTTTATCAGCATGGGTGGGGACAGTGAGACTGTGGGAAATCACATGGAACAGAACTGGAAAATTGGTGCAAGCGGCCAAGACACTCTAAAGGCTGCCGTCAATGCCCTCTTTCCCGAAACCAAGCCCGACATCACCTCTTTGGAGGTGGCCACATTGAGTCGGACAGGTGAAGGACGATGCTTTAGTCGTAGTTCGGCCGAAGAAATAGCAAAGTTGCTGGGTTAGGGAAGAGATACCACCATGCAGCGCCGAATTTTTGGCATCGAGACTGAGTACGGTGTCACGTGCACTTTTAAGGGTCAGCGTCGACTGAGCCCTGATGAAGTTGCTCGATATTTGTTTCGTCGCGTAGTCAGTTGGGGTCGCAGTAGCAATGTATTTCTGTCAAATGGAGCCAGGCTTTACCTCGATGTCGGGTCACACCCCGAATACGCAACGGCAGAGTGTGATGACTTCATCGAATTATTGGCTCAGGATCGGGCTGGCGAACGAATCCTCGAGGGTTTAAGTATCGAGGCAGAAGAGCGGCTGGTCCAAGAAGGTATTTTCGGCGATGTTTACCTTTTCAAAAACAACACAGATTCAGCTGGTAATTCATATGGGTGCCATGAGAATTACCTCATCGATCGATCCACCGACTTCGCAAACCTTGCTCAGGTGTTTATCCCCTTTCTGATCAGCCGACAAATCTTGGTCGGCGCTGGGAAAGTGGTTCAAACTCCGCGTGGGTCAACATATGCAGTTAGTCAACGGGCGGATCACATTTGGGAAGGTGTATCCAGCGCAACGACTCGATCGCGACCAATTATCAACACTCGGGATGAACCACACGCAGATGCTGACCTTTACCGGCGCCTGCATGTAATCGTCGGGGACAGCAACATGAGTGACACAACGAATCTACTCAAAGTTGTGTCAGCGCACCTTGTGCTCTTGATGATTGAATCAGGGGCAGTCATGCGTGATCTGACTCTTGCTAATCCCATTCGAGCTATCCGCGAGATCAGTCATGACACGACGGGTACGCGAACTGTGAAACTTGCCAATGGCAGAGAAATCTCAGCCATCGCGATGCAGAGTGAATACCTTCAAAAAGTGTCTGATTTTGTTACCCGGCAGGGGATTGTCGATCCAGTAACCCAACAGGCCATGGAACTATGGGAAAGGTCGATAAAAGCAGTGGGGTCGGGCGATCTACACCTCATCGATCGAGAAATTGATTGGGTGATCAAATTGCGTCTGATTGAGCGTTACATGCGTAAAAACGACATGACCCTTGAGGACGCGCGGATTGCCCAACTGGACTTGGCCTACCACGATATTCGCCAAAACCGAGGGCTTTTCTACCTTCTCGAACGTGGTGGGGCTGTGGATTCCATCCTGACACCGGATCAGATTGAAACAGCCAAAAATATCGCGCCGCAGACTACCCGAGCAAAGTTGCGAGGGGACTTTATTTCACGGGCGCAAGAGCGCCGCCGGGACTACACGGTCGACTGGGTACATCTCAAACTAAATGATCAAGGTCAGCGAACGGTCCTTCTTAAGGACCCTTTCCAACACACCGATGAACGTGTTGATCGCCTCATCGCCTCAATGTAGGCGTAATTGAGATTTGCAGGTATTCTGTGCGAGTGAGAAAACAATTATCCAGTGCAGCCATCGCCCTATCCACCCTCATTTTTTTGACCGGCTGCTCAAGCAGCCAAGATTCGGATCCTGAATTCCCCGATTCTGGAGCCAGTTCTGGACCATATTCAGTGAATGACTGCGCTACTTTGGGCTCACCCATCATCTCCGAAACGGCGCCTCCTGGACTTGCAGTCAACGGACTTGTCATCGGCGAAGATGCAGTTCCCACGATCAGCGTTGGGCCCGAATCAGTCCCTGCAGTGGAACTCAACTCACAACAACTCATTCCTGGTAGTGGCGCAAGCGTTGCCATTGGAGACACCATTACCGTGAATTACTGTGGGGTAGGCCAAATTACCGGCGCGCTCTTTGATTCCTCATGGGCGCGTGGCGAGCCAGCCACCTTTGATCTCGTTCCCGGCGGCCTGATCGAAGGTTGGACTCAGGGGGTACCCGGAATGCAGGTAGGAGAGCGCCGATTGCTTCAGATCCCCGGAGATTTAGGCTACGGCGCTAACCCACCCGGTGGTATTGAAGTTGATGAAACCCTCATTTTTGTTGTCGAGCTCGTATCCATTGGTTAGACACACACAATCTCCCATTTATCAAGGAAGTTGGAATCACATGTCTGAGTTAACTAAGCCTGAAATTGACTTTATTGAGGGACCGGCACCAACGGAATTAGTAATCACGGATGTTGTTGTGGGAACGGGCGTGGAAGCTACACCCGGAGCAACGGTTGACGTGCACTATCTGGGGGTTGAATTTGAGACAGGGGAGCAATTTGATGCTTCATGGGATCGCGGGGAGAGCATTAATTTCCCCCTCTCTGGTCTGATTGCAGGTTGGCAAGAAGGTATTCCTGGTATGAATGTTGGAGGACGCAGGCAGCTTGTAATCCCGCCAGCGCTCGCTTACGGTGAATCAGGCGGGCATCGTCTGTCTGGCAAGACACTCGTATTCATCATTGACCTTCTCGGCGTTAAATAGACAACAGTGCATTAATGCCACGACGCGACAAAACGGAACGACTACTCAATTTAGTTTTCGCCCTGATGTCAACCCGTCGGGCTATTTCGCGTGCAGATATTCGGGATAACGTTGCAGGGTACGAAGATGCCCTATCCGACGAAGCCTTCGAGCGAATGTTCGAGCGCGACAAAGATGAACTCCGCTCGATGGGACTGCCTATTGACACGGTAACCGACACAATGGGTGACATCTTGGGTTATCGGATCCTCCCCAGCGAATATGAGTTCGTGGATCTGGAACTAAGCCCCGAAGACCTAATTGTCTTGGGAGTTGCCGCGCAAGTCTGGGACCAAGCGGTGTTGAGTGCACCAGCACAAAGTGCACTGCGCAAAATCGAAGCAAAATACGGTAAGAGTGTTGTTTCACCGCCCGCTGAGTTGTCTGGACTCGTAAAGTTGCGGGCGCATGACGTCTCGCTACCAATATTACTCCGGGCGGCGCGTGAAAAGCGAGTAGTGAAATTCAATTATCAAAATCGCACCGGGCTGCAATCGGCAAGAAGGATTGAGCCCTGGGCCGTCATATGTCGCGAAGGGAACTGGTACTGCATTGGTTTTGATCTTGATCGGCAGGAGCAGCGAACTTTTAAGCTTCCAAGAATCCAAGGTGGTGTTAAATTGACCGCCGAGGCCCACACTGCTCCGCGTCCTGAGAATCCTTCAATGCAAATTCCTCAAGTTGAAGAATTGATCACCGCTCAAATCATCATTGTTCCCAATAGCGGAGCCATGTTGCGCCGGAATGCCTCTTCAATTGAACACACCGGAACCGGTGATTTTTTAACCGTCCACGGTTCACTCTCTGATTTAACCCAGTGGACGCTACTCGCCTTGGCCGATGTCATCAGAATTGATTCGCCTCCGCTTGCGGAATCGGTACTGTCAGCGAGCAAGCGAATACTTGAGGAACATCGTGTTGTGGCCGACGGTGGTGATTCCCATGGCTGAGCAAGTCTCTGATCGAATTTCTCGGCTACTCGCTCTGGTTCCTTGGCTGGCGCAGCGCCCAGGAATAACCCTGACGCAAACAGCTGAACATTTTGGTATTAGCGTGGAGACGCTCACAAAGGATCTTTGGCAGCTTGTCTTGTGCGGTCTTCCGGGTTATGGACCTGATCAACTCGTCGATATTGATTTCTGGGACGATGATCGAATCTGGGTGCACGACCCGCAAACACTGACGGTGCCCATGCGCATTAGCTCTGACGAGGCAATTGCTTTGTCGATCGCACTTCGACGCATGAACCAGATTCCGGGAGTGTCTGAGAAGGACACAATCAGTAGGCTCATTGTGAAAATGGATACCGTGACTGGTTCAACAGCCAGTGTGGTGGTGACCTCCAGTGAAGATGAAGTTGCAAAGAGTGATTTGATCGAATCTGCTCTAGCCAATGACCTTTCATTGAGTTTCGACTACTCAACAGCGAAGGACGATCATTCGCGTCGCAATGTCGCCCCGATCAGAGTTTTTGGCGTTGACGATTATTTGTACTTAACCGCGTGGTGTGAGCAAGCTGAGGCAGTGCGCTCATTCCGCTTTGACCGGATGGCCAACCTCACATCCGGTGAACCGCTAGTGCGCGCTCAAGTAGATTTGAGGGTTGAGGTTACGGGTCTCACAGATTTGACCTTGGCTCCCACGGCCCTTGTTCGCATAGAAGCCGCCATTGCTTGGGTCACTGAAGAATCCTGGGTGAAACGCATACCGGAAAACAATGGATTACTCAAGGAGGGCCAGATCTTGATTCACGTGCCCTATTTGTCTAAGGAATGGCTTATTCGTTGGATTCTGTCCATGAAAGGAGCCGCCACCGTGCTCGAACCAACCGAATTGGCCGGGGAGATCAGCGAATTGGTGTTCCAATCACTGGTCCGGTTGAGTAAATGACACTAAGACCGGAGTAGAATTTCACGAGGAAGTAGGCTATGAAGGGCGCCAATGGTGCAGTTCACAAGGTAATCCGCGTGGCAGGAAAGGGATCACATGTTCAGTAATCTCAAAGGCTGGGAATGGCTCATCATCGTAGCCTTAATTCTTCTGTTGTTTGGGGCAAAACGTCTGCCCGATGCTGCGCGCGGCTTGGGCCGTTCCCTCCGGATCTTCAAGGCGGAAACGAAAGGCCTCGTGAATAACGAAACCGACGAGCAAGTAAAAGCGGTTGAGCCAAAGAACTCCGAATCCAAGGCAGTTGAACCCAGCACCCCTGACTCGACAGCATCCGAAGTGAGCGCGGAGACACAGCCTGCTTCGCCCACTGAACGTTAGCTGTAGCTAGTGGCCCTGCGCGAAAAGCAGGAGTCGGTCGGCATGCCGCTGATCGAGCATTTACGGGAGCTACGTTCCCGGTTGGTCAAAAGCGGTATTGCAATTGCTATTGGCATGGTTGTTGGTTGGATCTATTACGCCGAGATCTTTGCCTGGATAAGCGAACCCTTCACGGATGTCATTGCAGCTGCGAAGGCAAATGGCCAAGACGTGGTCTTAGCGCTGACCGGCGTTGCAGATCCCTTCGTTCTGCAAATTCAAGTTTCTGCCGCAGCCGGACTCGCCCTGAGTTCACCCGTTTGGCTTTACCAACTATGGAGATTCGTTACACCTGGATTACATCGCAATGAACAAAAGTGGGCCATTGGATTTGCCGCCGTCGCCACACCGCTATTTGCTGCTGGGATAACCCTGGCATATGTCGTAATGCCCCTTGGTTTAGAAATACTTCTTGGTTTCACTCCCGCTAACGTGGAAAACATTGTCTCGGTCGATCGCTACCTATCATTTTTCCTTCGAACAATTATCGTCTTTGGGGTGGGATTCTTGACGCCACTCCTCATTGTTTTGTTGAACTTCGCCGGCATTCTCTCGGGTAAACGACTAGTTTCATGGTGGCGATGGATCATCTTCACGGTGCTCATTTTCTCCGCAATCGCAACTCCCACGGGTGACCCCATCAACTTAATGTTGCTCGCCGGTCCGATCATGCTCCTTGTCATTATCGCAGTCGGGATTTCACTGCTTAATGACCGTCGCCGGGCTCGAAAATCTCGAAATTCTGGTTTCGGTGAACTCGATGACGACGAAATCTCACCACTTGACACAGATCTAGAAGATTGAGACTCCGCGGCTAGACTGTCGTTATGACCTCCGCGGCCGAAAAGTACGCCGCATCCCGTTTGCGAGCCCAAGACAATAAAACCATGGTGGGTGCATTCACCGCTGGCTACGCGTTCGATTTAGACCCATTCCAGTTGGAAGCTGTAAGAGCGATCGAGTCGGGTAAGGGTGTTTTAGTGGCCGCACCCACCGGAGCAGGTAAAACGGTTGTAGGGGAATTCGCAATATTTCGTGCGCTCAACACTGGGACCAAATGTTTCTATACAACACCGATTAAAGCACTTTCCAATCAAAAGTTTGCCGAGCTCGTTGAGCGGTATGGCAGCCAAAATGTTGGATTGCTTACGGGAGATAACAGCATCAATGGAGATGCTCCGATCGTTGTCATGACGACTGAAGTGTTGCGCAACATGTTGTATGCCCGTTCAACTACTCTGAATAATCTTTCATTTGTTGTCATGGATGAAGTTCACTATCTCGCTGACCGTTCACGAGGTGCCGTCTGGGAAGAGGTGATTATTCACTTACCCGAGTCTGTCACGATTATTGCGTTGAGCGCGACAGTGAGCAATGCGGAGGAGTTTGGTCGGTGGCTTGCAACAATCCGCGGTGAAACTGAGGTTATCGTCGAAGAAGTACGCCCGGTGCCTTTGTGGCAACACGTGATGGCGGGAAAAAGACTCTATGACCTGTTTATTGATGATTCTCAACATGAAGTGAATCCTGAGTTAGCGGCTCTCGCTCGAAACGCTGCGCAGGCGCAATCAGCCCGGGGTCAGTCCAAATACGGCAGTAAAGGTCGCAGTGCGCCCAGAAGAACAACTTTGACACCGTGGCGAAGTGACGTCGTGGCGCTTCTCGAAACTGAAGTGTTGCTCCCCGCTATCTACTTTCTGTTCAGTCGTGCCGGTTGTGACGATGCGGTTGAACAAATTCTTGCATCCGGACTTCGTTTAACATCCACGATCGAGCGTGAGAAGATTCGAAATCAGGTTCTTGAGTCAACGCGAGACATTCCTGATGAGGATCTCGCGGCACTTGGATTTAGTGATTGGATTGATGCGCTTGAGCGAGGTGTTGCGGCGCATCATGCCGGTGCACTTCCACGATTCAAAGAGATCGTCGAGTCTCTATTTCAGCAAGGCTTGTTAAAAGTTGTATTCGCAACTGAGACGCTTGCGCTGGGCATCAATATGCCGGCTAAATCAGTGGTTCTCGAACGCTTGGTTAAGTGGAACGGTGATGCCCACGTTGACCTTTCACCGGGGGAGTACACCCAAATCACCGGTCGAGCTGGACGGCGTGGCATTGATGTTGAGGGACACGCGGTGGTGCTCTGGCAGCAGGATCTTGACCCCAAGTCGCTCGCTGGATTGGCGTCCACCCGGACATATCCCTTGAAATCTTCATTTCGACCCAGTTACAACATGACGGTCAACTTAGTCGGTTCAATAGGTACTGAACGAGCGCGCGAACTCCTCGAGACTTCATTTGCTCAGTTTCAAGCTGACGCTTCGGTTGTTGGGTTAGCTACCGAACTGCGAAAACTCGAAGAGGCAAAAGCAGGGTACTTCGAGTCAATGCAATGTCACCTGGGTGACTTCGAACAATACAGCGCTATTCGTTTCGAAATCTCTGTAACCGAACGTCAAGACAGTCGACAGGTGGTCCGTCAAAGGCGCGATTTCGGTGAATCTCAACTGAGAACACTTAAAGTTGGAGACGTAATCATGCTTTCCGGTGGCAAAAAAGCAGGTCCGGCGGTTGTCGTAACGCCTGCAATTAATAGTGACAAAGTGGAGCCACGACCCATGGTGCTGACGGGGGATCGTCAAGTCCGCCGCTTAAATCACCATGATGCACTCGCGGACTTGACACCTATCGGGCGCATCAGGGTTCCGAAAAGTTTCACATCCCGCGATGCCCATATGAAGAAGAACCTGGCGTCCCAAGTTCGCGAGATGGGTCATCAGGCCACTGATCCGAAGCGGCGTGAAAAAAAGTCGCATGAAGTGAATCCGCTGATCCAAGATCTGCGGGACCAGATGCGCGCCCACCCTTGCCATGGTTGTGATGAGCGGGAAGCACATGCACGTTGGGGGGAGCGATATCAGAAGGCGGAGAGCCAATATCAAGAGGTCGCCGCCCGGATGAAAGGACGGACGAACACGATTGCCAGGCGATTCGATCGTTTATGTTCGGTGCTGGGGGACCTGGATTATTTGGCGAGGGATCCCAGGGGTGAATGGCAAGTTACTCAACGTGGTGATCTGCTCAAAGGGGTTTACTCCGAAAATGATCTGTTGATCGCCCAAACCATCTTGGCTGGTGTCCTCGATGAACTCGACCCACCAACCTTGGCTGCCGTATGTTCAACATTTGTCTATGAAAGTCGGCGTGGGGACTCTGATGAAGCTCCGTCAGTGCCGGGTGGGCCAACCCAAAAGGCACTCGACGACATCCATGAGATTTGGGGTCGAGTTGAAGGAATCGAACACGATCACAAGGTGCACGAGAGTCGTAAGCTTGACGCCGGATTGGCCTGGGCACTGTACCGGTGGGCTAAAGGTGCAACGCTCATGAAGATTTTGACAAGCAATGACGTAACTGCTGGAGACTTTGTTCGCTGGGTGCGACAGGTGATCGACCTTCTCGGGCAGATTGTGGCGGTTACCCCTCCCGATTCAGTCCTGCACGCCAACGCGATGAGCGCGATTGATTTGTGCAAGAGAGGGATTATTTCTTATCCCAGCGCAGCCTGAAGTAGTTCCTCAACATACTTTTCAACACCCCAGCTGACCGCCAGTTCATTGAGCGACTGCGAATCAACAGGTTCATAGGGTATTTCAACGCTCCACGCACCCACGGGAAGCCGCTCCTCAGCCGTGATGACTGTCATGGCCGCCGCGAGATAGTCGGCTCCCGATGTGATCCGCTCCGCAAGCCTCGGGGTGAGAGGCTTATCAAAATCAAGTGAACCAGATGCCTTAATGAGTGCATCTAGGTCGGCATAAGCGTTAATGAGTGCACTAGCTGTTTTATCGCCAATCCCCGGGATTCCAGGAAGTCCGTCACTGGGGTCACCGCGCAACGCAACCATTGATAGGTAGCTCTTGGGGGATACGCCATATTTGGACTCAATTGCATCGGGATCCAAAACTGGCCAGTTTTCGACACCCCCGGACACCTGCAAAAGCAACGAGACTCGATCGGAAACGACTTGAATTAGGTCACGATCACTCGTAACCACGAATGATCGACCCTGATGCTGGGCGGCTACCGACGCAATGACATCGTCGGCTTCAAATCCATCGATTCCGATTCTGGCGACGCCCCAGGCGTCAAGAATGGCAGCAATAGCATCAATCTGCGGGCTCAACGTGTCAGGCACTTCTTCCTGTCCCGAGCTCAATTCTAGTCGGTGAGTTTTATAGCTGGGGACTAGTTCAACGCGCCACGCCGGTCGCCAGTCGTTGTCCCAGGCAGCAGCCAGGCCGCTGGGATGGTGAAGGCCGATCAGCTTTGTCAACATTGACAGGAACCCGCGAATCGCATTGTGGGGGTTGCCGTTGGGCGCCGTCATCTTCTCTGGGAGGGCGTAAAAGGCCCGGTAATACAGAGTCGCACTATCGAGGATTAACAGAGGTCCACTCACGGCGAAAGTATGACACCCGGGCTAATCTGTCCTACATGGCTGCGACCTCGGACTACCTAGAGCGAATAACTCGAGCACAGGTCCATATGCAAGAGCTGGGCATCGACTTAATGCTGGTTACCCCGAGCGCGGATCTTCGGTATTTGATTGGGTACAACGCAATCCCGCTGGAGCGCGTTACCGCATTGGTAATCTCACCCCACACAACACCGTTTCTGGTTGTGCCGCGACTGGAGGTATCAACAGCCTGCGCGAGTCCTTTTGGTGAACTGGGCTGGGAGGTATTCGGGTGGGCTGAGAACGACAATCCCTACGGCATCATCCGTGAAGTGTCAGGATTTAGCGAGGGTCGAGTCGCGGTCAACAATCACATGTGGGCTGAGCGGGTTCTCAAGATCTCGGAGCACTTTCCTAAGGCGCACATTGAATTGGCCGCTCCGATTATCGGGGCAATTCGAATTACCAAAACACCAACCGAGTTGGATTTTTTGCGCGAAGCAGCATCAGCAATTGATCGTGTGCACGCGCAAGTCCCGAATTTGCTGCAAGTTGGGCGCACTGAGGAGGAGGTTGGGCGAGATATCTCAGAACTCATTCTGGCCGAAGGCCATGTACGCGTTGACTTTGTCATTGTTGCCTCTGGTCCAAACGGGGCCAGTCCACACCACGAACTCAGTAATCGAGTAATCAATGCTGGCGACCCAGTCGTGGTTGATATCGGTGGAACCATGCCCAGTGGTTACTGCAGCGATTGCACCCGCACTTATTCAATGGGAGATCCGGGCCCTGAATACGTCAAACGTTATGAGGTCTTGCAGCGAGCGCAGGAACTTTCAACCCAAGCCGTCTACAGCGGCGCGACCAGCCACAACATAGATGCCGCCGGCCGTAATGAACTGGCAAAGAGCGGTCTAGCCCAATACTTCATCCACCGAACCGGCCACGGCATAGGCCTCGAGACACATGAAGAACCTTACATCGGTGAGAATAACGAAACCGTAATCGAAAACGATATGGTGTTTAGTATTGAGCCCGGTTTCTATATTGAAGGCGTGCACGGAGCTCGCATTGAAGATATTGTTATTTGCACGCCTGAAGGACCAGAAGTGATCAACAATCAGACACGAGATCTTGTCATCATTGAGATTTAGTCGGCAACGATATGTCGAAACGAACCTTGATCACAAATGCTGCGATCTACGCTCCGAGTGTTCCCTTTGCTACGGCAATGTTGATTGATGGCCCGGAGATTGCGTGGATTGGTGATCACAGCGGTGCCGAGGTTCACCGCGAACTTGCCGACACTGTTATTCATGCGCAAGGGCATTTTCTCGCACCAGGATTCGTTGACGCACACGTTCATGCTACGAGTACTGGAATCATGCTGAATGGTCTTGATCTCACCGGCGTTCGGAATAAAAAACAGTTCCTTGATTTACTCAGTGATTACGCCAAGCTGCTCGGAGGCGGAACAGTCTTGGGCCACGGCTGGGATGAATCCAACTGGGAAGATCCGGAACTTCCTACTCGAGTGGAGATCGATCGGGCAACGTGGGGGAGTGTCGTTTACTTGAGTCGGGTTGACGTGCACTCTGCGCTAGTCTCAAATTCACTCATTGCACAAGTGCCCGAGTCCAGAGCATTCGTTGGATTCAGTGACGGTCCGGTGACCCAAGCCGCTCATGGCGCAATTCGCACTTTTGCTCTGGGTTCGGTATCGGGTAGTCAACGGCGCGAGGCCCAAGAAAGCTTCTTCGCAAACGCTCTCTCACAAGGAATTGTCGGTGTCCATGAAATGGCTGGGCCACAAATTAGCTCGCACCAAGATGCTAGTTCTCTCAAAGAACTAGCATCGAGGGCTGGTATGCCGCATCTTGCCATTTACTGGGGTGAACTTTTTAGTACGCGGGCCCAGGAAATCATTTCAGATCTAGAGGCAAATGGTGCGGGTGGTGACCTCTTTATTGATGGAGCGATCGGCTCACGAACCGCGTTCCTGCGTGATCCTTACAGCGATAACGAGGAAACCCATGGTGCCAATTACCTCACCGTCGAGCAAGTGGCCGAACATCTGGTTGCCTGCACTCAAGCGGGTATTCAAGCTGGGTTCCACGTGATCGGTGATCAAGCCTGTGAAATTGCCATCCAAGGCGCAGTTCTAGCAGCATCTGAAACCTCTGAATCGGAATTCAAACGCCTTCGACACCGTTTTGAGCACGCAGAGATGCTCGCCGAGGATCACATCGCAATCATGCGCAATCTTGGTTTGAGCGCCAGCATGCAGCCGCTATTTGACGCATGGTGGGGGAATCCAAATGGTATGTACGAAACTCGTTTGGGAAAGCGCTCTCAACAGATGAATCGATGGGGCAGTCTTCACACCGCGGGCGCGACCGTGTGCTTTTCCTCGGATTCACCCGTGACACCAAACACACCTTGGCACGCGGTCCATGCTGCAATACACCACCACACTTCAGATGAGCGAATGAGTGGTAGAGCAGCTTTCGCCGCTCACACCCGGGGTGGTTGGCGAGCCCTCGGCCCGCAGTTTGATTCCGAGGGCGTAATCGAAGTTGGGGCCACAGCCAACTTGGCGATGTGGCGCGTCGATGACTATCAAGTGAGTGTTCCGGACTCGCGGGTCACTCAGTGGAGCACTGACCCTCGATCAGCCACCGTGCCTTTGCCAAATTTGGGTGATGCAGATTCACCTCTGACTCCCGCCAATGTCTGCACAATCGTTACAGGTCATATCTCTTACCTCGAGGATGATTTCTCTGATCGAGTTAGCCGTGATGTCTAGTAAATCTGTCGCAATTGTGTTGCGAATTATTGCTGCAGGTATAGCCGGCTGGTTCCTTTCTTTGGCTTACCCATTCGCAAGCCTATGGTGGTTGGCACCGATCTCAATCGCAACCTTCACCTTCGCCGTGTGGAACACGAACAAAAGGGTGAGCGCCCTAATCGGATTCATTTTTGGCCTCGTGGCTTTTCGGGTTCAGCACGATTGGCTGAAAGTGGTGGGCGTTGATGCAACCTGGATTCTTTCGATTTATTTGGCATTATGGATTGCCCTCATCGGTATGTTCACCTCAATCCTGTCACGGGCAATCACTCGCCGAACGATTCCTTGGCCGGTAGGAATGATCGCACTGGGTTCGATCTGGATCCTGGAAGAGTTCTTGAGGGGACGTTTTCCTTTTGGAGGTTACCCATGGGCAAGGCTGGGTTTTAGCCAGGCCGATTCACCATTGGCTTTCTGGGCGCGAATCGGTGGCACTCCTTGGCTTAGTTTCATCGTGGTGATGATCGCGATTGCCCTGGTTGGGATATTCCTCGTTACCTCGATTCGTGCTAAATCAATTCTTGTTCTCACTATTGTTGCATCGTTCGTTATTCCATTCACCGTTAGTAGCATCGCAAAAACCGATTTGGCTACTCCAACTATTGCCATCGGTGTGGTTCAAGGGGGAACTCCTCAAACGGGGATGGGCGCCATGGATGTCCGTCGAGCAGTTCTTGAAAACCACGTAAACGAAACGATCAAGCTAGCTGCAAAAGTCAAAAGTGGTGAAGTTCCTCAGCCAGAGGTTGTTATTTGGCCGGAAAACTCGTCAGACCTTGATCCATTTAACCAACCTGATGCCGCAGCGCTGATTGAGACAGCGGTAAATGCAATTGGTGCACCAGTATTGGTCGGCGCCGTTGTCGACTCCACTACGGATCCAGAGAACGAGGTGTACAACATGGGGATTTTGTGGGATCCCCTGTCGGGTCCGGGTGACACCTACATAAAAAATGCTCCTGTTCCCTTTGGCGAGTTCATTCCCTTTCGCAGCCTTTTGACTCAGTTCATTTCACGATATGACCGGGTATCACGTGATTTCGCCCATGGGAGCGAACCCGGAATTTTCAATGTTAGTGGAGTATCCCTCGGTGACCTGATTTGTTTTGAAGTTGCCGTTGACCCGGTCGTGAATCGAGTTGTTAGTGAAGGTGCACAAATACTTGTGGTCCAAACGAATAATGCGACTTATGCCGGAACAGCTTTACCGCAGCAGCAACTTGATATTGAGCGAATACGCGCAATTGAATTTGATCGCACGGTAATAGTGGCAGCGACTACTGGTATCAGTGCTGAGATTCTGCCGGACGGTAGCGTCGGTCAGACCCTTCCTGACGGAGCCACCGGATCATTCGTCGTTGAGGTTGCGCCCAGCTCGAAGCTGACATCAGGCGCGCGGTATGGGCCATACATTGAAATGATTTTGTGTCTTTTTGCAATTACCACGTTGATCCTAATCCCGATTCGCCAGCGTCGAAGGATCACGAGTTAGGGTGAGACAGTGAGCGCAATTCCCAAAGCCGTTGATGCCGCGCTGGGAAGAATCTTGGTAATAATCCCAACTTACAACGAGTTGGAAGCACTTCCCAAGATTCTGGCGCGAGTACAAAGCAGCGTTCCAACCGCTGAGATTCTTATTGTGGACGATAACTCTCCCGACGGCACCGGACGGATCGCCGATCAGTGGGTTGCCGCGCACTCGGGAATTCATGTCCTTCATCGAGTTGGCAAAGCGGGTTTAGGCGCCGCGTACTTGGCGGGGTTCTCCTGGGGATTGCAACAGGGCTTTGACGTATTAGTCGAAATGGATGCTGATGGCTCACACCAGCCCGAACAACTACCCGAGCTGCTTGCGGCCTTGGAATACTCCGATCTCGTACTCGGCTCTCGCTGGGTCCAGGGCGGCGGAACCCAGAACTGGTCAAAAAACCGTGAATTTCTGTCTAAGGGTGGAAATTACTACACGAAAAAGATGCTTGGACTTGATATTAACGATGCTACGGGTGGGTATCGCGCATTCAAATCCAGCACTTTGCGCGCCCTTGATCTACACGAGGTCGCCTCGGCGGGGTATTGCTTTCAAGTTGATCTAGCGTGGCGCGCCAAGCAACGGGGTTTTGTTGTGACTGAAGTCCCCATCATGTTTGTAGAACGCGAAGTTGGCACGAGCAAGATGAGTCGAAAAATAGTGACCGAGGCTTTGTGGAGGGTAACGGTGTGGGGGATTGACCGACGACTCAAGAAGCTTAAGAGTGCATTGACAAAAGATGGTGGGGTGAATCAATGAAAATACGTTCACGGCTTTTGCTCTTCGGGTATCCGCTCGTTGAAATCTTGTTGTTTTGGTGGGTCGCAAGTCTCGTTGGGTGGGGGATCGCCATTCTGCTCATCATCGCTGGCTTCCCTGCAGGAGTTGCCTTAATGCGAAACGCTGCGGCCAAAGCGGCGGTCGTTGCAACGACACCCGATGAAAACAAACCAAAAGTAGCTCGATCAGCAGCTTTGATGTTTGTGTCCGGCCTGCTGATTTTGTTGCCCGGATTCGCCACCGATATTCTTGGCGTCATTTTCTTGATTCCCCCTATTGGAAATCGAATCGTCAAAGCATTCAGTTCCCTGATTGGTGCGCGTATGGTGCGCATGCCGGGTTATGGCAATGCGGGTTTCACGGGCAGTCAATTTGCATCCTACGTTGACGGTGAAGTAATCCGCGGTGTTGTCATCAGGGAAGGGGACCTAGATCAGAATGAAAACGGAGGCCCCGCAGGGCCTCCGCAAATGTTGAACTAGTTGTAGATCGAGAAAACTTACGTCGCTACGCTGACTGAGCAAGAGCTCCTTCGTGTAAAAGTGCGACTCTTTCTTCATAGAGTGCTTTAAGTTCTTTGAGGGTTCGACGCTCAAGCAACATATCCCAATGTGTACGAACTGGACGATCGAGCACCTTGGGCTCCACAACGAAATTAGGCCGAACGGCCACACCACCGCAACGGCAGTCCCATTCGACTGGAATTTCCTCGGCCTCGACGGAGATGGGAATTAGAGATACGTGCCCGGTCGGACAAACGTACTTAACGGAGACTCTTTCTGCGGGTGGGACCAAGTCATCGCGCTCTAAACTCAATGCTCCAAGACGTGTTCCTCGCATAGAGGTTTCAATCATGACGTGCCCCTTTCCTGCCCGACCGAGCCAAATATTGCCTCGTGAAGGTCAGACGGGGGAGATTCCGGGTTGGTTCCCCTCAATCCGGAATTCGTGGCCCGTTATCGGGCCACGAGGGCAAAAACCACAATTGTGACGGCAATTACAGCGCCGATTGCGATCCAGGGGGCACTTTTTCGCGCCCGACCATACTTCGGTTTGCCCACGCCATCAGAAATCTCGCCTTGGCGCTTTAGTTGCTCATTACCCCTGGCAATTCGCGACGCTCGGGCAATCCGCTCGTCGGCACTGGCCTCCTTGGGGCCTTTGGCCAAGAACTCGGGATCGAGTAATTCATCGAAGTTGGGGGAGGAATCATTCACCCGAAAAGGATAACTTAACTACGGCTAGGCTGCGGCAATGCCAACTCAAGCACTCCGGAGTGGTCGGGCATTTGACCGCTTGATCAACTTTTCTGACGCTGTGGTCGCTGTCGCGGTGACTGTTCTGGTACTTCCCATTGCAGACATCACCCTCTCCCGCGGAGAGGACTCTGTGTGGGAGGTTCTCTCCAATCACGCTGGAGAAATCATTACCTTCTTTTTCACGTTCTACGTTGTATCAATCATGTGGCTCACCCACAACCGATTCATGAATCAATTGCGTGGATACGACGGGGTGATTTTCTGGTTGAACACAGCTTGGCTCTCAATCATTGCCTTCCTGCCCGTAACAAGTGCGCTTTATTCGGATTCAGGTCCAGGCGGTACCGGTGGGTGGTTCTCCGGCACGATTCTCATTGGCTCGGGAATGCTGTACTGGGGATCCCTTTCTTTGATCAGTTTCATCATCACACTGATGTCCTTACGTGCGCGCAGTAACACGAACTTATACGATCCTGAACAAGCCATCTGGGGTTGGAGGGAAATTTCCCGTGGGTGGATTTACGCCACTTACTTTCTATTAATTGCTGTTGTTTCACTATTTTCATCGGGCATAGCTTCGTATTTACCGTTGGGACTACTTGTTCTCCCATTCCTGCTAAGGCACGACAGTTCCCGTATCGGCAGCGATTAATTCTGGAACGGTTGTTCATGTGCGAGTAAATTTTGCGTCTTTAAACAAAGTATGCATAATGAATTTATGAGATCCTTGGTTCGTCGCCTGGCTGCCGTATCTGTTTTTGGGCTGCTATTGACCGGCTGTACCAGCCATAACTCGATGGACACCAGAGATCAATCATCAACCGAGGTGGCCGACGTTGCTTTCGCACAGATGATGATTCCTCACCATGAGCAAGCAGTCGTGATGTCTGAGTTTGCATTGACCAATACAGATAATTCAGAGGTTTTGGCTCTAGCCCAAGAAATCATTGATGCTCAGGGGCCTGAGATCAATCAAATGAATGCGATCTTGGAAAGATTTAATGCCAATATGGGAGGGCATGAAGGACACACCATGGCGGGAATGCTCACGGATGAAGAACTCGAAGCTCTGCAAGCAGCGCAGGGCCCGGAATTTGATCGGTTGTATCTGATCGGAATGATTGCCCACCATGAAGGGGCAATCGACATGGCAAATGATGTTCTAGCTGCGGGCACTGACCCCGAAGTTCGCGCTCTCGCGGAAGCAATAATTGCAGCACAGATGGAAGAGATTGAATTGATGCAGATGTTGCTCCCAGTTGATAACGTAACCCGATAATGAACATTATGTCAGAAATCCATGGGGAGAACTAGTCAGTAGCACCACTGCTTTACGTTAAGCCGTGCAAGCGCTCAATAAGATGGCAATCATGCAACCGCATAAGATCCTTCTGTATTACATTTTCCGCCCATTAGGTGATCCGCAAGCGATCAGCCTGTGGCAGCGCAAACTATGTGAGTCCTTGGATCTGAGAGGGCGAATTCTGGTCTCGGAGCATGGAATCAACGGCACTGTCGGTGGCGAAATTGAGAGCCTCTTGAGCTACATAAAGCAAAACAAGGAATACGCCCCATTTCGAGAGATTGAATACAAGTGGTCCCAGGGGCATCGAGATGACTTCCCTCGCCTCAAGGTCAAGGCGCGGAGTGAGGTTGTCGGTTTTGGAATCCCCAATGAAATAAAGGTGGATGCACACGGCATCGTCGGGGGAGGTCAACACCTCTCCCCTGTCGAGCTACACGAATTAGTTGAGACCCGTGGGGATGACGTGACTTTCTTTGACGGCCGCAATGCATTTGAGTCTCGAATAGGACGGTTCAGGGGCGCTGTCATCCCCGAGACAAATACCACCCATGACTTTATTACTGAAATTGATTCGGGGAAATACGATCATTTAAAGTCCAAGCCAATTGTGACGTATTGCACGGGTGGAATTCGTTGTGAGATCCTGAGTAGCGCGATGAAGTCCCGTGGATTCGAAGAGGTCTATCAATTGGATGGTGGGATAGTCAAATACGGTGAAGCGTTCGGCAACAAGGGACTATGGGAGGGCAGTCTCTATGTGTTCGACCGCCGAATGGCGGTGGATTTCGAGGAAAATGTTGAGGCCATTGGTGAATGTGAACATTGCGACGGATTCACCAAAACTTTTTATAACTGTTCAAGTGATTGGTGCCGAGCATTAACGTTGGTGTGCGATTCCTGCGTTGAACGCAATGTGCTGTCATTGGACTGTATTCACGTTTAACGCTGGATCACAAGGCCAGCTCTTCAATACTTGGGCAACTGCAAACAAGGTTTCTATCTCCAAATGCGCCGTCAATTCGACGCACCGGTGGCCAATATTTGTTCGCTCGCACGCCTGGAACGGGGTAGGCCGCTACGGCTCCAGAGTAAGGCAGCAAATCCCCATCGATGAGGCATTCCGCAGTGTGCGGGGCATTGACGAGGGGATTGGAATCTGCTGGCCACTCCCCTGTCGCCACCATGTTGATTTCAGCCGAAATATTGATCATGGCATTGATAAACCGATCCAACTCAGCAAGATTTTCACTTTCGGTGGGCTCGATCATGAGTGTGCCTGCGACAGGAAAACTCATCGTAGGTGCGTGGAAGCCGTAATCAATGAGTCGTTTGGCAATGTCATCAACGCTGATTCCGGTTGCAGCAGTTATCGGGCGAATATCGATGATGCATTCGTGAGCCACCAGTCCGTTGGCGCCGCTGTAGAGCACGGGAAAATGGTCCTTAAGTCGATGAGCAATGTAGTTTGCGCTCAAGATAGCAACCTGTGTTGCCTCAAGAAGGCCCCCAGCTCCCATCAGTCTGATGTAAGCCCATGGAATCGGCAGGATCCCTGCACTCCCCCAAGGTGCTCCGCTCACCGGACCGACGCCGCCATCGAGGAAGCCCATTCCGCTGGGACCGCACTCGGGACGTAATGGGTGAGATGGAAGGAAGGGTGCGAGGTGCGATCGCACTCCAACGGGACCAACCCCAGGGCCTCCGCCACCGTGCGGGATGCAAAATGTCTTGTGTAGGTTCAAGTGTGAGACATCTGCACCAAATTTTCCGGGCTTTGCCACGCCAACCAACGCATTGAGGTTCGCTCCGTCAACGTATACCTGTCCCCCAGCCTCGTGCACCAATTCACAGATGTCAGCAACCGCTGTTTCAAAGACACCATGCGTTGATGGATACGTAATCATGAGGGCTGCAATCTCTCCCTCGTGTATGGCTAGTTTCTCTTTGAGGTCATCGATATCCACGTTCCCCAAGCCGTCGCATGAAACAACAACGACACGCATTCCAGCCATAACGGCACTTGCCGCATTGGTGCCATGAGCACTGCTGGGAATCAAACAAATGTCCCTGCCGTGCTGCCCCATGCTCTCCAGATAGGCCTTAATGGCAAGTAACCCTGCGAACTCACCTTGACTGCCGGCATTTGGTTGCAGGGATACAGCGTCGTACCCGGTGATTTCAACAAGATAACTCTCAAGTTCGCGAATCATGTCAACGTAGCCCTGGGCTTGATCAATTGGAGCGAATGGATGGATATTGGCAAACTCGGACCACGTGATGGGTTCCATTTCAACGGTTGCATTTAGTTTCATTGTGCAACTACCCAGTGGGATCATTGAACGATCAAGAGCAATGTCTTTGTCGGAGAGCTTACGAAGGTACCGCAACATGGCTGTTTCCGAACGGTAGGTGTTAAAAACCGGATGTTCGAGAAAGCTTGTTGTGCGAACAGAAGTTGCAGGAATTGAATCTGCTGTCTGTATCTCGGTTGAAATGGGATTACCAGGTGCGAGAACTTGCGCAATCATTTGAATCGTCGTGGAAGTTGAAGTTTCATCCAGTGATATCCCTAAAGCAGAGTCGCTTGTGCGGCGCACATTGATCCCGATTTTTTCGAGTTCATCGGCTTGGTCTCGCGCCCTCGGTGCCGTGATCGTTATCGTGTCAAAAAAGTTATTTGATTTGAGCAGGTAGCCGTGCTGCGTGAGATGAGCGGCCAAGATTGAGGTCAGTCCATTGACTCGTTTGGCTATTTCCGTCAAGCCTTGCGGTCCGTGATAAGCGGCATACATCCCAGAAATGATGGCCAACAAAACCTGGGCGGTACAGATATTGCTGGTGGCCTTCTCCCGCCTAATGTGCTGCTCCCGAGTCTGTAGAGCGAGTCGATATGCGGGTGCACCGTCAGCATCAATACTCACGCCCACCAAACGACCTGGCAGGCTGCGCTCCAAACCTGAACGCACGGACATAAACCCTGCATGGGGACCCCCAAAGCCCATTGGAACACCAAAGCGTTGGGCTGACCCAACAACTATGTCAGCCCCCAATGATCCCGGTGATTCGAGCAGCGTGAGCGCAAGTAAGTCGGTGGTCACGATTGCCATCGCGCCGCTGGACTTGATTGCATCAATGATTGGGGCGATGTTGCTGATGTTTCCGGACGATCCAGGGTAGCTAATCACTACGCCGGCGAAATCACCTTCGGGTATTGAACTCTGCGTGTTCCAAGTCTGCACTTCTACGCCCAGCGGCTTCGCTCGCGTCATGAGCACCGCCAACGATTGTGGGTGAATGTCTTGGTCAACCAAAATTGCATTGGCACTTGTCTTTCCCTGTCGCAGGGCAAGGGTCATTGCTTCGGCGACCGCCGTTGGTTCATCAAGAAGTGAAGCCCCAGCAACGGGTAATCCTGTTAAATCCTCGATCATGGTTTGAAAATTGATGAGTGCTTCCAGCCTCCCTTGAGAGATTTCAGGTTGGTAGGGGGTGTAGGCCGTGTACCAGGCTGGATTTTCCAAAATGTTCCGCTTGATGACAGCCGGCGTGAAAGTGTTGTAGTAACCCAAACCGATCACACTTGTATTTACACTGTTTTTATTGGCAATTGTTTTAGCTAATGCAGAAACTTCTTCTTCAGAAAGTGCAACCGGGAGATTAAGTGCTTCATTCCACCGGATAACTTCTGGAACAACGGCTTTTGTGAATTCATCGATTGACTGATAGCCCAATACAGAAAGCATCTGCTTGACATCATTTTTACGTGGCCCGATGTGACGATCGGCAAAACGAACAACACTCATAAGACTCTCCAGGGTCGATGGGCAAACTTTTAAGAACCCCATCTGTTTCTAAGGTTTCCCCTACCTGAGAGCTTCACTACCAAATGGCAGTTTTCCCCTTCGGTGCAATCCTGAGATTGCTTTCCAGATTAGCCTTTTTCTAGCGGTTCAT
>Ga0247839_1000323_pt1 | contig 84090 bp, 69 predicted proteins | sample LaCruzMarch2015__6_FD_192405 | JGI IMG/M metagenome (GOLD analysis project Ga0247839, IMG submission 192405) | Freshwater microbial communities from meromictic Lake La Cruz, Castile-La Mancha, Spain - LaCruzMarch2015_16m | ecosystem: Environmental > Aquatic > Freshwater > Lake | place: Spain...
GACTGGAAATGGATGGTCAACAACGGCAGCTCACCGGTGGAGCTTTTCAACCTCGCCGAGGATCCCTACGAAACCAATAACCTCGCCGCCGCGCATCCCGAGCGCGTGAAATCCCTGCAGGCGCTTTTCGAGGCCTGGAACGCGAAGAATCCGCCGCTCAACCCCGCGCATCTGGTCCGGGAATCCGAAAAGAACTAAGGGCGAATCAGCAACGACAAACAGACGAAAGGCACGAAATGAAAACTGCCATCCTCACCAGCCTGCTCATCGCGGGCACAATTACGCTTCACGCGGCGGAAACCGATCCGCTGGCCGCCGCTAAATACCGCTGGAACATGTCTGCCGATTCGGCTGCATTGTTTGATATTCGCGGCAATGTGAAACTCGGCGTCTCCGAGGCGGGAGCCGAGGCCGCCGCGCGCTTCGACGGCGGCTTTTCGTGCGGGGGATTTGCCTAAGCCGTAAAATATGACCGGTATCAGCAAGCACCAACGTCAAATTACATTCGAGAAATTGCCAGAGGGAATGGTATTATCCCCCCCTTAATTATAAGGAGGGCGTAATGCAGATTAAAACAGGACGAAGTGACTTTTTAAAAACCACAGCCATGGTGACCGGTGCACTGGCGCTGACCGGCACGATGCGTGTATCCGCGGCTCCTTCAGCGGAGCAGAAACCGAACATTCTTTTTATCTTCGCTGACGAATGGCGGGGTAATGCGACCGGCTATGCCGGCGACCCGAATGTGAAGACGCCCCATCTGGATCGACTCGCGACCCAATCGCTCAACTTTTGTAATACCGTTTCGGTCTGTCCGGTCTGCACGCCTTACCGGGCTTCTTTGCTCACGGGCCGCTTCCCGACTTCAACCGGAATGTTTTTGAACGATGCCTATCTGCCGTCCGAAGAGCTGTGCATGGCCGAGATTCTGAAACCGGCCGGATATACCACCGGCTATATCGGAAAATGGCACATTGACGGGCACGGCCGCAGTGATTTTATTCCGCCGGAACGGCAGCAGGGCTGGGAATATTGGAAGGTTGGCGAGTGCAGTCATAACTACAATAACTCCTTTTATTACAGCGGGAATGATCCACAGAAAAAATTCTGGGAAGGATACGATGCCTTTGCTCAGACGAAAGATGCACAGAATTACTTGAAAGAAAAAGCCGGCAAAGGGCAGCCGTTCGCGCTGGTGATTTCTTACGGGACCCCGCATTTTCCCCATGCTTCAGCTCCCGAAGAATACAAGAAGCTCTACCCGCCGGAAGGGATAAAACTTCTGCCCAACGTGCCGGAATCCCAGCAGGCTGCCGCCCGCAAAGAGTTGCAGGGATATTATGCACACTGTACCGCGCTCGATAAATGCGTGGGCGACCTGATGGCTACTTTGGACGAAGCCGGTCTAACCAAAAACACCATCGTGGTATTTACTTCAGATCACGGCGAAACCATGGGATCGCATGGGAACCGTCCGGCGCAAAAACAGGTTCCATGGGATGAGTCCGCCCGGGTGCCGTTTCTTCTGCGCTTCCCGGCCGTTCAAGGTGGTCAAGGAGTTGCTGTGAAGACACCGATAACAACTCCGGATATTCTGCCGACGTTGCTCGGGCTGGCGAACGTCCCGGTACCGTCCAGTGTAGATGGAGAAGATTTGTCTGCAGTAGTCCGCAACCCGTCTGCCCCGGCAGATCGTGCGGCACTTTATATGAACGTTGCTCCGTTTGCGATGCTGACGGAAACGAAAGAGAATAACCGGGAATACCGCGCCATCCGCACCAGCCGTTACACCTATGTGCGCGACCTGAAAGGCACCTGGCTGATGTATGACGACGAAAAAGACCCGTACCAAATGAACAATCTGGCGGGCAAGCCCGAGTATGCGGCATTGCAGACAGAACTGGACGGAAAGTTGCAGGCCGAGCTCAAGAAGCGCGGCGATGAATTTCGCGACGGGCAATACTATATCGATCTGTGGGGCTACAAGGTGCGCAACGGTAATAGTGTTCCCTACAAACCCGGCTCGCCGGTTCAGGCTCCGAAAAAGCAACCGTCGGCTTCCCGATAGGGAGGCTTTCAGACCATTGGGAAAGTACCTGTCTGCAGAGATCGTCGACATCCGCAAAGGATACTGCGTTTGAAAATGTGGAGTGCGGCGGCTTGACGCCGCTTTCACTGTCAGCAGCTTGCAGGAAAAAGCGGCGTCAAGCCGCCGCACTCCAAACGGCTCCAGTCGAAGCAAAAATTCTGCTTTGGTATAGATCGGTTTATCAACGCCCTATTGCACTTCTTCGAGATGCGCTTTCAGCCGTTTGTGCATGTCCTTAACGAATTCGGCCTGTTCGGGCGAGTTGGCAAGGTTGGTTAGTTCGAACGGATCTTTTTCATTATCGTAGAGCTGGCGGCCGGCGCGACCTTCGTCCCATTCAATATAAGTGAAACGTCCATCACTCACACTGCGACCCATGGCCTTGTCCTTGGTCGCTGTGGACTGCATGACGCTGAACACATAGGGCTTGCCGGGCAGCGACGGATCTTCCAGCAGCGGTTGCATGGTTTTTCCCTGTACAGTTTCCGGTAAGGGCAGTCCGGCCAGTCCGGCCAGTGTAGGATAAATATCAACCTGCTCGACAAGACCCGAGCATACGCCGGTTGTTCCGCCTGGCACGGAAATGATCAGAGGAACGCTGGTGCCTCCTCTGAAAAGCGTTTGTTTAGCCCACAGCCCGTGTTCGCCGAGCTGGTAGCCGTTGTCGCCGACGAGCGCGATGATGGTATTTTTATCCAGATCAAGTTCCTTGAGTTTTTCCAGTACGCGGCCCAGCTGTGCGTCGGAGAACGATGATGCGGCCAGATAGGCACGCCGCGCATCGCGCGCTTCTTCTGGCGTCGGCGCCACGAAGCGGAAAACATTGTTGTTCGCACGTAAGGCAGCTTTCGGAATGGATGACAGATCCTCTCCGCCCGGCTGGTAGAAAGGCGGCATAGAAATCTGCTGTGGATCGATTTGATCGAAGAACGCCTGCGGCGCTACGTAGGGTGTATGCGGGCGGATAAATCCAACAGCGAGGAAGAAAGGCTTATCCTTGTACTGCTCCAAGGTGGCGATTGCGCGATCAGCGATCTCATAATCGGTGAAGTCGCTATCCGGCCGGTCGGATGCGGCATAAGCGCGGTTGTATTTTTCGCCCTTCTCTTCACCCCCAGTTTCACCTCTTGGTTTATCGGAAGGGTCATTCTTAGCTTTGGCTTCTGTCAAAATTCCCTGGTCTTTGTGCAGCGGGGCGCTAGCGATCATATCCAGTTTTATCTTTGCGCCGCCGCCATGGAACACCTTGCCGATCAGGGCGGTTGCATAGCCTTCCTTTTTGAAAAGTTCCGGAAGAGTCACCACGTTAGGCAAAGCATCCCGGAAGTTGCCGGAGAGATTATAAACTTTGGTGCGATCAGGGTAGCAGCCGGTAAGAAAGGATGAGCGCGATGGGGCGCAGAGTGAAAACTGGCAGTAGGCGTGTTCGAATCGTACGCCGCGCGTCGCCAGAGCATCCATGTTAGGCGTATGAGCGTCGCGATCGCCGTAGCAGCCGATCGCCGTGGTGAGATCATCCATGATGACGAAAAGTACGTTAGGCCGGTCGGCTCTTTCGGCCGCTGGTGCGGATAAACAGAAACTGCCGACAGTGCAAAGTAAGGGAAGATGTTTCATAGATATCCTCACGGGGTAGTTTTCAAAGCTGGAGAAGGTGCCAAAATCGTGCCGGAAACGCAAGAACAACGCCGGTTCATGGCTGCTGGCTGCCCGTGGCGGAAGTTTCGCTGTGCGTTTCAAAATACTGCTCATCGAACGGCCAGATGCGGAAACTCGCGAAGCGAAGCAGCGTTGATCCCATGGGAACAAGGGTAGCTTTCGCGCGATACTTATCGCCTCGATCATAGGTGCGCATTGTACCTTCCAATTCGATCGGCGGATCGGCCCAGGGAGTTAACGCATTCCCCTCCGGATTCTGCTGCAGGGAAAATCCAAAATTCTTTTCGGCGCAATCAATATACAGTCCGGATGTGTCGTAAGCGGTTTTCGGCACAACATTGTACTCCTCAAAGCCGGGGACATTGAATTCCTGTATATCCAGACGAACCTGCTTTGCCGGCCAGGAATAGACATACAGGAGCGGGCCGCGATTGATGGACAGTTCTCCGTTTACCAGTTTTTTGGCAATGATGGGGTTTTCAAAATCCACGGTAACTTTATCGCCCGTCTGCCAGATTTTCGTAACGGTACGGGTGTTCTCGCCGACCGCGACTTCCGCACCGGATGCCGTTATCCGGACATCGCCCGCCCACTCCGGTATCCGGATGGTCAGCGGAAAGCTCACCGGAGTTTTTGCGGAAACGGTGAACGTGACGGTGTCGGAAAACGGGTAGGAAGTTTCTTCGTCGATAGTTACCGGCGTGCCATTTATGACCGTGTGTACTTTTGAGGGGCCGAACAACAGTGCCGCCAATCCATTGTCTTTGACGGACTTCATCCACATGGAGCAGGTATAGTAGGGCATGATCTTCACCGCATTGGCGGAGCAACAGGCCCCGCCAATGTCGTGCGCGGGCGAGAGTTTATGCCGTTTGGTTCCTGCGTATGGAAGGTCGTGATCTTCTGTCGCCGAAGGCAGTGTGGCCGAGGAGAGGTAGGCAATGCATTTCCCGTCAGGAGTGCGGGCGCCTTGAGCGGCATTGAACACGGCGCGCTCGATCATATCGGCATATTTCATTTCGCCGGTTTTCTGGAGCGCCGACTCGAGACTCGTGGAGAGTTCCGTCGTTGTGCAATATTCATAAGATTGATCGGGAAACGGCAGATGATCCATCACCCCTTCGTCACTCGCGCAGGAACCGCTCGGAACAATATGCTTTTGTAATTTAACAAAAGAATTTTTTGAAGCCTGCCGGTACAGCTCGCTGCCATCGGCGTACGCCAGAAAGAGCGGAGCGCGCAAATGCTCGACCGTATGAACGCCGTGCCAGAAGAACGGATACTTCATATTCATCAGGCTGTAGAGCTGGATATCTTTGGTTTCCACATCGTTCGAGCTGGAAAAATCCTGATAAAGAAAAGCGGCAAAAGCAGGATAGGAACGGTCGCCGGTCAGGCGATACAGCCACTCAAGCACGTCAACGAACATGAGCGAGTGGCCGTTCACAGTCCGGTCGCGCCCCCTTTTTTTTCCTTTAGCCCTTTCTTCCGGTGTCAGATGGAACGGACTGTTCTCCGGCCCGTATTTTGACATGGTGAGTTTGGTCGCTTTTATGACGGCATCCAGGATTTCCTGGTTGCCGGTGAGTTCGTAGTAGGCCAGCAGCGCGACATATATCCGGCTTTGCATCCAAAGCTCACCGGTCATCCGGCTGTTATACCGTTTTTCGAGCGGGTAATTCCCGATGTACCCGTCATCATCCCGTGCGCCGAGAACGTCTTTCAGGAAATCGTCCGCCCGTTTTTTTGCCTCCGGGATACCGGTGAGATACGCCATGCGGACATATCCGTCGATCCAGTTGCCGCCCATTTCCCCTGCGCCGCCGCTGCCGTTTTTTTCGATCCACGAGACGCTGCCGAATTTCGGGTGCAGTTCGATGAAGTGCCCTGCCATGCCATCCACGGCGTCAGTAGACATCTGCGCCAGAATCCATCCCTTCGGCTCCACCGAACCGATAGGTAGCGGACTGAAGCGCACCGCTGGTTTTTCGGCAATGACAACATCGGCGGCAAAAGCCGTCAGTGATAAAATCGGGACGGCGATTACCGCGGCTAGAAAAATGGCGTTTGGCTGTTTCAATTATTTTACCGATAGGTTTTCGTTTTTATCCAGAACGGGAGTTCCCGTTCCTATGGTTTCGATCTGTGCCGGGCGGCTGAACGTGTTGCCACGAAAGATGGTTCCTTCGCAGACCTTGAGCTTGAATGCGGCGGCGGGGGATTCCTTCTGGAATCGACCGGTGTTGCCGGAAAATTCGAGACCGCTTACCCGATTGGCGTCAATAATCACCGGACTGGCGGCCTCGATGGTATTGCCGATGATCCGGATGTTATGGTGATAAGGAGGCAGCAGGCGTTTCTCTCCCCGCTGCATCGGCGCAATTCTGAATACCGGCGCGGAAGATGAAAGGCCGACGAACTTGTTGCTTCGGATCGTTACATCCTCCACCGCGCCGGATTCATACCAGAACTCATTATCGCCCTCGATCAGGACACTCATCATGGAAGATCGCTCGAATAGATTATTTTCAATCAGCACTTTGCCGCCCGCCGTTATCAGAATGCCGCGGGCCCGATTGTTGCGCACTGTATTGTTGCGGAAGATCACATCCGGACGCGCCGTGAGATTCTCGATACTGCTGTTAGGCTGGAAAACACCGGCAATCGGTTTGTCCATCGTCAGCACATAGTAATCATCGTTAGGCCGGGTAATAGCGGTGACGGTGCATTCCGCGTAGCCGAGCAGGGTGTCTCTGTTCAGCAGGCGCAACCGGTCGCCGGGGCGCGCAAAGACGGTGCCGAGCTGTTGGAAATGACTGAAGCTGACCGCCAGCCGGTCGGGCGCAAGTAGCTCCTCGGCGATGGCATAAACGCCGTGTACGTTGCAGGAATCATCCAGCATGTTCTCGAACAGACAGTTTTCAAGGTGCACGGTACCGCGGCAGCCCATGAAGTGGGTAGCATCGGCGGTGGTGGTGACGAGGCTCTTGGCACCTTCTTTCAGCATCACTTTGAATCCTCTGGCGGTTATGTCCGTGCAATCCTCAACAATCAGGCCCATGCCGCCGGCGCGATGCACGGTGACGTTATCCACCAGCACGCCGTCCACACTTGAAAAATGCAGCGCCGGCGACAGACGGTTGGGCCGGTACATTCCTTTGCAGATCATGATCGATCCCGGTAGCGGAAGAGCATTGATGTGCGCGTTGCGGATCCGGAAACGGTTGGTCGCAATCTCTGTTATTTCGGCAAACGATTTTGTTTTCGGGCTCCATGTTTTCAGCACGGGCTGCACAGCGGCGGCGGCTTTGGTAGTCGGATCAATCCAGTAATTCCACCGGATATCCTGACGGGCCTCTTTCGGATTCTGCTCCTCGCCGAAAAAGCCCTCGGCCATTCCGCCCAGAAGTTTTCCGTCCCGTAATTCGGCCTCGCACTCCGACAGCATCTCCACTTCAAAAAAATCATCGCCGACGGCCGTCACCGATCCTTCGAGGTGGAACGGCTTATCCCAGTCAATCACCAGATTGCGCAACGTAATGTTTTTCGAGCGGTCCACCGCAACGGGCATCATGACTCCGTGGCACATGAAGGTTGAGCCTTGGCCGTCGATCTCGAAATTTTCAAACCCGTCCAGTCGTACCGCCATACGCCGGTATCCGGCATCATGATTGGTGACATGGCGGAACTCACCGTCCGCTTTCTCCGGATACAAATTCCAGATGCCCCGCTCCAGCACGAGCCGGTGAATGCCTTCTGCGCGGCATTTCGCGATGGCAACGCGCAGCATCGGCACAGCATCCGCGCCGCCGGGCGGCGGTGACAGTTTGAGTTCCTGAACTGCCGCCGCGCAAGGCCGCGAAAAAAACGAAAGCAAAAGACCAGCGGTTGCCAGGGCCGCCATGCGGCTATTTTTCATTCTGAACTTCTCCCGCGATTTTTTTCAACATATCGGCGAGTTCTCTGACTTTTTCCGGATTCGAGGCGGCGAGATCTTTCGTTTCGCCGATATCTGTGGAGAGATTAAAGAGAAAACCCGGCTCGGGAATTTGCACGAAACTCCACGGGCCGAGACCGTCCCGCACCTTTCCGGGTGCGACATATTTCCATTTACCGGAACGCAGAGAAAGTCCGCTGGAGTGTTCAACGATATGATCGCGGCCGGTCTTCGAGTCGCCGAGAAGTGCGGATAAAATATTCTGGCTGTCTGACATGGTGGCCGTATCCGGTTTCTGTCCGGCAAGCGCACCCAGTGTCGCGGGCAGATCGACCTGACTGATCAGTGCGTCGGAAACGCCGGGCTTCACTCTGCCGGGCCAGCGGACAATAAAAGGAACCCGCGTGCCACCTTCGAACAGGCTGTATTTTCCAGCGCGCAACTCTCCGGCGGGTTTGTGACCGCCCAGTTTTTCGTTGGCGCCGTCTTGATATCCATCGTCCAGCACGGGGCCGTTGTCGCTAGAAAGAATAATCAGCGTATTGCCGGCAAGCTTGAGTTCATCCAGCTTGTTGAGAATCTCGCCGACGCAATAATCGAATTCGACGATGCTGTCACCGCGCGGACCCATCGTAGTTTTTCCGGCGAACCGCGGATGCGGCAGGTGCGGCTTATGGACGTCGCTGGTGGCGAAATAGAGGAAGAACGGTTTGTCTTTTTCGCGATCTATGAAGGCGTGGGCCTGTTTAACAAACACATCAGCCATCTCCTCATCTTTCCAGATGGCCGCCTTGCCGCCCGTCATAAATCCGATTCGTCCGACACCGTTGATAATCGCATCGTTATGGCTGTGGCTCCGATCCATTTTTAAGGTGGAACGGTCTTTTACGTCGGGGCCGATCAGCTCGCCGGGGAACGGCTTTTTATAGTTTACCTGGATCGGATCGTTGGGATCCAGACCGGCGACACGGTGGTTTTCGATATAGACGCATGGCACGCGGTCCATGGTGGCCGCCATGATGAACGAGTAATCAAAACCGACTTCGAGCGGACCGGGATTGATCTCGCCATTCCAGTCTGCCGGTTGCGCCTTCGAGCCCAGTCCGAGATGCCATTTACCGACGATGCCGGTCCGGTATCCGGCCTGTTTAAGGATCGAGGGCAGGGTAGCTCGACCGGGCTCGATGATCAGCGCGGCATCGCCCGGCAGCACGCCGGTGCCTTTTTTGCGGAAGGCATATTCGCCGGTGAGCAGGGAGTAGCGAGACGGGGTGCAGGTGGCGGACGAACAATAGCCGCTGGTAAAACGCAATCCTTCATTGGCAAGGCGATCGATATTGGGCGTGCTCACCGTTGTCGCGCCGTAGCAGCCGGGGTCGCCGTAGCCAAGGTCGTCGGCGTAGATAAGAATAATGTTCGGCAATGGCTGTGCCTGATTAGTCGCTGCACCGGCTAAAGAAGCCGTGGCCGCGAATGCGAGGGAGGCTGAAACCTTTTTCATGTTCTTCTCCTGAATTTTATTTTGCGGAGATCACATCGAGTTCTGCAATGGAGGCGAAACTTTGACCGGAAACTTCGCTCAAGGCGACAAATTTCATGTAGCGTCCGGTGGAGGCCTTGTCGAGTTTCGCGATCTGTTCGCTCTCGCTGTTTTTGAATGAACCTTTGGCCGCTGGCGCCCCCCACTGCTTGCCGTCATCGCTTAGATAAATCGCATAGTCCTTGATGCGGCCGTTACCGTTCTTTCCCTGTCGCGGAAGATAAGTGACTTCGGTGATGGTCAGCGGGTTGCCGAAATCCACGACGATCCAGTGCGGGAAGGATGCCGGATTTTTTGACCAGCGCGAATGCCAGAAAGTTCCGTTCTGTCCGTCTACTACATGAGCCGGATCGCCTTCGTCCGGCTGTGAACTGCTGGCGGATATTTTCCAGCCGGCGCGGTGATCATGCCTGTTAAATGAAATGACACCTTCATAACTGCTCATCTTCGCCGCGCTGGCGCGGACGGCGATCTGCGCGGCTTCCGTCACCTTGAACGGTGCGGCATACGTCTGCCACGCCGCGCCGTCGATTGCGTATTCCATTTTCGCACCGGCGGTATCGCAGGTCAGCGCGACGTTGCCACCGATATCCCGTACGGCGAGTACCGGTTTGACGCGGCCAGCTGGACCCTGCACACGGCCGGTCTGTGGCAGATTTGCACCGGCAGGCAGAAGTCTCAGGACGTAACTGAAAGTTGCCGGAGTTGACCAGACGATGTATTCGTCCGCCGGAAGCGGACCGCAGCTGGCGGAACCGACGCCGGTTGTTTTTGCGGCCAGCACCAGCACGCTCGCTTTGCTTGGTGGCAGGTCAATCGTGTACTCGACCGGATCCATCTGTTCGTCGGTGTAGGGCAATACGCTGGCTTGCAGCGCGCCGCCGGATTCAGCCAGCGCCATCAGTCCCGGCAGACCATTGCCGGTAACGGCGGCCCAGCGCACATCTTCGTGGTTGCCGCACTCCATCGGTTTGGCATAAGGCGTCATGTTTCCACGCACGGTGCTGACATAAAGACCGACATCGGAACCGCGTTTGCGGTCGGCATAATTTTCCATCGGGCCGCGGCCGAGATAGGCGAACTGATCGAGTTTCGGATCAAGCAGCAGGCGTACACCGAGTCGCGCGAACGGGATTTTTTTACCCTGCGGGATGACGCTGTTGTCCACCGCGATGGAGCCGTCGCCGTAAACCGTATAGGCGGCGGTGTGGCTGATCATAAAGTTTCCGGGGCAGGTCAGTTCGAGCGCGGCGGTGACGCGCACGGCGGCGGGGCCGATTTGCTGAGCGGAAATAGTTACCGGTTTCCACTGAGGGTCGATCAGACCGTAACGGCTCCAGTCTTTAAATGCCCAGATATCGTCGGTTTTATGCGCCGCACGCCAGAGGTGCAGACGCGGCCCACCGTCAGCGGTCAGCAGGTTGACGCCATCGCGTTCGAGTGCGCTGATCGTGCTGGCGATTTTATCAAATTTGACGGCGAACCCTGCTCCGGCGATTTCAATAACGGAGCCGTCCTGCTTCAACGTGATCGGCTTCATCGCCGCGACATCGGCAACCGGTGCAGGCGCGGCGGCAGGCAGTTTGAACTGCTGCCACGCCACCTCGTGTCCAGCCTTGGCCCACAACTCATCGTGCGCCAGCTTGAACGAAACGCGCAAAAAGTATTCCACACCCGGATTGGCGGAAATCTTCGGCAGCGGCAGCGTGACCGTTTGTTCCGTGCCGGGCGCGATGCCGAGCTTCGGCAACGTGCCGCGGCCGATTTCCTGTCCGTCGCCCGTCACACTCCATTCGCCGGTAAAACCGGCGAGCGGGATGAAGGCGAATTTATTACGGATCTTCACCTTGCCGGCAGCGAGATCGTCTTCGCCGATGGCGATCCACTGATAGGCTTTCTTCATTTCGGGATAGTGCGGCTTGGGTGAACGATCGGCAAAAACCACGCCTTTGTGAATGAAATAGTGATTATTCGGCACTTCACCGAAACCGCCGCCGTACGCAAGGAAAACATGGTTCGTATCGCGGCGGTTCCACAGGCCCTGATCCTGCCATTCCCAGATTGCGCCGCCGATTACTTCGGGATACTTGTCGAAGATGTCGTTGTATTCGCCGATCGAGCCCATTGAGTTGTTCATCGCATGGGCGTATTCACACAGGTAAAACGGCTTGGTGAATTTCGAATCCTTGGCAATCTCTTCCGTCTTAGTCCAGTGGGCGTACATGTGGCTGTCCACATCGGTGGGGTTTTTGTCGCCCACACCGAAGCCCTGATAATGGGTCGGGCGCGAGGTATCCAGCGTCTTGACCGCCTTGAGCGCCGTCACGAAGTTCGAGCCGGAACCCCCTTCGTTACCGAGCGACCACATCACCACCGATGGACTGTTTTTAAGATTTTCGACATTCGCCACGTTACGATCAACATACGCGGATTCCGTCTCCTTGCGATAAGACATTGATCCGTCGCCATGATTTTCGACGTTCGCTTCGGCGCAGAGATAAATTCCGTATTGATCGCACAGCTCATACCAGCGCGGGTCGTCGGTATAGTGACTGGTACGGACGTGGTTGCAGTTTCCCTGTTTGAGCATTTCAAGATCACGGATCATCCGTGCTTCGCTGACGGTGTGACCGGTGTCGGGCTCCATTTCGTGGCGGTTGGCCCCTTTGAGTTTCACCGGCATGCCGTTGATCTGATAAACGCGGCCCTTGATCTCCACCTTGCGGAAGCCGGTACGCGTTGAAATGATTTCATTGTTCTTACCGAGCGTCAGCACCGTCGTGTAGAGGTTCGGCGTTTCGGCGGTCCATTTCGCCGGATTTTCTACCGACAGCTTTAGCGCAACCGGCGCTTCCGCACCCGCCGCGAGCGCGGGCACTTCGCCCGCGGCCTGCGCCACCGTTTTACCGGCGGCATCATAGACCGTTGCCGTCAGCTTGCCTGCCGCGGCCGCCTGCTCGCCAAAGTTTTTCACCTTCGCCGTCACGGCCAGTGACGCGTTTTTATATTGCGTGTCGAGATCGGGCAGTGCGAAGAAGTCGCGGATGTGAACCTGCGGCGCGCTCCAAAGATAGACATCGCGGAAGATGCCGGAGAGCCGCCACATATCCTGATCCTCGAGCCAGGTGCCGGAGCTGAAACGGTAAACTTCAACGGCGACCATGTTCTTACCCGGCTTGACGAACGGCGTCACATCAAACTCCGCCGTATTGCGGCTGTTGACGCTGTAGCCAACCTTCTCCCCGTTGATCCACACGAAGAACGCGCTGTCCACGCCGCTGAAGGAAAGAAATACGCGGCGACCGGCCCAGTCCGCCGGCAGATCAAAGTCGCGGCGGTAACTGCCGACCGGATTGCGCTCGACGAACGCGGTGTAATCTTTCGGCGGCTCCGTCATGACGCGCGGAAAATCTTTCTGAATAACGTAGCCGGAATTTTTGTAATAGGGTGTGCCATAACCCAGCACCTGCCAGCAAGACGGCACCGGAATATCGTTCCAGTCACCGACGTCGAATGACGGTTCATAGAAATTCAGAGGACGCTCGTCGGGATGTTTGACCCAGTTAAACTTCCATGTGCCGTTGAGCACCCGGCAGAACGGCGACTCCAGCCGCTTGCCGTCAAGTGCCTGTTTTAGTATCGCGTACGGCATCAGCGTCGCATGATAGGGCTGTTTATTGATGCCGAGACATTCGGGATTTTCGATCTCCGGCGGCAATGCCGCCCGTGCACTGAAAGTCGTAACGAGCAACAGCCCGGTTGAGAGCAGTTTCTTCATGATTTTCTCCGTTTATTTTATTTCGGCTACTTTACAAAGATGGCGTCGATTTCGGCGGCGCTGGCGTAAGGCTTTTCTTTGACTTCAGATTTGATCAGCACCTTCAGATAACGCGCTTTGACCGTTTTTCCGAACGGAACCGTCTGCCACTGATCGGTATTTTTCAGCGCTCCGGATGCGACCGCTTCGCCCCAGACTTTCGGGTCATTGCTACAAAAAACTTCACATTCCGCCCAGCGTCCTTGCGGTTTTTGCTGACGCGGAAGATACCGGAGTCCGCTCAAATTCATTTCGCGGCCGAGATCGATAACCAGATAATGAGGCATGGGATCGGCGGCGGGCGACCAGACTGTATGCCAGATAGTTTTGGGATCACTGTCAATAGCATTGGCCGCCGGAGAAGTTGATTCCTGACTGTCGCAGGCAATTACTTTTGCGCCGAGCGCCGCCAGTTCCCCGGCTTGTTTGTTCGCGGCAGGGGCGGGGATCGGGGCGGGGTGCAGCGCGACGGGTTTAATCGTTTCGCCGGGAGCCGCAGAAGCATCCAGCTCGAACTCGGCGGCACGCAATTCCGCCGACGGAGTGAATCCTGCGGTAACCACGATTCTCAGATACCGGCCGGTGCATGGCTGGTCAAACATAACGGTGGAGAACCACTTCGTATTATCAAGTGCGGAGAAATGACCGGCCGGCTTGCCCCAGTTTGTGCGGTCATCGCTGACGTAAACGTCGAATTCTTTCACACGGTTCGCGCTATTCGCCGATGGCTTGTAAAGCAGACTGCGCACGATCGTCCGGCACTGGAAGTCGAGCTGAACTTCCTGCGGCAGTTTGCGCCCGTCGAGTACCCAGTCGCTTTCCCAATTTAAATCAAATGCTGCCGCCGCTCCGGTGGCAGCCAGTTTGGAGGAGGCCATTTTATTAAACTGATCCAGTTCTCCCTGAACGATATCCATGGCGCTCTTTTTTGCAGGCTTGGTTTTGCCGCTGTCAGAGTTCAGTCCGCTGGAAGCAAAGATCACTTGTCCTGCCACAGCTGGCGACGGTGCGAATAATTCGTCTACATTCAGCTCCTGAGCAGGCTTGAAATCGTCGCCAGCCATGTAATTGAGCAGGCTGCGGCGCATTTGCCGCGCCACAACGCGGCGCTCCATATCGGTATGCAGATCGAATCCGCAGAGAATAATCCGTCCGGGGCCGACGCGGCCTTCGATGACGTGGCCTAGTTTCCACGCACGGTGAAAATCATCAATCGCCTGAACGATCGGATGATAACCGGCTGGCGTGCCGTTCAGCACAAAAGCCCGCGCACCATTGACCAGCTCTGACCACTGCCAGCTACTATAGAAGTCAGTAGGAAATTCTTTCAGTGCGGGATGCTGCGGATCGCAGAGTATGCCCATCGTCCCTTCGTGGCGTGTGCTGCGCCACAGGTAGCTCCAGAACACTGTCTTGAACCGCGTTTTCAGAATGTGCGGCAGACTGTCCGTGTCTGCGCCGGACGGAAGCGACAGAAGCACCGTACCGCCCGCGGCGAGGCGTGTCTTAACGGCATCGTCGTAACGTTCGGCCACCAGAATGTTTGCCGGCGCGGCAGTTGGAACTTTGGGGTAAACCCAGACCGGCCACTCGTTGCTGTAAGCGGTACCTTCGATGCCGACCGTCAGCTTCAACTGCGCGGCCTGTGTCAGTTCCGTGAACGGTTGGCGGATTTTTCCGGCGTGCGTGACGGTGCCTTGCTTAACGTCTACCGGCGAAAGTGTTCCTTCTTTTTTAAATTTTCCGTCGGCACTGCTCAGTGTCCAGTTCAGACGCGCCTGTTTGAGTTCCGCCGGGCCGTAATGCGCCACATCAACCGTGGATTCGAAAGTTTGATCTGCAGTCCAGACGAAGCGCGGCATCCGTGCCAGCAGTACGGTTTCACAGCACGCTTCGCGGAATTCTTCCGGCGTCAGAATATTTTTTGTTTCCCAGAATGCATCGATCAAGCCGACCAGCGCGTCGCCTTGTCCCGGGAAATCCTGAAGTTGGAGCAACTGGAATCCGCCGAACTTCGGCGTGCGTAGGCAGAGTTCCATATCTTCCTTGTAAAGCTGCCACGCAAGTCTCCCGCTGGCTTTGCCGATCATTTCCGCCTGAGCGCCCATGCCGCGCCGTTCCAGCAGTTGCCGGAAAAACATCAGGTTATACGGCTTCATCACGCCGGTGTATTTGGAAATTTCAGTGCCGGAAGGATGCACCACCCATTGCCCGAGTTCGTGCGCTACCAGCGGCACACTGACTGCGCTGGCGGCTTCGACATAATCGCAGTCCGTGCCGTCTGCGGCGAGCGGCTGCTGGAAGCGAGGCGAGGCGCCGAGGCGCAGTCCGCCTTTTTTGGTGTGGCGGCTGACAAAGAAATCACAGTCGTCAATCGGCGACTGGCGTTTGCCGGTGCCTGGCTCGTTCACGTCGCAGGTGTAGATGCGTCGCGGGTCGGCCTGCTTCAGCTCGCGGAGAATGCCGCTGAAGTACGGATTGTCGCCGCCGAGTTCGTTGCCGAGACCCATCATCACAAAAGACGGATGGTTACCGTATTCACGAACCATGCGCAGCGCTTCGTCGCGCAGGAACTTGCCTTCCGGCGAATCACCTTTCATCTTTGTCCAGAACGGGGCTTCCGGGCTGAAGTAAAAGCCGAGCCGGTCGGCGGCGGCGAATCCCGCTTCGGGCGGGCAGTGCGAATGAAACCGCAGATGATTCAGTCCGTACGACTTCATAGCCCGGATAACTTTTTCCCAGCCGGCTTCGTCCATCGGGAAATGGCCGGTGAGCGGAAATTCGCCGCCGGTGAGATTTCCGCGCAGAAAAGTCGGCTGCCCGTTGATAACAAATTGGGAGTCGCGTGTGGTGAATTCCCTTACACCGAACGGAATTGCGGCGGTGCTTTTTCCGGCGCGGGTTGTCAGTGTGACCTCGGCAAGATACATATTGGGCGAGAATTCATCCCAAAGCGCGAGTTTGTCGTCGAGCGGCAGTTCCAGCCGGAACGAATTCGTGCCGCCGAGTTCGGTTTGACCTTGAAGCAGAACCGGCGCGCCGGGTTTCGTCCGCACAACGCAAGTAACTGTGCCGGCCTCTGGGTTGAGAACCTCGCCGTCTACCCAGAGAATTTTCTTCGTCAGGTCACTGCCGACGCGAACATTTTCCAGAAAGACCGGATCGAAAGCCCGCAACTCGATGCGCCCGATAATGCCGTTCCAGTTGCCCATCGTCTCGTCGGTAATGCTGTGCGACCATTGGCCGACATTGTACTTGATCGAGTTATCCACCCTCAGTGTCAGACGATGGCGGCCGGGGGTGAGTTTGCCGGTCAGATCGAACTCGTGCGGCGCGCTTAAGCTGTCCTGCATACCGACTTCCTGGCCGTCAATCCAGAGGCGGCTTTCCCAATGAACGCGCTCCAGAAACAGGCTGACCGTTCGGCCTTCCCATCCGGCAGGAATATTGATCTCGCGCTGATACCAGGCTGGCCCGGTGTAATCTTTGTCGCGCGTCAGCCGTCCGGATTGTGCGAGCTCCGGTCCGTTTTGGTGACCTTTGCCAGCGGTGTCCAACGAGTTCGGCAGTGTAATCGTGTCGGTGAGCGGTTTCGAGAACCAGCGCTCCTTTGCGCCGGCGTTGGCGCTATCGAGTTGAAACTGCCATTCGCCCGCCAGTGATATGGTGTCAGCCGCGTTGACCGGCGCGATCCCAAAGAAAACCGACGCCAGCAGCATGATCACACTTTTCATTTTCATAAAGCTTCCCTTTTACTGCTTTTCCACCGGCACGGTCAGCTGTGCCGCCGGAAAGTCATCGGATTCCACCGTGAGGCGGATTTCGCCGGGCGTTCCGGCTGGACGGAGAATGGCCATGGATCGTCCGCGCCAGGTCGTGCCGTTGTCGGGATTGCGGAAGCCATAGACATCCGTATGGAGTCCGTTGCCGCAGGCTTCCAGCGTTCCGGCGCCGTCCACTTTGTAGCGCACTTTATGGCGTCCGGTCATGACCGGCTGCCCATTGGCATCGACTATTTCGACGCTTACAAAAGCAAGGTCTGTGCGGCTGGCGGTGATCGGCGAGCGGTCGCTGGTCAGCCGTAGCGCGACCGGTTTGCCGGGCGTTGTCAGCGTTTTGCTGCAAATGACTTTGTCGTCTTTCAGTCCCTCGGCGACCAGCTCGCCCGGTTCATAAGGAACTTTGAACACGTTGGAAATACTGTCTTTGGAGGTGGTTCCCGTGCCGATCGTTTTGCCGTTGAGTTTCAGGCGCATCTCGGGCGCGCGGCTCACCACTTTGACTTCCATAGGCTTTCCTTCAAGGCCGTCCCAGCCCCAGTAAGGATATTCTTTCGGCCACGACCAGGGTTTGTTCTGATAAGAGCGTCCGGCCGGCGGCGGTTCAAGCACCAGAATTTCAATGTCACTGGTGTTGTTGATGACGTTGCGGTAAAGCTGTCCGCCTTTGGGAATTCCGGTGATATCAATCAGTCCGCAGGCGGCGGCATAAGACGGCCATCCGGTTTCGTCGCCGTTGAGCGTTACCTGCCCGGACCAGCTTTCCCCGATGTACTCAAAAGCGCTCCAGACGAAAGAGCCGGTCACCCACGGGCGTTCATTGACGAAGTTCCAGGTGTTCAGCTGGGCGTTTCCGCTCGGGAAGGATTCCGTGCAGATGACAATCCATTCGGGATGGATTTTGTAATTCTGATCAATCTTGTCTTCGCGGTAGTTGTAGCCCTTGACGTCGTAAAGCCCCAGATATTTATACCGGTCAAAGGCCTGCGCCGTTCCGCCCGTTACCGGAAGCGTGTCATCCCATTTGGCAACCTCGGTCTTCAGCTTCGCGAGAATGTTGTAAAGCCCGTCTTCGCTTTTCTCCCGGTTTCCGATTTCATTGCCGAGGCTCCGGATGACGATGCTGGGATGATTCCGGGTGCGCCGCAGCCACAGTTCAAGGTCGCGGGCATGCCATTCCCGGAAGGTTTCAGCGCCGTAGTCCTGCGGGGTCTTCTTCACATCCCACATATCAAATGCTTCATCCAGCACCAGCAGGCCGAGCCGGTCGCAGGCGTCGTAGAAAGCGTCGCTCATCGGATTGTGCGCGGCGCGCACCGCGTTGTAGCCGTTCTGCTTCATGATCTCCAGCTTGCGGTATTCGGCGCGGTCAAAGGCTGCCGAGCCCAGCAGTCCGTTATCGTGGTGAACGCAGCCGCCCCACATATTGGTGGTCTTACCATTGATCTGAAGTCCCTTGTCCACCGAATAGGCGACGGTGCGGATACCGAAGGTTTCTTCAACTTCATCGATCACATCCTTACCGCGAACCAGTTGTACTTTTGCCGTATGAAGATAAGGCTGATCCGCCGACCAGAGTTTCGGATTCTGCACCGTCAAGGTCAGCGGCGTCGTTTCGCCGGTTACCTTCGTACTTCCTTCAGAAACGGTTTTGCCCTGATCGTCGACCAGTTGAATCCGCAGTTCACAGTTTTTACTGTCACCTTCAGTCTCGGTGTTCAGAACTACTTTTGCTTCCTGTTCATTTGCTTCCGGAGTCTGGACGCGCACGCCCCAGCGGCGGATGTGGGTCGGCGCGGTTTTGGTCAGCCAGACATTGCGGTAAATTCCGCTGCCGGGATACCAGCGGCTGGTAACGCCTTCGTTCCGCACGCGAACAGCAATCACATTATCCGCGCCGGGTTTGATGTGCGGGGTGAGGTCGTAATAGATGCTGGTGTAGCCGTAAGGGTGGAATCCGAGGTGCTGTCCGTTGATCCAGACATCGCTGTTCATGTAGATGCCGCCGAAGAGAATTTCAAAGTGCTTGCCCGCATCGGCCGCCGCCACCGTGAAGTGCTTGCGGTACCAGCCGGTTCCGCCGACCGTAAAGCCGCTGTGCGTTCCGCCGATTGCCTCGCTGCTGAAAGGGCCGACCGTTTCGGCGGAATCGGCTTCTTTCTCTTTAGGAGGAAGAAAGCCTCCGGTGCGCTTGTTGTTGTAAACGCAAATGGCGACAAGGTTCTTCCCGGGCTTCAGCAGCCGCGCCGGAACGGTGTAGCGGCGGGACTCACCGAAAGCCGGACTGCAATTTCCCTGCGGCTGATTCTTCGGCATGACGCCGGTATCGCCGACTTTCTCGCCATTGACATAAAACTCGTCGCAGTCGTCGATACAGCCGAGGCTGAAGATAACGTCTTTACCGGCCATTTCCTGAGGAACATTAACTTCGTGGCGGAACCAGTAATAGGTTTCGGGCTGCGAGCCCGGTATTATCGCAGGCAGGGTAAGCGTTTTCCACGCAGCGTCATCGTAACCGGTGGCGGCATATTCGATGGCGTCTCCGGCTATGTAGCGCCACTCGCCCGGAAGCGGTTCCAGTACCGGCAGCGTTTCGCGATTGGCCGGAATCGGCTCGATGCTCCAGTCGTGCGGGACGCTCAACTTGCGCCAGTTCGAATCGTCAAACGCCGCAACTTCCGCCCCGGCCGCATCGCCCCGGTAAAACAGCCAGCCGTCATTGAAAAGTCGGTCGCGGGGCGTATCCAGTGGCGGCACGAAACGGGGAGCAACGGAATCTGCCGCGACAACCGTCGTAGCCCTGAAAAGAATGAAAGCCAGCAGTATGATTGTGCTTTTCGTTTTCATATAAAGCCCCGGTGTTTTCGAGTTCGATTGCCGGAGGGAGTTTATACGCCCGAACCATATAAAATGAAATGGACGATCACTTCAAAAGGCTGGATTTTTCGGTTCTGTTAGAACAGGACGCCAGCCAATTACCAGCTATCAAAACAAATGGATCAGTTGAAGAGCGCGGGGAGCACTACTCTGATGTGTTCTTGTCCACCATCGTGCCTTTTGCCTTTGTTGGGTTAACGTAACCTACAGGGAATGTCACCCGGCGCAGCACGGTGCAGCCCATCGGAACGAGGTTCACCTTGGTTTTTCCCCGCATACGGTTGAGCTCACCCTTCAGTACCAGTGACGGCTCTGCCCACGGCTGATCGGGGTTCTGCGTTTTCACTGTTGCGCGCTTGAAACCATAGTTCGACTCTTTTGTTACGCCGTCCAGGCTGGCATGCCACAGCCGCGGTTCCTTCGGTGAGAAGCCGTAGATCGGCAGCTTGCCGTCGGAAAGCTCCTGAATGGTGTGGCCGGAAGGGAACGTGTCGTATTTTGTCGGTATCGTGCCGAGGTTGGCGGCGAAGACCAGCGGCCCGGACTTGAGAACGTATTCGTTGTTCACCCAGCGGATGGTTTCCACCGGCGTTTCAAACGTCACGGTCACCGTGTCATCTGTTCCCCATTGTTTCTTCACCACATAATATTCGCCCTGACGGCTGGCGGTTGCACCTTCGCATTTAATTTCCGCCGAGGGCGACCATGTCGGCGCGCGCACCATGAGGTCAAACGCCACCGGCTTCTCAGTCTGTACATGGAACTCAATTTTGCTTTCGAACGGATACAGCGTTTTTTCCTCTACGCGTACTTTCACGCCCGACACCGTCGTGTCCACGGTTGCCGGACCATAGCATACAGCGGCCAGCGCCTTGTCGTCCGCCGTTTTCATAAACATGTGGCTGATGTAAACTGGCATCATACTGATCATCCGCAGCGTGCAGCAGAACGGCTCCTGCGCGGGGCTGTATTGCTCGCGATGAAAAGCGCCGGGATATTCGAGAGTGAACTCGCTATCGCGTTTCAGATAGGCGTGCGCCGTGCCGTCAGGCAGTCGTGCTCCCATGCCGGCGTTGAAAAGCGCCCGTTCCGTAATGTCGAAATAGCGGCTGCCGCCGGTTTTCTCGCCGACAATCAGGGAGTTTTCGACGAGGTAGCTTGTCGTGCAGAACTCAATGCCGATTTCCGGCGACGGTTCACGGCCCTGATTATCTTCGTCGCCCGGCAGCGATCCGCTCACGCTCATCTGACGGTCGAACTTGGCGAATGCGTTTTCGCCGGCCTGTTTGTACTGCCGGACGCCGGTCGCGTAGTAGGCCAGCCACGGCAGTGAGAGATTGCCGGTCGTGTTGCAGGCATGACTGAAAAACGGCCGCTTCGCATCCAGCAGATTCGGCAGTTTGCAGTCGCCGTAGATAGGATTATCCAGATCGCCCGACGTGTTGTAGCTCTCGATGAGGAATGCCGCGTAATCGGTGTATTCTTTTTTGCCGGTGGCCTGAGCCAGCGCATCCAGAAATTGCGGATAACTCATCACCATGAAGCCGGCGGCGTGCAAATTCGTTGTGGTGCGGTTGAAATTTTTCATGTCGCATTGTACCGCGCGCTCCACAGCATCCAGCACATCTTTCCGATCATAGGCCTGTGCATAATCCAACAGCCCCTGCAGCATGAACCCGATGTGACCGACCCGGTCTACCATTTGGGGTGTGTAGCGTTTCTGTGCGTCATGAATGCCAAGATAGCCGTCCGAATCCTGCGACTTCAGAATGGCCGTCACGAATTCATCGGCGCGTTCTTTCAACGCCGCATCGTCCGCGAGAATCGAACTGGAAATCAGCGCGAGGCCCCAGTATCCCTCCGCCGCGCCGTCCCAGAAGTCCGATTGTTTGTTCTTCTTGCCCGGATTATGCCCGCGCAGTTCATAGGCTTTGTTCTGTATGGCCCAATTACGATGATAATACGCGAGGCATCCGCCGCTGGCATCCTGATCCAGCTGCGCCTTGATCCACCCGGCTGGCTGGACCGAACCGAACGGCAGCAGCCTGAAGCGCGCTTCCGGTTTTTCCGCGGCAACTTCGCCGGTGATGGCGATTGCAAGAAGAAGGATCGTTGATGTTTTCATTGTCGTGTTTACTTTCCGGGGTAGGGTTTTACTTTTGCGTGGACCGCCCAGGCTTCCCATTTCGCGGCCAGGTCTTTTGTCACTTCAGGATTCGTCGCCGCGAGATCGTGCAACTCGGTGCGATCGGCTTTCATGTCGTAGAGTTCCCATGCCCCGGCGAGGCCATACCGGACCAGTTTCCAGGCGCCGCCGCGCACTCCGGCGTTTCCTTCGTGCTCCCAGTAAATCGCGTCGCGCTCAATCGGCTTGTTCTCGAATGCCGGCAGCAGGCTCCGGCCTTCCATCGGCGGGATCGGCCTGTCGTTGAATTCGGCAGGGTAGGTCGCGCCCGCCACATCCACGCAAGTGGTCATGATATCCGTGATATGCCCCGGTTGCGTGCGCAGTTCGCCTTTTGCTGCGATGCCCGCGGGCCAATGCGCGATGAGCGGCGTAGAAATGCCGCCCTCGTGAATATAATGTTTATAGCGGCGGAACGGTGTGTTTTGCAGGAAGGCCCATGATTCGCCGCAATAAACATTTGAGGTCGCCGAACCGGGTTCACCCGAACCCTCCAGAATACCGTTCGGACCTTTTTCGGCATTTCCCCCGTTGTCGCTGAGAAACAGGATGAGTGTATTGTCGAGTACGCCGCGTCGGCGCAAATCTGCAACCACCCGTCCTACGGCTTGATCCATGTGATCCACACACGCGGCGTAAACGGCCATGATCTGGTCGAAGCAATCCTGCTCGGCAGGCGTGAGGCTGTCCCACGCTTTCACATCGTCCAGGCGCGGCGAGAGCGGCCACGCTTTATCTATGATGCCGAGACGGATTTGTTTCTCATAACGCTGCTCGCGCAGCTTGTCCCAGCCGGCCATGTATTTTCCGCGATACTTGGCGATATCCGCTGCCGGTGCCTGCAACGGAAAATGCGGCGCATTGTAGGCCAGATAGAGAAAGAACGGCTTTTTTGCCGTCAACGATTCCTCAATGAATTGGAGGGCATAGTCGGTGAATACATCGGTGGTGTACCAATCCTTCGGCAGTTCCGGTCCGTCATTGGCCAGCATTTTCCCGTTCAGGGCTAACCGCGATTTCGACCCGTCGAGGTGGTAGAAGCCGATACCGGAGCCAACGACGGCAAGACTACGGTCGAATCCCCGATCCCACGGAACCACACCGAAATTTTCTCCTACGTGCCACTTGCCCGACATGGCGGTGAAATATTCGGCGCCGCGCAACACGTCGGCGATAGTCACGCAATCGTCGTTGAGCCGTCCGCGATAACCCGACTGTTTTTTATCCTGAACCATGTGCCCGACACCGGCCTGATGAGGGTAAAGCCCGGTCAAAATGGAAGCCCGTGTGGGACAGCAGCGCGCCGCATTATAAAACTGCGTGAAGCGCAGTCCGTTGGTAGCGAGCGCGTCGAGGTTCGGCGTGCTGATTTCGGAACCGTAACAGCCGATATCCGAGAAGCCCATGTCATCCGCCAGAATGACGAGGATGTTCGGCTTAGATACAACCGGGCCGGGCGCGACACTTTTTCCAAGGCTCGGAAAAGTCAGCGCCGCCGCACCAAGCCCGGCCAGTTTCAATAATCCATAGCGATAGCGATTACGCGGTTTCATTGTTTTCTGTCGCCAATTATAAATTTGTTCCTGAACATCTTTCGCATACTATCACGGCAGGAGGTGTACAACTTCCTGTAATTTGACTAAATATGGCTGAGTTTTGACTGAATTTCCGGCAAATTACAGATGACAAATAAAGGTGATCTAAAATGCGCAAACCTAAACCGTTGTACGCTGAATTCGAAAAGATTGTTGTGGATAAACAGCAATCGTTTTTGTGGAAGCACGTCATTTGCAAACAGTTCAGACCCTCCTGTCATTATCACCCGGAATATGAGCTCATTTACATCATGAAGGGATACGGGCGACGGTTGGTCGGCGGGTCCATCACAAACTTCAGTTCCGGCGACCTTGTATTTATCGCCCCCAACGTACCCCACATCTGGCAGGTGGCGCCCAAGTGTCCGCAGGCAGAGACCTTTTACATCCAGTTTTTGCCCGGGTTCATAGGTGCAGAATTTTTTAAGCAGCCGGAAATGCAGCCGATGCGGGAATTGATGGACGCTGCCCGCGTCGGCGTAACATTCAGCGCGCCCGTTCGCAAAGCGATGGCCTCTCGGCTTAAAAAATTTAAAGCACTCAATAATTCAGAACGCCTGCTGGAACTTTTGAATATTCTCTACCATTTAAGTCAGGATCGGGATCGCCGTCCTTTGAGCCCGTCCACTGGCCGGACACGCTTGAACCGGCGGCAGGAAGAACGGATCAGTAAGGCTTTTCAGTATCTCAATCAAAATCTGACCGGCCCGATATCCCAAGCGGAAATTGCACAAAGTGTGCGGCTCAGTCCGGCGGCCTTCAGCCGGTTGTTCAAAAGAACCACCGGCAAATGTTTCATGGAAGTGGTTAAAGAGCTGCGTATTGCTCAGGCCTGCCGGCTTTTGACTGAAACCACTCGCACCATATCCGAAATCGCCTACGATTGCGGCTACGAGACTCTTTCACATTTCAACTGCCAATTCCGAAGCGTTATGAAAATGACGCCGACTAGATACCGCCACAGTCTCGAACCTTTCGATCACTCGACTGATTTTAAGCATTAATTTAGGTTGATCTTTGGGCGGACGACGTCCATCCTCCGCGCGCCTCAAATTTTTAGGCCCCGGTGTTTACTTGCAGGAATGAAGATCGGTATTTGGGTTCCTGCAACAAACATGGGTGTATCAATGAAGTTTACCGAATTGGGGCTCAGCCCCGAAATTCTCGAAGGCATTTCCCGCCTTGGTTTCGAAACCCCGACGCCTGTCCAGGCGGCGGTTATTCCGGCGATTCTCAACAACGCTCGCGATTTGGTCGCGCTGGCACAGACCGGCACCGGCAAAACAGCCGCGTTCGGTTTGCCGGTGCTTCAGATGCTCGACAAAGAAATCAAAACGCCGCAGGCGCTGATTCTCTGTCCGACACGCGAACTCTGTATGCAGATCGCCCGCGACCTCCAGAATTTCGCCGTCTGTGCGCGCGGCGTTCGCATTCTGGCCGTTTACGGCGGAGCCGACATCAAGCCGCAGCTTTCCGCGATGGTGCGCGGCGTGGATATCGTCGTCGCCACACCGGGCCGGATGGTTGACCTGCTGCGCCGCAAGCGCGCCGATTTTTCGAAGATCAAGCGCGTCGTGCTCGATGAAGCCGACGAAATGCTGAACATGGGCTTTGAAGAAGACCTCGAAACGATTCTTTCCGAAGTTCCCGAAGGCGCGCAGACGCTACTGTTTTCCGCGACGATGCCGCGTCAGGTTGCTGCCATTGCTAAAAAGTACATGGTCAATCCGGAAGAAATCACCGTCGGCACCCGCAACGCCGGGGCCGAAAACGTCAGCCACGAATATTTGGTGGTTCATGCCAAAGACCGCTACCGCGCGCTCAAGCGCCTCGCCGACTTTTATCCGGAAATGTACGGAATTGTTTTTTGCCGCACGCGGCAGGAGACGCAGGATATTGCCGACCACCTCAGCAAAGACGGCTACAACGCCGAGCCTCTGCACGGCGATTTGACCCAGCAGCAGCGCGACCGCGTCATGAAAAAATTCCGCGCCCGCGAACTTCAGATGCTCGTCGCCACCGATGTCGCCGCGCGCGGTCTCGATGTGAACGACCTCACGCACGTCATCAACTACAGTCTGCCGGACGATCTCGGCAGCTACACCCACCGTAGCGGTCGTACCGGCCGCGCCGGGAAAAACGGCGTTTCGATTGCTCTGATTAACATGCGCGAACACTACAAAGTGAAATGCATCGAAAAAGAACTCGGACGTAAATTTGTGCAGCGCACGGTGCCGACGGGCGCGAATATCTGTGAAGCGCGTCTGCTGGGTTTGATTGACCGCCTTGGTCAGGTATCGCCCGAGCCGGGACTGATTGATGAAATCCTGCCGGCGCTCAGCAAGAGCCTCGAAAATATTTCGCGCGAGGAACTGTTGCGCCGCTTCGCTTCGCTTGAGCTGCAGCGCATGCTCGATTACTACAGCAAAGAGCCGGACATCAGCTCCGAAGCCGTTCACGAAGCGGTCGGACATGCGGCCCGCAAAAAACAAACCGCCGCCGCCAACATGGTTGAGCTGGTTATGAATGCCGGCAAACTCAACGGACTAAGTCCTAAACAGCTCATGAATCTAGTCAATGTTGCCGATCGCAACAGCAGTATCGAAATCGGCCGCATCAACATTGTGAAGATGCAGGCGTATTTCGAAGTACCGCGCGATGTTGCGCAGAGCGTTGTCGAAAGCTTCGCCAAAGGCCATGTAGATTTTGAGGGACGTCCAGTCAGTGTAGCTCTGGCTGGTGCCGGCAATCCGGCGAAGCGCGACGAAAAGCGTGCGGCGCATCCTTACAGCCCGAAAGACAAACCGAAGAAACCTCACGGTCACTGGAAGAAATAGTCTTCAAATTATCGAAAATTATTTTTCTTTGGGGCTGTCTAGCAGATCCGGGATGTCTTTGGGCAGATTGACGAAGCGCCATTCCGGTTTTTCAAGCGGCCCTTCAAGTTTAAATTCCAGTAGACGGAAAAAAGGCGCGGTGCTTTCTCTCAATGCGTTGAGAGCCAGACGCTGGAGCGGCCGGTTTTCTTTTTCCCCGCCGTTTGTCTGGCGCAACGGCTCGGCGGCGACGGTAAAATCGAGCCCTTTTTCCGGAGAATAGTTCCCGCGTCCGCGGGCGCTGACGAGTGTTCCGCCAAGCTGCGCATTGTCGCTCCAGATTGCGCCGTCGTGCAGTTGGTAGTCGGCGCTGAAGGCGGTGAGAGAGAAAAGGTTGAAACCGGGGAATGCAGACTGGGTCAACCGTGAAAAACCGCCGAAGAGCGGCACATCGGCCAGATGGCCGTTTTCAATTTTAACCAGGCCGCCGCCCCGGGCGGATTTCCAAAAGCCTGCTTTTGCATCGGCCGTGAGATTGAGTGTGGCAGAGAGCTGACCGCGTGTACGGCTGTAATCGCTGGTGGAGACTTGTCCAAGCATTTGCACCAGATCGAGCTGGCTGATGCGGGCGTTGATGCGGTAGGGCGCGGTACTGTCTGTAAGAAGAATCGCAAAGTCGGCAGAGCCTTCGGCGAAGCCGCTGTAGAGCTGGGCGGCGGCATTGGTGAATACCAGCTGTTTGCCGTGTCCCTGGATGTCGGCATTGAAGATAGAGGCTTGCACTCGGCCCATGCTTATATTTTCAGCATGAAAGGATCCTTTAAAATTGTGGTTGGTACCGCTGCCGTAATCAAGTTGTCCGCTACCGGCGGCATAGACCGGCCCGGTGAAACGGATCTGTTCGAGGATGGTGTGCTCATCCGGTGCAAGCGCTCGTGCAATATCGGCCGGCGGAAAGCTGTTGGTGACATTGAAAAAAGCAAGACTGCGGTTAAAGTCCACCTGTATGCTGCCGTCAAACTGTTCTTTCGCACGGATGACGTGCAGCGGGGTGAGGTCGAGTACACGGTTAGAATAAACCATGAAGGTTTCGAGATGTCCGATCGGTACGCCGCCGCAGGTGAAGTGGTCGCCGGAGAGCGTGCCGGCAATAAAAAAAGGTTCGTCTGGGGCTGTTTGTGAAATGGTTAGATCGGCTTTCAACTGCTCTGCCGGAAAACGGAAGCGGCGAAGGAATTCCCGAAGATCTTCATCATACATGCCGGCAATCACCGGGTCGCACTGAGTTTGCGCTTTGGCGGTCCATGCTTTGGAAGCCATATCTAATTTAAAACTGCCGGTAAGCGGTCCGCCGTTGATGCCGGCCTGAATGTCGTTCACTTCAATCCGGTTTCCGTCGCGAACGAGGTGGAAAGCGAGCGGATCGAGCGTTATATCCTGCCGTTTAAGGTGTGCCTGTTGCACCTGCACATTGACTTTTTCGGTCAGCAGGTCGTATGGCGCGGGCCCGAATGAAGCGGAAAAGTCGATCCGTCCGTAAGGCTTGACTCCGGTCTGGGCGACGGCGGACTGTTCCTCTTCGGGCAGCAGGCTGAACAGGTCGGCGGCGGACAACGTATTTTCCACCGATACCTGCGTGTTGCTGTTTTTAACATTGAACGTACCGCGCAGGACAAGCTGTTCATGAGCCGCCCGGGTCAGTTGCAGTGCGGAGAGTGTCCACGTCTGGTTGCGATAATCAAGTGCGCCGGAAAGCTGCGTGTAAACACGGTTACGCAAAGTTATTCCTCCGGCTGTCAAGACGGCATCCAGAAAGGCTTCTTCGGGCCGGGCGGCGTTGAAATCAAAAGAGAGGCTGAGCTGCGGCGGGGTGTTGCACTTCAGCTGACTCAGCATGTCTGCCGCTTTTGCCGCCTGGCGGCGGAAGTCGGTGGCCTCGGCGGCATCTTGCCGGGGTTCGCTGCCGCCGGATAAAACAGCTGTGCCGTGCGTGACAATGGTTACACCGCCCCAGCTCAGGTCGGAGTTTTCGATCCTGATGCATCCGGGCGAAACGGTTAGCGCGGCAGAAAGTTTGCTGACCGACCGGAACGAATGGCTTTCCGGAAGCACACTTTCCCATGGACGCCCCAGCGAGACTCCGAGGTCTTTGACATAGACTTTCATATGCCAGCCGCCCTCGGCGGGTTTTTTCCAGTTTACCGGCCAAGGCATTACATAAAGTTTTTTTGCACTCAGGAGCGGTTGCAGATCGTCGGGTGAGGTGCTGTAAAGCCGGGCGTTGACGAGCACCCAGCCGCGATGCGGTGAGAGCTTGATAGATTGAGCCTGTAGCGGGATGCCTGCCGCCTGCACCTGTGTGATGATGCTGCGCGTCAGACTCGGCGGCAGGCCGATGGCCAGCAGTGCGAAGAGTGCCAGCAGAACGGAAAGCCCCAGCGCAAATCCCGTCAGACGGAGTATATGCCAGAGTTTTCCCGGACGGACTATGCGCTTATCAGGGCTGCTTGATTTCTTCGGCTTGTTTTTCAATAGGCACCGTCAGTTCACGGGTGAGGGTTAGCGCGGTTTTCTCTGAAACCACAAAGACGATATTCTGACCCTGAATCATCGCAAAGCGTCCGTTTTCAGTTTTACCGCCGAGCAGTACTATGCGGCCGATGACGTTGGTGTCGCTGAGTGTAACGGTCAGTGCCGTTTGCGGCGGATCCAGTTCATACGGTTTAAGAGAAACCGGATTGAAATCCACATAACGCTCGACCCGCAATTCGTTAAGCGCCCACATCAGATCGGTCAGCGCCTCGGCCTTGACTTGACGGGTCGGCTGGCCGGGGGTGAAAACGCCGGTATCTGTTTTCTGGACAGACTGTTCTGTTCCGCCGCTTTGCACCGTGATTTTCTGAATCAGCGCTGGATTTACTTCGAGTGCGGTGCGGTTGCGGTAGAAAAGCGGATCGACAAAAGCGTCGCGAATGATACCGCCAGCCGTGATGTAGAACGGAAGCGAATTATTGCACCGAACCAGTCGCAGACCGTTCGTGTCGGGCGTGCTGATGTGAAGCGTATTTGTTTTTCCGTCAGCGGTCAGAATAGTTTTCCATGGCGCGGACTCCATCTGTGCGGTTTGCAGAGTGGTTGGCGTATCAACAAACTCTTCAATAGCTGTTCCGGTAAGTGCCTTCAGCAGTTCGCCCGCCTGCTCTGCATCTGCATCCCAGCGGATGGGCCGGACAACCTGCCACTGGCCGTTAGTACGGAGAAGTTCAATCTGCTGCTCGCCACGGGTGAGCTGTATGGCGGTGACATGTTCGGGCTGCACCCCGAGTACCTGACGGCTGCGCAACAGGCGGGCATCTATTTCAAATTCTTTGGTCCACTCGGAAGGTATGGCAAAAACAGAATCACTTTCGACTCGTTTGGCATAACGGGTCTCCGGTTTTTCCGGAACCGGTTTGCCGACAAGTAAGGTCTGTGTGCGTTCATCCTGCGTGAAGACGGTCAGTTCATAGACCGGTTTTTCGAGGCCGTAGGCGGTCAGATCAGCTTTTTCATCGCTGACGAAATCAATGATGTGTCCGGAAAATATTTTTCCAATCAAGGTGTGCACCGGCTGGCTGTCGGCACGGCCGGTATACGGCTGTTGCATCACCCAGCCGTTATTCTCCGGCTGGCGCAACTGAAGAAATCCGCCGGTGCGCCGCAGATCCAGACCGCGTACGGCGGCGATTTCGCCGGAAAAAAGCGTACGGTCACGGATCCACGATGGATCCTGCGGGACGAGGTTGAGCAGGGTGCGCGGTGCGGCGATGATGTCACCGCCGCCTTCGGGCATGACATAAAGAGTTTTGCCGACCGGCGCATCACGTCCGATCAGCCAGGTAAATGTACCGCGGTTGTTTTTGAAGCTGATGCGTGCACGCGGGGCATCAAAACCGTAGGCGGCGGGGGTTAGATTCCGCTCCCGAAGTGTTTTCGTGGTGATGAGTTCGCCTCGCTCTACGCGGGAAAGGCCCGAGATCATTTTTTCGACCATGCCTGAATCCGCCGGCGCATCGGCCGGTTTGGTAAGCCGCCAGATGCCGGCGGTCTTGGTGCATTCAATCTTTTTGCCGTCACGTTCCAGCAGAATCTGCTCAATGCTCTCGGGATAAACCGAAAAAACAGTGCGTGTGCGCTGTGCCTGCTGATGAGAGGCTTCGCTGTTGCGCTCGAAAATCAGAATAAACCCGCCGAGCAGAACGGCGCCGATTAGAAGCATCCAGTTAGTGACTTTGTGTTTCATGAAATTATTTTCTTCTCCGGAACCACAGTATAGTGCCGAGCAGAGCGGCCAGTGCCGGAATGACTCCGACGGTGCTCCAGGAGAGGAGCCGGATTTTTTCGCGGGTCAGTTTCAGGCGGGTATCATCTACTTTTTTCGGCGCAATAGCCATCAGCTGTTCGCGGTCGAGCAGCCAGTTCAGTGAACTCATAAAAAGACTGGTATCACCGCCGGTGAGTCCGCTGTTGGAAACGAAGCCGGAGTCGCCGAAAACAACCATACGCGACGGGCGGATCTGCATGTCGAGCAGTCCGGTCGTATCGCCTTTCTCGACCGCAGCGGCCATAGAAACGGGACCGGATACGTCATCCGTGTCTTTATCATATTTGGCGGGCACCCGATCAGGCTGTGCTTCCGACCAGCTGTTTTTGGAAGAGAGTGCCAGCGGGGTTACCTGCGGACGGTCGGCGGAAGTGGTTTTAGGCTGTGTGTAATCGGGCTCGACTGAGCGCGGCAGGTGGAAGATTGCTGCCGTGGTACCGAGTTTGGCGGTGATCGGGTGACGGTTGTAGGCCGACACAAAAACTTCACGGCCCGTCAGGGTGCGGTCTGGGTCGAGTACGATATCGTTGTGTAAAAGCACGCCCCATTCCTGCAACAGTTTTTCGAGGCCCGAGGTCTGTCCGGCATCTGTCAGCACCATTAGACGTCCGCTGCGGCGCAGCCAGACGGATATAAGGTCGGCTTCAGATTTCGACATGCTTTGCGAAGCACCCGCGACAATCAGGGTGCTGCAGTCGGCCGGAATTTGTTTTACGGTGCTTAGCAATAGCGGTTTGACTTCAATATTATCGCGCTCGATCAGTTGTGCGGCACCGGAAAAGCCGATGCGGCGGTCGAAGTTGGCGATGTCGCGCTCGCCGTGGCCGGTCAGAAAGTAAACTACGGGAATCGTTTTCTGAACAACCCCCTGAATGGCCGATGAAAAAGCCTGCTCGCCTTTAAACGCGATGATGCGATCAACACCGCTGGAGGCATCGATGGTTGCGATTTCGTCGACGCGGACATATTTACTGCGGCCGTCGCAGTCGAATACGACCACATTAGGATCGGTGACCTGATATTTCACGGCCAGCTCTTCGGTCTGTGCGATGTCGCGGTCGGGATCAACCCACTGGATGTTCAGGCGGGCGGAGTGGAACTGGTATTCGCGCAGCAGGTTGTGGATGTCTTCGTAGAGCACGTTGCCGGGCTGGAAGAAAACGGTTACCGCAATCGGCTTTTCCAGATTTTCCAGCATACCGGTGGTTTTAGAGGACAGGGTATATAGCTGCGTGCGGCTCAAGTCCTCGCGGTGGTAGTGGCGGAAAGAAAGGTAGTTGATCATCAGGATAACGGCCAGCGCCAGTATCAGAGCGGCGCTGGTGTTAAGCGTGATCCATAAACGATGTCTGCGGTTTTTCATGATGAGAGTTATTCGTTATTCGTTATTGGATATTTGCCGGATTTTGTCCGGCGCTTCCAGTATTCCATCAATCCATTCATCCATTATTCCAGTCTCTAGCGGCGGGCTTCGACCGCCTTGACAGTTGCAAAGAGGAAAAAGACAGTCGCACTCAGATAGAGAATCAGTGATCGCGAATCAAAGACGCCGCGCGAGGCTTCCATCAGATGCAGGGCGGAGGAAAGATAGCCACCGATTTCGCGCACCATCGGGTTTTTCGAAAGATGCGGCTCAAAGAGTCCGCCGAAAAACAGAATGCTCATGATGGAGAACGTCGAAATGGCCGCGATGATCTGATTAGAAGTCAGTGACGACGCCAGCATGCCCATTGCGATGAACGCAGCGGCGATCAGCCCGACCATCAGATAGCCGCCGGCAATCGGGCCGGCATCGATCAGATGCGCGGACTCGGGTGCTAATAACCGGAGGATCACCAGATAGAGCAGGGTTGGCAGGCACATCAGCATAAAGAAGGTGAGAACGCCCGCGAACTTGGCGACGACCACGGATGAATCTTTGACCGGCGCGGTCATCATCGTTTCAAAGGTGCCGTTTTTCCGTTCTTCGGCGAACGTACGCATGGTGAGAATCGGCAGGACGATCAGCATACAAGCCCAGATCACCACCATCAGCCCCTGCACAGAGCGCATCACTTCCAGATTTTCTTTTACCAGCCAGTAGAACCCGCAACCGGTCACCAGTAGAAAAAACATCAGCATCACATAGGCGATTGGCGAAAGAAACAGCGCCGCCAGTTCACGCCGCCAAAGTGCAAAGAAAGTTCTCATCGTTTAGCCTCCGCTGCCAGATCCTCGCGGATGATGGCTACAAAAACATCTTCAAGCGAACGGCTCTCCAGATGCAGTTCGCGGAGTTTCCAGCCGTTGGAAACCGCGCATTCAAAAACCTGTGTCCGGATGTCGGGCGCAGACGAATCAATCCGGTAACGGTTCCAGCCATCTTCAAGCGGCTCATGCGAAACCACATCTACGTTGCCGAGACTTTTTAGTGTTGCTTCAATCACAGCGGGATTGCCGGCGATTTCTGCACCGATCAGTACGTCACCTTCCAGCCGCTTTTGCAGGCTTTCCGGCGAGTCGGAGGCCACGATCTTGCCTTTATTAAGAATCAGAATCCGGCGGCAGGTCATTTCGACCTCCGGCAGAATGTGGGTTGAGAGCAAAAGCGTATGGCGTTCAGCCAGCTGGCGGATCAGTTCGCGCACTTCGCGGATCTGGTTCGGGTCGAGACCGGCCGTCGGCTCGTCTAGAATCAGCAAGTCAGGATCGTGAAGCAGGCTGTCGGCGAGACCGACGCGCTGGCGGTAGCCTTTTGAAAGCTGGCCGATGATTCGGCGGCCGACCTCGGTGAGTCCGCACTGCTCTTTCACGATGTCGCGCCGTCCACGGATCGCTTTGCGTGCCACACCCTTGATTTGAGCCCGGAATTTTAAATATTCATCCACCCGCATTTCGGTGTAGAGCGGGCAGCTTTCCGGCATGTAACCGATGTGGCGGCGCGCCTCAATCGGGTCTTCGAACACGTCACAGCCCGCGATTTCCACCGCGCCGCGTGTCGGATGCAGAAATCCAGTCAGCATTCGCATCGTCGTAGTCTTGCCCGCGCCGTTCGGGCCGAGAAAGCCGACGATTTCGCCGCGACCGACTTCGAACGAAACATCGTCCACCGCCGTATGGCCCGAAAACTGTTTAGTCAGATTGGAAACCTTAATCATCGGAACATCCTTGGAATGTTGGAACTTTGGAACACAGGAACAATGAAAGCCGACAGCATCAATCCATTATTCCTCTATTCCATTATTCCGCGTCCTATCGGGACGCTCGAATAACTGTGGCATTATCTATGAGAAGCCTTGGCAGTCAAGCCGCGTAACAGCTTCCGAACGGTGGAAAAACCGCCGCCGCGCTTCCAACCACTGGAAGAATCCGGTAGAAAACATTTCAGTCTTTGGAAACAACTCTATGGAATACAAACCGCTTAGACCACGGGACGCGCTGAACAAGGCGTTTTTGAAGGTGAAGCCGAACCGTTCCGATATGGAGCGGTTCAAGGCGGGACTCAGTACCCTTATGGATCACGTCAACCCGGCGGAATCCGAGGAGTTCCATAAAAACCTGCTGACTGATTTCCTCCGTAAGACCGGGTATGACCCCTCCTATTTCATTAACACCAAGGGGCGCAACGATCTGGTGATTCATAACGGCGACAGCGCCAAGGCACCGGTCGGCGTGATTATTGAGGCCAAAAATCCGTCTAACCAGAACGAGATGCTGCGTCTGGATCGCATCAACGTGAAGGCCATGCAGGAGCTGCTGCTTTATTACCTGCGGGAACGGATCACGAACAACAATCTGGAGCTGCGCTACCTGATCGCCACGAACGTTTACGAGTGGTTCATCTTCGACGCGCAGGTTTTCGAGCAGTGCTTTGCCAAGAACAAGGAGCTGGTGCGGGTATTCCGGGGTTTTGACGACGGGCGGCTGGCCGGAACCAAAACCGACTATTTCTACAAGGAAGTGGCTCCGCATTACATCAACGCGGCGCTGAGCGACATCCATTTCACCTACGTCAACCTGCACGATTATGACAAGGAACTGCGCGACGGCGACAAAGCGAACGACGCGAAGCTGATTCCGCTGTTCAAGGTGCTTTCGCCGGAACACCTGCTGAAACTGCCGTTCACCAACGACAGCAACACGCTCGATAAGCAGTTTTATACCGAACTGTTGCACATCATCGGGCTGACCGAGCGCAAAGAGGGCGGAAAGAAGCTGATTGAGCGCAAGCCGGAAGGGGAGCGCAACATCGGTTCGCTACTCGAAAACGCCATCGGCCAGCTCGACAGCCTCGACAAGATTTCGCGGATGGAGAAGCCGCAGCAGTTCGGCGCGGACGCCAAAGAACGGCTGTTTAACGTCGCGCTGGAACTGGCGATCACCTGGACCAACCGCGTGCTGTTCCTGAAATTGCTCGAAGCCCAGCTGATTTCCTACCACAAAGGCGACCGGAACTATGCGTTTCTGAATCTGGAAAAGGTCGGTAGCTATGACGACCTGAACGGCCTGTTCTTTGAAGTGCTGGCCCGCACGCCCGGCGAACGCAGCGCCGAAATGAAAAAGCGGTTCGGCAAAGTGCCGTATCTCAACAGCTCGCTGTTTGAACCGTCCGCCATCGAACACGCCGGACTGTTCATCAGCCAGATCAAAGACCGGGCGCTGCCGGTGCATCCGGCGACGGTGCTGAAAGACAAGAACGGGAAGAAACGCACCGGCGAACTCGACGCGCTGGAATACTTCTTTGCGTTTCTGGATGCCTACGACTTCACCGCCGACGGGGCGGAAGAAATCCAGGAAGACAACAAGACGCTCATCAACGCCTCGGTACTCGGCCTGATTTTCGAGAAAATCAACGGCTACAAAGACGGCTCGTTCTTCACCCCCGGCTTTATCACCATGTACATGTGCCGCGAAACCATCCGCCGCGCCGTGATTCAGAAGTTTAATCAGACAAAGGACTGGAACTGCGAAACCGTCGAACAGCTCGCCGACCGGATTGACGGCAACGCCGAAGCCAACCGGATTATCAACTCGCTCAAAATCTGCGATCCGGCGGTCGGCTCCGGCCACTTTCTGGTTTCCGCGCTCAACGAACTCATTGCGCTCAAAAGCGAGCTGGGCGTTTTGTGCGACCGCGAAGGCAAGCGGTTGAAAAACTACCATGTGGAAGTGGTCAACGATGAGCTGTTCGTCACCGACGAAGACGGCGAATTCTTCGAGTACAAACCGAAGCTGCCGGAATCTCAGCGCGTTCAGGAAATGCTCTTCCACGAAAAGCAGACGATTATTGAAAACTGCCTGTTCGGCGTGGACATCAATCCGAACTCGGTAAAAATCTGCCGCCTGCGGCTCTGGATTGAACTGCTCAAAAACGCCTACTACAAAGGCGAGGACGAGCTGGAAACCCTGCCGAACATCGACATCAACATCAAATGCGGCAACTCGCTCATCAGCCGCTTTGCCCTCGACTCCGATCTCAAAAAGGCGCTTGGCAAAGGCAAAAAGTGGAACATCGACACGTATCGTCTGGCCGTGATGAGCTACCGCAACGCCGAATCGAAAGAGCAGAAGCGGGCGATGGAAGCGCTGATAGACGAAATCAAGAGCAATTTTAAAGCGGAAATCTACACCAAAGACCGGGACGATCTGCGGAAAGCCCGCAACAAGCTTCTATCTCATGCCAACCAGACGGAAATGTTTGAATTGAGCAAAAGCGAAAAGACAGCTTGGAAGAAAACGGCAGAAATGCTGGCCGAAAATGTCGACAAGCTGGAGCGGAAAATCGAGGCAATCGAGAGCAACAAGATTTATGAAAACGCCTTCGAGTGGCGCTTTGAATTCCCGGAAGTGCTCGACGACGACGGCCAGTTTATCGGCTTCGATGCGGTGATTGGAAATCCGCCGTATATCCGGCAGGAGGAATTTTCCGAAATCAAACCATACCTCAAGCAAAGCTACCGGACGTTTACCGGCACGGCAGACCTTTATGTTTATTTCGTTGAACTCGGCCTCCGCAACCTCCGGCCCGGAGGCACCTTCAGTTTCATCACACCCAACAAATGGATGCGGGCGACCTACGGCCAGCCGCTCCGCAACTTCATCAAAGAAAACCGGATCAACTCCATTCTGGATTTCGGCGACCTGCCGGTGTTTGAAGAAGCCACCACCTATCCCTGCATCCTCTCGTTTGACAAATCCGCACCGCAACCGGCCTTCAAAGCCGCCAACATCACGACGCTCAACTATCCCGCTGGGCTTCCGGCCTATGTCGAAGAAACGCAGATGGAAGTACTCGCCGAAAATCTACGGGAAGAGGGCTGGCAGCTCGAAAATCCACACGTCTTTGCTCTCATGCAAAAACTCCGCGCCGCCGGGAAGCCGCTCGGCGAATATGTAGACGGGAAATTTTATCGCGGAATTGTCACTGGTTTGAACGAAGCGTTTGTGATCGACCGAGAAACCCGTGATCGGCTGATTACCGAAGATAAAAAAGCATCCGAAATTATAAAACCTTGGTTGAGGGGAAGAGATGTAAAGCGCTGGTGTGCTCAGCCTCAGGATTTGTGGCTTTGCTATGTAGGATGGGAAACAAAAATTGATCAATATCCCTCCATTAAAAAATATCTTACCGGTTTCCATAAGGAACTGTCCGAACGCCCTGAAGTAAAAGCGGGTCGCGTGCCGTGGTATGCGATGAGTCGCTATGCTTCTGATTATTGGCAAGAGTTCGCCGAGCCGAAGATCGTAATTCCTGCCATAACAAACACTGTTCAATACGCCTTCGATGATTCTGAGTATTTCAGCAACGACAAAACCAGCATCTGCGTTTCAGATAAGGCAAAATTTTTGTTGGGCATTTTAAATTCGTCCGTTGGCTGGTGGTTCATCCGCCAAATAGCGGCAACCAAGCAAGGCGGGTTTTACGAATTCAAGCCGATGTATGTTTCCCAAATCCCGATTCCGGCGGCGACGCCCGCGCAGCAAACGGAAATCGAAAAGCGGGTGGAAAAAATCCTGGCGCAGAAAAAAGAAAATCCGGAAGCGGACGTCTCCGCCCTCGAAGGCGAAATCGACCGGCTGGTCTATAAACTCTACGACCTGACGGAAGAGGAGATTCAGATTGTGGATCCAGCCTTCGCCAAGGCTACGGCGGACAAGAGGTAGTCCTGCGGACAGAATAGGTGCGGCCACCGTCCGCACCCACAGTAAGAGGGATTTTCTGTAGCCGCGCACGGTGGGCGCGGTAGGTTTGGACGAGAGAAGTTCCGAACAGGTGCGGCCACCGTCCGCACCCACAGCAAGAGAGATTTTCTGTAGTCGCGTACGGCGGGCGCGGTCTGCCTGATATTCAAGCTGGATGAAACGCCCGCACTTCGGTAAAAACTTTCCAAGGTTCGGAAAGTAAGTGTGGAAATGAAACAGACAAACGGACAGAACGGTTCCGGAGGAAAAGATAAGCGGGCGTTGAAGTCGGAGGCCGCGGGGCGGATTTACGGCGCGCACGGCGGGTTCCGCAAGCTGAAGGCGTTTCAGGTGGCGGAACTTTGCTACGACTATACCTGCCGCTTTTGCGAACGGTATGTTCCGCCGAAAGACCGCCACTTCGACCAGATGGTGCAGGCGGCGCGCAGCGGTTATCAGAATATCGGCGAAGGCAGCGAGGACAGCGCGACCAGTAAAAAGCTGGAGATGAATCTGACGAATGTGGCCAAGAGCAGTATCGGCGAGCTGGAACGGGACTATCAAAAGCATTTGAAACGGCGGAATCTCCGCCTGTGGAAAATGGGTGAACCGGCCTTTGAAGAGGCGCGGGCGCTACGTCCGGAAACGGTGGCAGAGGCGGCGGCGTGGATCAACGCGCCCGGCAAACAGCAACCCGCCGAAGAACGCGCCGCGAATCTCGGCGCGATTCTGGCCGCGCAGGCGCATTGGCTGACCGAACGCCTGCTGGATCGGCAGGCGCAGGAGTTTGAAACGGGCGGCGGTTTTTCCGAGCGGCTTTACAATGCCAGAACCGGAGGAACGAACGGACGAAACAGACGGAACGGAGAAGGGGCTTAATACCCTGTTGTGTCTGTTTTGTCCGTTGTGTCTGTTTTCAATCTCACTCGTAGCGCAGGGCTTCGATCGGGTCGAGTTTCGAGGCTTTCATGGCGGGCCATAGGCCGAAGAAGATGCCGATGAAGACCGAGAAGCCGAAGGCGACGATTAATGAGAGCCCGCTGATCTGCATCGGCCAGCCCGCACCTTGCGACATGCCAAGGCTGAGTCCAATGCCAAGTCCGAGTCCGGAGAGTCCGCCCAGCAGACTGATGGCGAGCGCTTCGATGAGGAACTGCGCCATAATATCCTGCCGCCGCGCACCGAGTGCTTTGCGCAGCCCGATTTCACGGGTACGTTCGGTGACGGAAACCAGCATGATGTTCATGATGCCGATACCGCCGACGATTAGTGAAATACCGGCGATGCTGGCGAGCAGGATGGACATGATTTTGGTGGTTGAGCTGAGCGCTTCCTGAATTTCGGCCATGTTCCGGATTTCAAACGGATTTTCCGCCGGATCCTGATTATGGCGTTTAGCCATAAGATTCATAAGGTCTTCCTGCGCCTTGGGCATGTTTTCCGTCTTATCGATTTCGGCGTCGATTCCATCGAGGTAGCGTTTACCGAAAAGGCGGTACATGGCGGTGGTGACGGGAATTCGGATGGTGTCGTCCTGGTCACCGAAGGCGCTGGCGCCCCGTTCGGGAAGTACGCCGACGATTTTGTAGGAGCGCCGGTTGATGCGGATGGTTTTGCCGATCGGATTTTCATTTTCTCCGAACAGCGAGCGGAGCGGAGTCATGCCGAGCACAGCAACCTGTGCGCGAAGGGTGACGTCTTCCGCCGTGATGAAGCGTCCAAGAGGCGGCACTTCGGCGCGCATGGAGGCGTAATCCGGCGAAACGCCGTAAGCCGAGGTGGCCCAGTTTTTCGAACCGTACTGGAGTTGCACCCCGCCGCGAACAATAGCGGCTGAACGTTTGACGTTCGGGGTCATGGTGGCAACGGCGGTGGCATCATCAAGAACCATCCGTGAAACTTCACCAGCCTGCAACTGCACGCCCTGATTGTTACGTGAGGCGGGCCGGATACTCAGCATATTGGAGCCGAGGCGCGACAGCTGTTCTTTCACGGAGGCTTTAGCGCCGAGCGCGAGTGAAACCATGGCGATAACGGCGGCAACCCCGATCAGGATGCCGAGCGCGGAGAGAAAAGTGCGCGCTTTATTCGTCCAAAGCGCCCGCAGACTCTGTCGGGTAAGCGCGGTGCCTTCGTGCAACAAGGCTATCCAGCTTCTTTTTTTTGCGCTTTCGCGAAGAAGTTCGAGTACCTCCGCCCGGGCTTCGTCCTGAACCGCCGGCATTTCGTTCCGGCGGTCTTCCTGAATTTCGCCATCACGAATCGTAATGATGCGGTCGGCGTGTTCGGCTACTTCAATATCGTGGGTGACGAGAACAACCGTCAGTCCCTGCCGGTGGAGCGCGCGGAACAACGCCATAATATCTTTGGCACTTTTGGAGTCCAGATTACCGGTCGGTTCGTCGGCAAGAATGATGGAAGGATTGTTGACGAGCGCCCGGGCGATGGCGACGCGCTGCTGCTGTCCGCCGGAGAGTTCGTTGGGCCGGTGGTTTATCCGGTCGCCGAGCCCGACGTGTTCGAGCATTTTTTGTCCGCGGTGACCTTCTGATGTCTTTCCTGAATAGAGCAGGGGCAGGTTGACGTTTTCAAGTGCCGAGGCGCGCTGGAGCAGATTGAACTGCTGGAAGATAAAACCGATGGTGCGGTTGCGCAGCCGCGCTGTTTGCGTATCGGAAAGTCCAGTGATGTCCTTGTCGTCGATTTCGTAGGTGCCGCTGTCGGGCCGGTCGAGCAGTCCGATGGTGTGCATCAGCGTGGATTTTCCCGATCCGGAGGAGCCGATGATGGCGATAAATTCGCCGTGTTCGACCGTCAGAGAAACATTGCGCAGGGCGTGCACGGTGTGCTCACCCATTTGGTAGCTTTTGCAGATGTTACTTAGGCGGAGCATGGCGATTATCGAGTTCCGCTCCGTCCGGAGCCGCCTCCCGAACGCGACCCGCCGGAACCCGTACCGCGCGTGCTGGCCGGAGCCATCGCGAACGGATTCTTGGCGGTTTCTTTTTTACGGACAACCTGCGGGATAAGCACCTCTTCGCCTTCGGCGAGACCTTCGGTTATTTCGGTGAAAGAATTTTCGCTGAGACCTGTTTTGACCGGGCGCGATTCCGGTTCTTTCCCGTCTTTAGCAGGCAGGCGCACCAGCGCTTTGCCTTTGCGGTATTCGAGTGCGGCGGTCGGTACGGACAGAACGTCTTTATGTTCTTCTACCAGAAAAGTCAGCGTGGCGGTCATGCCGCTACGGGCAAAGTCCGGCAGATTTCCGGGCGTCACATCTATTTCATACATGGTCACGTTACTGACCATCTTCGAATCATAGGCAATACTTTCGACTGAGCCGTCGAATGCGGAGTCCGGATAAGCATCGAGCTTCACCTTCACGCGCTGTCCGGGAAAGAGCGAGCCAATGTCTGTTTCGTCTACCTGTCCGACAACGATCAGCTGGTCCGCGATTACGATGACTGCACTGGCGGAAGAAATGGTTTGTCCAGGTTCCAGCGAGCGGACGATCACTGTTCCACTGAGCGGAGCAACCAGCGGTGCCGCTTTATAAATTTCTTCCCAGTATTTTAATTCGTTCGGGCCTTTGGCGCGGGCCGTGTCGAGCAGCGTGGCGCGTTCGGTGGAACTGATCCAAGCGACGATTTGGCCTTTTTCAACCTTGTTGCCTTCATCCACCAGCAGCGTTTCGATACGGCCGGCGATCGGCGATTTGACTTCCAGACGGTTAGCCGGACTTACCTGGCCGGTACTTTCGACCGTGTGGCGCAAGGTTCTGATTTCGACTTTTGCCGGAATAAATTTTTGTGCTTCAGCGGCTGCGGCGGTCTTTTTCTTGTGCGCTGCGTAAGCCCAGTAACCGCCACCTGCCAGCGCGAGTACGACGAGAATCCAGATAAATTTTTTCATAACCGTTTTCCTTACTGAATCGAACTAAGTCCCATCGCGTTCTGCCACGCCGCTTCCGCCTGATCGGCTGCGCGCCGGCTCGCCAGCCAGTTTTTCTGGCTCGTAACCAGCGCGTTTTCAATCGTGTCCCAGTCCTGAAAACTGATCAGTCCCTGCTGATACTGAGCGCGTGCCACGGTCGCGCGAATGCTTGCCGCTTCCAGCTGTGCATTCTGCACGCTCATGGAGGCATACCGGTCGCGGCAGGTGTTGAGCGCGGCCTGCAGATTATTCAGCAGGTCCAGCATCGCGTTTTCGGCATCCAGCCGAGATTGTTCCCGTTTCAGACCGGAAATGATGATGTCCTGCGAAATTTTTCCGCCGGTGAAAATCGGCAGCGAAACAGCAAGGCCTGTCTGCCAGCCTTTGGTTTTTATATTTTCCTCGCCGGAGCCAGACAGGGTGGCGGATGCCGTGACCTTAGGGAAGCGCACGCTCCGCGTAATGATGAAGCCCTGTTCGGCCGCTTTTATATTCGCTTCGGCTGAATGATACGTCGGAGTCTGCCGCGCCAGTTCGTCCAGTGATACATCGGCCGGCGGGGCATTGGTGCGCAGTTCGCCGGACACGGTGAAGTTGGTGTATACCGTTTGTTTCATCAACCCCGCTAGGCGACGGCGCGCCAGTTCCACTGCCCGCTCCGCTTCTCCGACACTGTAAAGCGCGTCGGCAAGTTGTGCCTGTTTCAGCAACAGCGAACCTTTGTGTTCACGTCCGCCCTCATAGCGCATTTCCACCAGCCGCGCGCTGTCGGCGCGCTGTGCGGCAATGCCTTTCACCAGCTTCACCAGCTCTTGGGCATAGAGCTGATCGGAAAAAGCTTTGCGCAAGGCATATTCAACATTTGATCTCGTCTGATCAAAATTGGCTTTTTCGGCATACAGCTCCGCTTCCTTTTGCGTTACCCCTGCGCGGTTTCCAAATCCGTCAAAGATCGTATAGTCGACCTTCAGTGAGGTCGATAGATTGTCGGTGTCCGCCCAGCGCTTGCCTTCGGTTTTGCTTTCACCGGTTAAGCGCTCAGCTCTAGCGGTCACGCTAGGATAATAGACCGACTGCTGTGACTTGAGAATCGCTTCGGCTTCTTTCAGTTTCAGCCGTCCGACGGCGAGGTCGATATTGTTCTCTACAGTCCGGCCAAAGCAGTCCTGCCAGGTCAGCGAATCATCGGCATAAAGCAACCCCGCCAGCAAAAGCAGGGTTACCGCCGTGGTAAAACGATGAAGTTTAAAAGGCGACATGAGGGCAGACTATACCCCCATGTTTCGGAAAATAACGGCCAATTTTATGATTTTTTCGCCGGCGGTTCTTTGCCGAGTTTGGCGAGAACGGTTTTTAGGTCGGCCCATGCTTCACCCTTTTTACCGGGGGAGCGTAGCAGGTAGGCGGGATGGTAGGTCGGCATGAGATCAATGCCTTCGTACTGGCACCACGTTCCGCGGAATTTGGTGATGGCGACATCTTCCTGAAGCAATCCCTGCACGGCGGTTTTGCCGAGCGCGACGATAATCTTCGGCTTGATGAGTGCAATTTGTGCTTTGAGATACGGAACGCAGGCGGTCATTTCTTCCGGCATCGGCACGCGGTTGCCGGGCGGGCGGCATTTAACAATGTTGGCGATGAAAACCTCTTCGCGTTTGTAGCCCATCGCTTCAATCATCTTGTCGAGCAGTTGGCCCGCCGCACCGACGAACGGACGGCCTTGATCATCTTCGTCCGCTCCGGGGCCTTCGCCGACAAACATGATATCGGGCCGGTTCGGATTACCTTCGCCTGGGACGGTGTTTTTACGCGCGGCGTGGAGCGGGCAGGCGGAGCAGACGCGAATCTGGCCGGCGATTTCTTCAAGCGTTTTTCCGGTGACACGAACGCTGCTTTGCGGAGCCGCTGTCGCGGCCGGCGCAGGGCGCGGTGCAGAGTACGGGGCTGACCCCTGACCCCTGACCCCTGACCCCTGACTTCTGATTGCAGCCAGCGTTTCCGGAGAAACCTCCAAGGTCTGGAACCCTTCCTCTTTCTTGTATTCAAGGAAGTTCTGCAAGTTGCTGACAAACTGTTTGATATCCACCATGGCAACGTATGGATACCGGAAATTGTTTGGCGGCGGAAGTTTTTTGCGCGGACGTTTCCGTCAAGACCGTAAAGCCAGCCCGGCGGCCAGCAGTACACCGAAGAGCAGATAGAACGCGGCCGTCTGTTGCGGAGCCGCCGCGAGTTCGGTTTCCAGTTGCTCAGCCGTCAGCACGGCACGAACGCGCCGCCACGCGATCGGGAAACTCAATAACGGCAGAAAAATACCGGCGGCACCTGCCGCAGCCAAGGCGGTGACGATCAAAGCGGCGTACAGTTTTTTCGTTCGCGCCGCGCCCAGCCGCATCGGTAGCGTAGTGAATCCGGCGGCGGAATCCATTTTGATGTCGCGCAGATTATTCACCAGCAGAATGGCCGTCACCAGACAGCCGCAGGCCAGCGCGGGCCACGCCGCGCCGACCGTTATGGTTCCGGTGGCAGCGTAAAACGCGCCGCCGAAAAGAAGCAGACCCATCAGAACAAACACAAACGGTTCGCCGAGCCCTTTATATTTGTATCCGCTCCGGTGCGAATAAAACCATGCCCCAGCGAGTCCGGCGAGTCCCATGAGAAGTAGCGGCCAGCCGCGCAGTGCCGCCAGCAGCAGTCCTGCCGCCGCGCCAGCGATAAGGTAAAACCGGCCCCAGCGCAGCATGTATTCCGGCTTAACAATGCCTTCCGTCAGCAGACCGCTCGACCCGCGCGCTTCGGCGGTATCGAAGCCGAGAACGAAATCATAGTAGTCATTCAGCAGGTTAACTCCGGCGTGTAGAAGTAACGCGCAAAAAAGCATCAGTGGAAACAAAGGCCACGCAACCGTAAGTCCTTGTGCGCGGGCTGAAAGAAAAGCGCAGAGCACCGGAATTACGGTGGCGGCAAAAGAATAGGCGCGCAGTGCGCGCGCCCAGTTTTGAAAGTCACGATTCGCCGGCACTTATTTCTTCCGCGTGATCATGAAGTCGAGCGACCAGCGTCCGCCGCCTTTCAGCAGGAATAACAGCGCGGGCATAAAATAAAGCCACGCCATTTCCTGTTTGGCGAACGGCTGTCCACCATGCGCGCCGAAAATGGCGACACTCATGGTGCAGACGATCATGAACGCCGCAGGCCGGGTCAGCAGTCCGAGCGCCAGCAGCGCCGCACCGAAACTTTCGGAGAATGCGGCCAGAAACGCCATGACGTGCGGAGCGGGTACGCCGAGACTGGCGACGAATCCAGTAAACTTTTCCATTCCGCCGGCCAGTTTTGCGATTCCGTGTGTCATTAGCGCTACGCCGGTAAAGGCGCGCAGGAGAAGGATGCCTGCACAGGCATCCGGAGTTGTTCCGAACAGAAGCTTCTTAATCATGAGATACCTCCTTGAACAGTTTCGCTGCGATTCTGGCAAATCCAGAAAAATTAGCGAGACAGGTATTGCGGAATCCGCACATGAAATAATGCAGCCGCAGCCCGGCTTTTCCCTTGATCCAAATCCGGCTGAAGAGCTGGCCGACGCTGTCGCCGTGCAGCGGAATCACCCAGCCCGCATCGAACGGACGGAATGGTTTAGCGGGAAGTCCGCGCAGTTTGCGCGCGATATTTTTTCCAGCGCACTTTCCTTCATACCACGCGAAGTTAATCGCCTTGCGCAGCGTCTGACCGTTCTGTTCAACGGCGGCGGCATCGCCCGCCGCGAAAATATACGGATAGTTCGGCAGTGAAAGATCAGGATTCACCTTCAGCCGTCCGTCACTCAACCGCTCCACATTTCCTTTCAGCTCCGGCACGGCGAACGTCGAGCCGCCCGCCCAGCAGAAAAAAACGTTTTCAAATGTTTGGTTCCCGACGGTGACATTTTTTCCGTCAAAGCCGGTTACGCGCTGACCGGAAAGAACCGTTACGCCGGTCCGGGCCAGAAACGCTTTGATGTACTGCCGCTTCGCTTCCGGCAGAAACGGCAGAATGTCCAGCGCCGGATCAACGACGGTCACGCGGCATGGTTTTCCCTCGGCTTGTGCCCGGTAATAAAGGCTCATCGCCAGTTCGAGTCCGGTGTAGCCGCCGCCCGCCATCACCACCTGCGGAATTTCCGTCTTAAATAAATATGCACCGAAGTCGGCGCGGATGCGCAGGGCGGTTTCGAGCGAGTCGAGGTGATAAATCTGTTCGCGGTGTGGCTTAAATCCGCGGAAATCCGTCACCGAACCGGCGGCGGTCAGCAGACAGTCAAATTCGAACGTCTCGCTGCCCGCGATAAGTGTTTTGGCGGCGAGGTCAATGGATCGTACCGGTTTTTGGATATGCCGGACGGTTGAAGGAAGAAGTTTTTTGAGCGGATAGTGCAATAGCTTTTCATCGAGCCATCCGCCGGCGAGGTCGGGCAGGGCGGGCAGCATAACCGTGGAGCTGCGCGGATCGAACAGGACAATTTCCGTATTCGCGCTGCGCAGGGCGCGGCAGGCCTGCCGTCCGGCGAATCCTCCGCCGATGATGATTATTTTACGGGTCATCACATGATCAGGTTTTATTAGCGCTTTGCTGAAGCAAGTGTTGTCCGCAGTTGCTTGAGCAGCGTTTCCATATCCTCCGGCATCGGCGCTTCGAAGCTCATCCGTTTGCCGGAAACCGGGTGGTTCAGCGAAAGTTTGGCGGCGTGCAGCATCTGGCGGTCGGCTTTAATCGGTGACGCCCGGCCGCGGCCGTAAACGGTGTCGCCGATGACCGGATTTTTAATGTGCGCCATGTGGACGCGGATCTGATGGGTCCGGCCCGTTTCAATCTTTATCTGTACCAGCGCCGCTTCGCCGAGCGCTTCCAGCACTTCGTAATGCGAAACCGCATCGCGTCCGTTGCGGACATTCGCCGCCATTTTTTTGCGGTGGATCGGATGACGGCCGATGGTTGTTTCGACCGTGCCGCGCTTGCCGTACGGAACGCCCCAGACGATCGTCAGATATTCCTTGGCCGTCTCGCGCTCCTTAAACTGCCGCGCCAGCTCGTTCATCGCCTTTTCGTTTTTGGCGACCACCATCACGCCGCTGGTGTCTTTGTCCAGCCGGTGAACAATGCCGGGGCGCTTTTCGCCGCCGATGCCGGTCAGGTCTTTACAATGGTGGAGCAGGGCGTTCACCAGCGTACCGGTTTCGTTGCCGACCGCCGGATGCACCACCAGCCCGGCGGGCTTATTGATGACGATCATGTTGCGGTCTTCGTAGAGAACATTCAGGGAAATATCTTCTGCCTGCGGTGTCGCGGCGGCCGGATCAGGAACCATCCACTCCGCGCGATCACCGGCGCGTATTTTCTGGTTCGCCTTGCACGGCGCGCCATTAACGGTAACGCGACCGTCTTTGATTAAGGACTGCCATCGCGACCGCGAATGTTCCGGCACGGTTTCCGCCAGCCATGTATCCAGCCGCGCTTCCGGTTTCTCTGCAACTTTTTCAAACATAGAAAACATGTTAACCATCCGCCTTCGCTTTAGCAACACAAGCTACGGCGGACAGGCGAATGGACGCGACCGCCAAAGGCAAAGGCTGGCGCGAAGCGACAGCAACGAACGAAGTGAGAGGCAATGGACACTCATTTCCGGAACCGGGCTATAAGCCGGAAAGAAAAGGCAGGTCGCGGTTAACCCACCCCGCCGTTCCGGCACCCCTCCGCCGGAGGGGATTTGATGTAATTTCTGATTCCCCTCCACGGGAGGGGTGGCTGCAAGCCGGGGTGGGTTCTTGGGCTATAGAAAAGGATTCTATAGCTCATGAAAGCGGTCTTTTCTGGGCTATAGCGGGGCTGAATCCGTATTCACCGCAGATTTTGCGGCGAATAGAAGATATAATCACCGCAAACGGCTGGTCATGGTTCCAATGTTTGGAAAATTTGCGGGCGCTCAACGTGTTGACAATAGGCACACGGATCGATATTTTTCCAGCGTGAAAAGGATCTGCTGGAATCCGGAAAAGAACGAGTGGCTCAAAGAAGCTCGCGGCGTCTGTTTTGAGCAGGTCGCAGATATTCTGGAGCAGGAGGATGAGTTGGATGTGATTGATCATCCGAATCAGGAGAAATATCCGCAGCAGAAAATCATAATCGTGAACATTAACGACTATGCCTACCTGGTTCCGCGTGTTGAAACCGAGGACGGTATTTTCCTAAAGACGATTATTCCCAGCCGGAAAATGACTGCTAAATATTTGAGGTGAGCCATGAAAAATATAAATGATGATCCAAAACTCGACGATGAGGAAAAAGAACTGCTCGAATCAGTAGAGCGGGGCGAGTGGAAAACCGTTGATAATCTGGCGGAGGAAAAGGCGATGCTCCGCGAAGCCGCACGCAATACACTGCGTAAAGAGAAGCGGATCAACATCCGTCTTTCAGCCAAAGATCTCTTTGATATTCAGACTGCCGCCGCCGAGGAGGGGATGCCCTATCAAACCCTCATCTCCAGCATCATCCACAAATACGCCGCCGGCATCTTAATTGACCGCCGCTCGCTGATCGTCAGCGAAGCCCCCGCGCCCTACAAAACCCGCCCGGCCAAAAAGACGAAGTGAGTTTTGACGTTTCGCTTCTTTTGGGATACCAAAAGCACTTTCGCCCCGACAGATTTGGGGCTCAGGTCCAATCGTTGGCAATTCCTGGATTGCGGAATGGCGCCGTTTTTAGTTATCTGCCCACTAAACTGCGGGAAGCTTAACCTTAATCGAAGGGGCATCATGGAATCTGTCTTAGTCAAAATTCGTTCAGTGCTCGTGTGCGGCGTACTCGCCGGTGCGGTGTCAGTTCAGGCCGTACCTGCTCCTGTTGTGGCGGGGCATTATCCGGCGGGTGCCGAAGGAATCAAAGGCGCATCGCTTCCGCCTCCCGGCGTGTATTTCCGCGACTACAACATGTTCTATTTCGCGAACACGTTTAAGGACGGCCCGCCGGATTTCGACATTAAGGCCTACATCAACGCGCCCCGGCTGATCTGGATGACCGACAAGAAAATCTTCGGCGCGAATTACGGAATGGATGTGATCGTTCCTTTTGTTTCCATGGACTGGACCGCCGGCGGTAGCAGCGACCGTTATTCGGGTCTGGGCGACATCCAGATCGAACCGCTGCTGCTCTCGTGGCAGTTCAAACAGTTCGACCTCGCGGCGGGTTATGCGGTCTGGGTGCCGACCGGCGACTACGAACCCGCCCGTCCGGACCTGGTCTCGAAAGGTTTCTGGTCGCATATGCTGACGCTCGGCGGAACCTGGTATCCGGATAAAGAAAAAACCTGGGCCATGTCACTGCTCAACCGCTACGAATTCTGTCAGGAACAGGAACAAACGCACACCGATCCCGGTCAGGTATTCACCACCGAATGGGGTCTCAGCAAAAGTCTGCGCCCCGGCCTGGATGTAGGCTTCATCGGCTATTACCAGCAGCAGGTCACCGAAGATTCCGGCCCGGCAGCCACCACCAAGCTGGATCGCAAAATCGGCGCCGGCCCCGAAATCTCCGCCTTCTGCCCGAAGCTCGGTCTGTTTGCCTCGCTTCGCTACGCCCATGAATTCGCCGCCGTCGAACGGCCCGAAGGACATCTGATCACGCTGACGCTGACGAAGCCGTTCTAATACCAAAACCGTATGATATTCAGTTTATAGACAAGGCAACCGGGACGGTTGCGATACGTACCGCCGCCGTCCCGGCGGCCTTGGCATCAATACCGAACCTCATGCGGTTTTGGTATGAGGGCATCGAAGGAACCGACACGCTCTTTTAAACGCGCCGGGACGGCGCATTCCACCTGCTTCTATCCAGCCAAAAAGATGAAGTGAGTTTTGACGCTTTGCTTCTTTTGGAATACCAAAAGCACTTTCGCCCCGACAGATTTGGGGCTCAGGTCCAATGTTCGAAAACCCGGTTGTTTAAATGCGAGGACTGACCCCGGATCCTGTCATCACTCCGCACGAAACCCTTTTTGAACCCATCTATAAATAGGAAGCAGAGCAAACTTAAACAGGCCTTCGATAAACCAATGGATTATCCACGTGCCAACGATAAGCAATGAGGCCAAAGATAATAAAACCCTGGATTTTTTCTCGGCCTTATCAGCCTTGTCGTGGAGGTTCCAATACTGATCTGCTTGTTTTTCAAGCTGCTGTTCGAGGATGGGGGCGATAAAAGTTTGAGTTTGTGATTGAACCGCAACATCTCGACAAAGCTTCATGTAGGGCTTCGCTACAATTTCCTGTTCGCCCCTATATCTCTTTGCCTCAATGGTGGACATGATTGAGAAAATAGCGAAAATGAGCCCGATAGCACCGAGAATCAAATAAATCCGGAAGAGCCCTTTTTTCCACGCAACCTTTTTCATTTTGGAGTCCTCTGTTTTGTGCTGCATTGAAGCTATGTGTTTCCTCTTTCTTGCCTAAACCTATAGCGTCAGAAAGAGTTTTGCAAGGGGATGGGGTGGCATAGAAAGTGCGGGCTACTGAGATCATAGGCTTTTTTTCACGGCATCAAGAATTGTTGCTACATACTCGGCAGTTTCCAGAGAGTATGTTCTGACGTTATATTGCGGGTGAAGATCGCCTTCTACATAAAATAGCGGCTTAAAACTTCCCATATTGTTAGCCTGTTCTCGGAGTGCGAAATATTCATCGCTGTTCGGTTCAGCTTGATTTGCCTGCTGGTATAGTCGGGTTTGTTCCTCGTTTTGCGTGTGTGTAATGAAGGATGGAACGTAAAGGGGAATTCGGTGTGCGATTGCATCCCGGATATCCGTCATTCGTTTATTGGCTTCTTGCTGACAGAAAATGACATCCCAGAGCGTGGCATGGTCTTTTTTTAACCAAGCAGAATAGTCCCTTTTCCAGAATCCGATATTGGATTTTTTGCTACGCCAGTCATCGGTTTCTAGGATGAATCCCTTTTCATAAGCAAAAGACCACGCGGCGTTATCCAAGGCCCCGTAACAGTGGTAAAAAAAAGAATGCAAGTGCATGGACAGACAGGAGTTTTCTCCGAGGAGGGCTAAGGGAGATGTTCGACCCGAGTAAGCGATGTCAAAGATGGCGCAGAGGTTCATGCGAATGATTGGTAAGCGGCGCATGACGCCATATTGGAAATAATCCCGGGCCTTTTCCGACTGTAGATAAGACGAATCAAACTCAAGACGGAGATTATCGATTAGTCTTTTGACTTCGAAGAGGCGGCACTCTTCTTGTCTTTCTTCGGGTGTAGGTGTTTGGCGTCGCATGGCTTTTTTCAAGGCCTGACCTGTCCAGAGCCGGAGATGACGTACTTATAAGTCGTCAGTTCTTCGAGTCCCATGGGGCCGCGGGCGTGGAGCTTGTCGGTGCTGATGCCGATTTCGGCGCCCATGCCGAATTCTCCGCCGTCGGTGAAGCGCGTTGAGGCGTTGACGTACACGGTGGCGGAATCAACCTGCGACAGAAACTTTTTCGCCGCCTTGGCGTCGGTGGTGACGATGGCGTCGGAGTGCTGCGAGCCGTAGGTGTTGATGTGCTCAATGGCCGCCTGCACGTTTTTGACGATGCGGATGGAGAGAATCATATCGAGATATTCGGCGTACCAGTCTTCTTCGGTGGCAGGTTTGATTGACACATCAAATTTCTGAACCGCTTTGTCGCCGCGCAGTTCGACGCCGAGCTGTTTGAAGCGGGCGATCATGCGGGGCAGGAACGCATCGGCGATATCTTTATGGACGAGCAGCGTTTCCATGGCGTTACAGACGCCGGGGCGCTGGCACTTGGCGTTTTCGGCGATGGCGAGCGCCATGTCGATATCGGCGTTGGCATCCACAAAAGTATGGCAGACGCCTTTGTAATGTTTAATGACGGGAACCCACGCCATTTCGGTGACGGCTTTGATGAGGCTTTCGCCGCCGCGCGGCATAATCAGATCAATCTTGCCGACCATCTGGGCCAGTTCGCGCACGGCGTCGCGGTCGGTGGTTTCGACCAGCTGGATGGCGTCGGCGGGCATTTTCTGTTTCTTGCCGCCGTCACGCAGCGCTTTGGCGATGGCTGCGTTGGAGTGCATCGCTTCTTTTCCGCCGCGCAGGATAACGGCATTGGCGGTTTTAAAGCAGAGCGAGGCGGCTTCGGCGGTGACGTTGGGCCGTGATTCAAAGATGATGGCGATGACACCGATCGGCACGCGGACTTTTTTAATCTGAAGTCCGTTGGGGCGCTGAATGGTGGCGAGTTTTTTGCCGACGGGATCTTTCAGGACGGCAACTTCGCGCAGACCTTTGATCATGCCGTCGATGCGGGCATCGGTCAGCGTCAGGCGGTCGAGCATCGCGCCGGAAAGTCCGGCTTCGCGTCCGGCGGCGAGGTCTTTAGCGTTGGCTTCCTGAATCGCGGTTTTCTGTGCGCCGATCTCGTCGGCCATCGCTTCGAGAATGGCGTTTTTCTTTTTGGACGAAAGCTTCGCCAGCTCGCGTGACGCGTGAACGGCTTTGACACCCATTTCGATCATCTGATCATGTAAGGTCATTTTCGATTTCCTCTCAACGTAGGACAGCCATCCTGGCTGTCTAGACAGGCTGGAAGCCTGTCCTACTTTTTTATCTCGATACGATTAAAGTCCCGGTGTCTTTGCCGCCGAGCACTGCTTGAATAATGCCGTCGGTTTGGCCGTCGGCGATGACGACGGGAATATTGGCTGCCGCCGCTTTTCCAGCGGACATCAGCTTGGATTTCATTCCGCCGGTGGAGAGTTCGCCGTTTTTACCTTTATCGAGCGCGAGAATGTCTTCCGACACCTGTTCGACAAAAGGTACGCGCTGTCCGAAGCCGTCTTTGAGTCCGTCGGTGGTAGAAAGCAGAATCAGCGCGTCGGCTTTAATAAGGATAGCGACGAGCGCGGCGAGCAGGTCGTTGTCGCCGAATTTAATTTCTTCGGTGGCGACCGTATCGTTTTCGTTAATGACGGGAACGATGCCGTACTCGATCAGCTTGAGCAGCGTGTTCTGGGCGTTGGCGCGGCGTTCTTCGTCCTGGAAAATATCGTTGGTCAGCAGAACCTGTCCGACTTTGATGTGTTTCTGGCCGAAGAGGTGGCTGTAGAGACTCATCAGCCGGCCCTGTCCGACGGCGGCGGCCATTTGGAGTTCGGGCAGGTCGGTCGGACGTTTGGTCATACCGAGCGCTTCGATTCCGGCGGCGATCGCGCCGGAGGAAACGAGAATCATTTCGCATCCGGCGTCGCGCTGGGCGGCGATTCCGGAAACCAGCGAGAAAATGCGTTCGTGGTCGGGCTTACCGGTGGAGTCCACCAGTACGCGGCTGCCGACTTTGACGACGATCCGTTTGGCCTTTTTGAGTTGGTTGCGTGTTTCTTTCATAGGAAGTGGCGCATTATGTACAGGAATCGCCCGCTGGAAACACAAAAAAGCGGGCGGTTATTAGTTGTTCGTTATTGGTTGTTCGGGATAGCCGCACGTTTTCTGATGCAAATGTCCAATGTCCAATAACAAATATCGTTTCGCAGGCTGGGCGAATGCGCTAGCCTGCGAAGCAATGCGAATAATCAGCGGAATTTTAAGAGGGCGGACATTCAATGTTCCGAAGGACGGATTGCGGCCGACGATGGAGCAGGCGCGCGAGGCGGTCTTTTCGTCGCTGGCGGCGCGGGTTCCAGGGTCGCGGGTTCTAGATCTATTCGCCGGTTCCGGCAGCTTGGGACTGGAAGCGTGGAGCCGCGGCGCGGCCAGCGTCACCGCCGTCGAAAACGTTTCCAAGCATTGGAAGATTTTGCAGGAAAATTTCCAGGCACTGGCCGCCGTCCCGGATCTCGGGAGCTGGCAGGCTGTTCAGGCGGATGTTTACGGTTTTTTGAAGCGTGGTGCCGGATCGTTCGATCTGATTTTTGCCGATCCGCCGTACGCCGAGGCGGATTTAGCGAAACTGCTGGAACTTGCCGCCGGGGCGCTGGCTCCGGACGGGTTATTGGTATTTGAAATGCGTTCGCGCGGCGCTTATAGTCTGCCCGCTGGTTGGAGTCTTATTAAAGAAAAGGCTTATGGGGGCACCCGGATGCTTTATCTGGAGCAGATAAAATGAATAAAAAAGCAATTTATGCCGGTACGTTTGATCCGATGACCATGGGCCACCTCGATGTGGTGGAGCGTGCGGCGCGTATTTTCCCGGAGCTGATTGTGGCGGTAACCGCCGTGACCGGTAAGAACACGCTGTTTTCGCAGGAAGAGCGGGTCGAGCTGGTCAAAAAGTCGGTGGCAAATCTATCAAACGTGAAGGTGACGCTGTTCGACGGGCTGTTGGTGGAATATGCCCGGTTGCAAGGCGTCGGCGTGCTGATTCGCGGTCTGCGGGCTTTTTCGGATTTCGAATATGAATTCCAAATGGCGCTGACGAACCGCCGGCTGGCACCGGATATCGAAACGCTCTTTTTGATGCCGAAGCAGGATTACAGCTTCCTCAGTTCGACCAACGTCAAGCAGGTCGCCTCGCTGGGCGGCGATGTGGCCGAGTTTGTGCCGGCGGCTGTAGCTAAAGCCTTGGCGCGCAAACTGAAAAAGTAATTTCTCCAAGGATTGGAAACGTCCAATGATTATCAATATTCCCGATATTCCCGAGTCAGGGCTGAAGATTGAGGCAGAAGAACCGGGTGAAACGCTAGGGCTGAGCGAAGCGGACGGGTTTGTCCCAGCCGGGGCGGTGGACTGCGATCTCTACGCTCAGATTGTCGAAGGCGAACTGATTGTTCGCGGAACGCTATCGGTTCCAGTCGAAGCCCGGTGCGCCCGGTGCACGCAATTTTTCTCGACAACCGTCACCGATTCCGGTTTCCTGCGCGACTTCCCAAGCGTCTTAGGCGTCGAGGAAGTGGACATCACGGAGGATATTCGCGAGGCGGTGATGTTGAGTCTGCCGCATTCCCCCCTTTGCGATGAAAACTGCAAAGGGCTTTGTGTTCAATGCGGAAAAGACCTGAACGGCGGGCCGTGCGGCTGCCGGCGTAGAGAGGAAAGCGGGTCGTGGGGCGCGCTCAATAGTTTGAAATTGTAATGGAAAAACAGAACGAGGCTGGGGTAGCATGCCGAGCCTTTTATACAGAAGAAGTTTAGCGGGAGAATAGAAATGGCCCTTCCAAAAAGAAAATCATCGAAAAGCAGAACGAGACGCACCAAAGCGGAAAATATGAAGCGCAAGCTGAATAAAGCCGGATTTGATGCCGAAAGCGGAGCCCCTGCGCTGCCGCATCGCGTATGCCCGACCACCGGCAAATATAAAGGCCGTCAGGTTATTACCGTTTCTGACGAGTAAGCCATGCGTATCGCAATTGATGCCATGGGAGGCGATTTCGCCCCTCGTGAGATCGTTAAAGGCGCTGTCGAAGCGGCTCGCGGTCTTTCCGGAGTCGAAAAGCTGTTTCTCGTTGGCGACGAAACCGCTATCAAGTCCGAACTTTCCAAGTACGGTAAGATTCCTGCCTGCATTGAAATCCGCCATGCATCCGAAGTCGTCGGGATGGGCGATTCGCCCGCGCTGGCACTTCGTCGCAAAAAAGACTCTTCCATTATGCGCGCTGTCGAGCTGGTGAAGGACGGCAAGGCAGACGCAATTTATTCCGCCGGCAGCACCGGCGCAGCGGTCGGAGCCAGCATGCTTCGTCTGCGGACGATGGAAAAAGTTGACCGTCCGGCCATCGCCACCGTCATGCCCTCCATCAAAGGACCTTTTGTACTGCTGGATGCCGGTGCCACGCCGGACTGCACACCGAAGATGCTGGCCGAATTTGCGATCATGGGCAGTATTTACGCCGAGCACATTCTTGATATCACGAATCCCCGCGTTGGTCTCATGAGCATCGGCGAAGAGGATTCCAAGGGCAGTAAATCCACCAAAGAAGCCTTTCAGATGCTCGAAAAAACACCGCTTAACTTTATCGGCAACGTGGAGAGCCACGATATGTTCGAAGGCAAGGTGGATGTGGTGGTTTGCGATGGTTTTGTCGGCAACGTGGTTTTGAAAACCGCTGAAGGTGCGGCGCACGCGATGATTCAGTGGATCAAGGAATCCTTCTCCGCGTCGATGGTCCGCAAGATGGGCGCCGGTATTCTGAAGGCCGCAGGAGCATTCACCGAACTGAAGAAAAAAACCGATTCGGAAGCCTACGGCGGTGCGCCGCTTCTGGGCGTTAAGGGAATTTGTATTATTGGCCACGGTTCTTCTTCTTCCTTCGCTGTTTATAACGCCATTCGTGTGGCGGGGACGGCTATCGAGCAGAAGGTGAATCACCTGATTGAAGAGAAAATTAACGAAGTTTTCAGAGACAGTGAGTAAAACATCCAACAGCTTGCGTTCAGTTTCCATCATTGGAACCGGCGCGTATCTTCCTGAGAAAAGGGTGACTAACCGTGATCTGGAAAAGATTGTCGATACCAGCGACGAATGGATCTATTCGCGCACCGGTATGCGCGAACGCCGCATCGCCCGCGACGACCAGGCCACCTCCGATCTCGCCGCCGAAGCGGCCAAAGTTGCGCTGGCCGATGCCGGCATCAGTGCCGATGAAGTTGATCTGCTGATCGTTGCTACGCTTTCGCCCGACATGTTTTTCCCGAGTACCGCCTGTTTTGTGCAGAATAAAATTGGCGCCAAGAACGCCTACTGCTACGACCTTGGCGCGGCCTGCTCCGGTTCGCTCTATGCACTCGAAACCGCCAAAAATCAGATCGCCTGCGGCGCGGTCAACACGGCGCTGGTTATCGGCGCAGAAAAAATGAGTACGTTTATCGACTGGAAAGACCGCAATACCTGCGTTCTTTTCGGCGATGGTGCCGGTGCTATGGTGCTGCGTGCGACAGATGCAAAGCGCGGTATTATGAAAGGCGTTTTCGGTTCGGACGGTTCGCTTGCTTCCCTGCTCTGGACTCCCGGCGGCGGCTCGCGCAATCCGATGACACACGGGATGCTCGACCGGAATGAGCAATATTTAAAGATGGAAGGGCGTGAAGTTTATAAACACGCCGTTACCCAGATGACCCATTCGGTCATTGACGCGCTGGAAAAAAATGGACTTAGCGCCAGCGACATCGGTTGTTTTATCCCTCATCAGGCCAATGCCCGTATTATCAACGCCATCAGCTCGCGTCTCAGCGTCGAAGACCGGACCTTCCTGAATGTTGAAAAATATGCCAACACCTCGGCGGCCGCACTGCCGATCGCCATTGACGAAGCGGTTAAATCAGGGCGGGTTACCAAGGGCGACCTCATGCTACTAGTTGCTTTCGGCGGCGGATTCACCTGGGGTGCCAATATTGTGGAGTGGACGAAATGAAGAAAGCCATCCTTTTCCCCGGCCAGGGTTCGCAGTCGGTCGGCATGGGCCGTGATTTCTACGACGCGATTCCGGAGTGCAAAGCGCTTTTCGAAAAAGCCAACGAAGTGCTCGGCTACGATATTGCCGCGATTTGCTTCGACGGTCCGGAAGAAGAACTTAAAAAATCGCACAACACGCAACCAGCGATTTTCACCGTCAGTGCCGCCGCCTTTAAAGCGCTTCAGCTTAAAAAGCCGGAGCTTAAATTTGATTATGCCGCCGGACACAGTCTTGGGGAGTGGGGCGCGCTCTATGCCGCCGGTGTAGTTTCTTTCGAAAATGCTCTGCGCGTTCTGAAAGCTCGCGGTGAATTTATTCAGGCCGCGTGTATCGCCAACCCCGGTGCGATGCTGGCTGTCATCAATCTCGACCGCGCGGTGCTCGAAAAGATCGCCGTTGAAACCGGTGTCACGCTGGCGAATATCAATTCGCCGGATCAGATTGTTCTTTCTGGTACCGCCGAAGGGATTGCCAAAGCCGAAGGGCTTTGCAAAGCCGCTGGCGCCAAACGCGCACTGCCTCTGCCGGTTGCCGGAGCGTTTCATTCTCCGCTAATGGCGCCTGCTGCTGAAAAGATGGCGGCCTTCCTTAAGGATATCCCGCTGGTTGCTCCGCAGATTCCCGTACTTTCGAATGTCACCGGCAAGCCTCATGAGAGCGTTGAAGCGCTTCGCGCCAATATGGTTGCCCAGATTACCGGGTCGGTGCGCTGGGTTGAATCCATGCAGTGGCTTGCCGCTCAAGGCGTTACTGAAGTGCTGGAGTGCGGTCCGGGTAAAGTATTAGCAGGGTTGATTAAGCGGATTGACAAGACCGTTTCGGTCTCTAACATAGGCGCCGTTTCCGATCTGGAAGCCTGAACCGGAAGAAAAACGAAAATAGAAGTAAGGGGATTTTCATGGGACAGTTTGATGGAAAAGTAGCTTTGGTAACCGGCGCGGCCCGCGGCATTGGTCAGGCCATCGCGCTTAAGCTCGCCGCCGACGGTGCCGACCTCGCGCTTTGCGACCTCAAAGCCGAATGGCTCGAAGAAACCGCTGGCAAAGTCAAAGCTCTTGGCCGCCGCGTGGAATGTTACAGCGTGGACGTCAGCAACGCCGCTGGCGTGGACACCACGGTCAAAAAGATCGAAGCGGATTTTGGTAAGGCCGTCGATGTGCTGGTCAACAACGCCGGTATCACCAAAGACGGGTTGCTGATGCGCATGAGCGAAGAAGACTGGGATGCCGTGCTGAACGTTAACCTCAAGGGCGTGTTCCTCTTCACCAAAGCCGCAATGCGCGGCATGATGAAGCAGCGCTCCGGCAGCATCGTCAATATCGCCTCGATCATCGGGCTTATTGGTAATCCCGGTCAGGCCAATTATGCGGCTTCTAAAGGCGCAGTAATTGCCTTCACCAAGACGGTGGCCAAAGAACTTTGCAGCCGCAATATCCGTTGTAATGCGGTCGCCCCAGGATTTATCCGCACGCCAATGACAGACAAGCTTTCAGAAGAGGTGCAGCAGAAGATGCTCACCAATATCCCGCTGGGCCGCTTTGGCGCCCCTGAAGATGTGGCCAATGTGGTCGCTTTCCTGGCGGGGGATGCCTCAGGTTATGTCACCGGACAGGTGATTTCGACTTGCGGCGGCATGGTTATGTAGGTTAAAGAGACGGTTAATAGGAGCCGAAACAAGGAGAAAATACTATGGCACTTGAAGATAAAGTAAAAGACATCATCGTGGAACAGCTGGGCGTGAACGCTGACCAGGTCAACCCTTCCGCTTCGTTCATCGAAGACCTCGGCGCGGACTCTCTCGACACGGTCGAACTCGTTATGGCTTTCGAAGAAGAATTCGGTGCGGAAATTCCGGACGAAGACGCTGAAAAGCTCGTTTCCGTCGGTGCCGTCATCGACTATCTCAAGTCAAAAGGTCTTGGAGAATAAAGACTGCTTGTGTTAGAAAAACCGGAAACCTCTAAACAGGTTTCCGGCTTTTTTGTTTTAGTTTCGGAGGAGTATTATGAGTCGTCGTAAAGTAGTTATTACAGGCATGGGCGCAGTCACCCCTATCGGCAACAACCTCGCTGAGTTCTGGGAAGGCCTTAAAACCGGTCGCTCCGGCGGAGCGCCGATTACAAAAATAGAAAAGCTCGAAGGCTTTACCACGACTATCGCTGCCGAAGTCAAAAACTTCGATCCCGAGCTATATATTTCAAAAAAAGAAGCCCGCAAAATGGATCCCTTCACCCAGTACGGGCTCGCGGCGGCTATCATGGCCGTTCAGGATTCCGGCTTGGATTTTACGAAAGAGGATCTGGAGCGTATTGGTGTCACCGTCAGCACCGGCATCGGCGGTCTGCAAATTATGGAGTTATCACAGGACATTTACCGCGAACGCGGTCCCGGTCGCCTTTCTCCGTTTGTTATTCCGGTCATGATCACCAACATCGTCGCTGGACACATCGCCATCCAGTTTGGCTGTAAAGGTCCAAATTTCTGTGTCACCAGTGCCTGCGCATCCGGCACACATGCCATCGGCGAAGCCTTGCGCATTATTCAGCACGGCGAAGCCGATGTAATGATTACCGGCGGAACCGAAGGCGCGATCACCCCGCTCGGCGTCGGCGGTTTTTGCGCTCTGCGCGCATTGACCACTCGCAATGATGATCCGGCCCGCGCTTCACGTCCGTTCGATCTTAACCGCGACGGATTCCTCATTGGAGAAGGTGCAGGGGTTATTGTTATTGAAAGCGAAGAGCACGCCAAAGCGCGCGGCGCGAAAATCTATTGCGAACTCGCCGGCTACGGACGTACCTGCGACGGGCATCACATCACCGCTCCAGATCCGGATGCTACTCAAGCTGCCCGTGGCATGCGTCTGGCCTTCGAAGATGCCGGGCTCAAAGCCGAAGACATCGACTATGTCAACGCGCATGGAACCAGCACATCCCTGAACGACAAAGGCGAAACGCTGGCGATTAAAAAAGCGCTGGGCATGGAACAGGCCTATAAAGTGGCGGTCAGCTCCACTAAATCTATGACCGGTCACATGCTTGGTGCAGCTGGCGGTGTCGAAGCCATTGCTTGCGCTATGGCGATCCACGAAGGAATTATTCCGCCAACCATCAACTACGAAACGCCCGATCCGGACTGCGACCTCGACTATGTTCCGAATGTCGCCCGCAAAACGGAAGTGCGCGCCGCGCTTAGCAATTCGCTTGGCTTTGGGGGACACAACGCCACCCTCTGCTTTAAAAAGGCGTAGGTTTCGAGTTCTGGAAACGCGAAGGCCGCCCCGATCGGGCGGCCTTTTTTATTGGGCGCGCCGACGGCGGCGTGCTGGAGTTAGCCAGCCCCGGTGGATGAACAGGCCGAACATTCCGAGACCGAGAACCGCCATCAGTCCTAGAACGGCAAAATAGCCGTTGCGGGTTTCCAGTTCGGGCATATGTTTAAAGTTCATGCCGTACACGCCGGCGATAAACGTGAGCGGAATGAAGATGGTGGAAATAATCGTCAGTACCTTCATGATTTCATTCATTCGGTTACTGATGGTGGAGAGATAAAAGTCCATCAGGCTGGAGTCCAGTTCCCGGCAGGTCTCGGCCAGATCGAGTAGACGCACGGCATGATCCTGACAGTCGCGCAAGTAAACCCGCGTAGGCTGGGTGATAAGCAGCGAGGACGAGTTCACCAGGGCACTGGCCATTTCGCGCACCGGCCAGAGTGTGCGGCGCAGGGTCATTAGATCGCGCTTAACTTCGAACAGCAACGCAACGGTCGAAGAATCAGGATGTTTCAGAATGACCTCTTCCATGTCGTCGAGCCGCGTGTCATAGGATTCCAGTAGCGGAAAATAGGCATCCACGATGGCGTCGATCAGCGAGTAGAGCAGATAGTCGGCATTCATGTTGCAGACGATGCCGCCTTTTTTGCGGATACGTTCACGCACTGTATCAAGACAGTCACCTTCGTTCTCCTGAAAGGTCAGCACAAAGTTCGAGCCGAGAAAAAAGCTGATCTGTTCCGAGAAAAGTTTGCCGTCCTGCAGGTAAAGCATCCGCATGGCGGTGTAAAGATTGGTTTCGTAGTCATCCACCTTGGAGCGCTGCCGCAGACTCACCACGTCTTCGAGTGCCAGTGGATGGAGCTTAAAAAGCTGGCCGAGATGACGGAGTGCGGCTTCGTCGCCCAGACCGTCCACATTGACCCAGAGAACCTGATATTTGCCGATCAGCTCGTCCAGTTCGCTGACATCGCTGATGCGCTTCTCCAGATACTGATCCGGCCCGTAGGCGATCACCTGAATCACCGGCTTTGGCCACGACGGATCAATCACTAGCGTGCCGGGCGTCATACCCGGCGTACGCTTCGGTCTCAGCAGACGGCTTTTTCTTTTCATAAAAATACCTCATCACCGGAAATTTTCCGGATGATAGGCCTGTGCGAAAGCTGAAGCCACTTTAAAACCAGATCAATCAATCGTGTTCACCAGCAACCCGTCGCGGAGTTTTGGTTCGAACCAGGTGCTTTTGGGAGGCATGAGCAGGTTGGCGTCGGCGACAGCCATGAGCTGGTCGAGCGTGGTCGGATAGAGCGAGAAGGCGACGACGGCTTCGCCAGCGTTGACGCGGCGTTCTAGCTCCGGTGTTCCGTGAATGCCGCCGACAAAATCGATCCGGTTGCTTTCGCGCGGGTCGGCGATGCCGAGCAGTGGTGCCAGTACGCGATCCTGCAATACGCTCACGTCGAGCGAAGCGACCGGATCTTTGGACAGCGCGGCTTTCGGCGTCAGCAGGAACCATTTGCGGTCGATGTACATGCAGACCGCGCCGGGCGCGGCGGGTACTTTCCGGTCGGTCGCAGTGACAGCGAAAGCCTTTTCCAATCCCAGGAAAAACTCTTCTTCGGTTTGGCCGTTGAGGTCGAAGACGACACGGTTGTAAGGCAGAATTTTGAGCTGACCGGCGGGGAAAAGCACGGTGAGGAACCAGTTGTACGGCTCGTCGCCGGTATGTTTCGGGTTTTCTTTGCGGCGCATCTGCGCGACGCGCACGGCGCTGGCCGCGCGGTGGTGGCCGTCGGCCACATAAAAAGCAGGAACCGCTCCGAAGGTGGACTGCACGGCGGCGGAGTCGGCGATTTTCCAGACGGTGTGAATGATGCCGCCGGAAGCGGTGATGCAGTAGAGCGGTTTTTCCTGCGCGGTTTTCTGCATTAGCGCGGTGATGGCTGCGTTGTCGCGGTAGGTCAGGAAGATCGGGCCGGTGTGGCTGTTGGTGCGGTCGACATGTTTTGTTCGGTCGTCTTCTTTCGCGCGGCGGGTCTTTTCATGGATTTTGATTTTGCCGGACTCATAGTCGGCTACGTTGCAGAGCGCCACGACGCCGTACTGGATTCGTCCATCCATTTCCTGGCTGTAGAGATAGAGCGTTGGTTTATCTTCACGAATCAGTGAGCCGCCGGTTTTTAGCTTATCGAAATTTTCTTTGGCCTTGGCGTAAACGGCGTCGGAATAAGGATCGGTGCTTTCCGGCAGATCGATTTCCGAGCGGGTTACGCGGAGGAACGAGAGCGGATTGCCAGCGGCCATTTCGGCGGCCTGTTTCCGGTCCATCACATCGTAGGGAAGAGTCGCAATTTTATCCGCCAGACCGTCGGCGGGCCGCCATGCTTTGAAAGGATTGATTTTCATGCGGCGCAGTCTACCGAACCCATTCGCTGAAATGAAACAGGAAAACCGGATTTTAAAAATCGGCAGGTTCAGCCCGCAGAACGCACAGAAAAACACAGAAGTGGCAGTCTCTCGCAAAGGTGCGGAGGCGCAAAGCGGTTCCAATGACGGGGAAACTCTGCGACTTTGCGGCTTGGCGAGAGAGTTTCAGAACGATGGTTGGGAACGGAATTCCATCTTTTTGCCGGTGCGCGGATGGGTGAAGCCCAGAAAGCTGGCGTGGAGTTTAAGCTGTCCCGGCGCGGTGCCGGAGCCGTAAAGTCGGTCTCCGGAAATCGGAATACCGAGTCCGTGTTCCGAGGCGGCGTGGACGCGAAGCTGGTGGGTTCGGCCTGTAACCGGAATAAACTCCACTCTTGTTTTTTTATTGCTGGTGCTCAGCACCTTCCAGTGCGTGATGCCGGTTTTTCCGTTTACCGGATCATAAATCTGGTGCGGCCGGTTATCGACATCGAGGCGGAAGGGAAGTTCGATGGTTCCTTCGTCGCCGGTCACTTCGCCGTCGAGCAGGGCGATGTAGTGTTTCTCCGTTTTGCGGTCGTGGAACTGGAGCGATAACTCACGGTGCATGTCGGCCGTCAGCGCGAGCACCATCAGGCCAGAAGTATCCATGTCGAGTCGGTGGACGGCGGGCTGTTCGATGCAGTTGGGATAAAGCGCTTTTATCCGCGCGACAACGCAATCCTGATTTTCCTCGCCCTTACCCGGCACTGCCAGCAGGCCGGATGGTTTTATGATAACGACAAACTCATCGTCCTTATGAACGATTTCGAGGGAATGATGGAATGGTGGAATAGTGGAAGTTGGAAGAGGTACATCATCATTCCATTGTTCCATTATTCCATTATTCCTCTCTTCTTTTCCGCAAAGCATGAAGCCGAGGATCGGCTGACATTTTTCGGCGCAGGCCGGATAGAACTCACCGTGCTTCCGCGTGCCGGACTTGTTTTCTTTTCCCCAGTAAAACTCGCTGAGACCGAGCGGCTTTAGCCCGTTGAGCGCCGCGTAGTTCAGCAGTTTCGGGGCGCAGCATTCGCCGACGCCGGTCGGAATGTTACCAGAGAGGATTTCCGTCAGAGGTCTGGTTTCGCCGCGAAAGTTAGTCAGGTGATAGAGCGCATGAATATCTTTCATCAACTGCTGGGAAAGCGTTTTGCGCTCGTCGGAAAGTTTTTTGTATTCCGGATCGGATTTTTCCATCGTCTTGAGCGCGCGCGTCCGGATGTTGATCTGTTTATCCGGCTCAGCGATCAGGTCGTAAAACTGTTTTGGATCGAGAATCGGCGGAACCCAGCCATCGATCAGCCACTCGCCGTCGTATTGGCAGGAAAAGGCGCGCAGCACGACGATATTTCCGTTGGTGTCGGCGCATTCAAGTACGCCGAACATTTGTCCGCGCGCTTCGCCCAGCAAGTAGTCGGTGGAGAATTTTTGGTCGAGATTACCCACCCCGCCCTGCGGGCACCCCTCCGGAGGAGGGGATCTTAAACATTCCCCTCCACGGGAGGGGTGGCCGGAGTGAAGCGACGGACGGGGTGGGTTGCAATGCGAGGAAGTAAGGAATGGTTCTAAATGGTCAATCCGCTTGTGTTCTTCAAGCTGAGCCATCAGCTCCAGCGCATACTTTCGGCTGTTGCCGACGGGCAGCGAGTGAACCATTCCGCAGGCGGCGCAGAATCCGCAGGCTGAAATCTCGCCGGGTGGGGGCACCCGGCCTACAGGTTTTGTAGGCCCGCTGCCCTCAGCGGGCGTTTTATGGAGAGAAGATGACATAACGACACGCGTGTACGCTGAATGGCTTTTATTCGATTTTCCTCAGCCATGCGCAAGTCTTCTGCACCAATTCTTCTTTTTGTTCCTTGTAAGCAAAGAACATGCCGTGTTCTATTCTATAAGCTTCGACATCAATGCACGTCACTTTCGTCTCAAGGCGGGTCACTCTGATGTGAATCTCCTCGACCCATGTCTTCCCGTAGTTGTTCCAGAACACGTATGACCAGCCGTCTTTTTCGCGCTTCGCCTCAAAAAGGTGGTCGAAAGAGACATCGGGAATAGTGGAGTTGATTTGTTTCGCGACGTTCTCAACATAATTGGAGACAACCCATGTCTCTGACGCGGCCCAAGAGGCTGGCGCTATTGCTACGACTAGAAACAATGCTGTGATTATCGATTTCATCTTGTAGGCCGAACATTTAAACGTGTCATGATGCATCTCTAGGTTGATGTGATATTTCCATCACTCCACCTATCCAGTCATCCAATATTCCATTCCCCTTTATTCCGCTTTAGGATCGCGGCTCATGAGGTCTTTGAGCGCCTGGCGCGGATCTTTGCCGTTTTCGACAATCTGGCAGACCTCTTCGGTGATCGGCATAGAAACGCCATGTTCACGGGCGAGGTCGCGGGCGACTTTGGCGTTCCAGATGCCTTCAGCGACCTGCTTCATGCCACCCATGATGTCGCTGAGCTTTTCGCCTTTGCCGAGTCGTTCGCCGACTGAACGGTTGCGACTGTGGCGGCTTCCGCAGGTGACGATCAGATCGCCGATGCCGCTGAGTCCCGAAAAGGTTTCCGGCTTTCCACCGAGCGCGGTGCCAAACCGTGTAATTTCGACCAGACCGCGCGTCATCAGCGCCGCCTTGGAATTGTCGCCGAGTCCGATGCCGTCGAGAATTCCGGCAGCGACCGCAATAATGTTTTTGAGCGCACCGCCCAGTTCAACGCCGATGACGTCGTCGGAGGTATAGACACGGAACGTTTTTCCCATGAAGGCTTTTTGGATTGAGTCGGCGTTTTTCCCAGCCACGGTGACGGCGGTCGGTACGCCGCGCGCCACTTCCTCGGCGTGGCTCGGGCCGGAGAGGGCGGCGATGTCGCGACCCAGTACATCGAAGGCGGTGGCGCTCATGCGGTGATGAGTTTTTTCGTCGAGTCCTTTGGTGGCGCTGACGATCAGCGCATTGGCGGCGAGGTGCGGCTTGAAGGTTTCGAGTGTGGCGCGGAAAAAGCGCGAAGGAACAACGAGGACAATCAGTTCGGCGTCTTTGGCGTCGGCGGGATTAGAAGTCCAGCTGATGGCCGACGGAATTTTTACGCCCGGCAGATAGACTGTATTTTCGCCCGTGTTGCGGATGGCTTTGATTTCTTCTTCGAACGGACCCCAGATGGTCACCTGATTGCCGTTGCTGGCCAGTACCATCCCTAGCGCCGTTCCCCATCCGCCATTTCCAATAACAAAGCATTTCATAAAAACTCCGTTTTCATTCAGGTCGAAAGTCTCAAAGTCAAAAGTCGAAGGTCAGGGATTCTTTTTGCGCAGATGTTTGATCAATGCGCCGATTCCTGAAGCGACAATTTTTGCTTTTGTCTGCCGCTGCTTAGCTGTTTCTTCTGAGACATATTTTAAATCCATGGCCGTGTAGTACATACTTCGGACTTCACCGGAGGATCCTTTGGCAATATCCAAAAAACGGGCGAAGTCTGCATCCGTTGCGCGTTCAAATCCTTCTGCCGTGTTGTTCATGATGGAAACTGCCGCGTTTTGAATCTGGCCGCGGAACCCAAAGTCCCGGCAGTCGGCAAAATCGGTGTAGACTTCTTTAACCAGAGTTCGCGCTTCCTGCCAGATTCGTAAATCCTCAAATGTTTCTACTTTCTCCATGACCTTCGGCTTTTAGACTTTTGACTTTCGACGGAACTTGTTTTCGGTTCCGGCGGCCAGTCGTTTGATGTTTTCGCGGTGACGCCAAACAGTTAACGCTCCGAGCAGTGTAAGCGCCGTGGCAATTCCCGGGCCGTAGCCCGCCGTCCAGCCAGTGGCGATGACAACCAGCGCGGCGATGATGGAGCCGAGCGAAACGTAGCCGGAGATTTTGAATACTAGAATCCAGGCGAGCAGACCGATGGCGACGGCTAGTGGCGCAACGCCGAGCAGTACGCCGGCACTGGTGGCGACGCCCTTGCCGCCTTTGAAGTTCAGAAAGATCGGAAAGTTATGTCCGAGAATCGCCGCTGTGCCGAAGAGAATTCCGAAAGTCGGATCAACTTTTCCGATGAGCGGGAAAAGCGCCGCCGGAAGATACCCTTTCAGTGCATCGAGCACAAAGCAGCTGATGCCGAGTGGCTTGCCGAGGCAGCGCAACACGTTGGTCGCGCCGATATTACCGCTGCCTTGTTTGCGGATGTCTACGCCTTTGGCTTTTGAAATCAGCAGTCCGAACGGAATCGAACCGATTACATACGAAAGTGCGATGAGGATGGCGACGGTTATGACGGTCATGGTTATTTCCCGAGGAGAGAGTTACTTAAGCTTTTGAGCGACTTCTTGAGCTCCTCGTTCCCTTTGAGCTCCTTGACGTTTTTGCCGAGCTGTTCAGAAAGCGCTTCCCCAACGGCATCGCCGAGCGTCTGGGTCTGGTTGGTAGCCGCGCTATTGGTCGTCTGTGCGCCCGGCACGACCTGCCCAATCAGCTGTTGCAGGGCGGGGCTATCGGCAATTTCCTTCACGTTGTTGGTTAGTGCGCCAACCAGCATTTCTGGCGGTGCGGCATTTGTGTCTACACCAAGCTGCTTGCTGAGTTCTTTTTTCAGTTCCCGCATACCGAGGGCTTTGCCGATTTTTACGGACTGTTCCGAGAAGAGCGACTGAAGCGCACCGGTCAGATCCAGCACCGGACTGGTGAGCGTTCCATTGAGCGGGAGTTTTAGCGTGGTGGTGCCGATTTCTGCTCCGTAGACCTTGAGATCGTTCAGAACCAGATCAATCCGTGAGCCTTTGAGTTGACCTTTGGTGCAGGTGATAGAGGGCTTGATGGAGAATGATCTGCTTTCCACGTTATTCTTTTTCAACAGATCACCCAGGAATGCAGCATCGATATCTAAAATACTTCCGGAGGCGTTGAAGGTCGGATTTTTCGGGTCGGTCAAAGGCTCCAGAATTGCATTCAGGTCGGTCTCAAAACTGTCTTTTTCGTGGGGAAGCGATCCGCGCAGAACCAGCAGACTGCTTGGTTGACCTTCGGCTGGCACGGTGAAAAGGTCACTTCCCGTCAGCCGGAGGCTCAGGTCATATTCTTTTCTCCGCCTGGAATCGACATACTTGACCACCGTGTCTACTGCAATACGGCGGATGTGTACAGGAATCGGCTTTGCCGGTGCTGGCGCGGTTGCCGCCTGCTGTTTTTGAGAAGATTGTTGCTGTGCCGGCGTCTGCTCCGGAACTTTTGCCGCCGGAGCGTCTGTGCTTTCGATGGGCTTCAGGGCGGAGGCCAGTTCCTGGACATTAAACATTTTTTCTTTGTTACGTTCGATAATCAACGTCGCGCCCTGAGCGGTCAGTTGTTTAACGATGACGGGGTCGCGTTTCAGCAGCGACACCATTTCGACTTCAAGAAGACACTTGTCGAAGGTGAGCAGGTAAGGCTTTTCATAGCCCTTGAGGTTGCGGACGGCAAATCCATCGAGTTCCGCGGTGCCTTTGAACAGGTTGACCGAGGCGTTGGTGATACTCATGTCGAGGCCGTACATCGACTTAACAACGGGGAATACACGCTGATTCAGCGCGGTCGTCAGCCCTTTGGTGAGAAACATCTGCAGGCCGACGCCCAGCAGGGTGACGATCAATATCAACACGGCTAAAATAATTCCGAATATTTTCATGGCGGGGAATGTACTCGGAAGAAGGGGTAAAGGCAACAAAGCACCGCGGCACAAAGTGCGGCGGTGCTTTGCCGGAAAAGGTTGATTACTTCTGTTTCAAGATGTCCCTGATTTCCATCAGCAGTACTTCTTCCTTTGACGGCGCGGCAGGCGGAGTCGGCGCGGCATCCTCTTTTTTCTTCAGCGAATTCATTCCCTTAATCACCATAAAGATAGCAAAGGCAACGATGGTAAAATCCAGCAGGGTTTGGATGAATTTTCCATAATTCAGCGTTACGGCGGCGACCGAGCCGTTGGCTTTCTGGAGCGTTACGGCCAGATCTGAAAAATTGACGCGGCCCATCAGCAGTCCGATCGGCGGCATGATCACATCTGCCACGAAAGAGGACACGATTTTTCCGAATGCCGCGCCGATGACAATACCAACCGCCATATCAATCACATTGCCGCGCATGGCGAACGCCTTGAACTCTTTCATCATACTCATAATCCAGTCCTCCGTTGTTTGACCTTAAAAATTTTCCCAGAACGCCGGTGTCAGCCGGATGGTTTTCCCCTTCCAGACAAAGCCGCCGCGTTTCTCGAGTTTCTGAAGCAAGCGGCTAAAAGTTTCGGGCGTTGCGCCGATAGCCGAGGCGATATCTTTTTTTGGGAGGCCGAGGGTGATTTCTGTCTTTTCGCCGTAATGGTCGCGCAGGAACTCGATGAAGCGCGCCTCGACATCCATCGAGGTAAGCTGCTGGATGCGCTCAGCGAGGTAGCGCTGTTTGTGCATGAGCATCGCCATGAAGTCGTTGCGGAATTCTTCTTCGTTAAGCAGCTTCAGGAATCCGGCGCGTGGCAGTTCAATCACTTCGGCTTCAGTGCAGGCGATTGCCGTGACGGGATACTTGCTTTTTTCGAAGAGAATCACTTCGGCGAACAGTTCGCCCTCCTTGACAGTTTTGATGACGGTTTCACGTCCGTCCACATTTGTTTTAACCAGTTGGACATTTCCAGAGGTAAGCAGATAGACCGCCTTACCTTCGGCGCCTTCCATGAAAAGCAAATCCCGTTTGGCGATGGTGCGCCGACAACTCAGCTCGGCCAGTCGCTTACAGGCAATCTCGGAAAGGCCGCTGAAAAATTTAGCGTTTCGGATAAGCTGGTAGGGGTCAGTCATGGCGGGAGTTTAATCACGAACGGCTGAATATGGGCACAAAAAAAGGATGCCTCGGAAGGCATCCTTTTGACTGGCCGAAGATCCAGTTAGTCGATAAACCGGCGGCGGACCCATACCGCGGCAAGGAGTACTACGATGGACAGCGATGCTGTGGCCGGCTCAGGAATATAGTCGTACGTAACAACAACATTTCCGCGGGCAGCCATTGGATTGATCAACTGCTGAGAACCTCCAAACGCAGTAATGTCCATGGACTGGGAAACCGTGGCATCAAAAACAAAAGTTCCGGCACCATTCACTTGATATTTTGACCAGTAATCACTGCCAATAACGATCGAAGAAGTGTTACTGGTTGCGGTAACGTTCATTACGCTGTAATCAGTTCCGCTCGTGCTGAATGTGCTGGTGTCACCATCGTCGCCAGTTAGTGTCATCGTCTTTGACGTTGTAGCTAAAATGGTAGACAACCCATCGCCGTTCTCATCCAAGATATTTGGATTATTAACTCCGGTATGTTTGGTTACAACCAATTGGGTGCCCATCGTGACTGTTCCGGATGCGCCGGTAGCACCGTCATTGTCGATGCCGACACTGCCTTGAGCTTCCGTAAGGAGGTATATGGAAACATTGACGCCGGTTAGCGTTCTGGTTCCATTCATCGTATCAAACTTGCTGAACACCAGATTGGATGTATAATTCGGTGTTCCGCTGAATGTCATGGTCTGTGTGATTGTTGCCGCTTGAAGCGATCCGGCTACGAGAAGCAACGCCGCTATTTTCAGTAATGTTTTTTTCATTTTTATTCCTTATCTAATATGTGAAGGGTCACGAACCCTCATGCAAAATTAACGGGCGCAGTGAAACACAAAGAGAATCCTACCGTCAAGCGCTGAGGGTTAAAGAAACGATTATATTTGTGTAAGGGGGCGCACTACATTCGCGGGTTCGGTGCCGAAAAGAATCGGCTAATCCTCGTGGCAGCAATTCTTTTTCCGGTGTGGCAGAACGGCGGAGATGAGCAGTCCGGCGAGGATGAAAGCGCAAATCTGTTCAAAACGGCCAACTTCGGCGGCGTGGTGGTGAACCTGCTCTGTAATAACCTGCGCGGTGAGTATCCGGTTAAGCAGCCAGCCGGCTGCCAGTGAGCAGCCTGCGAGCGTGGCGAGGTAGATAACCATGGTGCGGCGACCCATCGTTTGCAGAACCGTGGCAATGGTTGCGGCGTTGGTGGCCGGACCGGTAATCATAAAAACCAGCGCCGCACCCGGTGAAAGTCCCATGCCGATCATGGCGACCGCAACCGGAATGGAACCGGTCGAACAGACGTAAAGCGGAATGCCGAGCGCCATGACGGCCAGCATGGAAAGCCATTCAGAATTCAGATAGCGGGTGAAGAAATCATTCGGAACCAGAGCGCCGAGCAGTCCGGAGATGATGACTCCGATCAGCAGAGCGCGGCCAATATCGCGCGGCAGAGTTCCGAAACCGTAAGCAAAAACCTGCTTCCATTTATTTGCGCCGTTTTTCCGGTTGCAGGTCGGGCAGTGTTCATCAGTGCATTTGTCGCCGGACTCTTCGGCCGGTGGTGTTAAGGCTTCGACCGCCGCGCCGCAGATAACGCCGGTGATGAACGCTACGGCCATACGGAAAATGGCGAAAAGCGGGCCGAGCAGTCCCCATGTCGCGGCGATGCTGTCTACACCGGTTTGCGGCGTGGAGGTGAGAAACGAAATCGCCGCGCCTTTCGTTGCACCGTGGCGGCGCAGCGAAGCGGTAACCGGAATGACGCTGCAGGAGCAGAGCGGAATCGGTACGCCGAGCAGCGAGGCTTTAACAATCTGCCAGAGGCCGCGCCTGCCGAGATGTTTTTCGATGAATGAAACGGGAACAAAAGCGCTGAGTATACCCGCTATGAAAAAGCCGAGCAGAAGGTAGGGTGCCATAATTGCCATGACATCCCATGCTTTGAAGACTACGCTGACGGCGATTTCCATAAGAGCACCTTTTTTTGCAGAACTTGACGCAGGTCAAGGAGCTGTTTTCGAAAGTAATCATAATCCCTGACATTGAATGTAGGAAACCAAAACCGAAAGGAACTCTTATGAGCATGTTTTGCTATCAGTGTGAACAAACCGCCAAATGCACCGGATGTACCGCCTTTGGCGTATGCGGCAAAGACCCCGACACCGCGACGCTTCAGGATCTGCTGGTCGACGTGTGCAAGCAGATCGCCGTCGCCGCGAAAGGCAAAAAGCACCGCGCGGCCGATCTCTATGTGATGGAGGGGCTTTTCACGACCGTCACTAACGTTAACTTCGATGCCGAAGATATCGCTGGTGTCATTCGCCGCGGTGGAGACGTACTTAAAGGTCTCGGCGCGAAGTCGCCGATCAACTTTGCCGCGGATCTCAGCGGACTGATCAAGCAGGGCGAAGCCGTCGGCGTGGAAAGCCGTAAGAAAACGCTCGGCGACGACATCACCGGTTTGCAGGAATTGATTCTCTATGGATTGAAGGGCACGGCGGCCTACGCCGATCACGCCTACATCCTCGGCAAAGAAGATCCGGCTGTTTACGCCTTTTTCCATGAAGCGCTGGCAACTCTCAAGAACGGCCCGGCGACCGTCGATGTGCTTCTGCCGCTGGCTCTGAAAGTCGGTGAAGTCAACCTGACCGTTATGGGACTGCTCGACGCGGCCAATACCGGAACCTACGGACATCCCGTCCCGACGCCGGTGAACATCAAGGCAGTCAAAGGCAAAGCGATTCTCGTTTCGGGTCATGACCTGAAAGACCTCGATCTGCTTCTCAAGCAGACAGAAGGCAAAGGCATCAACATTTACACTCACGGTGAAATGCTTCCGTGCCACGGCTATCCGGAACTGAAGAAATACAAACACCTCGTCGGTAACTACGGCGGAGCCTGGCAGGATCAGCGCGAAGAGTTCGAAGCATTTCCCGGCGCGATTCTGATGACGACCAACTGCATCCAGAAGCCGAAGGAAAATTACAAAGCGCGTATTTTCACCTGCGGCCTTGTCCAGTGGCCCGGTGTGCAGCACATCGACGACGGAAACTTCGCGCCGGTTATCAAAGCCGCGCTGGAAGCTCCCGGCTTTGCCGCGACCGAGCCGGAAAAAACCATTCTGGTCGGATTCGGCCATAACGCCGTACTCGGTGTTGCTCCGACCGTTATCGAAGCCGTCAAGAGCGGTGCACTCAAGCACTTCTTCCTGATCGGCGGATGCGACGGCGCCAAGAGCGGACGCAACTATTACACGGAGTTTGCCGAAGCCGTACCGAAAGACTGCGTGATCCTTACGCTGGCCTGCGGAAAATACCGCTTCAACAAACTGGAGTTCGGTGACATCGGCGGCATTCCGCGCTTGCTCGATATCGGGCAGTGCAACGACGCCTACAGCGCCATCCAGATTGCTGTCGCGCTGGCCGGAGCCTTTGGCTGTGGCGTCAACGACCTGCCGCTCTCGATGGTTCTGTCGTGGTACGAACAGAAGGCCGTCTGTATTCTGCTGACGCTTCTGCATCTCGGCATAAAAAATATCAAACTCGGACCGAGCCTGCCGGCATTTGTCACGCCCGCCGTGCTGAATGTCCTGGTTGAAAAATTCAATATTGCTCCGACTACCACGGCCGAAGCTGATTTGAAACAGTGCCTAGCGAAGTAAACTGACAGAAAACAAAAACGCCCCGGAAAAATCCGGGGCGTTTTCCATTTAAATGGCGGCTTAAGGTTTGCAAACCTTGCAGGCGCTGTACCCAGCTTTAACTGCGGCTTCAGGCGCACTGAAGACGGCGGTGCAGTTTGTATTGCTGGAGAATCGACAGCTGGATTTATGGAAGGTCTTGCTGTCTGGATTGCCTTTATATGTGGTCTCGGTTCCCGCGTCTGCGGCGATAGAGACAAACGCTACACTTAATAAGGCTGCTGTAATGATCGCTAATTTTTTCATTCTGGTCTCCTTGTGATGATTCCTATTTCCACCAATACGACCCCGTGTCGTATTTTGCCGGAAAACATATCAGAGATTTAAAGAATGAAAAGATTTTGCCTTAATTATTTTACTTTGTCGTATTCCGGACGCCGCCCCAAAAACTTGAAGAAGCGGCCGAAGCAGGATAGCGTTCGGGCCGCTTGAACAAAAAACTTCCAGAACTTTTGGCGCCCGCCGGAACGCCTGATGCGGCGTGGGCCGCGCTGACGTATGGCGCGGACGCCGTTTACGCCGGACTGCCGCGCTTTTCCGCCCGCGCTGAGGCGGGCAATTTCACCGCCGAGGCGCTCGACGAGCTGATCGGCTACGCGCATCACCTCGGCCGTCGTGTTTACGTCACCTTCAATACGCTCGTCCAGCAGCGTGAACTCGATGCCGCGCTCGAAACGCTGGCGACGATCCGCGACCTCAACGCGGACGGTGTGATCGTTCAGGATATGGGCGTCGTTCGGCTGGCGCAGAAAAACTTTTCGCAACTCCGACTGCACGCCAGCACACAGCTCGCCGTCCACAATCTGGAAGGGGCGAAACAGCTTGCGTCGCTTGGATTCAAGCGGGTGGTGCTGGCGCGCGAGCTGAGTCTGAAAGAAATCGCGTACATCAGCCGGAACTGCGGGATCGAAACGGAAACCTTCATCCACGGCGCGCTCTGTTATTCATACAGCGGACTTTGTTTGTTCTCGTCGCATTTACTGTCGCGCAGCGGTAACCGCGGACGTTGCGCTTACTGCTGCCGCCAGCCGTTTCGTGACGGCGACGGAAAAGAAAGCCTGCCGTTTTCGATGAAAGATTTTTCCGCCGCCGGACATCTGCCGGAACTCCTCAACGCCGGAGTCGCTTCACTCAAAATCGAAGGCCGCATGAAAAGTCCTCTCTACGTCGCCGCCGTCACCGACTTCTACCGTAAGGCGTTGGCGGGCGATACCGCCGACTCCGCGCAGCGGTTGTCAGATATCCAGACGATTTTTGGCAGGCCTTCCACCGATCTGTATTTAGACGATTCAGAAACCAGTCCGGTCGATCCGGTCAACGATGGACATCGCGGCGCGCTGATTGGAACCGTTAACGCCATCGTTGGATCGTGGCTGATTCTGCACAGCAACCGCGCCTTGCAAAAACACGACGGTTTGAAATTCGAAAACTCCTTCGGTTTTGCCGCCGATGAAATGCGGCTGGCGAGCGATTCGGAAGGGAAGCGTCGCTTCGAACTTCCGGCGGACGCCGAGATTGCTTTGAAACTCCCTGCCGATGCGCCGCGACTGGAGAAGGGTGCGCCAGTTTACTGCTCCTATTCTCAGGCCGTGCGCCAGCGCTACGAATTCACCGCACCGCGGCCTGGACAGTTCCGTCAGCGAAAGCTGGTGGACATCCGTGTTTTTCAATCTTCGGAAAGCGTGAAATTCGTTGCGTCGACAAATGGCGTACAATCTGAACTTGTTATTCCCGGCCCGTTTGAACCGGCGCGACAGCCGGAGAAATCCGCCGCCGCAATCCGTCAGTGTTTTGAAAAACTCGGCGACACCGACTGGAGGCTCGGCGAACTGATGTTAGATGGCCCAGCGGTTTTTATTCCGGTATCCGTTTTGAATGATGCCCGCCGCCGGTTGATTGAGCAGTTTTCTGAACTTTTTGAAAATCCGCCCCGCCCTGCGGGCACCCCTCCGGAGGTGGGGATTTTAAATAGTCCCCTCCATGGGAGGGGTGGTCGGAGCGAAGCGACGGACGGGGTGGGTTGTGTCGTCTGGTCGGTCAAAGTACGAAGCTTTCAGGATTTCCCCGGTGTTGACGAATTGGTTCTCGAAATAGATCCATCCAGACCGGCAGAAATCGAAAAAGCGCGCGCCGCATTGCCACTTGAAAAGCTGCGGTTAGCGCTACCGGTGATCATTCGCGACGAAGAAATTGAGGCTTTCCGCGCGCTGATCGCATCATTGCCTGATCATCGGAAATGGGAGGCGGCAAATGTTGGCGGACTGAATCTGCTTCAAGGTAAAGCAGATGTTACCGCTGACTGGCCTCTCTACACGCTCAACACGCAGGCCGCACTTCAGTGGGAAAAACAAGGCGTTTGCCAAGTTGTTCTTTCGCCGGAAGATGATGCCGCCAATTGGTACACGCTGATCGAGCAGCTCGGCGATGCGGCGGTCGTGCCGGTTTATCAGCATACGCCGCTGATGATTTCCGCTACGCGTCCGGTGGCGGACGACTCAGAACTTACCGACCGTTCACGGCGGACGTTTCATATCGAACCGACCGGCGGGCAGTTCGTGCTGATAAATGAAACGGCTTTTTCGCTGACCGGATATCTGAATGAGCTCAAGGCCAAAGGCGCTCGCCGCTTCCGGATTGATCTATCGTACGGCATCGATTCTCCCGCTGAAGCAGACGATATTGTTCGTCGCATCATTTCTGGATCCGCTGTTTCGGGTCACACAGGAAACTTTAATCGCGGACTTCAATAATCGGCTCGCAGAGGCGACGCTACATTTGGGGCAATGTAGAGTTGGTTCTATGAACCAATTTCAGCTTGAGCGGTTGCGGGCGAAGTTCTAACTTCTAGTGGTTTGAAAACAGGAGGAGTGGTATGAAAATATTCAAAGCGTTGATCATGGCAGGCGTGCTGGTTGCCGGACTGTCCGGTTGTGCGATGTTGAACCGGGTTGATGTGACGTATAGTCGACATACGACAATTGGACGGGAACTGATCGATCTCCAGCAAGCCAAGGAGAAGGGCGTTATTTCCGATGAGGAATATATCATCGCCAAAAAAGAAATTCTGGCCGGCGGCCCGGTGATCCACAAAGAGCAGAAGAAAAAGAAATAGCAGAGTCAGATCTACCCAAAAGCGGCAGGGATGCCGCTTTTTTTATTTCCGGCTGCGCGGAGTTTTTGGGGGAGCCTTAGCGGGCTTCTTGCGCACGGAAAAACCGAAGTGGTCAATGTATTGGCCGAGTGAAAAATATTCGCCGTGGACGAAGGCGATCAGTCCGGCTTTATCAAGGCGGAGTTTGCCTTTGGCATCGATTAGTTCGGATGAAACCTGAACTCCGACGACTTCGGCGAGGAACATGACGTGCGAACCGAGTTCCAGGGTCTGCGTGACGCGGCACTCGATATTGACCGGACATTCCAGCGCGATCGGGCAGCCGACTTTCAGGGCGGGCGCAGGCGTCAGTCCGGTTTTTTCAAACTTATCGTGATCTCGGCCGGAGACGACGCCGCACCAGTCGGTCGCCGTGGCCTGTTTGACTGTGGGGAGATTCACCACAAACTCACCAGTTTGTTTGATGATGTCATAGGAATAGCGTTCGGGCCGGACGGAGATCGAGAGCATCGGCGGGTTGGTGCAGACCGTTCCGGCCCACGCGATGGTGATCAGGTTTGGCTTCCATTCTTTGGTGCCGCCGCAACTGACGAGAACCACCGGAACCGGCGAAAGCATATTGCCGGGTTTCCACGACTGTTTTTTAACGGGCTGTTTAGACTTCATAAAGAAGCTTTTTAGGCCGGACGCGCCATGGAGGCGAGCCGATTTTTAATGAGTGGTAAAATAAAAAGCCGCCCCGTTAGCGGAGCGGCTTCTATACGGAGGGAAGGTTTTTAGAACTTCCAGTTGGCACCGAGTGTCAGACTGTTCTGATACATACTGATCTTGGTTCCGGCGCCCATACCGGTTGCCGTTTCTTCTGTGTTGAGCGCATGGATGTACGCCAGATTCAGCGTAACCCGGTCAAATGCATAAGAAATCCCGGTTGCCAGGTGGGTTTTCATAATCGCAGGAAAGAGGGAGTTCAGGAACACATCTTCACTTCCAATCGGCGAGTTGCCGTGCGAGATACCGGTGCGCAGGGTCAGGCGTTCGGTTGCATTCCAAGTGAGTCCGGCCTTGACGATGCGCTGATCTTCCCAGCCGAACTGGTCACCGAGAGTCTCCAGTTTGTTCCAGCCAACCCAGCGGTAGTCGAGTGCGAACTCGAGGTTGGTGCGGATGTCGTAGGCGAGACCGACCGTTAGCTGTTGCGGCAAATTCAGCGAGTCGGGGAGTAGCGCATTGTACTCGTCAAATTCTGTCATGAACTGCTCGCTCATGTAGCTGGCCCCGACTTTGAGTTTGTCGTTAACTTTTTTGTTAACACCGAAAATTGCACCGACTCCACTGGCGGTATCCCACGAATCGCTCTGCCCCATCATGTCGGTACGCAGACGAGAGAGGACAAAGATCGGTCCGGCTCCAACACTCCAGCCGTCTCCAAGGTCTTTTGCGTAGGTAAGAGTCATTTTTGCGACAGACAGCTCGGTTCGGCTGCCGAGCGGGCCGCCGTTATAGTCGACCCCCATTCCGCTGGTTCCGTAAAGGCCGATGCCCAAATATCCGCTGTCATTCTTGCAGCAACCCAGCGAAGCGCTGAGGGAGGGGATGAAAAATGCGGAATTATCGCTTTGTTTTCCTGCACCGTAATCAACGGTTCGGTAAGGGGCAAACGCTTGGAACGAGGCGTCGACCTGACGTCCGACATCCGTCAGACCTGCCGGGTTGAGGATGAGCCAGGTTGAGTCCTTGGCCGAGGCGACACCCGCTCCGGCGGTTCCCTGCTGAACTGGGCCGATTCCGATGAGGTTGATCCCTTCTGTTGCTTTCGCTGTGCTGAATGCGGCAAACAGCAGTGCCGCCGCAATTATCAGTTTTTTCTTCATTTCATTTTCTCCTTTCAAACGCTCCTCGTCTTTGAGGAATGGGGGATAGGTAAACAGATCTAAAAACGAAGATCAAATCAAAACATGATAAACATGATCGGATATAACGGTTTATTTGTTATGGATCATAAAAGCATATAAAGTGGGATTTTAGTTGATTGTAATTTGTAATATTATAATATTTTAATGTTTCAGAGGGCTTATATGAATACAACTGAACGGGAGATAACAGCCGAAGTTCTCAAGGCGATGGCGCATCCGGTGCGGCTTGGCGTGATCGAACTGCTCGCCGACGGCGAGAAAACCTGCACGGAACTTTTCGAACAGCTGGAGTGCAGTCAGTCAATGATGTCGCAACAGCTCAAAATTCTCTGTCAGCAGGGACTGGTATCCATCCGCAGAGAGGGCACGCAGAAATATTGTGCGCTGCGGAACCCCGATTTTCTAAAACTGTTCGACTGTATGAGCAAACACCTGCGCACCTTTCTACACTTCAAAGACTAGAGGAATCATTATGGCATCGAAAAAAATCATTATCATTGGCGGTGTAGCTGGCGGAGCCAGCGCGGCGGCGCGCGCCCGGCGGCTGAGCGAAGAGGCGGAAATTATTCTGATTGAGCGCGGACCGTATGTCTCATTTGCCAACTGCGGACTGCCGTATCACATCGGCGGCGAAATCGCCGACCGCGACCGGTTACTCGTCACCACACCGGAACAGCTACGCGCCCGGTTCCGGCTTGATGTCCGTACCCGCAACGAAGTCATCGCCATTCAGCCTGCGGACAAAACGGTTGAAATCAAAAATCTGGAGACCGGTAAAATTTACCGCGAATCCTATAACACGCTCATTCTCAGCCCCGGCGCCCATCCGGTTCATCCTCCGGCTCCCGGCATTGACAACCCGAAAGTGCTGACGCTCCGCAACATGGAAGATATGGATCGCATCATCCAGACGTTGGAAGGCAAGACGCACGCCACCGTGATCGGCGGAGGTTACATCGGTTTAGAAATGGTCGAAGCGCTACGCCGCCGTAAAATCAAGACGACGCTGATTCAAATTTCGGCGCAGGTGATGAGCCCGGCCGATCCGGAAATGGTTTCGATTCTGCATCAGGAACTGGCGATCAACGGCGTTGACCTGCGGCTGAACACCTCGGTTAGTAGCTACAGCGACTCGGCGAACGGCTTGAAGCTTACGTTGAGTTCCGGCGAAACGCTTGAAACAGGCGTGGCGATTCTGGCTGTCGGCGTGAAGCCGGAAACCGGATTGGCTGAAGCGGCGGGACTGGAGCTCGGCCCGCGCGGCGGCATCAAGGTCAACGACCGTATGCAGACATCGGACAAAAACATCTACGCCGTCGGCGATGCGGTGGAAGTCACCGATTTCATCACCCGCCAGTCCGCGCTGATACCGCTGGCTGGCCCAGCCAACCGGCAGGGACGCATCGCCGCCGATAATATTTTCGGCCGAGACTCGCGCTACAAAGACACGCAGGGCACTGCCATTTGTAAGGTCTTCAACCTCGCCATTGGCATGACCGGCCTGAGTGAGAAGGCGGCGAAGCGTGCAGGGATTGCGTATGAAAAAATCTATGTCCATCCCGCCAGCCACGCGTCGTATTATCCGGGTGCCGCGCCGCTCAGCATCAAAATGCTGTTTGATCCGCAGACCGGCAAGGTGCTTGGCGCGCAGGCCGTCGGCTCAGACGGCGTGGATAAACGGATCGACGTTTTTGCCGTCGCCATCCGTGCGGGATTGACGGTTTACGATCTCGAAGAACTTGAACTGTCCTACGCGCCACCGTACGGCTCTGCGAAAGATCCGGTCAACTTTGCCGGATTCGTTGCGGCCAACGTGCTGCGTGGCGACGTCAAACTCTGCCAGGTCGAGAATGTCATTAAACCGGCACTGCACCAGAAACTACTCGATGTCCGCACGCCCGGAGAAGTGGCTGCCGGCACGATTCCCGGCGCAAAGAATATTCCGCTCGACGAACTGCGCAACCGGCTCGGCGAGCTTTCGAAAGAAACGGAATATCTGGCTTTCTGTAAAGTCGGACAGCGCGGGTATCTGGCCTGCCGCATTCTGACGCAAAACGGATTCAAATGCCGGAATCTTACCGGCGGCTATACCACCTATCAGCGGGCGATGGGAATGCCCGCCGCCGAAATGCCGGAAAAACATAAACCGGTGCAGGACACCGATAATCAGGATTTAGAAAAGGAGAATTCCGTGAAACCCATTAAAACCATCAACGCCTGTGGCCTGCAATGCCCCGGGCCGATTCTTCAACTAAAGAATGCGATCGATGAAGTCAAAGAGGGTGAGGCCATCGTCATCACCGCCACCGATCCAGGGTTTGTCGCCGACGCTCCGGCGTGGTGCAATACCACCGGCCACGAACTGGTGAGTCTGGAGCCAGCGGAGAAGGGGGCTTACCGCGCCACAGTGATCAAACGAGCTCCTGCCTCAGGCGGAATTCCAATGTCTGGGAAAAGAGCCATGACCAATGTGGTATTCAGCAACGATTTCGACAAAGCCATGGCGGCTTTCATTATCGCCAACGGGGCGGCGGCGGCGGGGTATGATGTCACGCTGTTTTTCACCTTTTGGGGAATCAACATTTTGCGGAAGTCCGGCCCGGTCATGGCAAAGAAAACCCTGATTGAAAAAATGTTCGGTGTCATGATGCCGAAAGGTCCGGACCGGTTGAAACTTTCGCAGATGAACATGGGCGGTATGGGGCTGGCGATGATCAAAGGCATCATGAAAAAGAAAAACGTCATGCCGCTTCCGGCGCTGATTGCGCAGGCAAAACTCAGCGGGGTTAAACTGATTGTCTGCACCATGAGCATGGACTTGATGGGAATAAAAAAAGAAGAGCTCATTGACGGAGTCGAAGAAGGTGGCGTCGCCATGTATGTCGACAACCTCAGCCGCTCATCGGCCAATCTGTTCATTTAATAAAAGGAGAAAATATGGCGCGGATCATCAAGAAAGACGAATGCGTAAACTGCGGAGCCTGCGAGCCGGTTTGTCCGGTGGAGTGCATTTCCGAAGTGGATAACAAACGATTTATCAAGGCCGCCGATTGCGTTGACTGCGGAGCCTGCGAGCCGGTCTGTCCGGTTAGCTGTATTCACGAAGCATAATTTTTCCCGGTGGACGCGTCCCGGTGTCTGGGGTACGGTTTGCGGCATGAAAAATAAAACCGTCTATTGCTGGCTTTCGGTTGCGGTTCTTCTGTTCACAGCCGGGCAGAATCTTTGCGCTGCGGAAAATCCTCCGGTTACAGTTCGGCTATGGGCGGATCGTCCAGCGGCCAGTGAGAATGAACTGCCGCCAGGTAAACGGAAAGACATCCATTGTATCGGCGGAATTACCGATCCGAAAATCGTGGTTTATCCGGCAGGCAGAACGGACGCGCCGGCACCGGCCGTTATGGTTTGCCCCGGCGGAGCCTACGGCGTTCTGGCTATAGACCTTGAAGGCACCGAAGTTGCCGAATGGCTCAACTCAATCGGATTCACGGCCGTGGTTCTGAAATACACAGTTCCGAAAAACCGGGACGGCGCGTTGCAGGATGCCCAGCGTGCGATGGGATTGATCCGTCTTCATAGCAAAGAATGGAATGTTGATCCGAACCGGCTCGGGGTCATGGGCTTTTCGGCGGGCGGGCATCTGTCGGCGCGCCTGAGTACCACCTGTGAAACGCGAAGTTATCCGGCGGTGGATGATGCCGATCAGTTAAGCTGCCGTCCGGATTTCACGATGCTGATTTATCCGGCTTATCTGGGCGATGAAACGTACAAGCTGGCCGAAGAGATTGTTGTAACCACCAACACGCCGCCGGCATTTATTATTCAAACGCAGGATGACAATCCGCACATCAACAGCAGTATTACTTACTATCTGGCGCTCAAAAAACAGAAAGTTCCTGCCGAGATTCACCTGTTTTCGTCCGGCGGACACGGCTACGGTTTGCGTCCATCCGAAAAGCCGGTATCACGCTGGTCGGAACTTGGTGCGACGTGGTTGCGAAACACCGTCTCGAATACCAAGCCTTAGAGCGGGTAAAAATTATTCCTCGGCGCCCGGTTTTTCTTTGGTCTTCTTCGTTTTCTTGGCTGAAGCCGCTTCTTTTATTTCGGCCATCGTCAGTCGTTTTTCGCCGACGCTGGTCATCCAGTCGCGAAGCATCTTGCGATGTTTTTCAATCTCGCCCTTCAACTCAGGGCTATCGATCAGATTGTTCAGTTCATAAGGGTCATTCTTCAGATCAAAGAACGCTTCCTCATCTGCATCGGACAGCATGTATTTGTAACGATCCGTGCGTACCATGCGGTGGCCTACGCCGAGACGGTTTTCCGGAATACCAACACATTCAGTGATCACATGATCACGCACCACGGCGGCCGGGTTTTTGAGAATGGGGCGAAGCGATTTGCCCATGAGATTGGACGGTGCCGGAACACCGGCCAGATCGAGAATTGTCGGGTAAACGTCGAGCGACGAAACCAGCGCATCGCTCTTGGCGTGTTTGACCGGCAGAAGCGGCGAATGGATGAACATCGGCACGCGCACCGACTCCTCGTGCATCGTGATCTTATTTCCCAGGCCGTGGTTGCCGAGAAAATAGCCGTTGTCGGCAAAGTAGATGATGACGGTATTTTCATAAAGACCGTTGGCTTTGAGCTGCTCAATCAGATGCCCGATCTGTTCATCGAGACAACTGATGTCGCCGTAATACGCTTTGATGACTTCCTTCATCTGTGTTTCATTGCGCGGCGGGCCGCCGGTACAGCCGGCTGGTGCGTTTGGATAAACCATATTTTTATTATCCCGAAAGGATATGGGTTCGCCCACCGGAGCTTGATTGAAGAAACTCTCCACCGGCGGCGACTCTCGCCAGTTGGGATCAAGTGTAATGTCGGCATTCTTGTAAATATCCTTGAACCGTTGCGGAGCGGTAAGCGGAAGATGCGGATTGCGCGGCGTCAACCAAAGTAAAAAGGGGCGGTCGGACTTTGATTCACGCGCCAGAAATTTATCCGCCTCGGCAAAGGTTTCCTCGTCATTCGGGTCATTAAGCTCACGACCTTCGGTAAACCCGAACGTGGTCGGTTCACCTAAATGCGATTTTCCGTAGAGCGCCGTGTGATAGCCGGCTTTTTCGAGGACGGCTGGCAATGTGACGAAACGTTTTTCTTCGACCACGTTCTTCAAGAAACCGGGTCTGGATAATCCCACCGAGCCGTGCTGTTGCGGGAACATACCGCTGTAAATGCTGGCCCGGCTGGCGGCGCAAATCGGTGAGGCCGTGAAAGCGCGATCAAAGCGAAATCCTTCTGTTGCCAGCCGGTCCATATTTGGTGTCTTTACATCCGGATTTCGATAACCGAGCGCGCGATACGCATGGTCATCGCTTAAGATGACAACAAAGTTCGGGGCTTTGTCGGCAAAAAGCGATGTGCTGAGCGCGAAGAGAGGCAGGCAGGTAACGGCGAGTGAATTTTTCATAGTTTGTTTTTGTCGCATATTATTCATACGGGGTATGCACTTAGCTCAACTCTCTACCTTATGTTGTTTTGACCGCCTATGATCTTATGGCGAGGAACCGGCTTATTGTGGATCGATTGTTCCATCAGACGGTAAAAAAGCAGCCCGCGTGC
>Ga0247839_1000325_pt1 | contig 83829 bp, 84 predicted proteins | sample LaCruzMarch2015__6_FD_192405 | JGI IMG/M metagenome (GOLD analysis project Ga0247839, IMG submission 192405) | Freshwater microbial communities from meromictic Lake La Cruz, Castile-La Mancha, Spain - LaCruzMarch2015_16m | ecosystem: Environmental > Aquatic > Freshwater > Lake | place: Spain...
AAATGACCTTTGCCTCCAGTGCCTTGTATCAGAGCAAAACGCAGCGACCCACGGTGGCTAAGGTAGGGGTACCGTGGTCAAAGAGTGCGACCGCGAAGGAGTTTGGAGCTACGGGGCAGCATACGGTGGCAAATCGTCAGCCATTGGGGATGCAGGATAACTGGACCTCTGGAGATCGGTCTTTGTTGGGTGTGTCCGCCGCCCAGTATTCGGCGCTCGGGCATGACACGCACACCTTGGCGGCATTTGAAGTCGCCTTGCACCAAGGTCCCGAGCCGAGTTGTCTGCCATTTCAGACCGGTGATCCGGCAGTGCGTCTGCGCATTGAGAGCGCCTTTCAGGTCGCAGCCAGGCTGGGCGCATCGCGGGTGCGGGACTTCTTCAATTCAGGTGTCAAAGCACCATCCGTGTTGCAAGGTCGGTGGAACGCAGCCGCCGGGTATCGATTCGGCGCACTGAGCAGTGCTGGACGGGCGTTGCGAGGCAATCGAGGTTGGCAACTTGGACATCAGGACGGTTGGCGGCCCAGGGCGGGTCGCTGGGTGGCCAACGTACCCACAACGCCGCCGGTGCGGGACCCTTGCTACTTGCCTGACACCCATTTGCTGTTCGACGTGGCATGGGCAATGGACACCGGTTTGGTTTTTATCTGCGAACGACACGCAACACCTCTGCCAACTGGTGAGACGGTGGTGGTGCCCATACGGAGGATTTACATGGTCCTAAACAATGCCAGTCTGCACCGCGTGGACGGCAATATTTCGCTGCCTACTTTCAGCATGACCGTGGGTCTAGACATGGACTCTTGGACCTGGAGTTTCAGCGCGGCTTTGCCCGGTCGGGCCTTGATAGATCTGGAGCCTGCAGGCAATGGCTCTCCAGTTGAGGTCGAAGCTGTAATTAATGGCACCGCGTTTCGCGCCTTGGTGGAGAGCATTGAGCGAACCCGGGAATTTGGTACCAACGATCTGCGCATCACGGGGCGCGGCAAGACGGCGTTGCTGGATGCTCCCTATGCGCCGACGCTCAGTTTCACGAACAGTCAGGGTCGAACTGCGCAGCAGCTCATGGGAGATGTGTTGACCTTCAACGGCGTGTCATTGGGGTGGGAGGTGCAGTGGGGACTGGTGGATTGGTCAATCCCTGCAGGCGTATTCAATCACCAGGGTTCGTACATCGGAGCGCTCAACAAAATCGCAGCCTCTGCCGGTGGCTACGTGCAACCGCATGCATCAAGCCAGACCATTCGAGTCCTTCCGCGCTATCCCACCGTACCGTGGGAGTGGGACACGGTGACTCCCGACTTTCAGCTGCCTGCCGACGTCACGTCGCGAGAGTCCTTGCGCTGGATTGAAAAACCAGCCTACAACCGGGTGTTTGTCTCCGGGCAGGAGGTGGGAGTGCTCGGGCAAGTGACCCGATCCGGCACCGCTGGCGAGATCCTGGCCCCGATGGTGGTGGATGCGCTGGTCACCAACGCCACAGCGGCGCGGCAGCTTGGTATCGCTGTTCTGGCGGATACAGGACGCCAGATCGAAGTGAGTTTGCGCCTGCCGGTGTTGGCTGAGACAGGAATCATTGTTCCGGGTGCCTTCGTGGACTACCAGGATGGCAGTGTTTCCCGGCGTGGCCTTGTTCGCTCCACACAAGTTGAAGCCGGATTGCCAGAGGTTTGGCAAACCCTGGGAGTGCAGACCTATGCATAACCTGTATCAACAGTTTCGCGCCTTGCTGCCCGACCCGCCATTGCAGGTCGGCACTGTCATCGCGGTAAGCGGTGGTGTTGTCACCGTGCAGATGCCTGGTGGTGGACTCCTGAAAGCGCGTGGCGACGCGTTTGTGGGCCAGAAAGTGTTTGTGCGCGATGCGGTGGTGGAAGCCGTCGCACCGAACCTGACGTTGGAAATCATTGATATCTAAAACGCAACTGATATTTCGTAATTAACCCTGAGACCCGCCAATGCGACCTTGCATTGCGCGGGTTTCGCATTTCTGGAGTATGAAAAATGGAAACGACACAGGTTGAGAGACGTCGCATGGTTACGCTTCCACAGGAAGAGTTTGAGGCTGTGCTGGAACGCGCTGCAGAGCGCGGTGCGCTGAACGCCTTGCACGAGGTAGGGCTTGATGGTGAGGATGCAGCACGCGACATTCGTGCGCTGCGTAATTTGCTTGATGCGTGGCGTGAAGCGCGCATGACCGCCTGGCGAACGGTCGTGAAAGCAGTCACTACCGGCCTGCTGCTGGCCTTGGTGGCGGGTGCAATCATCAAACTCAAAGTTTTCGGGGGTGGCCAATGATCGAAACATTGCTGGGTGGTTTGCTGGGCGGCGTTTTCCGCCTGGCTCCCGAAATTCTCAAATGGATGGACCGTAATGGCGAGCGCGGCCACGAGCTGGCGATGCAGGACAAGGCGCTGGAGTTCGAGAAGATTCGTGGTGCGCAGCGCATGGCAGAGATTGGTGCCAGCGCGGATGCTGCATGGAACACTGGTGCCATCGACGCACTGCGCGATGCAGTGCGCACCCAGGGTGAGAAAACGGGAGTGCAATGGGCCGACGCTTTGTCCGCCAGTGTCCGCCCTGTGATTACCTACTGGTTCATGGCGCTCTACTGCGCCGCCAAGACGGCAGCGTTCGTGGCGGCTGTTACCGCTGGTGCTGGCTGGGGCACGGCCATCCTGCACGCATGGACAGAAGCGGACCAGGCGCTGTGGGCTGGCGTGCTGAACTTCTGGTTCCTTGGGCGCGTGTTCGACCGGGTGCGTTCGTGACCGGGGTGCCGAAAACGGCTATCGAGCTGGCCAAGCGCTTCGAGGGGCTCCACCGGGTGCCAAAGACAGATCCTGGCCGTGCCCATCCGTACATCTGCCCTGCGGGCTACTGGACTATTGGCTACGGTCATCTGTGCAACCCGAAGCATCATCCGATCACGGAGGATGAAGCCGAAGTCTATCTCGCGCTCGACCTGCAGACGGCGCTTGCTGCGACGCTGCGTTACTGCCCGGTGCTTGCCACCGAGCCCGAGGGGCGGCTCGCGGCCATCGTGGATTTCACATTCAATCTCGGAGCTGGGCGGCTGCAGACGTCGACGCTTCGGCGACGTATCAATCAGCGGGACTGGGCCGCTTCCGCCACCGAGTTGAAACGATGGGTTTATGGTGGAGGGAAAGTGCTGCCGGGACTGGTCACACGGCGAACGGCTGAGGCTGCTTGGCTTCTTCGCAACCACTGATCTCAGATCAGCGTCCTTCAAGCACTCGATCCGCAGACTCGCCAGCGGCAACGAAACTGCGCAGAATGTTTCCACCGGATTCGCCCACCAGCAGGTAAGCCAGCCTGAAATGATCCTCCAATTGGGCCAGCGACTCCAACTTGCGCACTTGCTCTTGCAGCTTGACCATATCCGCCCCGAGCCAGCTCATGATTCGGCGAATGCGATCTTCTATGTCTGAGCTATCCATCAATTCGCCAAGTTCGTGAACGACGTCATGCTTGGTTCCAATCCAGTCCGAACAGAGGGACTCGACAGATGCGCGAATATCTGTGGGCAATTCGACTGATGGAAGTTCTTTTTGTACGTAGGCGGCGTTGCTCATCAAGCTCATCGCACAAGCGTATGCAGCTGAACTGAATTCGTTGAGCGCATCACGGCCAGAAGCAGCGGATTGCTGTTGGGTGGTCGTTTCGGCACTGGAATATTCCTGACTGAATGGCTTCCACTCTTCCTGGCTGAATAGGCGAGAAATGTACTCCCGCGCCGTGCCCGGCTCCCATTGATACTTTTCGGAAAACTGGTCAAGGAAGCCGAGTAGGTGAAAGTAAGCCCGGCTACTGACATCCCAATGGAGCTGCTCGCCGATGTAGTCGCCGTTGACACTCTTGTACTCGTTCAGGCCCCTTCTGAGAGCCAGGCAGAATTCTTCGATGACACGATTGACCACAGCCGGATCTTCCCCGGAGCTGGCCGCAATTTGAAGAACAAATGAGCGATCCTTGGTCATAGTGGTCCCTCGCCCGGTATTGGAGTCAATCCAGTCATCGCCCAAGTCTCATTCTCATATCGTGATGCGCAAAGCGACGAGTTGGTTACTTGGTCCTTCAGAGCGAACTTCAAGCATTGGGCTGTTTGATATCAGATAGCCAAGAGGTTGCCTGAGTGCAAAAGGGTAAATAACCGGCAGTGATTGCAGGGCAGCGAGAGAGACAGCTTTTCCTTGATAGCGCAAGGCAGCCTCGACAAGCCATGCGATTGACTTGTCCCTGTTTAGCGCCCTGATGGGCAATCTGACAAGCCGCTTTCCTTTTTCAACTCGCTGAATGGCACCCCAGTTCGCTTGGGTTTGAATGACAGCTTGAGTCGCCCTCTTTGTGGCCTCGCGATCACCATACACCTCGCTCATGCGGCGATGAATTTCTGATACCGAGCAATCACCCTGTATCGAGGTCAGTCGCCCCGTAAACTCGGCGATCTTTCCAAAGTACGGGTAACTGGCAATGGCAGAGCCCCAAGCAAAGGCAGCAATTTCTTCGGCTTTTTCGCTGCTCTTGAAAATGCTCACCCCACGGTCAATGAAGTCCGCAAGCTCCGGTCTGGGCTCCAGTCCCAGTGCGTTCAGCTTGGTGCGGGTCTTGGCTCTCGATTCCTTTCCAAGCACAGAGGTTTCCAGCAGCTCGGTCAATGCATCCACGCTCGTGGTGCCAGCGCGCACTTTGATCACGGCCGCCACCCATTCCAGTTGGATGAACCTATCAAAGCCAATTTGAGGGACGGTTGGACTCATTCAGATCAACTCACATGACTAATTTTTACGAATGGCACCATCAGCTCTTCAACGGAGATGCCGCCATGTACGACGGCTGGTTCTCCCTGAGGCAAGAAAGCGGTGCGTCCACCCGCGAATAGGGCCATGAAGTTTGCTGGCAGTCCAGCGATATCCAGCCGAAAGGTGTTCGGGTTAGCTGCGGCAGACTCCGCCACCAACGTCTCGCTACGGTATGTGCGAACGCGTTCTCCACGCATTTCCGGCGCCACCCCTTGATTGGGGCGACCTTGGCCAACTGCTTCGACATTTCCGTGATCAGCTGTCAGGTAGACGTGGAAGCCCTTGTCGATAAGCAGCGTGAACAGCCGATCCACAAACCCTGTTTCACACCAGCCTTCAATTTGCGACGCTATGCCGCGTTTGCCGAGTACAGCGCCGTGCACGATTTCGTCCACGGTATCCACCACAATGCCAGCGACCTTGATCGAGGGCCCAGACAACGCAGCTTCCAGCTCAGCCAATTGATCGTTGCGTTTGATTCCTTTGCGGTAGTAAACCTCATTTGCTCGCAACCCTTGATCTTGCCAAAACCGTGACCACTGGGTCGGTTCAGGCGAAGTGGTCTCGATGGTGTCTGCAAACTCCCTGGGTTTGAGCCCGGAAAAAAGTGCCTGTCGGGAAACCGATGTCAATGTCGGCAGCCAAGCAAAGCATGCGCCTTCGTCAAAGCCAAATTTAGGGGCTCGTCGTGCCAAGGTCTCGCGAATCAAAACCCACTGGTCAAGGGCAAGCCCATCAAATACAAGCAATGCAACTTTCGACTCGCCCGCATTCCGTCGCATCGACAGATAGCGCGGTACATGGTGAACCATGACCGGGCCTTTGGCCACCGGAAGTGAGGGCAGATCAGCATAGTGCTTCGCTACCCATTCCCGTAGGCGTTCGTCAGTGGCAGCCTGTAGCTCGGCGATGGCGACCTTCAGCCCTTCGGCGCGAACAGTGTCTAAGGCATGGAACCTTGCAATCACCTCACTGAGGCGGCGTGACAAGCTGGCCCAGTCCCGGTAAGAAGACTCAAGCGTTGGAAGTGCCTGAAGGATGCCTTTGATGCCATCCGCCACCAGATTGCGCAAGGCCAGTGGATCTTGAACGATACCTACGCGCGCCCACTCTGGGATGTTGGTTGGCGGAATTTGAATGGCGAGTGGATGGAGCAGTCCGTCCAAAAACATCGAGTCGATGATTGCCCGCACGTCAGGGTGCTCAAATGGAACGTCTGCTTTAACCGTATGGTCAGCAGGCAGTTCTTCTCCGACCCGAGTTCCATGGATGCCCAGGCGCGATAGGTATCGGTACCATGCGTCTTGAACCAGTCGGAGAAATACGCCTTTCGATGAGAAAAGCTCCGCAAGTGGCAGTCCTTTGAACACTGTCTGATCAGCCAACACGTGCGCGACATGATCCGCGAGAACCACCGACAGGCCCGAGCCTCGATAGTGCATGCGTAAAAGCTCGCGCCACAAATCCTCCGACCTCGAGATCAGATGTGGGCTGATCCTGAAAATGTGCGTCAAGATGAACTCTTTGGTCGCGGATTCGCCGAGTACCTGCGTTGCGTGCCTTCCCTGCGCCGCAAAAAGGGCTTCGAGATGCTCAGCGCCAATCTGGCGTATGACGGGGTAGCTGAGCTTGGGGAATACGTTGGCCAAGCTCAGACTGACGCGCCTTGCCTGGCTCAGGTAATCCCACGGCAGTTCACCGGTATTGCTGCCGCGCAAGTGCAATACCAGGGCCTTGGCCGGTCCTGCTTTGCCGCTATCCCACGCACTGCGATAGCGCTCTTCATACTCTGCCCGAAATGCAACTGAATCTTCAAAGGGCATTAGTTCAAAACCACGTTCCCGCAATTTGGCAAGCACGTGTTCATCCAGTAAAACGTCATCGGGATCAGCGGCAACCCACAAACGCGCGATGTCTTCGGGAAACTCCTTCAGGATGCGGTCAATCCACTCGCTCATGGTGGGCCCACGCGAATCATCATCACCGCGTTCAGGTCAGGTACGCTGGCCTCAGCATCGTCCAGCGTCGCAAGGCGAGCTTGGTGCTCCGCGTTGAGTCGCTTGCGGCGGTGCTCGCGCACGGCGGGCAACCCAATTCGCCCGATGGCCTTGTTCCGTGCATCGAAGGCATACATCGCACGCTCTCGTTCTTCTTTAAGCCCCGCGCGGTGTTCACTGAGCATGTCTGCAAATAGTCGCTCACCTTGGGTCTTGGCGGCGGCCATAGATGTATCAAACCAGCTCGCAGCCATTTCTGCAGTCGTCGTCCCTTTAACTTCGACTGTTTCGGTCAGCAATAGGTCCCAAATGCGCTTGGCTGTGGGTACAAACGTGCGGCCGTCATCTGTCGCAAATACCGGCAAGAACCGCCTGCGATTGAAGCCCTCGGCCGACAAACTGATCTCCCACAAGGACCAGACTCCAAGCACAGTATCGGGGAGACCGCTGATTTGGATTACAGGTAAGGGCTGGCCCGATACGCAGCGGGATAGTTCGCTGATTACAGCCCTTGCACGCGGGTCCTCTAGCGTGACCCACTGCAAACTTGGGTTCTGCTCGGCAGTTCTGGCATCAAAGCAAACCTGAGTCGACTCACTGCCATCCGTCCACTTAACGCGCCAGGCATCCCCAGCCTTCAAGGCACTGCCACCTCGCGCAGGCAGGCCAGTGGTTATGGCCCGTTCCAGCCAATACTGCGCAGGGTGATCACGCCATTTGCGAGCGGCATCGGCATCCAGCGCGTGGGCATCCGCCAGCAGGTCACTGTTCTTTCGTTCGTCGGCAACCTTGTCGCGGACCTGATTCATGACCGCATCGACAGCCTTGTCGATCGAACCAGGGTCTTGCAGACCCTGAACAAACACATCATCGAACATCGCCTCTGCTTCGACTGAGTCCATCACGTCCGATGCCTTATCAACACCGAACTCCTGCGCAATGACCTCTAGCTTGGTCTCTAGAACCTGGCGGACGCGGTGTTCCACCGTGTCTTCAAGTACAAAATTGATGGCGCGCACCACATGGCGCTGTCCGATGCGGTCCACGCGGCCAATACGCTGCTCTATGCGCATGGGGTTCCATGGCATGTCGAAGTTGACTATCACGTGGCAAAACTGCAGATTCAAGCCTTCGCCCCCAGCATCCGTCGAGACCAGTACACGGACTTCTTGTGAAAAAGCCTGCTGTGCTTTTGCGCGGGTATCTAAATCCATGCTGCCGTTGAGCAGCGCTACGGAAAAACCACGGCTTTCTAGGAAACCTGCCAACATGGCCTGTGTGGGAACGAACTCCGTGAAGATCAAGACCTTCATGGCAGGGTCGTTTTCTTCCTGCTGCAGCTTGTAAATCAGTTCCAGCAAGGCCTCAGCCTTTGCATCGGTGCCTTGGGCCTCAGTCTCTCGGGCCAGGGTTAACAATAGGTCCACCTCAGCCTTTTCCTGAACCCAGCCGGAAGACTGGACTGCGATGTCCACTTGTGTCTGACCGTCCAATTCCGCCCACTCGTCCATATCGGGTGCGTCGAACAGCGGCATTTGTGGCTGGGGTTCGTTGAGCAACGCTTGTCGCTTCTCCAAGGTTGTCCGTATAGCAGCGGTGCTGGACGTGACAAGCCGCTGCATCAGTATCATCAAAAAGCCGATGTGGCGCTGCTTGGCTGCCAGCGCCTGGTTGTATCCGTTCCGCACATAGTCGGTGACGGCCTCGTACAAGCGTTGCTGGGCCCCGTGGCGAGACTGCCAGGCGACGGGTTGAAGCCTCGTCATTCGCGGCTTGAACAGCGGTTGCCCTTCGGCATCTATGGCATTGCGCTTCTCTGTGCGGATGACGAATGGTCGTACCCGATCTCGGCTCACGCTGCCCTCATCAGGGAAGGAGTCCCGGTCAATCAACTGCATCAGGCGCAAAAACTGATCCGTCTTGCCCTGGTGCGGCGTAGCTGATAGCAACAGCAGGTAGGGTGCCGCCTCGGCCAGGGCCGCACCCAGTTTGTAGCGAGCCACCTGATCAGTACTGCCGCCCATGCGGTGCGACTCGTCAATGATCACCAAGTCCCATGAAGCTGAAATCAGATCTTCAAAACGTTCCCGGTTGTAGTTGCTCAGTTGCTCCAGGCTCCAACCTTTCCGGCTTTCGATTGGCTTCACCGAATCCAGTGAACAGATCACCTGGTCGTGCAGGCGCCAGAGGTTTTCTTCATCGTTGCGCCATTGCCGAAACGCAGCAAGCTCTGCCGGGTCAATATATTGCAGCTTCTCGCCGAAGTGCAGTCGCATTTCCGCCTGCCATTGGCGAACCAAGCCCTTCGGCGCAACCACCAGCACCCGTTGGGCCATGCCTCGAAGCTTTAGTTCACGAAGGATCAATCCCGCTTCGATCGTTTTTCCCAAGCCCACTTCATCTGCCAGCAGGTAGCGAATGCGATGCTGGCTCATGGCTCGGTTGAGCGCGTAGAGCTGATGGGGCAACGGGACCACGGTGGACTGAATAGGTGCCAGCAACAAGTTGTCTTGCATCGCGTCCAGCAGCTTTGCAGCAGCAGCGGTGTGAAGAACACTATCTGCTGAAGGCTGAATACTGTCCAGCCGAGTTAGGTCTTGCGACCGTGCACGCACGACAGCATCTTTGGTCGGCAGCCAAACCCGATATGTGGTCTCGCCCCACATGTCTTGCCTGTCCACCACGCGGCAGGGCGTAGAGTGACGGGCATGCCAGCACCAGGCACCGACGGAATGACCAGCTAAAGTGTGGCCGAATTCCTCCATCAGGCTCCGGCCTCCGTGCGTGTTAACGCCTGGTCATACCAGAGTAGCAACTTCTCGTCTTCTTGAAGTGCTTCTTCTGGGATCTTCTGCGCAATTGCAATAATAGACTTGTAGTCTTTGGCACTCCACGCAGCTTTGAAGCCAGCACGCAGTACCTCCAACCGAAACTCTTTTAGCTTTCTGTTGGACGATGATTGATATCCCTCGAATTCCTTAAGCAGTGCCTTTTCTCGCTTCTTTTCCAAGTCTTGCGCCTTATTTGGGTCTGGTGTGTACCACCTGTCCATGGCCTTTGCCACAAGTTGTGGATTGCCCTTTTCAAGACTTCGAAGATCCTTGTGGTTGCTTGACAAATAGCTATGGATTTGACTTGGCACATCTCCAGTGCCGTTGTACTGCAGGAAGTTGTTTTCAAGTAGGGACGAAAGCTCAGGTCTCGACTCATGTTTCTTCCAACCTGCTCCGAGTTGACTTATGAACTCCGGATGAATTTCCTGATACGTCGAAGGTCGATGCTTAAGGAAATCTGCCAACCAATCGATTGCGCTTCGTTCATCAGAAACAAACATCTCCATTTGTGGCGCCTGTTCCACCGAAGCGCGTTTCTTGTCGTATGCAGCTACTTGTTCCGGCAAGAAAATCATTCCATCTCTTTCAACGAATCGCTGCGATAAGCCAGCTTGAAATTCTTGAGTGGACATTGGAACCGGAACGCTGTGACGTACGAACCATGAAACCATTCGGTCAAAGATTATTCGAGGGTCACGCTCTGCAATAAACTCTAAAGACGAGAGTTTCATCTTTACAGTAGGTAAATAGCTAAGGTGTGTTCTGACGAAATCCCAGGCGGAATCTTCATTTCCACCGGAGTTCTTGAAACGGTCTTCAAGGCCACCATTCGGTTTATACGCTGATATAACGAGATCCTGTTTGACCGCTGTCGTGGTCATAACCGCCTTGAAGCTTCCCTGTTTTTTGTCAAGCGCCGATACGTTGGCAACAACGAACCCAGCTTCTTGCAGCGCAGATTGAATGGAGTTCCAGACCGAAGCCTGGGTGTTTGAAAACTCAACAGTCATCCATCGGCCAGGTTTCAATACACGAAAGAATTCCTTGAAACTCTGTGTAAGCAGACCTCGATACTCATCAAGGGCTTTGTCCTGTACTGAACTTACGATTGCCTCAGCTGATTGGCTTGTAATTACCTGGAGCAACGCTTCCCAAAAGAAATTGAGTTCCGAGTAGTCAAAGTTGCTACCGAATGGCGGGTCTACAAATACATAGTCAATTGATTTGTCGGGGATGCCGTGTAGTTCAGTCGAACTCTGTGTGGAGATTACGTTGTTTCTAGGAGTTGTTCTTTGGTAAGACAAGCTTGACGCGATCGTCTCCGCGTTACGAAGAAATGACTTAAAAACATTTGGAGGCGTAATAAGCGATCCAACGTATAGAGTGCCCGATAAAGGTCCTCCGCCCTTGCGGTCGGCCCGAAATCTTCTCATTCTGGAGGCGTATGGTAAACATGCCGTTAATGAGAAAAGCAATGCATCTTTTATTGAGGGGTTGGCAATTTCTCTAATGCCATCCAGAAGCAGTGCGACCGAATACATCTCTCTCGGAGTGAAAAAATGATGTAGGTGAGTTATTCCCCTTGGGACGTTGCGCTGGGTTTCCTTCCCCTGAATCAGTGGTGCAAGCGGAAAATTTACTTCGCTCATCTTTTCGCTTGCATCTCGAATTGCCGCTAGATCGTCATCGTCAGGCAATTTCTCAAATCTGCTTGTTCCGACTGTGTAATTGATTAATACAGGAACTGCCTTGGCCTGCTTGTGGGGCACTTTGAGGAGGGGATCCATCAATGTCTCGTAGCTAGCTTCCCAAGCTGATTCTTTGGCTACGAGGCCACATGATGGGCACTTAATTGATGTGCGAAGCGAGTCCTCTATTTCATCAACCGCAATCGAATAGAAGGGATGCTGTGAACCACAGTTTGGGCACACAACAACGTCAGAGTAAAGTACAAATTCAACTTCACCGCTTGCCGGTCCTGAGTTTCTGTATTGCTTATGGGCAACTGACTTTCGATCTCGTACTTTCCATCCTGTGTGATTTGTGCGATATATGTTCCCCTTTGTTGCCTGAAGATTCGTTACAAGTTTTTTCGCCGCGTCAGAAAATGCAATGGCATCAAGCGATCCATTTAAGTTTCGTGCGATAAACGTTGCTATCGGGGACAGGTCAATCAGTACGGCGCTTCTGCCATGTCCAAGGTGTGCGGTTGCCACACCGGTCATTCCGGTACCACAGAATCCATCCAGAATCACGTCACCCGCTTTGGTGTAGTGTTCAACGTATCGCATGATGGCTTTGTGCGGCACCTTGGTGTGATAGCTATGCGCGTTGTAGATCGGGTCGTTTTTCCCCTCACTAACGTCAGCTGCGAATGGCTCTTTGGCATAAGTAACTGAAGGGTCGTATGGCTTTCCAAAAAAGCGAACGAAGTCAGCAACAAATGGATTTGGACATGCTGTGTAGTACGGTGGATCGGAGAGTGCCAAGATGTCTTTATCCGTTCCAGCAGGAAAACCTTTGAGCTTTCGAAATGAGGTGTCTTTGAGTTTTTCAGCTAGTAACTTAGCGAAATGATCACGTCTAGCGAGATCGTTTGGGAACTTTATGCCCAGGCATTCAACTGGCCCTAACGCTTGCTGAGATCTGGAAAAGAGGTCTGTCATAAGGTCGTGTCCGATGATTAGAGGTTTGGGCGCACTTGGCGCACGTAGGTTGCCTTATCGATTCCCACATGGTGCAGGAAAGTCTTGAAGACGCCAGGACTCACGGGATCTCGCGTTGGAAGAATGAAGGCACGATGGTCCGGCCCCGTCCATTTCTGGTGGCCACCTTTACCACCTGAGGCATCCAGGCTATGCCTAAAGTGCCTAAGGGCGCGTTCCATTTCACGGCGTTGGGGCACATTAAAGGTGGCTGGGTGGCTTTGCAGGCGGTCCGCGATGATGCCCTGGCCAGCAAAACGCACTGGTATGTCTGTCGCCAGAAAATCGTACGACAGAGGACCCGTAAGCACGCTTTCAATCGGCAACCCAATGCCCGGAGGAGCAATCTTGGGTTTGCCGGTACTAAGTTGGTTGGCAAACGTGCGCCAAGTGCCCGGCTGACGGCCCAGGCGCCATTCCTGGTACCCAGGCGGCGACAGGTCCAGCGATGCCTCGACAACCCGGTCCAAACCATCTGCGTTGGACGACATGCGATTGATCACCGCTTGGATGTCTTGTGTTTTGAACCAGTCCCACGCAGACCAGTTGGCAAGGGCTTCTTCTAGCCATTCAGGTGTCTCTCGCAGGGCCTGGTACACGTTTTTGTTATACCGTTGGTGCCGTGGTTGCAGGGCGTTGATTTCTTGCCACGACAGAGCAGCCTCAACCTTGGCGTGGAAAAGTTCGTGTGCGTAGACTAGGCCAAAGGCGAGCAGTGCGGCAAGGCTATGTGAACCACCATGTACGCGATTCGTCTTGAAATCATCAATGAGGCTGCATGCAAGGTCATCCAGCTTCTTTGCATCAAAGTAGATGCCCCATGTCTCTTCAGTCCATACGTGGTACGGTTGATACCATGCAATGGCTTCGAAGCCATGCGTCTTCCTGTCTTTGCGGCTTTCCTTGACGCGTTCCTGAAAGTCAAAAGGAAAGATCTCCATGCCGTCGAAGGCTTCAGCAAAATCCCATGCTCCTGGGGACCCCAATTCAACTTGAACGGAATCTCCTGTGGACTGAACTTGATGTTCAAACTCTGGTCGCCCAGGCACTTCAGATCTTGGTGAGGCAAAGGCGCTGGGCAAGCGACGTTGAGCAGCCCATCTGACCTCAGGGTAAGAAGGTGGGCCAAGGTGGGGTTCCCATGTGACGATTACCTGGGCATTGCGACCTTGAGGGCCGGTCAGAATGCCTGAATAGACTCCATCACGAGAGGGCAACAATCCAGAACCGGCGATTGCCGCTACCGCCGACCTCGCGACCTTTTCTTGCGGGCTAGAAGGTTGCACAGCAAACGTGATTGCGCGTGGCAACGATTGCAACAATGGTTCAGCGGTTACCACCGGTCGTTGAAAGTGTTCCTCCATCGCGACCTGCGCATGGGCGAGTCCTTCGAACTTCTTCAAGTCGTCGTTTCGGGCGTAGAAGGCGTCGTTGTCCTGCTTCTTAAGCCTAATGCCCTCATCAAATTCGGCGACTTTCAAAAGGTGTGCCGACAACATCGCATCAGCTTCGGCCTTAAGTTCAGACGATATCCAAGCATCCGGGGCAACAGGTTTCGATCGCCCCACCAAAACGCACAGATTCTTTCCATCCGGCAGCAAGAACACGCCGTGGCAATGGGCCTCAACTTTGGTGCCGCCCTTGATACGCACACTGGTCGGTTTAAGCTTTGCTTGGGACCAAACGGCTTGTTCCAGTTGCCCCCTGAGTTTTAGACCGTCACTGCTTCGAATTCGAGCTGTTAAGCGTGCTATGAGCTTGGTTCCGTAAACAGTGACCCCGAGAACTCCCATCGACACGAACTCAATGACATCTGGGTCGCTGAGTGGCACGTCGATGCAAAAGACATCCGGCGATACCGTCCACGCAAAATCCGGTGGGATCCAGCTTTGCAGACGTTTGGGTGCAGTGGATGCAGCCATGGGCTTAATCCACCACAAAGCGCAGCTTGTCCGAGTCCTTGCCTTTGCATCGGTCCATCAAAAATGACTCGAATCGTTTGCGCAGTTCATCCGGGGAGGCAGGCGAACCTCCTTGCAGCAATGCCTTTTTGATGTCGTCGGCAGACACGCCAATCTTCTCCAACCCAGAAAGCGCTTCCTGGACCGCACTCACAAAGTCGGGTGGCACGGGATCCGGCAGTTTCTTAGACGAAACAAATTTTTTGATCAAATCGCGTGCGGCAGCTTTGAGCAAGTCAAGGTTGGCCTTGATGAATGGGTCGTCGAGGTTCTCCAGCAAAGTCTGTTGCCAACCATCCAACAGCCCGTCCAACTCTTGATCCAATTGGTTCAGAACGTTGGCGGCCGGAAGGAAGTCGCCTTGTTCATTGGCCGGGCGGAAGCTGCAATGCGGGCAGTAGGGGCTAGAGGCAAGCTCAGAGTCCACCAGGGATGCACAACTCTTGAGCTTGTCCAGTTTGTCATCGAAAGCCGTCAGTTGGCTGGTGGGCATGAGGGAGATGCCAGCCAAGGCGCGCATAGCCACAAGTCGCGAATCTTTGCGGAGTGCAGATTTGGTTTTGTCTTCTGCCACACCGAGGCGTGCCTTGCTGTGTTGGGCGATGTAGGCTTTGACGAAGTCTTTTTTAAGCTGAGTAAGAGTCTGCCGGTACTCAGCGGCGTACTGTGCAGTGCGGTCTAGCGCCAGCTTGTCCAGCATGTCTTTGCGGGCGCTTTGAGCCTGCTTTACCCAAGTATGATCGCTGGCCAGAACCAACTCAGCCTGGGACAGATACGAGGCGGTTGCACCCAGTTCGGTAATTAGTTCGAGCAACTTTTCAACAGCCGCAAGAACTTCGAGGTTCTTTTTCTGGGCATCAATATCATCCGACCCGATGCGCAGGTTTTTCAGTTTACCGACCGTGTTGTAGGGTGTCAGTCCCTCTGTGAAAGTTTTGAGAGTTTCAAGACGGGTTCGCCAATTTTGAATTTCATCATCTGTGAGCAGAGGCTTGCCCCAGAATGAGAGTTTGTTTTGCAGGTCGGTCCCAGCAGCCAGGACGCGGTTCACCAGCTTTGACACTGCCTCGAGCAACTGCTTGACCGGCTCTTCCGAGCCTTGGGTTGCCAGTTGTGCCAGGCCAGGGGACAAGCCCAGCAGTTCGAACAATGAGCGCAAAACGGAAACATTGATTTCCTTTGGGGCCTCCACGTGCTTGAACTGCTTGAGGTCTTCAAGGTTGCGCTCCGCCAGAAGAGTGATCTTCCCAGAGTCGATTCGGTCCCCGGTGATCGCGAGCACGATGTCGCCAGAATAAACCAACCCGCCAAGTACCGCGACCAAGAGGTCGGGCTCAAGCCGGAATTTCACCGGGTTGAAATATTCAACATCAGTTTGGCCATTTAAGAGCTCAACGCGGTTTAAAACCTGGCCGTGGCCCTTCGATTTCAGTCGACTCAGAACCTCTTGTGCGTACCGTGACCGGCCTGGCTCTATGCGGTCGCCATCCAACATTTCCAGGGCGTCGAGCACCGCGCTTGCGTCTTTGGTTCGTGTACCACCAGCCAATGCCTTCAGCGCGTTGCCAATTAATAGCTTGCGGTTTGACTCTGTCACAAGCACCGTGAATGTCGGATATTCCGGAGAAACTTCGGCGAACTGTTGATTGAGTGCAAGGCCGGATACGACGTTGACGATGTCGCGGAAGTTCGCGCGCTCATCAGATCCCAAACGCAGTCGGTCTCGGATGTTGACCCCTTTAGCCCAGTCCTGCAGTGTTTTGGATTTGCCCTGGTACGTGACCTCGAAAGCAGTCATCTGCTTTTCCTGGAGCCACTTGCTCATGTCTTTCAAGGCTTCCTTGGTTTTATCGATGTACGTCGCCTTTGCACCGCCGCTGGCCGTCGAAGCAAGGTCTTGCGCCGCCGCGTAAAAAGCGAGATGGCGCTTGATTGCGTCGTCTAGGCCCTTGAGCCGGATGAATACCTCGTCCGACTTGTTCTCATCGCGGAAACGAGGTGGCTCGAACGGCTGAATGAAGTAAACGTAAAAGTCGCGCTCAGGCTGGGCGGTGGGCCGATCGTTTGGCGCACCGAAGAATAGGTAGCCGTTGCGTTCGACGCGGCGGTCTTGCCACTCGATCTGGTACTGCCAAATCTGATGCCCGGTAACGTAGGTGCTCTCGTCGGTGCGCTCCATCAGCTGCTTGATGGCACCGTAGTAGGCGCGGTCCAGCGCATCGTCGGACAGGGCTTCAGCGCGCTTTTCGATCTGAGCGTCGTAGTCGACATCTTTCTTGAGGTCGAGGTAATACTGCTCGGTGTCCGGCGCTTTGGAGATGAACTGGCCGTTGACCGTCTTGACGATCTCCCGCAAGGTGGTCTGAACGGCGGTGAGCAGATCATCTGCAGGATCGCCACCCAACTCTTCAATGCCAGGTTGGTACAGGCAGAGGGTGTCACGCAATTCTGCGGCTGTTGGCCCGACTGGCACATAGATGTCACCGCCGGTTGTGAGTCGGTGAACAGAAAGCCCTGCGATCACGCGCTGCGCCATGGCTTTATAGGGTGGGCGGGAGAAAGCTTTGAGCACGCGCTCGGTCAACACCTCCGACACCTTTAAGACCGGTCCAATGCTGGGGTCTGAGCGGAGCACTGAATTTGAGGTCACTGTCTCCCAAAACTTGTCATAGCCGATGAGGCCTGGGCGGTCATTAGGGACTTCGTCATTCAAAACGGCCTGGATCTGGTCGCGCAAGGTCACCAGCGCACCGCGTTTTTCGGTAAAGATCAGCCGTTCGAAAGTGCCGATGTACTCCGGGTGAACCGGAAACAGACGAACGTACTCGTCCATGCGCTCGTTCATTGAGCTGTAGAACTTGGCGTACTTGGTCAGGTAGGTGCGAATCTTGTTCTGCTGGTCGGCAGTCTTTTTAAGCAGGCGTTCTGCGACCACGAAACTGACGTCCTGCCGGGCCAGCAATACTTGCGTGAATCGATCTTTGACACGTCGCAGGCTGTCTGCGACATGCTGGAAACGGTTGCTGTCGAAAATGGCCTCTTGGACACCCGCCACAAAGCGGAACCGCAGATGCTTGGTGACCTCGCCGACTTCACGCAGGAAAGAGAGGTCCAGCACCAAATCGTGATCTTTGCGAGACCGCAGGTAATCCAGAAACTCGTCAACTACCAACAGTACGCCGTGGTTGGGGTGAACCTCCGCGAACGCGGCCATCATTTCTTCAAAGGCAGCCTTGTTGTTGACCACTTTGTCGGCGGGCGGGAACGAGTAGCTCACGCCGTTCTTTTCGAGGAAAAGTTCGAGTTCTTGGGTGATGATGTCCCGCAGTGACATCTGGCTGGAGATCTCAATGCGGTGCACTTTAAACTTGCCAGCGATCTTTTCGGCAGCAGCAGCAACCTTCGGGTGACGGATCATTGGCTGGTAAGCCGCGTCTTCAGCCACCAGAGAGAGAACGGACATCAAGTGCGACTTACCAGTGCCGTAGTTGCCGACCACCAAGACGCCCATGTGGTCGACTGATTCATCGAAGGAGAGCTGCGGAATCATCTGTTTGGCAATCCGCTCTGCCATGTCGTCCGACATGACATAGGTGGCCACCAGCTTTTTGGCCTCGTCGGGCCGATTGGCGTCGAGCAGTTGGATGACTGATTCGATTGGTTCGAATTGAATGAGATCGCTGTAGCGCATTTTGTTCTTCCTCCCTAGTACTAAATTTCAAAAGGAACCACACCTGCAAGGCTGTAGTCCTGGTGTTCTGGATGTCCCATCTCTGCATAAGTTAGTCGGCCATCGCGCAGATCGCCCGGCCAAACGGCCACGACGCGTTTGACGTGCGCATGCCGCTTCAGCAAGTCAAGCGGGTCGAGCTGCAGCGACTTGTCGAACAAGAGTTCGAGGTTGTCCATCAGCAGCAAATCAGCAGTCGCATGTTGATCGGCCAGTTCCCGCAAGAGTGTCGTGGTCTGCAAGTGCCGTTGCCTTTGCGGAACCACCGAGAGCCGATTGCCCAATGCGGAGCCAACGCTGAGCACTGTGCTGCCCCGACTCTTTGCCAGAGCCTGCAACAACGCTGTCTTGCCAGTACGCGGTTTGCCAGTGATCAAAATCAGTTTGCTGTGCAGTGCACCAACCTCATCAACCAGTTGCTCCAATTTTTCGATCACGTGTACTCCCTGCTCACAGAGCATCTAATCGGGAGCTGCACAGTATCAAAGCGCCGATGCGTCATTGTGGTCACTCAAAAAGGCTGGACTGCTTGACGATGTATCCAGCAGGCTTCTTTTGTTTCTCGATGGCACCTTCGTCGAGAAGACGCAGCAACCAAGCTTTGGCTTGTGCATTGGAGATGTCCAGCGCGGTGGCTACCTCGGCGTCTTTCATCGGCGCCTTGAGTAGCAGCAGCATCACATCGCGGACCGCAGCAAACAGCATATCTGCAGGTGTTGATGTTGTCGTGGTCAATGGTGCGGCCTCTTGGGGCTTTGCCTCGGGGGCCGCGGTAACCGTGGGCACTGTCTCAGGTACGCGGTCAACCAGTTCGACTTCGGTTGTGGAAACCGTTGACTGGTTTGGCTCATTTGCCACTTCAATTGCTGGTGGCACCTCGGCAAATTCGGGTGGCGCCTTCTCGGCGTCCGGCAGTGCCTCACCAGAAAATAGCGATGGCTCTGGTTTTGAAGTTTGTGCGGGAACAGATGCTGCCGTATCGAACACGCCTTCAAAGGCATCCGCGTCTTGAGGGTTCGGCCATGGCATTGCTCCCTTGCCGCGCAGAGCGTCCAGTCCCACAGATGACTCTCCGGTCGATCGGATGTAAACGGGCACGAATTTGAGCTTATCGAGTTGCTCGACTGCGCCAGTCCAAGTGCCACCTTTGTTGAGATCTGAACTGACAACTAGAGATGCATCTGCAAGCGCGTAGATAAGCTTGTTCCGCTGCATGGCATTGCCAACGTTGAAGCCTGCACCGGGGTCGTAAGGCGAAATCAATACCAGCTGCCCCTCAAGCAAGAGGTTGCGGTTCTCGCGATTCATGGTTGTCTTTTCCAGACTATCCGCAAGTACGCCACTGACCTTGCCGCCCGCCTCTAGTGCACCACGCATTGCTGCTTGGTCGATGCCTTTGGCTCCACCAGAGACGAGGGTACGGTGGGCTCGCGCGGCCAGTTTGCCCACGGCCATGGTGTAGTCAATCAGTGTTTCGTCCACATGCCGCGATCCAACGACGGCGATGCCCCCGGAGTCAAGTAAACCAATGTCACCACAGCCGTAAAGCACTGCCGGGGTATCTTCCCGAAGTCGTGCCTTTAGGCGACGCGGATATTCGGCATCTGCACGGCTGATCACCCAGATAGCGCGGGCTTGCCACCGCTCGATGACTTGGCTCAAAAGGAAGCCTCGTCCCAGTAGGCGTTGCAACCTGGCTTCTTCAATGACTGGTTGACAGGCTCGCAAAAGCTCGGACGCATCCGGTGCAACGAGATCTGCTGGCTGGCGCTGAATCTCACGCAAATGGCGAGCAAGTCGCTTGTATTCGCCTGGAGTCAACAGTTCCGAGGACGAACTAACGCGTCCAGCGATCAATGGTGCAGTTAAAAGCAGGATCGCTTGGGTGTTCTGTGACAAGGAAGGCATCATTCGTCGTGCCCCGTTTGGGACAAGGCCATCGGCCAGACTTCGCCGCTACCGCTTTTTCGCAAGAGCCAAGCGGCAACAGTGAGTGTCCAGCGTGAGTCCACCATGTCGTCGACCAAGATCACCGGACCATGCGGTACCGGATGACCGTTTAGGGCAAGCGAGCCGTCGATGTTGCGCGCCTGCTGTGTACTGTTCGCCATTGTTTTCTGCTCGGGTCGATCGTCTGTTTTTTCAATTACCAAGTGAAACGGCAGACCCAGAGCGGCCGCTAAACGTTTCGAGAAATTTGGCACGAGATCGGGATGTCTTAGGGATGGTACGCATGTCACCCAGGTCGGCTTTGGCTGAGGGCCCCATTCGCGAATCATCTTTACGCTTGCCCCGACCAGGTCTTCCGCAAACTTGCCGTCGTGATACTTACCCAGCCTCACCAAGCCGCCCCAGCCAGCGTCGCCCCAAACGCACAGGGCTTTGCCTGGCTGGGATTGGTGGCCTGCCGGAATGAACCCCTTGACGCCGTACTGTGGCATGCCACCGTCGGGCCATTTTTTGCGTGGCTCAATGGGAAGGCTGGTACGCCGCAAGAACTCAACAGCAGCCAGAACCAATGCTTCGTTCACAGCACCCGACAGCGGTGGAAGTACTGGCGGCGTAACAACAGACGGATCACCATCGAGCGCACCAATTAGGAATCCCATGTGATTGCCAAATGGAAGTTTGACGTAATCCTGCATCTGCTGATGTTCATCACGCCGCAAAGCAGTAAGTCGTTCCGCTCGAGCCCAGAAGCCTTCGCTCAGCGTGGCTGCTGTGAGCTGCCACTTGGTTCCCTGTTTTGCAATCGGCGCAGGTGCTTCAAGGGAAAGAAGAGCAATGGTCTTGTCTACTCGTCCTTTGCTTAAATTGACGCGACTGAGCAGTTCGGGAACCGACAGGCCGTTTTCCTCTTCTTCAAGCGCGCCTAAAACCTCGGCAACCTCCTTGCGGGTTGGGAATGCACTCCGGATAAACCAATCAGTAATGTCTTCTTCTTCCTGGCCGCTGAGTAGCACACCGTAGGCCGAGTCCAGCGCACGACCGGCACGACCAACCTGCTGGTAGTAGGCGACAACGGATCCCGGCATTTGGTAATGGATGACGAACGCAAGGTCAGGCTTGTCATAACCCATTCCTAATGCGGTAGTTGCCACCAACGCCTTCACCTCGTTGTTGAGAAGTGCCTGCTCGAGCGCTTCTCGGCGGTCGCCTGTTTCGCCTGTATAGGCCTCGACATTGAAGCCACGGAGTTTGAGCCATTCCGCGACTTGGTTGGCATCGCGCACTGTTAGTGTGTAAATGATCCCGTGCCCTTGAAGCGATTCCAGTTGCTCTGCAAGCCATGCAAGGCGTTCTGCTTGGCTAGGCAACCTGATGGTCTGTAGAGATAACGATGTTCGATTCAAGTCTCCGCGCGAAACATCCAACTTTGGACCGAGCACGACAGCAAGGTCTTCCATCACCCTGTTGTTCGCAGTGGCTGTAGTTGCGAGAAGTCTCAAGTTGGGAGGAAGCGTTTTGACAATCCGCTCCAGCAGGCGATAGTGAGGGCGGAAGTCGTGACCCCAGTCGGAAATGCAGTGCGCTTCATCAATGACAAGCATGGAAATCTGTCCGGCTATGCCAGCTAAGACCTGCGTGCGAAAGCGTTCGTTCGCCAGTCGCTCTGGTGAGATCAACAGAATATCGATTTCTCCGTGGGCGAGTTTTGCCTCTACCTGTGTCCAGTCGTCAACATTGTCCGAATTGATCGTGGCTGCGCGGACTCCCATTCGTTCAGCTGCTGCAATTTGATTTCGCATTAGCGCCAGCAGCGGCGATATCAACAGCGCGGGGCCATTGCCGCCTTCGCGCATCAGCTTGGTGGTGACAAAGTAGACGAAACTTTTTCCCCAGCCCGTCTTTTGGACGACGAGCAAGCGTCCTTTGCCCGCAACAATATGGCGAATTGCATCTTCTTGACCATCGCGGAACGTCGCATCGGCCCGCCCTGAGCCGATTCGGAGCAGTTCCAGTGCTCGCTTTGAGTTGTATTCCACTTTATTGTTCTCCCTTATCTTTTTCTGGCTGCCGGTATCCTGGCGCTAGCAGTGCGTTCTTTACGCCGTAAAGGGCCAGGTGATCTCTGAGCCAAAGCCGATGTTCATGGCCACGCAGGCTGTGGTCGGGGGAGCAGTCAACACTCCACTGGCGCAAGATGTAACCCGCAGTGGCCGCACGCAGATTCACCTTCATGACTCCGCCGTCCATGTTGTAGTCCATCTCGGTGATCTCTGGACGGGGTTGATCCGGGTGCGGTACCAGCTCCAACTCAACGATTCGAGTCCACTGAATGTCCTGATCGCTACGTTCAGATGCCTGAACTGGAGCGCCTTTCAAAACGACTGGATTCCGGATCCGGGTGATGACGAAGTCGCGAAACTCCTGGGATTTGCGATCAAAGCCGCGGACATGCCAGCGTAGACCGTTATCAATGAGTGCGAAGGGGACGATCTCTCGGTCAGACTGGCCGCTGGAAATGGAGTGGTACTGGACACTTAGCGGGCATTGCTGGTGGATGGCCCGGGTCACAAAACCGAGTGTTGCCAACTCCGGCTGGGATAGGCGTGACGGGATATCACTCGCAATCCAAGCCTTGAGCTTGGCTGGTTCACCATCACCGAAGCCCTGAGACAGCCAGGCCAGGACTCGCTCTGGTGGAAAGTCAAAAACCGGCTGAAAGTCGTTGCCGATGACGTAGGACTTGCCCTTTGAGTCGTAATCAATGTTGCCGGGGGCAATCTCTTTGTAGAGTGCCAAATCCCTTGTCGCTGCCGCCGACTGGATGCCGAATCGCGTCACCAGATCCTGCCGACGGATTTCCCCAATGAAGTGCACGCGCAGTTCCACAAAGGCGAGCCGGTCGCGCTGTGTTTTAGTTAGATCCGCTCGCAGGTCGTTGGGCATTCCAGGGCACACATTCGTGAAAATGACGGCAGGTTAGGGTTCTTAGGGGTAGTATATATGAGCCAAAATGAAATGTACAAATATACGATATGGTTATTTGATTAGAATCATTTTGATGATGACACTCCGAGTTTCCAGATGGGAATTCTTAGCCGGAGCTGTACTTTTGCAGTACCGCCTGGAACTCGCTGATTACCTCGTCCCTAAGCTCTTTGGGCTCCAGAACTTCAACATGGCGTCCTTGTCGAAGGATGTCCATGGACAGTTCACGGATATCGGTGAATGGCAACTCAAGAATCAATTCCCCATTTTCTTCTTCTGTAATTCGCTGCCGTGGATGCCACATTTCCCTTGAGACCCAGCGGGCGCGCTCCGCAGAGAATCGAAGTTTCGCCCACTTCACATTCGAGCCGGAAAAGATCCCATACCCCTGCCCAACAAAGCCGTCCAAGTCTTTCTTTGATATGGCCTTACTGGCTTTGGACAGTACTTCAGCCTGCTGAATAGCATCCATGGAAAAGCTGCGCACGGCATCCTGTTTGTGGCACCACGCCCCCAAGTACCAGTTTCCCCGGTAGTGGATGAGCAATTGCGGGGAAACCTCCCGCTCGCTTACGTCGTCTCGAACGCGACTGTAGTAACTGATTTGCAGACGCTGCCTGCTCAAGAGAGCGCCAGCAACCACCTCAAAATTCTTGTCAGGGACTGGGCGGGCAGCCACGTTGAGCAGCCTCACGCGACTCTCCACATCGACGGCAGGGTGCTTGCCGGACTCGATCACAGCGCGAAGACGAGCCTTTAGGGGTGCTATATGCGGGCCGAGCAGTCCAGGTTGCATCTCAGACAAGAGTGACTGCATCATCAGCAAGGCATAAGCCTCACTCGCGTTGAACCACAGTCCAGGCAGAGATTGTTGCTGGGCGGTGTGGCCAGCAACGTACCGGTAGCCGCCATCGGACCGATCCCATTCGATGGGTGCATTTAATCGATCCCGCATGTATTCGATGTCGCGCTTCAGCGTTGCGACAGAAATCTCCAGCTCTTTCAAAAAACGGGCTGTCGAGACCACGGGGTTGGCATGCAAAAGGGCGTCAATTTTGTAAAAACGCTCAGTTCGGTCCATATAACTCCTGCTTTTACTAGCTCACGCCTTGAGCTAGATGCCCCGAATAATAGTCTCATCGACAACCAACCGGGAGTAGGCAATGGGCTTTTTAAACCGTTCTTCGTATGAATGCGATCATTTTGGAAGTGCCCTTTACGCACTGACTAAGCACGCTGGCGTCAGAGTGCAGCAACGTGGCGTTGACCGCAGAGTCCTCGATTGCCTGCTTACTTATGGCCACCATGAACCGGACCACAAAGGCTGCCAGGTTGTCACGTTCGATGGACAGGCGTTGGATGAACTGGCCGGTCCAGAGTACAGACCAGCCATGCGGCGAGCTTCAGATTCCCGAAATTTGTACGCCGTCGTGGACTCAACCGGTGTAGTCATCACCGCCGGTCATCGTTTTCGCCGCGTTCCAAGGGATCTGAGCCTTTCGTCCTTCCGGCCTGGTCGCAGCCGGAGTCCGAGAGCCCTGAATTCACTGTCCCTGCACCACTGAAGGTTCTGACCATGTGCGCCATCGCCTTGTTACATGTCTTTATCCGCGTCGTTTTCACTAAAAAGATTGGTTTGAAAAAATGATTTGCAATCCGTCAGCATTTACGTACACTATCGGTGTATTAAACAAGTGTACGAAACAAACAAAATGCCAGACTCCCAAGTCCAACACACGCTCAGCGAGCTTTGCGTACTTGCAGATTTGCCGGTTCGCACGCTTCGTTACTACGTGCAAAACGGCCTTGTTGATCGCCCAGAGGGCGAAACACGAGCAGCACGGTATGGGGCCAAGCATCTGGAGCAAGTCCTACTCGTCAAGAAATGGACTTCCGCAGGCGTATCCCTTGAGCGCGTCAAGGCGCTATTGCATGGAGAGGAACCTGCCGTACCACCTAGAGCCAAAAAGCCTGGATCAATTGAAGTCTGCAGCCATCTCCACGTGGCAGATGGTTTGGAGATGGTTATAGAACCGACCCGCGCGCAGATGACGCCGGAGCAGGTTCGGGCCTTTGCAAAAGGGGTGATGGCTCTGTACGAGTCGATCAAAGCCAATGCAGACCAGGACGCGGGTGCGCCTGGCAATGAATGAAGTTTCGGTTGTCACACAGAAATCAGTGAGGGAAATATGAGCAATTTGCGTCAGGCGAAGATGGAATGTGAAAGTGGACGGGAGCCCATGCTGTTGGGCGTCAAGGCCAGTGGGGCGGTAAAGGGCAGACTTTTGCTTATGACGTTGGAGCAGCGCTATCGAAACGCAAGCTCAAACAACGCAGAGATTACCTACACATTTCCACTGCCTTACGGTCCAAATGGCGGTGCCGTGTTGATGGATGTGGAAGTTGACATCCATGGCAAGGTTCTCAAAGGCGAGGTTTCACCAAAGAACACGGCACGGGCCAAATACGAAGAAGCCATATCTGAGGGAAATACCAGCATTCTGTTGGAGCGCAACTACGACGGCTCCTTTACCCTGGAGCTGGGTAACCTGATGGCGGGTGAAGAATGCAAGATCATGATTCGCTACGCCCAGACTCTTTCGCCGGAGCACGGGCAGATTCGGATGATGCTGCCAACAACCATCGCTCCCCGATACGGCAATCCAATTACGCAGGGTCGTTTGCAACCCCACCAGGTGCCGGTCACTGATTCATTGGCCGAATACCCCTTTGACATCACGGTTGCGTTGTTGGATGACATGGCGTACTCGAACGTCTCATCCCCAAGCCACAAGACGAGCTATTCCAGAGTTGGAAATGACCTGTTCATAAAGCTGGCGCAGCGCGGGTATCTGGACAGGGATTTCATCCTCATCTTCAGCAATCTCAAGAGTGAGTCCGCAGCTTTGGCTAGCAGAGACTTCTACCAAAACGGACAGCACGCCATGATGGCAAGCTTCTGTCCGCAGTTCGATGTGACTGGAAACAAAGGACTGAATGCAAAAATCCTTGTCGATTGCAGTTCCTCGATGGCTGGCGACAGCATTGACGCTGCACGCAGGGCTTTGGCTGGTTTCATTCAAGGTCTCACAAAAGAAGACAAGATCTCCCTGTCCAAGTTCGGTGACAGCGTGGAGCACCGAAGCCGTGGAATGTGGAGCGGCACCGCTCAGGCCAAAGCTTCTGCCATGCGGTGGGTTGAAGGTGTTCATGCCAATATGGGTGGCACCGAAATGGCAGCGGCCCTGGTATCTACCATCGCTATCGCCGATACCGGCAAGGCTGACATCTTCTTGGTCACTGACGGAGAAATTGAAGGCATCGATGAGGTCATCGAAGTTGCGATGAATGCCAAGCACCGCATCTTTGTCGTAGCCATTGGCTCAAGCCCTGCTGAGGGGCACCTTAGGCGACTGGCTGCAGAAACCGGCGGCTACTGTGATTTTGTTGCACCTGGTGAAACAGTTGAACCGGCCATCCTACGGATGTTTGGTCGCATGCGTGCTCCACGCGTCAGAAACTTGCGGGTCAAATGGCCAAACTCTCTGAAAACGCGGTGGGAGCAGAAAGTACAGGCCTACGCGTTTGAAGGTGACGTCCTGCATGTGCACGCCTTCGTGGACACGCCGGAAGACATGAAGGAACTCACCTCCGTAAAGCTTTGGGGCCAGGTTGACGATTCAGATAATGATGTACTGCTTGGCGTTGCTCCGCTTAGCCTCACTGATTCATCTACAAATGTTCTGGCACGAATGGCGGCCAATGCGAAATACGCAGAGATGTATCGCAAAGGCGATAAGCAGAAAAGTGGTGTGCAAATGTCAGAGCGCATTGATCTGGCAATCACCTATAGGCTGATTACTGAAGAGACCAATTTCATTCTGGTTCACGAAAGATCGGACACAGACAAAGCAACAGTGATGCCGGATGCACACAAAGTTCCCCAAATGCTTGCAGGTGGATGGGGCGGGACGGGCTCAGTGGTTCGCAGTGCAGCAATGCCGGTGCTAAGGTCATTGAGAACTGGATCTGATGACGTTCCGTTTGGTGTGCCGTCGCTTGCAAGCGCAAGTGTATTACCCGTGGGGCACGCTGCCGCGTCGGTGTGGAGAACAAATCGGACTAAAGCAGCTGCACGAGTGGATGCATTGAGCGCGTCTGGCATGGATGATTTTGATATTCCGGCGTTTTTACGTAAACAGTCGGACTTTGATGACTTGGTGGAGCCGAGCGTCAACACCAGGAACAGTATCGATAAGTCGAACCCACTCTACTGGAAGGCAAGCAACCCGTCCGTTGCCAAACAGCCCGTCGGTCAGCAAGGGGCCAGCTATGTGGGAATTACCCCGGCAGGCTTGGAAAAATGGCTGAGTGTCAATCACAGTTCTCTGTGGCCATCAACCTACGCCGATTTGAGGGATTTGGGCTTGGGTCTTTCCATTTGCGAATGGCTTGAGTTCGAGATCGGTCGCGAGCGCAATGAGCAACTAGTAGTTGCAACCTTTCTTAGTGCCGTGCGCGAATTCCGATTTAAAAGCGATAGCAACTCGACTCGCCCCGTTCCGGCAGTCAAGGGTGCCATGTCCATTGTGAAAGTTGAAAAGCCTGAAACTGAATTGGAGTCGGAAATTCGGTTGGCCATGGTTGGTGTCGGACAACAGACCTGGCCAGTTGCGGTCGTCAATTTCCCTGAAGAGTGCTGTTGAGTCAAATTCTCACAAATCTGATTCGATAGCTCATCTCTTGAGCTACCTGCAGGAAACAATAGAAATATTCAGCAGTAGCGTCAGCGAGGGAAACGACATGATTGCCAGCCATGGACCAGACCGAAGTTCGTCTGTGCTCAAAGTAGATTTGGGCAAGACGGGCAGCTTTGTGACGGCCTCATTGCGTATGGTTCAGGAGCGCATGGTGCTTTCAATGCGTTCCTGGGCGTCTTGTCAGCTCAGTCAAAACAAGCAGGCGATTTCTAAGCTGGGTGACAGGGTGCGGGGGCATTGGCGTGGTGATCTAAGTCTTTTTCAGGTCTACTTTTACTGTCCAGCTTTAGCGTTCCTATTCCTGGTGATTTTTTTCGGGGCTGTACTGACAGCCGAAGCTGCATTCGAACTAAGCGCAGTCAAACGAGCCTATTTGGAAGCATCAGGTATTGCCGGGATAGGTGCCTGCGGACTGTGGTGGTGTGTGGGTGCCTTCAGAAAAACAAATAGCCTGCTTTCCGAAAATCGGATGGCGATCGCTGCGTTGGTGTATCTGAGCGCATGCTGGTCTTCATGGCAGGTAGGGTCGTTCTTCTTTCCAGAGGCGCTCGACTCGATTGGAACTTTGTATAAGCGCATAGGTGACGAGCGTGAGTATTTGGCAGACCTGCAAGAGGGCAACAAAAGACAGCCGTGGCGGGTGACAGCACAACCAGAACTTCGCCGAATCATTGCGGAAGGAAGAATTGGTCATGGCAGTGCTGATGCTCTGGAAAAGGTAGTTCGTCAGTACCCAGAGCTTCGCTTGGTCGAGCTCAACTCAAAGGGCGGGTATGTCTCCGAGATGAACAAACTGGTCGCAATCGTTGAAAGCAATCATCTCGACACATTTGTGCGGGAGAAATGTGCCAGTGCCTGTACCGATATTTTTCTGGCTGGAGAGCGTAGGTACGTTGATCAAGATGCCAGATTCGGTTTTCACCAGTCTGGTTACAAGGGCAGACCACGCGACACGGAGTGGTCTATTACCGAGTACATGACGTCCATTGATTTCCGGGCGAAGGGATTGCCGGAGCCATTCATCAGCAAAGCCCTGAATACTTCGTATTACGAGCTGTGGCGTCCAGATGTTCTGGAGTTGAAATCCTCAGGCTTTGCGACCGCCTGGTGGAGCGATCGCGGTCCTGAATACAGATAACTGACAAAAGTGAGGAAATAACATGACAGCTCAATTTTCAGAGCGTTTGCATTACAGCGGAGAAGATCTCCCAATGTGCACCAACCCGCTGAGTGACTATTTCGCCATGGGCGGTGTCAATCCAGGTTTTGAATCCAACTGCACGGCGCTCTGGCGTGGCTATGTCGGCAGCTGGGAAATTGTGGATGACAGGTTGTACCTTATTGGTATCAGCGGCACGCTTGAAGGCGGTGTCGAGGCTTCGTTGACAACTATGTTTCCCGACTTTCCGGATCGGGTGTTCGCTCACTGGTACTCCGGCACGATCAGGATTCCGCAGGGAAAACAACTTGAGTACGTTCACATGGGCTACGGAAGCACTTATGAGCGCGACTTGCTGTTGGATCTTGAGCGCGGCGTCGTAACGAAAACTCGGGTACGCCATAACGGAGAGTCTGAGTCCGAGACAGCCCCTGAAGGTTATGAAGTGGGGGCCATGACCGTTTTCCCCCGGGCAATCAAGGGTAGTGGGGAGGTCCAGTGATCTATCTGTATTGGTATCTTGGATTCGGCGCGGTTGTCTTTGTCGTCGTCCTTGGCGCGCATCTGCTGACGAAAAGGAAAGAGTCGGATTCGTTACGTGACATTCTTGATGCCATGGACCCAGATCGAGAGAAGCTCTCCTATCGAATCCTGCACAACTTTGTGGTGCCACTGCTTGCCTGCGTTGCTGTTGTTGTCGGGTGGCCCATTGCCATTTTCATGAAGGTCAAGGATATGCTCGGAATGAATCCATACTCAGGAGCATCCGTTGGCGAGCAGCGCGAATTCTCAGTTAGCAGCGATGATTTGCAAGAGAGACTGTCAGTTGAAGAAATTGAAGCTCGTGAACGTGTCATTGATCCATTGGGTGCGGTGCCTGCGTTGCCATTTGGTCACCTGAACTCCGCATGGAAGACGTTTCTGGAGGGTATGGGACCAGATGATGCCGTCTGGTCCTTTTCGGCGAACTGGAATAGGTGGGGTCGCAAAGAATTGAGGGATGGCTACGTCATTGTGCGCGGCGACATCGTTGGTGCACACTTCCAGACAGTTTGGAAAGACGTCGAGGAGGAAGTAGAGACTGAGGCGAAGCGGGCTGACAATCTAGCTTGGCGTAAGAAGCTTGCGGATTGAGCCAGCTTACGACTAAGAGGCACTTTTGGGGAGGCAACATGGATTACAAAAAAGGTGAGCGAGTGAAGCACCCTAAAAAGGGTGATTGGGGTATCGGCCAAGTCCTGGCTGATAGCGCGGGAGGGGCTGTAAAGGTCTTTTTCGCACATGCGGGTGAAAAAGCCATTGCGCTGGATTTCATCCAACCCGTAAAGGTTTCGGGCGAAGAGGCTGTCAGCGTCATCTTGGACAGCCTAGACTTTTCTGATACCGAGCGCAAAGACAAGGTTGCTTGCAAAAATTGCGGTGGCCCAACCCAATTTGGGGCAACGTCCAACCCAAAGCGCTTCAGCTTGGGTTGGTGCGAGCCCTGTTTTCGGCATAGCCAACGTACGTTTCAAGACAACACCACAGGTGATACCCACTACTACGACGAGTTCAGAACCATCGACGGAATCAAGAGTCGATATAGCCCAAAGTAGCGCTCAGTCTTGAACCATGGAACAAACAAATCCAAGCCCTTTTTACGACCAATTGGGTGGTGCTGAAAAATTCAGTTTGATATTTCCGCTAAGTGAAGACTGTGCCGGACCATCGTGGTTGGAGTCTGGCGAATTGGTCCACTCTGGTGGCGGTGAAATCGAGACGGAGGATATCGAGGCGGTTTCCCTTGGCGGTAATCGGTATCGCCTGGCCGAGCGTTGTCTCGGGCCTTTTTCCAGCTTGCGGCTGCACTGGGGTGATGAGTTTTTCGCCAACCGCTCGGAGGGAAATACGTTGACCATGACCCACTTGGTACTTCCTCGGCCGTTCGAGCACTTCCGGTATCTCACCTCAGGGGGGTTCAAAAATGCAAATCCGATCGCCGAGCTTGTGCACGAAGTGGGTGGTGGTTGGGAGACTGTTGCAGGAGGGATGTTGACCCTCACTGTTCCGGCATTGAGAGCCCAAGAATTTCAATCGAGAATGAATGCTGCTGGACTGTTGCCAGGCGTACTGACGCTGGCGGATTGACGTTTTGACATGTGCGGTGTTTACTCGGTACATAACAAGATAGGGAGTTGAAATGGGGTTTTTTAGTACGACAGGAAAGCTCTTGGTTGGCACCGCCAAGTTAACGGGCAAGCTTGGTGTTGGAACGGTCAAGGTGACGGGGAAGGCGCTGAACGGAACCGCCAAATTCGTTGCCAATCACCAAGACCAAATCTCAAGTGCAACCAAGGCGGTAGTTGGCGTGAGCGGAATGCTCGTCAAGGAAGCGGGAAGTGCCGTCGCAACTGGGGCCGGTGCTGTCGCCCGTGGGTTACACAAGGCAGGCGCTCAGTCTGATGGCGCGGCGGGCAAAGTGCTAGGACATGCGGCTGGCTATGCCGTTGATGCTGTCGGCCTAGTCGGAAAGGTAACGGGCGGCATCGGAACAATGACGCAAAGAGCATCTCCCGCAATTGGGGGAGCAGCAGGAAGTGCGGTCAGCGGTGTCGTCGGGACCGTTTCTGGCGCGGTTGACTCGGTAGCCATTACAGACGGTGACTTTGAACGACTTCGACAGCGCTTGCAAAGGGCAAGCTTTGTTGCCAGGGAAAAGTCGAAGCGCAAGCTCGCATCGATCGCACTTGCGCAACGTGAGCGGCGAAAAAAGGATTTGCTCGATTTGTTGGTCGTTGGCGGTGTGACGCTAGGGGAAATCGTTCGCGATCCGTCCAAGGTTCCGGTCGATGTTGAAAAGGCCTTTGAACTTGCCTATCCCGGGCTGGCAAGTCACGGGGAGACATTTTCTGATGTTGTTCAGCGCCTGCCTGCGGATGACGTTGTTGGGCTTGTGAATGGGATCAAGGGCAAGCTGTTTGAGATCGAATTGGTTGACCACATGAATGCTGGCAACTTACCGGATGGCCTTCATGCCGAACTCGCTGGGTCAGCAACTCAGCCTGGTTACGACATAAAAATATTGGATGCTGATGGTCATACGGTGGACGTGCTGCAGGCCAAGGCCACCGAGTCCGTTGCATACGTTAAGGATGCTTTGGAGCGTTATCCAGACATTGACGTCACCACCACTACGGAGGTGCATGCCCAACTGGTGGCGCTTGGCGCTGCTGACCATGTCACCAGCGGCGGCGTCAGCGAGGCAGTGCTTCAACAGAAGGTAGAGGCCGCAGCTGCCGCTGGGCACCACCATCTTGATGCCGGTGACCTGGTGCCTTCCTCCATCGGACTGGCCGTGATCGCGCTATCGTCTTTCATGGACAAGAGCCTGTCATTGGAACAAAAGGGCGCAGAGTTTGGTGATCGTGCAGCCAAAGCAGGTGTAACCGGGGCTGCTGCCAAGACTGTGCTCATTGCAACCAACACATGGTGGCTCGGACTTGCCGTTGGCGTTGGTTCGCGATGGCTTGCCTCCTACGGCGGGAATAAGCGACAGAGATACGAGGCCCTAGAGCGTGCCGTTGAATCACTCGAAAAGAGTGCCAGCCGTGGCGGAGCCCCTGCTCTTGTCCGATCATGACCTTCGACTTTTGAGCATGGGCAAGTCAATCTACTATTTGCCGGGACATGGTGGACATATCCACACTGGGCTGGGAGAGGAGCTTACTCGACGAGGTCTCAACGTTGTTGGCAGAGAGACCGTGGGTGACTTTAGGAGATTGCCATTTCAGGAACAAATTGAACTGGTTGCCGATGATTTGAAAACTTTGTTCTGGCGTGAGGGAGACCAGGTGATATGCAACTCTTTCGGTTGCTACCTGTTTCTTCATGCGCAAACGCTATTACCGTCGTATGTGGGCCGGGTCCTTCTGCTGTCTCCAATCGTTGGCCAGTTTTCTGACGATGAGAATTCCGGGCTGGGCTTTATTCCCCCTCGAGCTGAACGATTGTCAGAGCTTGCAGAGTCAGGAACGTACCCTGTTCCTAGCCACTGTGAAATTCATGTTGGTGAGCTGGATTGGCAGAGCAATCCAACGAACGTCCGGAAATTTGCTGGCCCATTGGGAATCAAGGTTACGGTGGTTCCAGAAGGTGGGCATATGTTGGATAAGAATTATGTTGCCGGTCTACTTGATCGATGGCTGAGTGAATCGCAATCCGAGCAAATGCGGAGCAACCACTATGACAACTAGGTTAACAGCTAAAACCCAAACGAAATCAATGATTTAGACAATAGTTAAATAACCACTGACTCCAATGCCCAGAGCTACTGAATATGGGAGAAAGTTGTAATTTCCGAAAATAAATATGAAGCCATATCTCCTAGTACTCGAAAACTTCCAATCACTTCGTGAAAGAACGGAGATTCCGATAGGTCCACTTACTTTTCTATACGGACCAAATTCCGCAGGAAAGAGTTGCATCGACGATGCCTTTTCACTTATTGCATCCGTATTTTCAGATTCAGCCGCAAGTCCACATTCGATGCTAAATCGTTGGACAAGATCTGAATTCACTGCAGTTGAACTGAAGGAAAGGCAAGATTTGATAATGAGAATTGAGCTCCATTGTCAAATTGGAAGAATATTTGACGGCACCAGTGATGTAGGAGCATTCGGCCAACTTGTTCAGGGGAAAAAAGGATTGGTTGAGTGGTTTGAAAAGAACGATTGGAACGTAGTGCTGGGACTCGAAGGAGATCCTGATGGACTTACCGAGCTGACTTTTTCATCTGGATCTGAAACCGTTTTCCGTATTCACTCATCTGAAGATGGTAACGAGATAGAAATCTCTTTGAAGGCCTTTGGGAGAACATACAAAGAGTTGGCGGCCAAACACTTTATCGAGGCTGCGAGAGGACAAAAGTCATATAAATTTGATTGCGAAATGGTTTTGCAACCAACTGTACTGTCTATTTACAAAGGGGAAGATCTGGATCGCGACATTCTTGCAATTGTGAATGCAATGCTGGTTGATCTTAGGAACCTATATATATCCCCCACAAATTTAGGTGCAGACAGATCCACGATCAAGAACTCGTCTCTAACTAGGATTTGCGGTGGGGAGCAGATTCAAGGGTATTGGCAAAGTTATGGTTTACCTCGGAAATACTTCCGAGCGCCCGTATTTGAGATGAATTCGAACAGTGATTCAAATTTCGAATTCATGGGGAAGCTGGCTGAATCAAGTTTCCAGGCTGCGTACTTTGAGGTCAATCCACAATCGAATATTGAGAAAACGGAGGTGCAAAACGCAATAGAAGCCGTCGTCAAATGGAATATGGATATTCGAAATGAAAACGATGAAATGCTGCATGCATTCGTCAATCGATGTTTGCGAGAGCATCTTTTTCTAGATCAGGGATATCAACTGATATTTGAGGCACTCGAGATCAAACCTGCGACTGATATCGATGTGCCGCCTCTGGCTGTTGCCCTAATGATCGGCTCATTAGTTGATAAGACTGGTCGCAGGATGACCTTTGAGGATGTCGGAACTGGAATCAGTTGTGTGATTCCCGTATTGGTTTCCGTGCACAGTGGGAGTGGATTTATTCAGCAGCCAGAGTTACATCTACATCCTGCATTGCAGTCGGCATTGGGGGATGTTTTTGTTGAAGCTATTAACGGTCGAAGTGGTTGTCATTTCATCGAGACACACAGCGAATATATTCTCTTGCGTTGTCTTCGCCGGGTTCGAGAGACCGCAGCGGGTAAGCACCCAGCGGGAAGTCCGCTTTCACTGAGGCCAGAAGATTTGTCAGTTTTGTACTTTGAACCTCAACCTGAGGGTTTCACCAAAGTCAAAAAAATTCGTGTCAGTACTCAAGGGGATTTTGTTGACCGCTGGCCAAGAGGTTTTTTTGAAGAGCGCGGTAAGGAGCTCTTCGATGAATGATCTTATTGGAATTGATCCGAAAGCGCCCGGAAGTTTGCGTGACATAACTGATTTGCTACGGATTTTTGGACCATCTGAAGGGCGCTTTATCGTTGATTTCCCCATGGAGTGGCAACAAGACTTGCGTGAACATCTGCGAACGTTTTCGGATCTAGGCACGATGGTGGCTGATGAAGTCATCAAACATCGTCTAGCACACGCTGTCTTGCCAACGAATGTTCGCTTCCGTTCCAATATGTCGTGGCCAGAGAATGCTATGTACTTGAGGAGCGAGGTGTTCAAGCTCGTCGGTCCCAGCGGAAAGCCAGGCAACTTAGTAGAGCCAATCGATGTCGTTCTCAGCGATCCAAATGCGTTTCCAGACGCAAGTGGCGCGTTTGTGGACCGAACCCCCGAAGCGTATCTCACGGCGGCTCGCCCCATTTTGATGGTTTCACGGAAAGTGGTTTTAGTCGATCCCTTTTTTACACTGAAATTCCAATCAGATGCTCGAGGTGGATGGGTGCCAGACCGTCGGAGGAAGGTTCTTTTGCAATTTATGCTCGAGGCTGTGAAGTGGAGACAAGTTGAGGCCTTTGAGGTCTTTTATTCGCCATCTAAAACGGGGCGCAGCATAGATGCCCAAAGACTCGACTTTCAAGGCGTTGCAAATGAAATTGGTGCTTCACGAATAGCTGTCGATGTACATAGCCTGGATCGTAATGAAGCGGATAAGCAGCATGGACGATATTTGTTGGGGCTAAGAAACGGTTTGCATTTTGATCACGGATTCGATGTCGCAAACGATGGCTCGAAGAACCATGTCGAGTGGGTAGGCAGCAGCGTACTCAGAACCCTTCTGGAAAAATTCACGTAAGCCCTCAGACCAATGGCTCAAGGACTTGAAGGTCGGCTTGCGTTTGCGGACGGCGGTTCAAGTGTGAATTGCGGATTTGAACTGGCATCCACAATTCTCGATGGGGTTGACCGTTGGCCTCTGATAGACTGCCTGTCAAGTTGGAGGGCTCCGCACTTGTTCGAAGCAGCCATTGGCAGCTAAAACGTGCCCAGTTCGCTGGGTTTGAGAGGGGGTGCGGCCCCACCACCACTATTTGAAAAACCAACCGTTCTCGGTTGGTTTTTTTTCGCCCGTTCCCCCTGTGTTTGCGCGGTTTCCGGCCTTGTCCTCTTGAGCACGCCCCTCCGGAAGTCGCCGTTGCAGGCGCGCACTCCGCCGTTTTTCTCTCTCTGTTCTCTGCTGCCCTCTTGAGCATTCAAGGCCAGAAGTCGTGTGTTGGCGCGGGTTTGCGGGCCATTGGTTTGCTTCTTCGCTTGCTCGGGAGCGCGCGACCGAGACAGCGAAAGGCACAAAAAAGCCGCCTTGCGGCGGCGTGTCGCTGCGGCACGGATGTCAGCGCGAGCCTGCCACCAGCGCCTCGCGTTGCGCCAGCCAGGACGCCGTCAACTTGCCGCGCAGCAACTGGCTGACGCCCACATCGAGGCGTCCCAGGGCGATGGCTTCGATCAAGTCGGGGGCCAGTTGTGCCAGTCGGCTCATCTTGCTCGCTTGGCCGAGGTCGATGCCTTCGGCCGCCGCGATCTCGGTCATTGAACTGAACCGTCCTTCGTCCAGCAGGCGCTGCCAGTGGTGCGCGAGGCCGAGCGCCCGGATCAAGGGAGTGTCCTGCGCCATCTCCCGCACCTGCCGCTCACGGCGGGCCTCGTCCAGGAACTCCTGCGGCGCGTCCAGCGGCGTGATGACCTGCTTCTTCAAACCCCGGCGCACCAGCGTCCAGGGCAGGAATGTTTCCATCTGCACGCCGCCAGCAGGCAGCGGCGTCTGATACGTCACTGGGTCGCCCTTGGCGTGGCCACGATGCTTTTTGCTCATACGTCCTCCTCGAAGGTGGCCATGAGCTGGCGCTGGGCGTGCCAGTCGACCATCAGGCGGTTTCGCTGAAACCACATCAGCGTCAGCCGCCGTGGCTGCTTGCCCGCCATGAACTGCTCAATGATGTCGGGGGCCAACAGGGTCAGGCGCAGCAGTTCGTTGACCACCGAGTGGTGCAGCTTCTCGGCGCGGGCGATGGCCGACCCGCTCTGCATCGCGCCGGTGTCCAGCAGGTGCTGCCAGTAAAAGGCCCGTGCCACACCGTCGAGCAGGGTCACGTCGTGGACGCTACGCTCGTCGGTGGCCACGCGCTGGACGCCCCGGCGTCGGAACGTCAGGGGCACGAAGGTTTCCATCGACTCGTCCATCAGGCTTCGACCTCCAACAGTTCGGCACCGATGCTGTCCGGGGCGAACTCCTTGATCAGCGCGTTCCAACCCACCTCACGCCACTTCACCTTGATCCCCTGAACCTCGCCCGTGTGGACGAGGTCGATGCGCTCGATCATCAGATTGGCGATGCGGTGGCGCTCGACCGGGAACAGTTGATCCCAGACGTTGTTGAGCCGTCCCATCGCCATCACGGTGGTGGCCTCATCGATCTGGGCCCCGTTGCGTTGGATGTGCCGCACCACCGACGCTACGGTCTCCGGGCTGGTCAGCACCGTGCGGATCTGGGCCACCACCGCCCCCTCGATCTCCGGCGCGGGCAGGCGCTCATAGCCCTTGCCCGGCGCGCCGAACCGCGCTTCCGACTTGGACACGTAGTAGTGGTACTTGCGCCCGTTCTTGCGCGAGTAGGTCGGGTACATCCGCTCGCCTGAGGGTGCGTACAGCAGGCCGCGCAGCAAGGCGTCGGTGCGCGACCTGATCTTGGTTTCCACCGACCGAGTGTGGCCATCCTTGGCCAGCACCTCGTGAACCCGGCCCCACAGCCCGGGATCGATGATGGCTTGATGCACACCCGGGTACCAACTGCCCTTGTGCGACAACTCCCCGAGGTAGATGCGGTTGCGCAGCAGCTTGTGCAGGTACTTCTTGTCGATGCGCGTGCCCGCCCGCGTCTGGCCGTCCTGTGTCGTCCACGCCTTGGTCGTGATGCCATCCAGCGTCAGGTTGGCGGCAATCTGGGTGGGCGATCCGATGGTCAGCATCTCCTCGAAGATGCGTCGCACCACCGCCGCCTCGGTGTCGTTGATGACCAGCAGGCGGTTCTCGACATCGAAGCCGAGCGGCGGCACGCCACCCATCCACATCCCTTTGCGTTTGCTGGCGGCGATCTTGTCGCGGATGCGCTCGCCGGTGACCTCGCGCTCGAACTGGGCGAAGGACAGCAGCACGTTGAGCATCAGCCGTCCCATCGAGGTGGTGGTGTTGAACTGCTGCGTGACCGACACGAACGACACGCCCTGGCGCTCGAACACCTCGACCATCTTGGAGAAGTCGGCAAGGCTGCGCGTCAGGCGGTCAATCTTGTAGACCACCACGATGTCGATCTGGCCGCGCTCGATGTCGGCCATCAGGCGTTTCAGCCCTGGACGATCCGTGTTGCCGCCGGAGAAGCCGGCGTCGTCGTAGTCGTCGGCCACCGGAATCCATCCTTCTGCGCGTTGGCTGGCGACGTAGGCGTGGCCTGCTTCCTTCTGCGCGTCGATGGAGTTGAACTCCTGGTCAAGGCGTTCGTCCGACGACACCCGGCAGTAGACGGCGCAGCGTTTGCGCGCCTTGGGAGAGGCGATTTGGGTGGCGTCGCTCATTGCGCACCTGCCTTGCCGGTCAGGCCGAAGAACAGTGGCCCCGACCAGTGCGTGCCGGTGATCTGCCGGGCCACGGCTGTCAGGCTCTTGAAGGTGCTGCCCTCGTACTCGAACAGACCTTCGGCGGTGACCGCCACCTTGTGCTCGCGGTCGCCCCATTCGCGCAGCAGCACGGTGCCGGGCGCGAAGTTGGTGTCGCGCGGGCGAGCCCGCAGCTTGATCTTGGAATGCTTGGCACCGATGGCCTCCAGGCGCTGGCGCGTGTTGTGCGCCAGACCGCCGAAGGCTTCCTCCTGCATCTTGTAGGCGATGCGCGACTCGATGAAGACGCGGTTGGGGTTGATGGGGCGGCTGCTGAAGTACCGATCCCACACTGGCCACAACTCGGCGATGGGCAGGCTCGACAGCTCCGCGATCCGCGCGGCGACGGATGTTTGTTTCTCGTTCATCACAACTTCTCCTGTTGATAGGGGGTTGTATGAACGCGCTGGTCGGGCAGGAAGCCAAGGCCAACTTCTCTCTGTTTTGGCGCTTCTGCGACGACGGTGCGGACGATGGCGGCCGCAAGGATGGCGGTGATTTCGCCAGCGCGGGCGCTGGCGGACATCTCCGAGGGAGATGCGAGTTCGAGGTTCTTCATGACGGCTCCGAGGAATTGCAAACGTCACAGATGGTGAGCTCGATCCCCCGAAGAGGATGGCAACGCAGGGCAATCGGGATAACATGCAAACAGCACAACGCAAGATATTCTTGCCTTTTTAACTTCGCAAGACTAGAATGCAGGTTTAGGAGGTGACTGCCATGCTCGAAAAGATCTCGCAAAAGCTGATCGGCTACCGCGTCAAAGCGGCGCGCGAGGCCAAGGGCTGGACGCAGGATCAGCTCACTCAAGGGATGGGTCTGAACGACCGCCAGACGGTCTCTGACATCGAAAACGGCAAGCGCGCCCTCAAGCCGGACGAGATGCTGACGCTGTCCGACCTGTTGGACCGCGATCTCGAGTTCTTCATCGACCCGTTTGCCGTTGCTGGCGAGGCGCAGTTCTCCTGGCGTGCCGCGCCGGAGGTGCCCGAGGACAGCCTCGACGGATTCGAGCTGAAGGCCGGTCAATGGATCGGTCTGCTTCGCTGGCTGCGCGAGCAGCAGGACAGCCGGTCAAGCGTGCTCAAGCGCGCCCTCCGGCTGTCATCGCAGTCTTCTTTCGAAGACGCACAGGAGCGCGCGGAAAGTTTGGTTGCCGAGCTGGATCTCGGTGTTATTCCAGCCGAAGGCTTGATCGACAAGATCGAGCGCGAGCTGGACATCCCGGTGTTATTCGTCGATACGGTTGACACTGCCGATGGTCAGTCCATCTCGGGTGCCACCTGCCATCTCGAAGAGATGGGTGTCATCCTGATCAACCGCAACGAGAACGAAGCCCGGCGTTTTTTCGATCTCGCGCACGAGCTTTTCCATGCCCTAACCTGGGACGCGATGAGGCCGGAACACCGGGAGTCGAACTCTGTCGAGGAGCGCAGCAAAGGCAAGCGCATCGAGCAGTTGGCGAATAGTTTCGCCGCTGCGCTGCTGATGCCGAGCGCCACCCTCGACAAGCTGATCGAGTCCGACCGTCAAGGCGATATTGCGCATCTGTGCGAGGTCGCGGCCTTGCTCCGGGTTGCACCGGTCACGCTGGCATGGCGACTGTTTAACCTCAAGCTCATCGGTGAAGATACCCGGCGCAGTCTTTCGCAAGAGAAGCAGCGGCCATCGGTGTCAGGCCCACCAAAACGGTTCTCTCCTACCTTCGTGAAGATGCTTCACGAAGCCCTGGAAAACGGACGGCTGTCGGCTCGCAAAGCCGCCAAGGCGATGGGCCTTGGACTTGGCGGGTTGACCGAGCTGTTCGCTCAGTACGACCTCACCGCACCGTTCGAGCTGTGAGGTGAGCACCGTATGCCGAAAATCCGAGTTTTCGCGGACACCAACGTCATCCTCGAATCATTCCGAACGGGCTGCTGGGCAGCCATCAGCAACCACTTCTCCATCGAGACGGTCGAGAAGTGCGTTGAGGAAACGCTGACCGGCAATCCTGGCGATTCCCGCCACGTTGCCGTCCCGTCTGCCGACTTGATAGCGGGCCTTTCTGGGCAGCATCCGGTCAATCGAAAGGAACTTGCCTCTCTGGTGTTGAGCAATCCATCGTGCAGCACGCTTGACGATGGCGAGAAGCATCTCTTCGCGTGGCTGTACGCCAACAAGCTGCTGCCATCACAGGTCATCGTGGTCACGACGGCTGACAAGGCCGCCATGGTTGCCTCGAACGGACTGGGCTGGCTCGACTGCATGACCTCGCTGGAGGTTCTGGCCCGAAAGGCGGGGGTAGGCCGTGTCAATCTTGATGCGCTCGCTCTTCAATACCGCGAGGACTGGCTTTCCAGCATCAAGACCAAGGTCAGGTTAGGAATCATCCCGTGAGAAACGTTTGACGCTGAGGGCGCGTCCATCAAAGGGAGGAAAGCCACTCAGCAATGTTCAAGGAGCATCGAGTGGCCAAGAAATCTCAGAAGAACAGTAAGCACGTCGCCGACCTCGTCAACTCGTCGACCCTGATGTCCATCTCGCTTTTGGCGCAGGTGGACAAATTCGCATTCCTTGGCGTACTCGATGCCGCCAAGCCTGAGCACCAAGCACGCTCCGAACTGCTCGAGTGCATCCCATCGGTCAAGCGCGAAGACATCACGATTGCTGACCAGGAGGCGGTGCGTCTCCTCCAACTGGCGCGTTTCCGCACAGAGGAAATGCTGGAGCACGCATTCAGTCAAATCGAGTTCGAAAGCCATCCGGAGATCGATACCTTCGACCGGTCTGCTGATGCCATGACCCGTTTGATCTGGTTGCGCGTGAAGGCTCCACGCATCTTCGACCAGATCGAGACGATCTATCTCACGCACCATTTCCATGGGCACAAGAAATTTCTCGGATTCACCGTGCGCGATGGCGACGGCCGGGACTTTCAGTGGACGCCCGAGGTCGAGCGGAAACTGCACGAAGGCGTGGGCGAGATTCTGGGCCTGGACGACGAGTCCAAGAAGAGCTGTGAGGTCATCCACTTTGAGATGGATGACGGCGACGAGACCGCCAAGCGGCGGCTGCACTATTTGGTCGTCTATCACCCCGGCAAGATGAAGTTGCTACGCCAGATGAAAGATCGTCGGCGCGACCTGCTCCTGTTCACCCCCGCGCTCGAAGCAACGCTGGTTTACGACCCCGCCGAGAACAAGGTACATGTGCTTTCTGACAAGCAGAGCACCGCCAAACGCCTCGCTGATCGATTCGCTGTGATCGGCTTCGAGAAACCCCTCTCGAAACAGCCCGTGGACGCGGTCAGCTATGAGCTGGCAATGTTCAAGCAGCCGGTTAGCCTCAAAGATGCGAAGGCCACCGGGGCAGTGATCCAAGACGCCTGGATTTCCTCGCTGTCCGTGACCCTCGGTCACACCCGCCACAGCGTCACGCTTTCGCTGGCCAACAGCGACAACGTCTGGGGTGTTTCCAACCACCACTTTGGCGAGCACAACCCGCTTTCGAGCTGCCGTTCAGTGCTCGAGGTAAAGCTGTCGTTCGTGATCCGTTTTGACGGAGAGGAAGACGCGCGCGCGCTCGACATTACCGTGGGTCAGCGTGGTTCCTGCAACCTGCATGCGCTGCCAGACCCTCGAATGCGTCGATGCGGCGAGGACATCCTGACCTCACTGGGCGTCATGAAGCGGGTGCAACCGGCAAAGGTCGGGGCCGATCTGGCCCTTTTCCGTGCCGAGATGAAACTGCTCGATCTCGCGGTCGATGATGTCGATGGCCATCTGCTGACAGCGCTTGGTCTTCCCGCCGCTGATCTCGTTAGCAAGGGACTGTTGAAAAGGAAAGCACCAGGCGACTACGTCACCGTGCCTGTCGAAGATGAGGAGGGCCAGCCCGGCTTCCGACGCCTCAAGGTGAATTTCAACAGCACCAGCACCTGGGCACTGGACGACCTCACCGGTGAGCGCTATGACCTTTCCGAAGGAGACCTGTGCCGGTACACGGTCGACAAGTCCTACCTGCGCGAACGGCTGGATCAACTGCTCAAGCAGCAACTGATCGACGTCCCGCTGACCGTGGATGAGCAGGAGCCCTACGTGCTTGGCAACTACCGCATGGGCGACCAGCGTCTGCCGGTCGCGCTCGTGTCGCGTCTCTGGGAGCCGAAGCATGCCGACAAAATGGACACCGCGCTGCGGCAGTCGAATCTGGGTTTGACCATCGTGCTGACCACGACCGCAGGATCATCCCGCAGGTTTCTTGGCCCGGGCATTGTCGTGGCGCTTGATGCCTTGGCTCATGAGGTGAATGGTCAGGTCTGCATTGAAATGGCCAGGGTCGAGGGCGAGGTGCGTCGCAGGCAGGCTGCAGCTGTAGTAACGGACACGCCGATCCTGATCAAAGAGGATGCGCGAAATGCCTTGCTTGTCGGCCCTTGGCCAGAACCGTGGTCGTTGACCACGAAGGAATGGGTCGATGTTGTGGAATTGCTGGTGAACGCGTGGACAAGTCAAAAGCGCAAATGCACCAAGCTACAACTCGAAGATGCCGCCGGGAAAACCATTCGTTCGATGAATGAGTTTTTCAGGGGTGCGCCGGAATGGTCTTCCTACATTCGAGGGGCGGATGGCAACAGCAAACCGCGCCTGTGGGAATTGAGTATTGGCGTGCCGGATTATCAGCACGCAGCTGAATCTACTGGCGCAGAGGCAGAGGTGGCTTGAGAATCAGGGCGTTGTAATTTCTGCGTGATTTCTGCGAGAAGACTGCGAAATATCGCAGTCTGATATGCGAGGAAATAGGAGCACTTCAACGAAAGGAGTGCTCCAAATGCAAAACCAAGTCCCCTCTGTTCAATCCGGCCGGAAACTTTCCCGGCATCTTCCGGACGGTGCCACGCGCATCGCCCTCGACGAAAACGAGCTCGCCGCCCGCTGGGGGCTCTCCGTCAAAACCCTGCGCCGTTGGCGGCAGGAACAGCTCGGCCCCGTTTTCTGCAAGCTCGGGGCGCGCGTCACCTACCTGATCTCCGAAATCGAAGCCTTCGAGCGCCGCGTCTCGCGCTACTCGACCTTCGCTCGGGCATACCAGTGAGGAGGACGGCCATGAGCGATCTGACCATCTTCCCCGTCGACATCGCCGAGATGTCCGTGAGCCAATTGGCCGCGCTGCCGCCCGAGCAGAAGCGCGAGGTCGACAAGAACCTCGACGCCGCCATTGACTGGCTCAAGAAGGCACGTACCAAGTTCGACGCGGCGCTGGAGCAGTGCTACGGCGAGCAGGCACGCGCCGCGCTGCGTGAATCCGGCCGTGACTTCGGCACCGCCCACATCAGCGACGGCCCGCTGCACATCAAGTTCGAGCTGCCCAAGAAGGTGAGCTGGAACCAGAAGCAGTTGGGCGAAATTGCCGAGCGCATCGTGGCCTCGGGCGAGAAGGTCGAGGGCTACCTCGACGTCAAGCTCTCAGTGTCCGAGTCCCGGTACATCAACTGGCCGCCTGCGTTGCAGCAGCAGTTCGCGGCCGCCCGCACGGTCGATTCCGGCAAGCCGTCCTTCACCCTGAGCACCGATGGGGGTGAGGCATGAAGAGGCTCCCCATCGTGTCCGCCGTTGAGCGCATGGCCGAGCGCAAGGGCGTGAAGCTGCTGATGCTGGGCAAGTCCGGCATCGGCAAGACGTCCCGGCTCAAAGACCTCGACCCCGCCACCACGCTGTTCCTTGACATCGAGGCAGGCGACTTGGCTGTCGCCGACTGGCCGGGCGACACCATCCGCCCGGCGTCCTGGCCCGAGAGCCGCGACTTCTTCGTGTTCCTCGCAGGCCCCGACAAGTCGCTACCGCCGGAAAGCGCGTTCTCGCAGGCGCACTACGACCACGTCATCGAGAAGTTCGGCGATGCGACGCAGCTTGGTCGCTACCAGACCTTCTTCCTCGACTCAATCACGCAACTGTCTCGCCAGTGCTTTGCGTGGTGCAAGACGCAGCCCGGCGCGGTCAGTGATCGCTCTGGAAAGCCCGATCTGCGCGCGGCCTACGGGCTGCTCGGCCAGGAAATGATCGGTGCGTTGACCCACCTGCAACACGCCCGTGGCAAAAACGTGGTGTTCGTGGCGATCCTCGATGAGCGACTGGATGACTTCAACCGCAAGGTGTTCGTCCCGCAGATCGAAGGCAGCAAGACCAGCCTGGAGCTGCCCGGCATCGTCGATGAGGTCGTGACGCTGGCCGAGATCAAGGCCGAGGACGGTAGCTCCTACCGCGCCTTCGTCACGCACACCGTCAATCCCTACGGCTTCCCGGCCAAAGACCGCAGCGGTCGCCTCGACCTGCTGGAGCCGCCGCATCTCGGCGCGCTGATCGCCAAGTGCGCGGGCGCAATCCCCACGCCCGCCAGCGCCGCCAACCCCACACACATCGAATCTCAGGAGTAATCGCAATGACCGCATGGAATGACTTCAACGACGCCGACTCTCAGCAATCCGGCTTCGATCTGATCCCCAAGGGCACCGTCGTGCCGGTGCGCATGACCATCAAGCCGGGTGGCTATGACGACCCCGAGCAAGGCTGGGGTGGCGGCTACGCCACCGAGTCCTTCGAAACCGGTTCCATCTATCTGGCCGCCGAGTTTGTGGTCACCGCTGGCGACCATGCCAAGCGCAAGATGTGGAGCAACGTCGGCCTGCTCTCCAAGAAAGGCCCGACCTGGGGCCAGATGGGGCGCAGCTTCATCCGCGCCGCGCTCAACAGCGCCCGCAACGTCCACCCGCATGACAACAGCCCGCAGGCCGCTGCCGCGCGCCGCATCAATGGCTTCGCGGAACTGGACGGCCTGGAGTTCTTAGCGCGCGTCGACATCGAGAAGGACGCCAAGGGCCAAGACCGCAACGTGGTCAAGCTGGCAGTCGAGCCCGACCATCCCGACTACGCCAAGTTGAAGGGCGTGCCGCCGAAGGGCAGTCCGGGCGGTGGCAACTCCGGCGCTCCGGCCCAGGCGGCTCCCGCCTACGCAGCTCCCACCCCGCAACGCGCGCCAGTGACGGGCAAGCCGTCCTGGGCTCAGTGAGGAGGCGGCCATGAATACAACCGTCCTCACTGCCAGCCACTACGGCGTCGTGCGCTTCGGCGATCTGCAATGCGAGGCCGTCGTCCTCAAGGGCGGCGAGCGTGGCTACGTTCGTCGCCAACTGGCCAAGCTGCTGGGTTTTCACGAGACGCACAAGGGTGGCCGATTTGCCCGGTTCTTGGCCGACTTCGTGCCTAACTCCCTGTCGGCATTGGAGAAAACTCGTGAGCCGATTCTGTTGCCATCAGGTCGGCAGGCGCAGCTTTTCCCGGCAGGGATCATTGCGGACGTCGCGTCGGCGGTGGTGAGCGCCGCCATCAGCGGCACGCTGCACAAGGCCCGCCAGGGCATCGTGCCCAACTGCATGAAGATCATGCGCGCGCTGGCGACCACCGGCGAGGTCGCGCTGATCGACGAGGCGACGGGCTACCAGTACCACCGCGCGCCTGACGCGCTGCAGGAACTGATCTCCAAGCTGCTGCGCCAGTCGTGCTCTTCGTGGGAGCGCCGCTTCCACCCGGACTATTACCGCGCCCTCTACCGGCTGTTCGGCTGGAAGTACCAGGGCCACGACCAGAACCCGCCCCACGTTGTCGGCCAGATCACGCAGCGCTGGGTCTATGGGCCGGTGCTGCCCGCCACGCTGATCGACGAGATCCGCGCTCGCAAGGGCATCTCGCAGAAGCACCACCAGTGGCTGTCCGATCAGGGCCTCGCCCGTCTGGAAACGCAAATTCACGCGGTCACCGCCATTGCGCGCAGCTCGACCTGCTACCGCGACTTCGACCGCCGCTGCGAAGCCGCCTTCGCTGGCGGCTCGCTGCAGTTGGCGCTGCTGGCCGAAGACTTTGAGGAGGGGGCGTGAAATGCTGGGTCTGCAAACGACAGGCCCGGGGATTCGGTCACACCGACAACCGACACGGTGTCGGCGATCCTCGGCGCTACCCCATCGACTGGGTGTTCTGCTCGCAGCGCTGCCAGACCGCGTTCCACGCGATGTACGGCAACTGGCTGCGCGCCAAGGATGGTCGCAGCGACATCAAGGGGGTCGCCATGATCGATCCCTCTGATATCGAGCTGGCCGCGATGCGCAAGTGCCTCAAGTCCTTTGGCGAGGCGGCAGGCGAGATCGGCTTTACCAAGCCGCTGGGCAACTACTCCGAAGTCGAGGCGCTGCAGGTGATCGACGCCATCGTCACTTGCTACACCGAGGCGATGGTTGAGCACCACGAGGCGAGCAAGTACCCGCCCGTGCGCGGCATGCCACCGACGCCCGATCCCATGACTCCGAGTTCAGCCAATCCGTTCGCGGATCTGGAGGACGACCTGCCTTGGGAAGAACCGAAGGGGAAGAAGCCATGATGGACTTCAACTCCACTTCGAGCATCTCGGGCCAGATCACTGCGCTGGTCGACGCCGGGATGCAGCGGGCGCGAGCCCAGAAGTCCGAGCGCCAGTACCTTGGTGCCTCGCGGTTGGGCGCTGCCTGCGAGCGTGCGCTGCAGTTTGAGTACGCCAAGGCTCCCGTCGATCACGGCCGGGACACCCCGGGCCGGATGCTGCGCATCTTCGAGCGCGGCCACGTCATGGAGGACTGCATGGTCGCGTGGCTGCGCGACGCCGGTTTCGACTTGCGTACCCGCAGGGCCGATGGCGAGCAGTTTGGCTTCTCCGTGGCTGATGGCCGTCTGCAGGGCCACATCGACGGTGTCATCGTCGATGGCCCGGAGGGCTTTGCCTACCCGGCGCTCTGGGAAAACAAGTGCCTCGGCATGAAGTCCTGGCGCGAGCTGGAGAAGAACCGGCTCGCCGTGGCCAAGCCCGTCTACGCCGCGCAAGTGGCGATCTACCAAGCCTATCTCGAATTGCACGAGCACCCGGCGATCTTCACGGCGCTCAACGCCGACACGATGGAGATCTACACCGAGGCCGTGCCCTTTGACGCAGCCCTGGCCCAGCGAATGTCGGATCGGGCGGTGAAGGTCATCACGGCGACCGAAGCGGGAGATCTCCTGCCGCGTGCCTTCAATGACCCGACCCACTTCGAGTGCCGGATGTGCGCGTGGCAAGACCGCTGCTGGAGAACACAAGCATGACCGACAACAACACCCCGGCCACCGGCATCGAGCCGATGATCGATGCCAAGCAGGCGGCCGCCGCGTTGCGCCTGCCGTACTACTGGTTCGCCGACCACGCGATGCGCACCAAGTACCGGATTCCGCACTACCTGATAGGTGGTCTGGTGCGCTACCGGCTGTCCGAACTCTCTGCGTGGGCCACGCGTACCACCGCCGTTCAGGGCCGTGATTCCCAAGATGCGGACGCACCTGTCGAGGGAGCCGAATGATCGACTTCAACGACACCACCCAACCTGCGGAGCACAACAGGGAATCTGAACGAGACGAGATTCGCGCCGACTTGCTTGCGCGTCTGGAGTCGGTGCTGACCACGATGTTCCCGGCAGGCAAGAAGCGCCGTGGAAAATTCCTGATCGGCGACATGCTCGGCAGTCCAGGTGACAGCCTCGAGGTGGTGCTCGAAGGTGAGAAAGCCGGTCTGTGGACGGATCGTGCCACCGGCGATGGCGGCGACATCTTCGCCCTGATCGCGGCCTATCTCGGTGCGAACGTCCACACCGATTTCCCTCGCGTGCTGGATGAAGCTGCCGATCTGCTCGGGCGGTCGCGGTCGGTGCCAGTGCGCAAGGCGAAGAAGGAAGCGCCGGTCGACGACCTCGGCCCGGCCACGGCGAAGTGGGACTACTTCGATGCCGGTGGCAAGCTGATCGCCGTCGTCTACCGCTATGACCCACCGGGAGGCAAGAAGGAATTCCGACCCTGGGACGCCAAGCGCCGCAAGATGGCCCCGCCTGAGCCGCGCCCGCTGTTCAACCAGCCGGGCATCGGTGCGGCCAGCCACGTCGTCCTGGTCGAGGGCGAGAAGTGCGCGCAGGCCTTGATCGCCAGCGGCGTGGTGGCCACCACGGCCATGCACGGTGCCAATGCCCCAGTCGACAAGACCGACTGGTCGCCACTGGCTGGCAAGACGGTGCTGATCTGGCCCGACCGCGATGCGCCGGGATGGGACTACGCCGACCGCGCGTCGCAGGCGATCTTGCAGGCAGGCGCGACCTCGGTCGCCATCCTCATGCCACCGGACGACAAGCCGGAGGGGTGGGACGCTGCAGATGCCATTCCCGAAGGCTTCGATGTCGGTGGCTTTCTGGCCGTCGGCGAGCGGATGCCAGTGATGCGCTCGGTCGAGGAAGCGCCTTCGCCAGACTTGCTGACGGGCATTGATTGGACGACCGAGGATGGCCTGTCCAGCGCTTTCACTCGCCGCTATGGCGAAGACTGGCGCTACTGTGCCCTGTGGGGCAAGTGGCTGGTCTGGACGGGTGTGCGCTGGAATCCCGATCAGGTGCTCTACGTGTCGCATCTTTCCAGGGGCATCTGCCGCAACGCCTCGCTGAAAGCGGACACGCCGAGGCTCAAGGGCAAGCTGGCCAGTTCGGCCACGATTTCGTCGGTTGAAAAGATCGCGCGCTCTGACCCGAAGCACGCATCCACCGCCGAGGAATGGGACGCCGATGTCTGGGCGTTGAACACCCCCGGTGGCGTGGTCGATCTGCGCACGGGCCGGATGCGCCCGCACCGACGCGACGACCGAATGACCAAGGTGACCACGGCCACGCCGCAGGGCAATCCGGACAGCGCCTGCCCTACGTGGCGAGCCTTCCTCGCGGATGTCACCGGTGGCGACGCCGATTTGATGGCCTACCTGCAGTTGATGGTTGGCTACTGCCTGACGGGCGTCACCAGCGAACACGCGCTGTTCTTCTTGTACGGCACGGGCGCGAACGGCAAGTCGGTGTTCGTCAACGTGCTGACCACCATCCTGGGCGACTACGCGGCCAACGCGCCGATGGACACGTTCATGGAGGCGCGCAATGACCGGCACCCCACCGATCTCGCCGGGCTGCGCGGGGCTCGATTCGTGTCATCCATCGAAACCGAGCAAGGGCGGCGCTGGAACGAGTCCAAGGTCAAGGCCATCACCGGTGGCGACAAGGTGTCCGCACGCTTCATGCGCCAGGACTTCTTCGAGTACCTGCCGCAGTTCAAGTTGGTGATCGCGGGCAATCACAAGCCGTCGATCCGCAATGTCGACGAGGCGATGAAGCGCCGACTTCACCTGATCCCGTTCACGGTGACGATCCCGCCCGAGCGCCGCGACGGCAGGCTGACCGAGAAGCTGCTCAAGGAACGCGATGGGATTCTGGCGTGGGCCGTCGAGGGCTGCAGCCGCTGGCAAAGCCAGGGCTTGAAGCCGCCCGCCAGCGTGGTGTCGGCGACCGAGGAGTATTTCGAGGCCGAGGATGCGCTCGGGCAGTGGATCGAAGAACGCTGTCTGCTGGCCAAGTCCCACCGCGAAGGCGTCTCCGAACTGTTCGCCGACTGGCGCGAATGGGCCGAGCGCGCGGGCGAGTACGTGGGCTCGGTCAAGCGCTTCTCGGAGCTGATGGCGACTCGCAAGTTCGAGAAGTGTCGGCTGACCGGAGGGGCTCGCGCCATCGCGGGCATCGCCCTCAGGCCCAAGCCGTACAGCAACGCCTACCCCTACCGCGATGACTGACCAATCCGGGCGAGTGACGGATTTGACGGGTTTCCTGATTGACGCGCCACACGTGCGCGCACGTAAGGGACGTTGTCCTGCCAACCCGTCGCATCCGTCACTCGCCCACCCAACACGGAGTAAAGACGATGAACACGACAATCCTGGCCCTTGATCTGGGCACACACACCGGGTGGGCTCTGCAGCACCTGGACGGCACCATCACCAGCGGCACGGAGCACTTCAAGCCGCAGCGATTCGAGGGTGGCGGAATGCGCTTCCTTCGATTCAAGCGCTGGCTCAACGAACTGCTCTCGGTCAGCAATCACATCAACGCTGTGTTCTTCGAGGAAGTTCGGCGACACGCGGGCGTTGATGCGGCGCACGCCTACGGCGGCTTCATGGGACACCTGACCGCGTGGTGTGAGCATCACAACATCCCGTATCAAGGCGTTCCGGTCGGCACGATCAAGAAGCACGCGACTGGCAAAGGCAATGCGAGCAAGGACGAGATGATCGCGGCCGTCCGCGAGCATGGTCACACCCCAGTCGATGATAACGAGGCCGACGCGCTGGCCCTGCTGCATTGGGCAGTCGAGACGCAGGAGGTGTGACGTGAAGGTTCCGACACCCCAATACCGCTGCCCCCTTGGTCGGCTGCAGCCACAAGCCACGGATCTGGACGCCATCAAGGAACGTGGCTGGCGTGACCAGCACATCCTGGTGGTCAACGCGTCCGATGACCGTCTGGACTTCATCGAACGCGAGATTGTGCGACGCATTGGTGAACGCCTGTACGGGCCAGGAGGGACACGTCATGGCTGAGTGGACAACTGACGACGTGGCAGCACGCTTCGAAGAGGCCGCCACCACCGGACGACGCCTGCCCCCTGTGCGTGTGCAGGGCTACTTCAACTGCTGGCCCTCCTTCGTTCGTAAGGAGTGGGAAGCCTTTGCTGCCGACGAGAAGGTGTACCGGCCCTTCCCACCGAGCCCCGAGGCCATCGACCGGATGCTGGAGACGATGCGCTGGGTGCAATGGCTCGAGGTCGAGCAGCGCCACCTTGTGTGGATGCGGGCCAAGCGCTACGGCTGGAGGGACATCACGATCCGCTTTGCCTGCGACCGCACGACAGCGTGGCGGCGCTGGCAACGGGCAATGGAGGTCGTGACCGCGAACCTCAACAGCGAAGGCGTGCGGATGCCTTCCAAAAACGTGGGCAATTTAGGGTAACGCTTGCCGCGTTTGTCCTTGCTTTGCCTTGCTTGTCCGTTTCGAGGCCCGGCAGCCCTGCAACAAAACAGCCCGGTCGGGGGTAGTATTTCGGCTATCTTCTGGACAGTGGTGACGGTTGAGGCCGAGCGCTTGGCAATAGGCCCAGGCAAAAGGGGTCCTTCCTTCCCAAATCGCAATGCGGGGGGCGCGAGCGCGGCATTCGCCTAGCGTCCGACTGCAAACCAAGGTTTGCAGGGTTTGCAGTTTGCACCCGCACCAGTCCGCACCCATCACGAGCCCGCCCACGGTTTTCCGTCGGCGGGTTTTCTTTTTGAGGAAACGATTCTGAACACGCTCAACGTCGAGTACCGCAAGCTCGAGGCGCTGATCCCCTACGCCCGCAACCCACGTACCCACACCGACGAGCAAGTGGCCAAGATCGCCGCCAGCATCGTCGAGTACGGCTGGACGAATCCGGTGCTGGTGGACGGCGACAACGGGATCATCGCGGGCCACGGTCGTTTGGCGGCCGCGCGCAAGCTCGGGCTGGATCAGGTACCGGTCATCGAACTGGCGCACCTCTCACCCACCCAGAAGCGTGCCTATGTCATCTCCGATAACCGGCTGGCGCTCGACGCCGGTTGGAACGAGGAGATGCTGGCGCTGGAAATGGCCGAGCTGTCCGAGGCCGGATACGACCTTGCACTGACCGGTTTCGAGGATGCTGAGATCGAGGCCCTGCTCGCTGACGACGTCGCCTCCGATGCCGCCGACCAAGAGCCCGATGCCAACGAGCCGGACGCTGGCGACGATGTACCGGATAGCCCAGTGGTGCCGGTGTCCCGCACCGGCGATGTCTGGGCCATCGGCTCCCACCGTCTGATCTGTGGCGATGCCACCGACCCGACAGCAGTCGCCACGCTGATGCAGGGCGATGCGGCCCGGCTGTGCTTCACCTCACCGCCTTACGGCAACCAGCGCGACTACACCTCCGGCGGCATCACCGATTGGGATGGCCTGATGCGCGGTGTGTTCGCCAAGGTGCCAATGGTCGACGACGGGCAGGTGCTGGTCAACCTCGGGCTGATCCATCGAGACAACGAAGTCATCCCGTATTGGGATACGTGGCTTGGCTGGATGCGCTCCCAGGGCTGGCGGCGTTTCGCTTGGTACGTCTGGGATCAAGGGCCAGGGATGCCCGGAGACTGGGCCGGTCGCTTCGCCCCGAGTTTCGAGTTCGTCTTTCACTTCAACCGCGCCAGTCGCAAACCCAACAAGATCGTGCCCTGCAAGCACGCGGGCCAGGAGTCGCACCTGCGCGCAGACGGGTCGTCCACGGCCATGCGTGGTAAGGACGGCGAGGTCGGCGGCTGGACGCACAAGGGCCAGCCGACACAGGACACCCGGATTCCCGACTCGGTGATTCGCGTGATGCGCCACAAGGGCAAGATCGGTCAGGACATCGACCACCCGGCGGTGTTCCCGGTGGCGCTGCCGGAATTCGTGATCGAGGCCTACTCGGATGCTGGCGACGTCGTGTTCGAGCCCTTTGGCGGCAGCGGCACGACGATGTTGGCCGCGCAGCGCACCGGTCGTGTGTGTCGCAGCGTGGAGATCGCGCCGGAGTACGTGGATGTCGCCATCAAGCGCTTCCAACAGAACCACCCCGGCGTGCCGGTGACGCTATTGGCAACAGGCCAGTCCTTTGACGAGGTGGTCAATGAACGTCTGGCTACCACGGAGGCCGAGCAATGACCGCCTCTTGGTTTGCGGACAAGATCGAGCAGTGGCCGACCGCCAAGCTGCTGCCCTATGCCCGCAACGCGCGTACCCACTCGGACGATCAGGTGGCGCAGATCGCCGCGTCGATTGCCGAGTTCGGATTCACCAATCCGATCCTCGCCGGTAGCGACGGAGTGATCGTCGCCGGTCACGGACGGCTTGCCGCTGCGCAGAAGCTTGGGCTGGCGGTGGTGCCGGTGGTGGTGCTCGATCATCTGAGCGCGACGCAGCGCCGGGCACTGGTGATCGCGGACAACCGCATCGCCGAGAACGCAGGCTGGGACGACGCGATGCTGCGCATCGAGATCGCGTCCCTCCAGGACGACGACTTCGACGTGTCGCTGACCGGCTTCGATGCCGATGCGCTCGCCGAGTTGATGGCGGGCGACGAGCCGGATGCCGAAGGCGAAACCGATGACGATGCGGTACCTGAGGTCAGCGAGACTCCGGTTTCGCGTCCAGGCGATGTCTGGCTGCTCGGCGGCCACCGTCTGCTGTGTGGCGACTCCACCGTGGCTGAGAGCTACGACCGAGTTCTTGATGGCGAGCCGGTGGATATGGTCTTCACCGACCCGCCGTACAACGTGAACTACGCCAACAGCGCCAAGGACAAGATGCGCGGCAAGGATCGCGCGATCCTGAACGACAACCTCGGCGACGGCTTCTACGACTTCCTGCTGGCGGCGCTGACGCCGACCATCGGGAACTGCCGGGGCGGCATCTACGTGGCGATGTCGTCCAGCGAGCTGGATGTGCTGCAGGCAGCGTTCCGTGCCGCCGGTGGCAAGTGGTCGACTTTCATCATCTGGGCCAAGAACACTTTCACGCTGGGCCGCGCCGACTACCAGCGCCAGTACGAGCCGATCCTGTATGGATGGCCTGAGGGGGCGCAGCGTCACTGGTGTGGCGACCGCGACCAAGGCGACGTCTGGAACATCAAGAAGCCGCAGAAGAACGATCTGCACCCGACGATGAAGCCGGTGGAGTTGGTCGAACGTGCGATCCGCAATTCAAGTCGCACTGGAAACGTGGTGCTTGACCCGTTCGGTGGCTCCGGCACGACGCTGATCGCCGCCGAAAAGTCAGGGCGGCTGGCACGGCTGATCGAGCTCGACCCAAAGTACGCGGACGTGATCGTGCGCCGCTGGCAGGAATGGACTGGCAAGCAAGCCACCCGCGATTCGGATGGCGCGCTGTTCGATGATCAGGCGGCGAGCGACTCCTCGGCGATCTCGCAGTGAATCACAAAGCCCGTCAGGTAGGGCAAACCGCGCGGGATGCCATATTCCTTGCTGGTCTGGCGGCCAATCGTCCAGCCCATCCATTGTTGGGTGGCGGCGCTGATCGCGTCCGCCAGGGTCTGGCCCCGGTACAGCCCGTTTTGCACATCGTCCGCAAAGTGGCGTCCGTGGCGGCTGTCGAGGAAGACCAGGACTGATTCGAGGGGCTGGCTGGTGGCGTCCGAGATGGCGGTCATCGCCAGAGGCCACGCGGCGCTGGCGTGTTCGTTCATCGTGCCCCAGAAGCCCCAGGCTTCGTTCTGGGTGACGGGGATCTGTTGGTTGGTGTTCATTTCTGGCTCCTTGAGGTTGATCGTTGCGACACCCGTAGTAACGCGCTGTTCGATTGAGAAGCCAAGCTGTTCTTGGCCTCTTTCTCAATCAATTTCGATTACCCGAGACGGGCCACGTACCGGGCGTAGTCGCCGCCCTCTGGATTCACGTAAAGGTAGGGGCGACCCGGTGCGGTGACCTCGACGCAAAGATAGCCGTCGCCGGTGCCGCCACCTTTGCCGCGCAGCCAGTCGCGCGATACCAACAGGCTGCGGGCAAAGGCATCGAACTCGCCGACGGTCAGTTCCTTGGTCTCGGTGACATAGACCTTGGTCTGACCCTGGCCGCCAACTTCGTCCAAGTCGGCAGGCTTGCGGGCAAACGGCAATCGGACGCTCAACTCCTCGACCTGGAAGGTGGTGTCGCCAAACTGCAGGGTGCGCGGGGTGCGTTCGATGGTGATGGTCATGGTGCTCATGGATGTTCTCCTGGGTGTTGGCGTTGCGATCAGGCTTCTGCGGCGATCCGGTAGACCCGCTCGCTGCCCTGGGCCTTGTCCGAGACGATGGTCAGCCCGAGCTTCTTCTTGAAGGCACCGGCAAAGGTGCCGCGTACCGTGTGCGCCTGCCAGCCGGTGGTCTCGCAGATCTGCTGCACCGTTGCCCCTTCGGGGCGCTGCAGCATCTGGATCACCGTGGCCTGCTTGCTGTTCTCGCGGGTGCGAGGTTTGGCGGCCGCCTTTTCTTGCGCCCACGCGGCCTCTGCTGCCGTCACGGCTGCGTCGAGTTCAGGGTCTGCGGCCACTGGCGCAGGCGTTGGCCGGGCGCGCCCCATCGCGTCGTAGCCCTCGGCGGCAACGAACCAGTGGGTGCCGTCGGAGGTGATCAGCGCGCGGTTGAACAGGCCGTCGAGCACCTTCTTGCGTGCGCCACCTTTGATGTTGTCAGGGAACCAGTCGATCTTGCCGTCGGTGTGTTCGAGGGCGTAAGCCAGGATCGCGTGCTGGGCCGGGGTCAGTTGGGTAGTGGTCATTTGCTTCTCCTTCGGAGGGGTTGATGTGGTGACGTGATGAACGCGCTGTTCGGGAGTGAAGCCAAGCGCTTTCTGCTTGGCTGCGACGGTTCTTGATCAGATGTTGGCCTTGTCCGACTTCGCCGCCTTACGGCCCTGTTCGACGCCAGCGTTAAACGCGGCTTCCAGGGCGTCGCGCAGGCACCAGACCGCCACGTCGTGGAAGTCGAGGCTGTCCGACTTGCGGGTTTCCAGGGTCTCGATGCCCAGCTTGCTTTGTGCGATCTGGGTCAGGAGTTGTTCAAGCTTGCTCATTGCTGCGTCCTTTGATGGTGTTGATGACGTCCGTATGAACGCGCTGTTCCAGAGAGAAGCCAAGCTGATTTCGAGTGAATGACGAACAAATGATTGAAGGGGCAACCGGTTCTCAAAATGGGCATTTCGATTCGCGCTTACGCCCGTCACCGTGGTGTGACCGACACCGCTGTTCACAAGGCCATTCGTGCAGGTCGGATCACGCCGGAAGCTGACGGCACCATTGATGCCGACCGTGCTGACCGTGAGTGGGCTCGCAACTCCGATGTGCCGAAGGCCGGAACGCGAGCAAAGGCCGCCAAGGTCGCCGTGCCGGAGGGCAGTAGCGATGGGCCTGCGGCCTTACCTGCTGGCGGCGCGTCCTTGCTTCAGGCGCGCACGGTCAACGAGGTGGTCAAGGCGCAGACGAACAAGGTGCGTCTGGCCCGACTGAAGGGCGAGTTGGTGGATCGGCCGCATGCCATCGCCCACGTTTTCAAGCTGGCGCGCTCCGAGCGCGATGCGTGGCTGAACTGGCCCGCTCGCATCTCGGCGCAGATGGCGGCCAAGCTCAATGTCGATCCGCACACGATGCACGTCGCCCTGGAGGCGGCGGTGCGCGAGCATCTGCAGGAGCTGGGCGAACTGCGGCCCAGGGTGGACTGATGCTAGACGTTGAATACGAAGGCGCTGCCGAAGTTGAGCGCGCGTGGCGTGAGGGGCTGACTCCCGATCCCTTGCTCTCCGTGTCCGAATGGTCGGATCGCCACCGGATGCTTTCCAGCAAGGCGTCCGCCGAGCCGGGTCGTTGGCGTACCAGTCGCACGCCGTACCTCAAGGCGATCATGGATTGCCTGTCGCCGACGTCGCCGGTCGAGCGCGTGGTGTTCATGAAGGCTGCCCAGCTCGGTGCGACCGAGATGGGCTCGAACTGGATCGGCTACGTGATCCACCACGCGCCGGGGCCAATGATGGCGGTGTGGCCGACGGTGGATATGGCCAAGCGCAACTCCAAGCAGCGGATCGATCCGTTGATCGAGGAGTCGGCCGCGCTGAGCGAATTGATTTCGCCAGCACGATCCCGAGACTCAGGCAACACCATCCTGGCCAAGGAGTTCCGGGGCGGTGTGCTGGTGATGACCGGTGCCAACAGCGCGGTCGGCCTGCGGTCGATGCCGGTGCGGTATCTGTTCCTCGACGAGGTGGATGGCTACCCGCTGGACGTCGACGGCGAAGGCGATGCGATCTCGCTGGCTGAGGCGCGCACGCGAACCTTTGCCCGCCGCAAGATCTTCATCGTCTCGACGCCGACGATCTCTGGGGCGAGCGCCATCGAGCGCGAGTACGAAGCCAGTGATCAGCGCCGCTACTTCGTGCCGTGCCCACATTGCTCGCATCGCCAGTGGCTGCGCTTCGAGCAGTTGCGATGGGAAAAGGGGCAACCGGACTCGGCGGCCTACATCTGCGAGTCCTGCGATGAGCCGATTGCCGAGCACCACAAGACATGGATGCTGGAGCACGGCGAGTGGCGCGCGCTGATCAGCGACGGCACGGGCAAGACGGCGGGGTTTCACCTGTCCTCGCTATACAGCCCGGTCGGCTGGCGCAGTTGGCGCGACATCGCCGCTGCGTGGGAAAGCTCCGTCAACAAGGAATCGGGGTCGGCGGCCGCCATCAAGACCTTCAAGAACACCGAACTGGGCGAGACCTGGGTCGAGGAAGGCGAAGCACCCGATTGGCAACGGCTGGTCGAGCGCCGTGAGGATTACCGCGTCGGCACAGTGCCGCCGGGTGGGCTGCTCCTGGTGGGCGCTGCCGACGTGCAGAAGGATCGCATCGAGGCGTCCATCTGGGCCTTCGGGCGCGGCAAGGAGTCTTGGTTGGTGGAGCACCGGGTGCTGATGGGTGACACCGCCCGCGACGCCGTCTGGAAGCGACTGGCCGAATTGATCGCCGAGAACTGGACGCACGACTCAGGCGCGGCGATGCCCTTGGCCCGCTTTGCGCTGGACACCGGCTTTGCGACGCAGGAGGCCTACGCCTTCGTGCGCGCCTGCCGCGACCCGCGCGTGATGCCTGTGAAGGGCGTGCCGCGCGGTGCGGCGCTGATTGGTACGCCGACTGCCGTTGATATCTCGCAGGGCGGCAAGAAGCTGCGCCGGGGCATCAAGGTGTATTCGGTCGCAGTGGGCATCGCCAAGCTGGAGTTCTACAACAACCTGCGCAAGGGCGCGGACGTCAGCGAGGACGGTGTAACCACGGTGTTCCCGGCTGGGTTTGTTCACCTGCCCAAGATCGACGCGGAATTCATCCAGCAGCTTTGCGCAGAGCAGTTGATCACCCGCCGCGACCGCAATGGCTTCCCGATTCGGGAGTGGCAAAAGATGCGCGAGCGCAACGAAGCGCTCGACTGCTACGTGTACGCCCGGGCGGCCGCATCGGCGGCGGGCCTGGATCGCTTCGAGGAGCGCCACTGGCGCGAACTGGAACGGCAACTCGGGATGGAACGGCCGCCGGATGAGCTGCCCCCGATTCAAGCATTCGACCCAGACGAGGCCACCAATGGAAACAGAACCAGCGGTGGCCTTTCTGTTTCTGCAACCCCACCCCGGCGGCGCGTCATCAAGAGCCGCTGGTTGTCTTGAGTTTTTTCATAGGAGATTGTCATGAGTCTTGCCACACGCATTGAGAGCCTGGTCATCCGGGTCGCCCAAGAGTTCAACGATGTCCGCGCCAAAGCGGGAAACCTCGCCAACCTGAACACGACCGACAAGTCGAGTCTGGTGGCCGCCATCAACGAATTGCAGACTGCGGTGCTGTCTGCTGCGGTGATCAACGACGAACAGGTCAGTGCCACCACCGCCTACTCGTCGAACAAGATCGTTGCCTTGCTCGATGCCCTCAAGACTGAAATCTTGGGCGGTGCCGATGCGGCCTACGACACCTTGGTCGAAATCCAGCAGTTGCTGCAAAACGGCACCACTGGCCTGGATGCCTTGCTGGCAGCGGTCAACAACCGTGTGCGGTATGACGCGGCCCAAACCCTGACCGAAGCAGAGCAACTGCAGGCGCGCTCCAACATTGGCGCAGCCTCCGCCGTCGATGTCGGCAACACCGAAACCGACTTCGTGACCATTTTCGAAGGGGCTTTGGTCTGATGAGCCTCGCCAGCCGCATCGCCGCGTTGGCCGATCGGGTGGGTCTGGAAGTCAAAGCCAAGATCGAGGCCAGCCATCCAGGGGTGGCTCGGGCATGGGTCTGCTTCGGGTACGTGGGCAACCAGATCGTGCTGCGCGCCGCGTACAACGTGGGCAGCGTCTCTCGATCGGCGACAGGTCGATATCGCATCCATTTCGCTGTCGCGATGGTGGACGCGAACTATTGCTGGACAGCGCTGGCGCGAAGCAGCACCAACAGTGGCACGCAGCGCTTACTAACGGTGCGGTCAATCTCGGACACCAAAACCCCTCAATCAGTAGATGTGAGTTGCACCACCGCAGGCGGTGCAGCAGTCGATTCCTCCGAAATCAACCTCGTGGTGTACCGCTGATGGCCTACACAGAAGCCCAACTCCAGGCATTGGAGACCGCGCTCGCCAAGGGCGAACACCGCGTCAGTTTCGGCGACAAGACGGTCGAGTACCGCTCTGTCGATGAACTGAAGGCTGCCATTCGTGAGGTCAAACGTGGCATCTCCGAGCAAGCGACAGCAACTGGTCTTTGGCCCGGCCCGCCGCGCCAGATTCGAGTCACGACCTCGAAGGGGTTTTGATGGCCTGGTTTTCGAAGATCCGAAGCCTGTTCGGCCAGTCGCCCGTCCACGAGGCCGCTGGCCGTGGCCGCCGCTCGCTGGCTTGGATGCCCGGCAACCCAGGCGCGGTCGCCGCGATGCTGGCGACCAACACCGAACTGCGCATCAAGAGCCGCGACCTCGTGCGCCGCAATGCCTGGGCGCAGGCCGGTATCGAAGCCTTCGTGTCCAACGCGGTCGGTACTGGCATCAAGCCGCAGAGTCTGGCAGCAGACGAGCGCTTCAAGACCGACGTGCAGGCGCTGTGGCGTGACTGGACGGAGGAAGCCGACGCTGCAGGTCAGACCGACTTCTATGGGCTGCAGGCGCTGGCCTGCCGCGCGATGCTCGAGGGCGGTGAATGCCTGATCCGGCTGCGCCCGCGTCGTCCGGAAGATGGCTTGGTGGTGCCCTTGCAACTGCAGTTGCTGGAGCCCGAGCATCTGCCAATCAGCCTCAACCTCGATCTGCCTTCGGGCAACGTGGTGCGCTCTGGCATCGAATTCGACAGCCTTGGGCGGCGCGTCGCTTACCACCTGTACCGCTCGCACCCCGAAGACGGTCGGCTGGCTCCGATGTCGGGCCAGGGCGGGATGGACACGGTGCGCATCGATGCGAAGGAAATCATCCACCTGTTCCGCGTCCTGCGTCCCGGCCAGATCCGGGGCGAGCCGTGGCTGTCGCGGGCCCTGGTCAAGCTCAACGAACTCGACCAGTACGACGACGCCGAACTGGTGCGCAAGAAGACCGCCGCGATGTTCGCTGGCTTCGTCACGCGACAGAACCCAGAGGACAACCTGATGGGCGAAGGTGCTGCTGATGGCGATGGCATCGCGCTGGCCGGTCTGGAGCCGGGCACCTTGCAGATATTGGAGCCCGGCGAGGACATCAAGTTCTCCGACCCAGCCGACGTCGGTGGCTCGTATGGCGAGTTTCTGCGCACGCAGTTCCGCGCGGTTGCCGCTGCCATCGGCGTCACCTACGAGCAGTTGACTGGCGATCTCACAGGCGTGAACTACTCGTCCATTCGCGCCGGGATGCTGGAGTTCCGGCGTCGCTGCGAGATGGTGCAGCACGGGGTTCTTGTGCATCAGATGTGCCGTCCGGTTTGGGCCGCGTGGATGAAGCAGGCCGTGCTCGCCGGTGCCATCGAAGCGCCCGGCTTCGCGCGTGGCGGCCCAGCCCGTCGCCGCCAGTACCTGCAGGTGAAGTGGATTCCCCAGGGCTGGCAGTGGGTCGATCCTGAGAAGGAGTTCAAGGCAATGCTGCTGGCCATCCGGGCGGGCCTGATGAGCCGCTCGGAAGCCATCGCTGCCTTTGGCTACGACGCTGAGGACGTTGACCGCGAGATCGCCGCCGACAACCAGCGCGCCGACGACCTCGGCTTGATCTTCGACTCCGACCCGCGCCGCACGTCCAAGGACGGCGGAAGCGCCGAGCCGAACAAGAACGCTGCAGACACCACGCAAAACAGCGACACATCGTCTGCCTGAAGGAATCCCATGACCCTGTTGCCCCATTTGGCGGCACGCCTCTACGGTGTGCCGCTGGCGATCCATCGCCCAAAACTTGATGTGATCCTGGCCGTGCTCGGCCCCCGGATCGGCTTGGCTGACTTGGCTGCACCCTCGGCCTTCACGCCGCCCGTGCGTCCCGCAGCCACCCAGACGACGAAGGTCGCGGTCATCCCAATCCACGGCACGCTGGTGCGACGCACCGTGGGCCTGGAAGCCGAATCCGGCTTGACCAGCTACGCCGGTCTCAGCGCGCAGTTGGACGCCGCGCTGGCCAGCCCGGATGTCGCCGCCATCCTGCTTGACGTCGACTCACCGGGTGGCGAGTCGGGCGGCGTGTTCGATCTGGCCGACCGCATCCGTGCGGCTGCCCAGACGAAGCCGGTCTGGGCCGTGGCCAACGACATGGCCTTTTCAGCAGCCTACGCACTGGCGTCTGCTGCCAGCAAGGTGTTCGTCTCACGCACCGGCGGCGTCGGCTCGATTGGCGTCATTGCGATGCACGTCGACCAGTCCGAGAAGGATGCCCAAGACGGCGTTCGCTACACGGCGGTCTTTGCGGGCGACCGCAAGAACGATCTCAACCCGCACGAGCCGATTTCCAGCGAAGCCCACGCCTTTCTCAAGGGCGAGGTGAATCGCGTCTACGGCCTGTTCGTCGAGACGGTGGCCCGCAACCGGGGCATCGAGGCATCTGCCGTGCGTGACACCGAGGCCGGACTGTTCTTTGGGCAAGCCGCTGTTGCCATCGGGCTGGCCGACGCCATCGGCACCTTCGACGACGCCCTTGCGCAGCTTTGCGAATCCGTTTCCCCACTCCCGAAGTTGGCGGCAAGCCACTCCGGTCTTTTTAGCAACCCCCAGATGGAGTCATCAATGAATGATCGAACCGACCCCGCTGCTCCTGATCGGCTTGCTGCTGATCCTGCTGGCAGTTCTTCTCAACCGGCGGCCGCCACCGCCATGACCGTGGCTGACGCGATTGAGGTCGCCCAGACCTGCACCCTGGCCGGGCGCACCGACTTGATCGCGGGCTTCCTCGAAGCGAAGGCATCACCCGCCAAGGTACGCAGCCAGTTGCTGGCGGCGAAGGCCGAAGCGTCCCCCGAAATCGTCAGCCGCATCGCTCCCGATGCTGCTGCATCCACGAGCAACCCGCTGCTCGATGCCGCGAAGCAGCTCGCGGCCAAGTCCGCATCACTGAAGAAGGAGATCTGAGATGCCCACCGTGTTTTCTGAATCGATGAACTTGGGCGACCTGCTCAAGTACGAGGCCCCGAACCTCTACTCGCGCGACCGCGTCACCGTGGTCGCAGGCCAGACCCTGCCGCTGGGCGCGGTCGCCGGGATGGTCACTGCCACGGGCAAGGTCAAGCAGATCGACCCCTCGGCCACCGACGGCAGCCAGTACGCCGCAGGTGTGCTGATGCAGAAGTGCGATGCCCATCTGGCGGATCGCGATGACGGCCTGATGGTGGCGCGTCACGCCATCGTCGCCGACCACGCGCTGCAGTGGCCCACCGGCATCACCACCGCCGAACAGCAGGCGGCCGTTGCCCAGCTTAAAGCGCTGGGCGTCCTCGTTCGCCAAGGAGTCTGACCATGCAGAACATCTTCGAAAACCCCGCCTTCTCGATGTCGGCACTCACCGCCGCCATCAACTTCCTGCCCAACAACTACGACCGTCTGGGCGTAATGGGTCTGTTCGTCGACAAGCCGCAGCGTTTTCGCTCGGTGATCGTCGAGGAGCAGAACGGTGTGCTTACGCTTTTGCCGACGATGCCCCCAGGTTCGCCCGGCACCGTGGGCGTGCGCGGCAAGCGCAAGGTGCGCTCGTTCACCATCCCTCACATTCCCCACGACGATGTGATCCTGCCCGAGGAAGTCCAGGGCATCCGCGCCTTCGGGTCGGAGACGGAGCTGCAGACCGTGGCGGGCGTGATGGCGCAGCACCTGCAGACGATGCGCAACAAGCACGCAATCACGCTGGAGCATCTGCGCTTCGGCGCGCTCAAGGGCCAAATTCTGGACGCCGATGGCAGCGTGATCTATGACCTCTACAACGAGTTCGAGATCACGCCCAAGACCTTCACCTTCAACATCGCCGACCCAGCCAACGGCTGGGACGTGAAAAAGGCCTGTCTGGACGTCGTCCGCTACGTCGAGGACAACCTGCAGGGCGAACGGATGAGCGGCCTGCACGCCTTCGTCGGCGAGGACTTCTTCGACGCGCTCACCGGGCACGATGAGGTCAAGGCCGCCTACGACCGCTGGCAGGATGGGCAGGCGCTTCGCACCGATATGCGCGCTGGCTTCACCTTCGCCGGGATCACGTTCGAGGAACATCGTGGCCGGGCTGTCGCGCCGGGCAGTGCTGTGCGCCGATTCGTCGAACCCGACGAGGGCCACATCCTGCCGCTGGGCACGATGGATACGTTCGCCACCTACTACGCGCCCGCCGACTTCAACGAGACGGCCAACACGGTAGCACTGCCGCTGTATGCGAAGCAGGAGCCGCGCAAGTTTGATCGGGGCACTGATCTGCACACGCAGGCCAATCCGCTGCCGCTCTGCCACCGCCCCGCGCTGCTGGTCAAGCTGACGGTGGCGTGATGAACCTCGTCGAGCAGATCTATGCGTCGGCGGCGAACGTTGGGCTGCTGCAGGAGTGCCTTTGGTATCCGTCGAATGGCGCACCGTCGCAAAGGCATCAGGTGGGATTTGCCGCGCCGGATGAGTCCCTTCTCGACGGCCTGACCTTGAGCACCGACTACGAGATGACCTACCCGGTCACGGCGTTCTGGGGACTTGTTGCCCGCGAAGTCGTCGAAATCGGTGGCACGTCCTTCCAGGTGCGAGACATCCGGGCCGTGGGTGACGGCTCCGAGATCCGCGCCAAGCTCACCCGGCTGTAAACCCATGGCAGATCACTCCATCCGCGAGCGGATTCTGTTGGCGGTGATGGCGGCTGCCCGTCCCGCAGTCGAAGGGCTCGGGGCCACTTTGCACCGGTCGCCCACGGTGGCCATCAGCCGCGATCTTTGTCCGGCGCTGGCGGTGTTTCCCGAGTCGGAGTCCATCACCGAGCGTGCCAACGACCGCGTCACACGCGAACTGACTGTTCGCGTCGTGGCTCTGGCTCGGGCGGTTCCACCCGCGTCTCCCGAAACCGAGGCCGACCGCCTGCTCACCGCCGTGCACGCCGCTCTGTTCGCGGATGGCACTTTTGGGGGGTTGGCGCTGGGCATCCGGGAACAGGAGAGCGAGTGGGAAGTCGAGGACGCCGATGCGGTGGCCGTGGCGCTCCCGGCGCGTTACCGCATCACGTACCGGACGCTGGCCAATGACCTTTCAACCCTTGGATGACCCCTATGACCCAACTTGTTCTGACACGCCCGCACACCCACGCGGGCAAGACCTATGGCGTCGGTGACCGGATCGAGATCGACGCCACATCAGCCGACTGGCTGATGGCGCACGGCATCGCCACGCCGGAGCCGACAGTCCCAGCCCCTGAACCCATCACTGACCCTGAACCCAAACCCCTCCAACGCAAGGAACCCAAGCAATGAGCACCTATGCCAGTTTTCAAGGCCGCGTCTTCCTCGGCAAGCGCGACACCGACGGCCTTCCCATCGAAGTGCGGTCGCCCGGCAACGTCGCAGAGCTGAAGCTCTCCCTCAAGACCGACGTCCTGGAGCACTACGAGAGCCAGACCGGCCAGCGCTCGCTGGATCACCGGATGGTCAAGCAGAAGTCCGCCACCGTGAACCTCACCATCGAGGAATTCACCAAGGAGAACCTCGCGCTGGCCCTGTACGGCAACCACGTCGTCGGCACGCCGGGCACGGTCACCGCCGAGCCAGTGGGCGGTGCCACGCCGATTGCGGGCGACCGCTACTTCCTGGCCCACCCGAAGGTGTCGTCCTTGGTCGTGGTGGATTCGGCTGGCACGCCCGCGACCCTGGCCTTGGGCACGAACTACACGGCTGATCCCGACTTCGGTGCCCTCCAGTTTCTGGATACCACCGGCTTCACTGCGCCGTTCAAGGCCAGTTACGCCTACGGTGTGGCCACCGAGATCGGCATCTTCACGCAGGCGCTGCCAGAACGCTTCCTGCGGCTCGAAGGCATCAACACGGCCCAGGGCAATGCCAAGGTGCTGGTCGAGCTCTACCGCGTGGCATTCGATCCGCTGAAGGAAATCTCCTTCATCTCGGACGAGTACAACAAATTCGAGCTGGAGGGATCGCTGCTGGCCGACACCACCAAGCCCTTCGACGCGGTGCTGGGCCAGTTCGGCCGCATCGTGCAACTGTGATGGGTGCCGCCATGAGTGATCTGGACACCCTGATTCCGCAGGCGGTCGAACTGGTGATCGACGGTGAGCCGCTGGCCATCAAACCGCTGAAGGTCGGGCAGATGCCCGGTTTTCTGCGCGCGATCTCGCCGGTGATGCAGCAGCTCACCGCATCCGACATCGACTGGCTGGCGCTGTTCGGCGAGCGCGGCGATGACCTGCTGTCGGCCATCGCCATTGCCGTCGGCAAGCCTCGGGCGTGGGTCGACGAACTGGCTGCCGACGAGGCCATCCTGCTGGCGGCCAAGGTGATCGAGGTGAACGCCGATTTTTTTACCCGGACGGTGATCCCGAAGCTCGACGGGCTGTTCGGCCAAGTGAAGCTGCCGCCCATCGTGAAAGCGGTGGCTGGTTCGACGCCGTCCAGCACCTGATCGAGCACGGCCACCGCCTGCCGAACATCCTCGACTACACGTTGGCGCAGGTGCGCGGCTTCGTCGCAGCGACGGCGCGCACCGATGCGGCCCGCGATGCACGGCTGCTGTCCGTGATTGCCATCGGCACGCGCAGCGATGCCCGTCACCTCGACCAAACCCTCGACCGACTCACTGACAAGGCCACCGACCGTGCCTGATGACCATGCGCATTTCCGTCCAGATCGATAGCGCCGCAGCCCAGGCGCAGTTGCGCCGCTGGGGCGGCGAGTTCCGCGACAAGGTCAAGAAGGCGGTCGCACGCGCCATCGCCAGCGAGGCGGTCGAACTCAAGCAGGACGTGCGCAGCCACGTCGCGAGCCAGATGGCAGTGGTCAAGAAGTCCTTCCTCAAGGGCTTCAGCGCCAAGGTGCTGGACAAAGACCCGAACCGACTGCCCGCGCTGTACGTAGGTTCGCGCATTCCGTGGTCGGGGATGCACGAGACCGGCGGCCAGATTGCCGGGCGGATGCTGATTCCACTGAACGGTCGGGTGGGCCGCAAGCGCTTCAAGGCGCAGGTGGCCGAGCTGATGCGCGGCGGCAATGCCTATTTCATCAAGAACGCGAAGGGGAACATCGTCCTGATGGCCGAGAACAACAAGGAGCACGACCGGCCACTGGCAGGCTTCAAGCGCCGCTACCGCAAGGCAGAGGGCATCAAGCGCCTCAAACGCGGCGCGGACATCCCGATTGCCGTCCTGGTGCCCAAGGTCGTACTCAAGAAGCGCATTGATGTCGAGCGGCTGGTCGCGGGTCGCATCCCGCGTCTGGCGGCGGCGGTCGAGAAGCAGATCAGCACGGTGGATTGAAGGGCTGAGAAAAACTTATGGCCAAGCGAATTTCCATCCTCGTCGCGCTCGAAGGGGCAGACGATGGGCTCAAACGCGCCATCACGTCCGCCGAGCGCAGTCTCGGTGAGCTGTCGACCACCGCCAAGACCGCCGGGGCCAAGGCTGCAGCCGGAATGGCCGAGGTCAAGGCCGGGATGTCGGCCTTCGGCGATCAGGTGGCGACGGCCAAGACGCAGTTGCTTGCCTTCCTGTCGATCAACTGGGCTGCTGGCAAGGTACAGGAGATCGTCCAGATCGCCGATGCCTGGAACATGATGTCCGCGCGCCTGAAGTTGGCGACGGCGGGACAGCGTGAATTCACGACCGCGCAAGCGGCCCTGTTCGACATCGCCCAGCGCATCGGTGTGCCGATTCAGGAAACGGCCACGCTGTACGGCAAGCTCCAGCAGGCCGTGCGGATGCTGGGTGGCGAGCAGAAGGACGCGCTCACGATCACCGAGAGCATCTCGCAGGCACTGCGCCTGTCGGGCGCATCGGCTACCGAAGCGCAGTCCTCTCTGCTGCAATTCGGGCAGGCGCTGGCGTCTGGTGTGCTGCGAGGCGAGGAATTCAACTCCGTCGTCGAGAACAGTCCCCGTCTGGCGCAGGCCTTGGCCGATGGTCTGAACGTGCCCATCGGGCGGCTGCGCAAGCTGGCCGAAGAAGGCCGTCTGACTGCTGACGTAGTGGTCAACGCGCTGATGAGCCAGAAGGACAAGCTGGCCAGCGAGTACGCCCAACTGCCGCAGACGGTGAGCCAGGCCTTCGAGCGCTTGCGCAATGCCTTCGGGCAGTGGATCAACCGGGTCGACGAATCGACGGGTCTGACCAAAAAGCTGGCCGAGGCGCTGACCTTTCTCGCCAGCAACCTCGACACGGTGATGCAGTGGTTGAAGCGCATCGCCGAAGTCGGGCTCGCGGTGCTGATCTACCGCCTGATCCCGGCGCTCATCACCGCGTGGCAGACCGCCGGTGCGGCGGCCGTCACGGCCGCCAGTGCCACTGCGGCGGCGTGGACGACGGCCAACCTGTCGGTGTCGGCCGCCGTGGCCAGCGTCGGCTTGCTCAAGACGGCATTCGCCGTGCTGGGTGCCTTCCTGGTTGGCTGGGAGATCGGCACGTGGCTATCGGAGAAGTTCGAGATCGTCCGCAAGGCGGGCATCTTCATGGTCGAGATGCTGGTCAAGGCGGTCGAGCAGTTGCGCTACCGCTGGGAGGCATTCGCCGCTATCTTCACCTCGGACACGATTGCCGAGGCGACCAAGCGCCACGAGGCCCGTCTCGCGGAGATGAACCAGATCTTCGCGCAGATGTACGCCGACGCGACCAAGGGGGCGGATGCTGCCAAGGGCGCGATGAATACCGCCGCGACGGCTGCGGAGGAAATCGCCAAGCGGCTCGAAGCCGTGCGTCAGGGCACGCAGGAGGCAGTCGGGCGCGGTATCGAGGCTGTCCACAGCGCCCTGGAGAAGCTGAAATCCCGCCTCGGTGAGGTTGAGCAGGCTGTTGGCAAGGCCAATCAAACGGTCAATGACGCCACCGCCAAGGTGGCCGAGGCCTACAAGGGCCTGACGTCCATCGTCGAGGCCAACCTGCTGCGCCAGATCGAAGCGGTCAAGGCGCGCTATCAGCAGGAACAGTCGGCGCTGGAGACATCCAAGCAGTCCGAAGCTGCGCTGATCACCAAGTCGACGCAGTTGCTGACGGAAGCCCTCACGCAGCAGACCACGTTGCGGCGGCAGTCCACGACAGACACGCTGAAGCTCATTGACGATGAGTCCAAGGCGCGGCTTGAGTCCGCCCGCCGCCAGGGTCAGACGGAAGAAGAGCGCCGCGCCAACGTCCAGCGGGTCGAAAACGACATCCTGGCCACCAAGCGCCAGACGATGACGCAGGCGCTGGCCGAGTACCGGCAGCACATCGACGCGCTCAACGCCGAGGCCAACCGGCATCTGGCCGAGATCAAGCGCATCGAGGAGGAGAAACGCCAGCTCTCCATGACGACGGAGGAACGTGTCCGCGACATCCGTCGCCAGGGCATGACCGATTTCGAGGCGACTGAGGATCGCAAGCGCCAGATCGCCGAGTACCAGGGGAAGGCACGTGAGGCGCTGGCCAATGGCGAGTTCGAGCAGGCTCGGCAACTCGCCCAGAAAGCGATGGACTTGGCCGCACAGGTGGCCAGCTCGCAAACCAGTGAAGCCAAGCGCGGCGAAGATGCCCGCAAGCAGTCCGAGCAGGCGATTTCGCAGGTCACCCAGCTCGAATCGCAGTCACGCGATGCCTATCGCAAGCAGGAATACGCGCAAGCCGAAGCCCTGATGCGCCAAGCGGACGCATTGCGCGCCGAACTGGCCCAGAAGACCAAGGATGCCGACGCACAGATCGCGCAGGGCAAGGATGGCGTCAACCAAGCCATCCAGCGTATCCGGGAATCAGAGGAAATTCTCAACAAGACCTTGGATGCCGAAGCCAAGGCGCACCAGACCGCCGCGCAGTCGGCATTGACCGCCCGCGACCAGATCCAGCAGACCCTTACCCAGACCGAAAACCAGATCGACCAGATCACGGCCAAGCTGAAAGACGGCCTGAAGGTCACGCTGGATGCCGACACGACCCGCTTCGACAAAGCCATCGCCGATCTCGACAAGGCCCTGGCGGAAAAAGAGTACCTGCTAAAGATTCAGGCCGACTTGCAGGAGGCCGAGAAAAAGTTGCAGCAGTACGAGCAGCTGCTCAAGGAGGGCAAGACGCTGCCGGTCGATGCCGACGTATCCAAGGCCAAGGAGGCGCTGGACAAGCTCAAGACCTACGCCGACCAGAACTCGCAGTTCGAACTGAAGGTGGCGACCGAGAAGGCGCAGGCCGCGATCACCAACGTCGAGGGGATGATGAAGGCACTGGATCGCATCCAGACCGAGTCTCGGCATCAGGTCAGCACCAATGCTGATGCGGCCCGCTCGGAGATCATGAGCCTGAACGGTGCCAACACCTCGAGCACCCACACGATCTACGTGCGCAAGGTGGAAGCAAATGCCACTGGCGGTTTGGTGGGCGGTGGCGTGCGCCGCTTCGCTGATGGCGGCTCTGTTGCACCGGCCTTTCCTCGAATGAGCGGCGGCTCGGTTCCCGGCTCAGGCCACCACGACACCGTGCCGCGAACCTTGGAGGCCGGTGCCTTCGTGATTCGCAAGGCTGCTGTGCAGAAGTATGGCGGCGGGGCGCTCTCGCGTCTGGCCAATGGCGTGTCACGGTTTGCTACTGGCGGCGCGGTGATGCTGGGTGGCGGCAAGCGCCCACCCGGCAACGATGCTGATGGCACGCCCAGCACACCAAAGAAGAACCGGGAGGCAGTCGAGGCGATGAAGATGATCGACCTCGGCCTGCAGGGGATGAACGAGTACACCAACTGGCTCCAGTGGAAATACGGTGCCTCGGTCAGTCTGGATATGCGCAGCAAGACGATGGATAGCTACGGCAAGCAGGCCCAGCAGGATCGGCGCGCGCTGGAAGACTTCATCAGTCGTAAGACGCTCACCGGCAACGAGCGCCAGAACCTGGAGCGCATCAAGCAGACGTGGCGGCAGGCGATGGCCCAACCGCTGCTCTGGGGCAAAGACCTGGAGCGTGAGCTGATCGACTATATGGAGCAGAACCAGGGCGAGTTCTACCGGCGCGGCGGTATGGCCAAGTCCGACACCGTCCCGGCGATGCTCACGCCGGGTGAGTTTGTCGTGAACAAGGATGCCGTGTCCCGCTACGGGGCTGGCTTCTTCGAAGCGATCAACAACCTGTCGGCCCCGGCGCAAGCTCTGGCCGGGCGTGCGCTTGCGGGCGTTCAGGGCTTCGCCACGGGCGGGCTGGTGCAACCCAGCGGGTCGCGGTTGGCTCGACCGGTATTGGCAACCGATGCTGGGCCCAGCCGCACGGTACGCGTGGAACTGTCTTCGGGGCAGCAGAAGGTCAACGCCACCGTCGACGCACGAGACGAGTCTCGTCTGCTGCAACTGCTGGACGCCGCCCGCGCCCGCACGGCTTGACCGTGCGCTCCTGTTTCTCTGCCTGAAGGATTCCCAATGCAACTCACGAACCTCGATGCCGGGGTGGCTTTGCCATTGCCCGATGACTTGCTGTGGAGCGACGAGCACGCGTGGTCGCCCGCCGTGGCGACCACGTCCTACCTCATCACCGGAGCCTTGCTGATCCAGTCCGCCACCCGCCAAGCCGGTCGCCCGATCACGCTGGTTGGCGCACCCGACATGGCTTGGGTCACGCGGGCCACGGTCGAGCAACTACGGGTCTGGGCCGCGCTTCCGGTCGGCAGCGCTACAGGCCGCTTCGGCTTGACCTTCTCCGATGGCCGCTCCTTCACCGTGGCCTTCCGCCACGCAGAAACGGCCATCGAAGCCGAACCAGTGCTGGGCATCCCGGCGCGGGCCGCCACCGACTTCTATCGCTTGACCCTTCGATTCCTGGAGATCTGAAATGCCGATCCAATCCGGCGACGTGAAACTGCTGAAGTCCGCCGTGATGGCGGACGTGCCCGAGGGCGGGGGTGCGCCGACCGGCACCACCATTGCCGACGGCGTCTCCAACGCCATCTTTCCCGACATCTCCGAGCTGGATCGCGCCGGTGGCCGGGTCAACCTGCGCAAGTCCTTCGTATCGGTGCAGACCGACGACACCGACACCTACTTCGGTGCCAACGTCATCGTGGCCGAGCCGCCGCAGGATGCGCGAGTCAGCGTCACGCTGTTCAGCACCGAGAAGACCTTCGATACGCGTGAGCAGGCACAAGTCCGCGTTGAGGCCTATCTCAACAAGGGCCCGGAGTGGGCGGGCTACCTGTTCGAGAACCACATCGCTGGCCAGCGTGTGATTCAGCTCTTTCAGCGCACGACCGACACCGTTCCCAATGTCGGCCAGACCTTGGTCTTGATTGAAAACGAGGGGCTGGACACCCAGAAAGAGCAGTACATCCGGGCCACCTCGGTGTCCGTCGTTGAGCGAACCTTCACCTACGACGGCGACAAGGACTACAAGGCCAGCATCGTCACGGTCGACATTAGCGACGCCCTGCGCTACGACTTCACCGGCTCGCCCGCAAGTCGCACGTTCACTCGCGCCGCGAACAGCACCAAGACGCGCGACACGGTCGTGGCGGACGCCGGAACCTATGTCGGGGTGGTACCGCTGACGCAGGCCGCCGCAGTCGGCGATTTCACGATCAAGGGCACCTCGATCTACACGCAGTTGGTGCCGAGCGCGCAGACCGAGACACCAATCTCCTTTGTTCCTCCCTACGCGGCCGCCGGGCTACCGGTGCCCGGGGCCGTCGCAGTGAGCTACACGGCTTTTCACACGTGGACAACCGGCATCAACTTCAACCTCCCGGGCGGTTGCTTGCCCGGGTCGCTCACCATCCAGACTGACGGCATCACAATCTCCGATGACGCGGGCCTGCTCAAGACCGCCAGCGGGACGATGGGCACCATCGACTACGCCAACGGCATCCTGACGCTGAACTCGGGGTCGATGTCGAACGCGAAGGCGGTCACCTACACGCCTGCCGCGCAGATTCTGCGAGCGCCGCAAAGCTCGGAGATCCCCGTCACGCCCGAGTCGCGCAGCCAGTCCTACGTGGGCACGGTCAACCCGGTGCCGCAGCCCGGCACGTTGTCGATCAGCTACATGGCCCAGGGCCGCTGGTACGTGTTGTCCGACAGTGGCAACGGTTCGCTCAAAGGCTTGGACGCCAGCTATGGCGCGGGCACGTTCAACCGAAACACCGGGGCCTTTGTGGTGACGTTGGGCGCATTGCCCGATGTCGGCAGCTCACTCGTGCTGACTTGGAACGTGCCCACACAGGAAACTCAGCAGCCGTCGACCGCTCTGAAGGCTGCCCAAATCCTCGCACTGAGCCCGCCCGCAGGGACGGCCGTGCAACCCGGCTCGCTCACAGTCTCGTGGGAGTACGACGGCACCAAGACGGCAACGGCGGCCACCTCGGGCGTGCTGTCGGGTGCCGCCACTGGCAGTCTGAGCGTGGCGCAGAACCGCGTGGAATTCGCACCGAATGTGCTGCCGTCGGTGGGGACAGAGCTCACCGTGAGCTACGTCTCAGGCCCCAAGCAGCTGGATTCGTTCGCGCATCCCTCACGCAATGGTGCAGGGTTGCTGCCGGTCACCGCAACCCTCGGGGCCATCGAACCGGGTTCGCTCGAAGTCGAGTGGAACACCTTCACCGACGAGGCGGTGCTCGGTGCATACACGTTCGCGCAGTTGCAGGAGATGGGCATTGGCGTCTCGATCTGGCGCGACCCAACCCAGATCGCCCGAGATGATGGGAACGGCGGCGTAGTGCTGAACGGGATCTCTATTGGCACCGTCAACTACGCAACCGGTCAAGTGACATTCAACCCGGATGTCTCGATCCGTATCCCGCGCCCGGTCTACACGGCAGTCGCCATCAACGGCACCGGTCGGTGGCGATTGAACTACGGCGGCATCGCCTACGTGGATGCGCCATCGCTGTACCCCAACGACGAGTCCGGCTACGTCAAGCTGCGCTACAACAGCGCGGGCTCGACCAGCAACCAGACGGAGACGCATCCGTTCCTCCCGGCCTTCAAGTTGGTGCCGGGTGTGAATGCCCAGGTGGTGACTGGCACGGTGCTTCTCTCCATCGGTGGCGCGCAGCCGTGGGGCGACAACGGACAGGGCGCGCTGCGCGAGTTCACCACCAGTGGCTGGGTCACGCGCGGCACGATCAACTACCTGTCCGGGGACGTGGCGCTGACGTCATGGACGGCGGGCACGATCAACGCGATTCAACGCGCCAGTTGCGTGACCACGGTCGGCGAGAACATCTCCAGCGAGTTCGTGTTCCGAACTGGCGCGGCACCGATTCGTCCTGGGTCGCTGTCGATCCAGTACGCCCGCGCGGTTGGTGGCACGCAAAACGTGACGGCCGGAATTGACGGCAAGATCGAGGCAACCGGCATCAGCGGCAGCGTCGACTACGAAACCGGTCTGGTGCGCGTTCGCTTCGGAACGATGGTCACGGCGGCCGGGAACGAGAGCCAGCCTTGGTACGCCGCCGACCGGGTGGGTACGGACGGCAAGATCTTCCGACCCGAGCCGGTGGCGGCATCCAGCGTGCGCTACAGCGCGGTGGCCTACAGCTATTTGCCGCTGGATGCTGACCTGCTTGGCATCGATCCGGTGCGCCTGCCCAGCGATGGGCGCGTGCCGATCTTTCGCCCGGGCGGCTTCGCTGTGGTGGGTCACACCGGCAAGATCACAACCTCGGTCAGCAACGGCCAGGCCATCAACTGCGCGCGGGTGCGCCTGTCGCGTGTACGCGTCGTTGGCCACGACGGGGCGGTGATCAACACCGGGTACTCCGCCGATCTGGAGGCGGGCACCGTCACCTTCATCAACGTGGCGGGCTACAGCCAGCCCGTGACCATCGAGCACCGCATCGAGGACATGGCCGTGGTGCGGGATGTGCAGATCAGTGGCGAGATCAGTTTCACGCGCGCCCTGACACACGAATATCCGCTGGGGAGTCACGTCTCCAGCGCCCTGGTGGCCGGTGACCTGTTTGCCCGCGTGAATCTGGTGTTCGACCAGTCCACTTGGAACGGCACGTGGTCAGATGCCTTGTCTGGCAGTTCCGCAACAGCAACCTTCAACAACACGCAGTACCCGATCCGCGTGACGAACCGGGGGGCACTGACCGAGCGTTGGATCGTGCGCCTGACCAACAGCACCTCGTTCGAAGTCATCGGCGAGAACGTCGGCGTGATCGCCACGGGCAACACCAGTGCGGATTGCGCGCCCAACAACCCGGCGACCGGCGTGCCGTACTTCCATCTGCCCGCGCTCGGCTGGGGCAATGGCTGGGCCACCGGCAACGTGCTGCGCTTCAACACCATTGGCGCGCAGTTCCCGGTCTGGGTGGTGCGCACCGTCCAGCAGGGGCCGGAGTCCGTGCCCGACGACAACTTCACGTTGCTGATTCGCGGGGATGTTGACACGCCTTGACGGCGTGGGTGGACACCCTTTGAACCCGACTTTTTGCAGGAACCAATGAAATGACCGACCTGACTGTCAAACACTTCAACAGCGGCATGACCGGCGCACCTCAGATCTCCAACAACTGGGGCGATCTGGTGACGATGCTCGATGCCTGCCTCGTCAACGGCTTCGCCCTGAAGGCAATCGACACGCTGACCAGCGGTGGCGGTGTGGCCACCGCCACCATCACCTCCGGTCACGCCTACCTGCCGAATCAGATCGTGCTGATCGCAGGGGCTGAGCAGCCCGAGTACAACGGATCGCACCAAGTGCTGGCGACGACCATGACCACGTTCACCTATGCGGTGACGGGCACGCCGGTGTCGCCCGCCACGACCACCACGAGCCTCAGTGCCAAGGTGGCGTCGCTCGGATGGGAAAAGCTGTTCGGGGGCACGAACAAGGCTGCCTACCGCAGCAAGAACCCACAGTCGCCGCAGAACATCCTGCTGATCGACGACAGTCTCAAGACGCCGGGCTTTACCACCGACTGGGCCAAGTGGGCGAACGTCGGCATCGTGGAAGACCTGTCTGACATCGACACCATCGTTGGCGCACAGGCCCCCTATGACCCGAACAACCCGACCCAGAACTGGAAGCAAGTTCAGGAGGGCCAGTGGGGTTGGCACAAGTGGTATCACGCCCGGCAAGGCGGCTACGAAAACTATGGCGACAGCGGTGGTGGCAACCGCAATTGGGTGCTGGTGGGCGACGACCGGCTGTTCTACCTTTTTGTCACCAACGCGGCGGGTTTCGGCTGGTACGGGCGAAACTCCTACTGCTTCGGCGACATCACCAGCTTCAAACCCGGCGACAACTACGCCACAGTGCTGTGCGCCGACGACATCTACTGGAGCAACAGCAACAGCGGCTACTCAAGCTACCCCGGCCAGTACAACGGCTATGGGCTGATTTCGTCGCTGGACTTCGCAGGCAAAGTGCTGCTGCGCAATCACACCCAGCTCGGCAACCCCGTCCGCTGGGCGACGACATCCCTGAACACCAACAATGGCCAGCAGATCTGTGGCCGGGGCCCGATGCCGTTCCCGAATGGCGCGGACTACAGCCTGTGGCTGCTGCCCACCTACGTGAGGCAAGAGGACGGCCATATGCGCGGCATCTTGCCTGGGATGCTGTGGATGCCCCAGGACAGGCCCTACAGCGATCAGACCATCGTGGACAACGTGGTCGGTCAGGCGGGCAAGCGCTTCCTGCTGGTCAGGACGCAGTACAGCTCGGAAACCGAAGGCGCGCAGATCGCGTTCGACATCACCGGGCCGTGGAGGTAAGCCATGAGCTATCCGTTGAGCGAAACCTTCGCCACGGCACCGGTCACTGGCTATACGGCAGTCCTGGGTGGAATGGACGCGGCACACAACACCGCGCTGCAGTCCATCGACATTTCGGCCCCGAGCGGCCAGTCCATCCTGCGCTTCAACGAAACGGCCCACGGTGATTTCTGGTTCGAGGCCGATGTCGAGTTGCTGACCGATCCGAGCGCCCGCAAGCACATCGGCCTATGGATGACCACCGGCAACGGTTCCGAGGGCTACCGGTTCGCGCATCTGGACGATGCCTGGGTCGTGACACGCTGGAACAGCGGCTTCGGCGACGGCGTGGCAGTGACGGGCGGCGTTCACGATGGAGCGAAACCGGTCGCCGGTGTTGCTGACGTGGCTCCGACCTTCAACGTCGGCCAGCGGATGACCATGCGCTGCGAGGTCATCGTCGGAGCCTTCGACGTCAACGGCGTGCCGTGGGCCCGTCTGATCCAGTTCAAGGCCGGTGGGGTGCTGATGTTCCAAGTCGGGGATGCAGCGTACCGGGGCAAGCTGATCCCGGGCGTATTCCTGTATGGAGCCACGGCGCGCGTCCACGCCATTGAGGGTGACACGCCGTCAGGTCTGCCCGCATTTCCCGCAACCGTCGGCGTGAACGCTGCCGATGACCTGTTACCGCTGTCCGGTGGACCGAGTTCGGTTCTGCCTGACCCTGCCGCCAACATCGGCGTCAACGCCGATTGCGACCTGATGCGCTTGAACAGCCCCAACTCTGAGTTGTGGACCCGGGGCGGCGGCTATGACTGGCACTTTCACCCGATTCCGAACTGCCGCAAGGACATCCACTTCAGTGGCCACGGCGTGATCGCCGGAACCGTCAAGGAGAAGGGTCAGCCCGACCAGCCGTTGGTGCGGCGGGTGCAACTGATCAGCGAGAACACCCGCGTCCTGGTGGCCGAAACCTGGAGCGACACCACTGGCGCGTACCGGTTCGAGCTTATCGACCCGGCCCAGAGATACACCGTGGTCAGCTACGACCACAAGCAGATGTACCGCGCCGTGATCGCGGACAACCTTCATCCGGAGATGATGCCGTGACCGTTGCCATCACTGTCGAACACAACGAGGCGCGGCTGGCGGGCACCCTGGCGTTCCTGGATGCGGGCAGCAACCCGGCGCGCCTGCGCATCTACGGCGGCACGCGGCCCGCCACACCGGCGACGACGCCGACGAGCGTGATGTTGGTCGAGATCAAGCTGACGAAACCCGCAGGCACGATTGCGGGCGGGCTCCTGACGCTGGTGCAGCAGGAGGATGGCTTGATCACCAGCACCGGCGTTGCTACGTGGGCACGGCTGGTCAACGGCAACGAGGTCACGGCGCTGGATCTGGACTGCAGCGGCACCGATGGAAGTGGCGACGTGAAGTTGGCCAGCACCAACCTCTATCTGGGTGGTGATGCCCGGATGGTGTCGGCGATCCTGGGGTAGCCCGTGCCGAGTGCATCCAGCGAATTGACGCTGGCCGCCACGCTGCCGCTACCCGAAGTCAGCATCGCGTTCGGCCCACCTCTGGTCAACCTGCTGTTCGATCAGCCCGCCGCCACCGACGCCGACTTGGTGTTCGGAGCGGGCTTCGTCGCACCGCGCGACGACGTGGTAGTGCTGGCCAGCCTTCCGCTGCCGGTCGTCTCGATCAAGTTCATTCCGCCCGCGCGGGCTGAACTGCTGGCCGAGCTACCAGCACTGACAGTCAGCACGCTGGTGCTGCGCCCGAGCGTGCCCTTGGACGTGGCGGGCGCAAGTCTTCCCGGCGTAGTGTTCACCAGCGAGGTCAGGTACTACTCGCGCACGCAGCGACCGACGGTTGGCCAGACCGAGCACTCTTGGCAGGTGGCGAGGCAGACCGAAGATGGTGCCGCTCAGGGCCAGCAGGACGCTGCCGCAACGCCCGCTGGCTGGGCCGCGTTTTGGCGGCGCACCTTGGGTGTTCCTCAAGGCATCGAGCACAGGTTGCCGCCGGTGCTGGCGGCAGCGCCCGAGCAACGAGGCGCTCGCCACCAGGATGCGACCCGGCTGCAGGATTCGACGTGGTTTACGCACCAGGACGCCACGCGGTTTGAAGCGGCCCGACGCGGTCTGTTCCAGAACGCAGGCCCTCTGCGGAATGCCACGCGGTTCCGGCATCAGGACGGTGACCGCACGGAGCGCGCCGGGAGAGTGTCCCTGTGGCAAAGCGCTGTGTTGGTGGTACGCGGTCAGGGGAGCGATTTTCAGACGGCACGGCCGCAACTGAAGGGCTGGCGCGGCAGGTATCAGGAGGCCGTGCCGCCGCCACCTGGCATCAGCCGGTGGGTGGTGTCCGAGCCGCCCGTTCCGCAGCCTTGCTACACGCCCAGTACGCGCCTGCTGTTTGCCGCGCTGGCCGCGACCGACGGGCATCTGCTGTTCCTTTGTGAAAACCACATCACCCCGCCGCCGCCCGATGGGGAGCCGGTGGTCGTTCCTGTTCGGAGGGTCTATTTCGTGATCAACAACGTGACCCTGTACCGCGTGTCCGATGGCGCACCGGTGCCAGTGTTCAATCTCTCGCTGTCGCTCGATGCCTCGTCATGGACGTGGGGCTTCGATGCGGTGCTGCCTGCGAAAGCCGAGGCGCTGGTCGCGGGCGGCGCGTCCGGGCCCGTCGAACTCGTGGCCAGCATCAACGGCACCCCGTTCCGCGTGCTGGCAGAGAGCATCAGCCGCGAGCGCATCTTCGGTGACGCGAGCATCCGCATCTCCGGACGGGGGCGCAACGCCGTTCTGGCAGCGCCCTACGCGCCGGTGATGACGTTCTCGAACACCGAGGGCCGCACTGCTCGGCAGTTGATGGACGATGTGCTCACGATCAACGGCATCCCGCTGGGCTGGGCGGTCGATTGGGGCCTGACGGACTGGAACGTTCCCGCCGGTGCGTTCGCGCAGCAGGGATCGTGGATCGACGCACTGACCGCCATTGCCGGTGCTGCAGGTGGCTACTTGATTCCGCATCCCTCGGCCCAGAGCATCCGCGTGCGTCATCGCTACCCGGTCGCGCCTTGGGAATGGAGCACGGTCACGCCCGACTTCGTGTTGCCGGTCGATGCCGTCGCCCGCGAGTCGCTGCGCTGGCTGGAAAAGCCTGCCTACAACCGCGTGTTCGTTTCCGGGCAGGACGTCGGTGTGCTTGGGCAAGTGACCCGAGCCGGGACTGCCGGAGACGTGCTCGCACCGATGGTCGTCGATCCGCTGATCACCGAAGCGGCGGTCGCGCGGCAGCGTGGCATCGCAGTGCTTGCCGACACCGGTCACCAGATCGAGGTCAGCCTGCGCCTGCCGGTGCTCGCCGAGACCGGGATCATCGAGCCAGGGGCATTCGTCGAGTACCAGGACGGCAGCGTCACACGGCTCGGCATCGTTCGCGCGACTCAAGTGGACGCCGGGTTGCCCGAGGTCTGGCAGACGCTGGGAGTGCAGGCCTATGCATAACCTCTACGAGCAGTTCCGCCAACTGATCCCCGACCCGCCGCTGCAGGCTGGCACCGTGATTGACGTCGGCTCCGGCGTGGTCACAGTCGCATTGCCCGGTGGCGGCCGAATCAAGGCGCGGGGCTCTGCGGCCCTTGGCCAGAAGGTGTTCGTCCGCGACGACGCCATCGAAGGTATCGCCCCCAGCCTGACGCTGGAAATCATCGAGATCTGAAACCGAACTGATTCAACCCTGAGACCCGCCCTGATGCTCAAGCATCGGGCGGGTTTCGTATTTCTGGAGAAAGCAAATGACCGAACCTGAACAACAACCGGCGCTCGTCGAGAACATGCTCCTGCTGCGCAAGGAGGATTTCGACGATCTGCTCGACCGTGCCGCCGAACGTGGTGCTGAACGCTGCCTCGCCCATCTTGGTCTGGAGAACGGCCACGCTGCCCGCGACATCCGGGAGCTGCGCGATCTGCTGGAAGCTTGGCGCGACGCCCGCCGCACGGCTTGGCAGACGACCATCAAGGTGGCCACCACAGGCATCCTGGCCGCGTTGCTGGTCGGTGCCGCCATCAAGCTCAAGCTGATGGGAGGCGTCCAATGACCGCCAAGCCGAAGATCTGCCTTCTGGACGACTGGCGGCGCGTGTTGCGACGGGCCTGGAGCATTCGCTTCTCGCTGCTGGCCGCTGCCTTCACGGCGGCGGAAGTGGTGGTGCCGCTGTTCGGGGAAGTACTGCCGCGCGGCGCGTTTGTGCTGCTGGCCTTTGCCGCCAGCATCGGCGCGACCGTCGCGCGCATCGTGGCGCAGCCGGCGATGCACCGATGACCCGGCCAACATCACCCGTGATGCGCAGGACGGTGACCGGGCTGACGCTGTCCGCCGCCGCCCTGGTCAGCATCGTGCTGCACGAGGGGTACACCGACCGCGCAGTGATCCCCGTCAAGGGCGATGTACCGACCATTGGTTTTGGCACCACCACCGGGGTGAAGCTGGGTGACACCACCACGCCGCCGAAGGCGCTGGCTCGGGCACTTACCGACGTGCAGCAATTCGAGGGGGCGCTCAAGCAATGCGTGACCGTGCCCCTGGCCCAGCACGAGTACGACGCGCTGGTGAGCTTTTCTTACAACGTCGGCAGCCGTGCGTTCTGCCAGTCCACGCTGGTCAGGAAACTCAACGCCGAGAACTACGCGGGAGCCTGTGTCGAGCTGCTGCGCTGGCGCTTCTTCCAGGGAAAAGACTGCGCGCTGCCCACTAACGCGCGGCTGTGCGGTGGGCTGGCTACACGGCGAGAAGCCGAATACCGGCAGTGCATCGGGGAGGCGTCGTGAGCGTGATTCCGTGGCCGTACCGGCTGCTGGCCCTGGCGGCGCTCGGCGTCGCCCTGGTCGGCTTCGGCTGGATCAAGGGTGAGAGCCACGTTCGAGCGCAATGGGATGCCGCCATCCAGCAACAAGCCTTACAGACAGCCGCCATCCGCGAGCGGCAGGCGCAAGCCACCGTCAAGGTCGTCACCCAGTACGTCGACCGCGTCCGCATCGTCCGCGAGAAGGGCGACACCATCTTCAAGGAGGTTCCCGTCTATGTGCCCGCTCAAGCCGATGCTGCTTGCACTATCAACCGTGGCTTTGTGCGCCTGCACGACGCTGCCGCCGCCGGTGAGCTGCCCGAGCCCGCCCGAGATGCTGATGCGGCCGCCACGGGCATTACGCTCTCTGCCGTCGCCGGAACCCTTGCCTCCAACTACCAAACCTGCCACGAAAACGCCGAGCAACTGAGGGCGTTGCAAGTGTGGGTCGGGGAGATGACAGGAGGCACCAAGTAGCAAGCCAGGAGTCGCCGTAGACGAACACTGATTCGAGGATCAAATATATTTAAACGCCATTCTTGACCGTCTGTATGTCAAAAAGATTTATCTTATTGATCTTCTCCTCGTGAATCACGATGGTCAGCTTGGCCGGATACTTAAAGCGCATTTCACTTATTCTAAACGTCCAAAGCATAATCTTCAGTAAATCCTCGTCACTGATGAGCTTATGCCCCTTGATGCGGGTAATGCCAGAACCGAATATTGTAGTTGACACGCTCCTCTGGCCATAGATCGAATTAACTCTATCCCAGAAATTAATTAAGAACTCCAAATATTCCGGCATAGTAAGCACGGCCTTGTTGTCCTCATCAAACTTACTAAATGAGGTAAGCAAGAATTCCTCGTAAACACATATTGTTCCGATTTTATACCGCTTTTTCTTTCCGGCTCGCCTGTTTTGATTTTCACCGATTATCTCATCGTCCTGAAATTGATAACTCGCGATGTAATTGTCCAAATCAGCGACAGGCGTCTTTAGGATTTGCTTTACAAACATGCCATTGACAGATCTACTGGAGATGACTCTTTCGTCGACCAAGGTGTCAAAGTATTCGTTGAAAGCAATCACCTTAAGCCCCGGCTGCTGAAATATATCCCCAGCAACAACATTAACCTCACTCCCTTCGATGTTGATTGATACATTCCTGAGTCGATTAGACCAAACCCAAACAACAATATAGACGACGAGGAACGCTGCCACAAAAGCAGCAGCCTTATACCAAAGGCCATAGCTCGGCGCGGGTAAGCAGTCTTTTGGTATGTCGACAAATGGAAAAACAAAGGAGAGGAAGACACTTACGGCAGTAGCGTACTTGTAGAAGGTAGCTAATAGCCGTCGGTCAAAGAAGGCCACCTTTGTCATGCTTCACTTCCCTTCATAAGCACAGTCAGGGTTTGTAGAAGAAGACCCCGGAATCTCCTTTGGTTCCCACCATGAACTTTTCATTGTTAAGCGCCTTCTCTATCACGGATTTCTTATTTGGCACATGGAGAGTCGGCACGGAATTCATTGAGTCACGAAATATTGGAAGTTTGTCCCAGAGATTCTTTACTGCTTGCTTGAGGGCCTGATTGTCAGCGGTCAGTAGGTCTGACTCAGATGCATACTCGGGATAGACTACGATGACCGGAAGACCCTGGTCATTAATTCCGTAGTCGATTTCCTCTCTCAATGCTCGTGAGTTGGCAGTAGTAGAACTCAAAAACAGAACGATATTCTTGGAGTTTCGGAGGCGCTCCCTCAGTCTAGGCTTCAGAGTCGTTTCCCAATCACTCCCGTCACGTACGTTGTATGTTTTGTCATGAGAGTCATTGAAGGGAAAATCCGAATCCTGCCCCTTCCACATGCGTAGCTGGTTATAGTAAACAAAATCGCGCGTAGCGTGAGCACCGAGTGCGCTTGGATTGAAGGGCTCAGTAACATAGAAAGCCGAATAGTTGCCGTTTCTATATGCCATTGTCACTCCCGTTGAAAGTTTGGATTTTGAAAAGTAGATCGCAGACCACGACCGACCGCAGCATCACGACAGCCGACCGGTATTTGCCCGCCGTGCATCGAAGATTTGACTCGCGCGCTGTTCTATTGAGTACTCATCCAGCATCGTCATCCCGTCCAAGCCGTAGTCATCAGCACTGCGAAGTCTCGCCGTGACAGTACCTCGGAACAATCCCGCCAGTCTTTCTCCGGTGGCTCCATCGTGCCCGTATAGCGCAGGTCAAATCCCGTCGCCTCTTTCTGAGCATTGATGAACTCGTCCATCTTTTCCCCGAGGGTCTCGATGTCCTCTATCCATTCGTCCTTGATAGTGTCAGGAACTGATCCAAATAAGTCGTAGCGATTGCGCATCCGCTCCGACAGGCGTTCGTAGATCTTCTCGTCCACGGTTTGCTCATTCACTAGGTTGAGCATATCCACGGTTTCGCGCTTCTGGCCGAAGCGCTTGATGCGTCCGATCCTCTGTTCGAGGCGAGTCGGATTCCACGGCAAATCAATATTGATGATAAAGCAACATCTATTCTGTAAATTTCGATTTTGGCTGTTGGGTTGTTGTGCAATAGCGTCAGGTCAAGGTTTCATGTTCAGGTAGATTTTTGCGGTCATCCACTCCTCGTCTTGTTCTGCCA